>Ga0137393_10003054_pt1 | contig 10839 bp, 8 predicted proteins | sample 15con2h34BmetaG_FD_101396 | JGI IMG/M metagenome (GOLD analysis project Ga0137393, IMG submission 101396) | Vadose zone soil microbial communities from Angelo Coast Range Reserve, California, USA - 15con2h3.4B metaG | ecosystem: Environmental > Terrestrial > Soil > Vadose zone > Saprolite...
CGAATTTCGCATTACCCACCAACCGGCTCCCTAACGGTCGCGGCTCGGCCGGATTTCGTGCAAAGTTGAAGTTTAGAACATCAGCCGCAGGCTCAACTGGATGTCCCGAGGTGAACCGACGGTCGACGATATTATGCCTGCCGCCGCGCTTCCAATGGTCGCGTTCGGAAGATCGAATTGAGGATGATTGAGGGCGTTAAAGAACTCGCCCCGGAACTGCACCCGGTAGCGTTCCGCAATCGGAATCTCTTTGAAAACGGAGGCGTCGAGGTTGGTGCGATGTGGCCCGCGAAGGATGTTGCGGCCGCCATTGCCGTAAGTGTACTGCAGAGGCGTGGCCCAGGCGGATCCTGGAACGTTGAACGACGTGTCGAACCAATGCGCAATCGTGGGATTCGAAAGCTCGCCCGTTGTGAGGCGGTTAGGACGGCTCCCTCCCGCGTTGGATACAGACGTGGCGAGTACGGGCGTGAACGGCAGCCCGCTTTGCAGAGTAAGAATCCCGTTGACCTGCCAGCCGCCGAAGATCGCGTTCACAAACGAATTCGAAAGGCCGACGCGCCGGCCTTTTCCGAATGGCAGATCATAGATGAAGCTCTGAGACGTGCGGTGCCTGATGTCAAAGCTGCTGCTTCCCCGGTCGAGGAAGCGGTACCGGATGTCCTGCGGAACCGGGCCTTCGGATCCCCCGCCCTGCTGCGTGGGAACGTTATCTATCGAATGCGACCAGGTATAAGCCCCCAACCACGCCAGCCCTCTGGCAAAGCGCCGCTCCGCTGTAATCTGCAGCGAATGATAGTTGGCCACACCGGTCGTATCCCCGTACGTCGCGTTCACGACACCTGGCAGGATATTTCGGAGCGGACGCCGCGACAACGGCGTACCCGGCCCAGGGTCGGGAGTGTTGATATTAAAATTCGAGTCCACCTGCCGCGCGAGGTTGGTCACGTACGCAGCCTTCAGGACCGTCGCGAATTGCGGGACCTCCTGCTCGATTCCTAAGTTACCTTGCTCCGCATAGCCGGTTTTATAGTTCGGGGGAACCACGTTGAAGTTACCCGAGGGATTGTTGATCAACGTGTTTGCGTCGACTCGAAGTATGGGCGGCAAGCCGTCCTGCACGCGCGCGGGCGTTGCCGAGAATTGGTCAATCGTAGCGGAGTAGCTGGGGCCGAACGGAAGCTGGCGATGGAGCCGGAACAGCGCCGATCCATTGCCCTGCGTGTTGTAGAAAATTCCAAAGCCCCCTCGAATTACCGTAGTCCGCCGCAACTGGTAGGAAAATCCGAATCGCGGAGCCCAATTATTGCCATCGTTCTGAACGCCAACCTGGCGGTCTGCGTTGACGCCGGCCAGCAACAGTTTTCCGGTGGCGAGGTTCAGCGTTGCCCACTGATTGTTCACCTCCACCGGCGGCGGCGTATATTCGTAACGAAGACCAAGGTTGAGCGTCAGGCGAGCGTTCACCTTCCAGTCGTCCTGAACGAACGAGCCTATCTCGACCGTACGAATTCCCGGCCACACCAACAGGAAATCCTGACTGATGGCGGACGGCGTGCCCAGCAGAAAACTGGCCATGGAGTCGCCCGTTTTTCCCGTATTATTAGGATCTGAAGTAAACGTTGGATCGAAGTTGAAAAGCCCGTCGCCCTGATTGGTCTGGAAATCGATGATCTGTCGCCGCACGATGTTGGTCCCGAACTTAAGGGTGTGTGAACCCCGTATCTTTGTAAAACTGATATTCGGGTTGAACGTGTTTTCGAGACGGATCGTGGGCAGGGCGGCCGGACCGCCAATTCCCGTATAGCTCGAAGGCGCGAAGATCGGGAGCCCGTATGAGAAAGGCCCCTGGTTCGAGTTTCTTACCCCTAGTTTGTCTCCCAAATTGGCACCCGGCTCCGAGCCGTCTTTTAAGGCATGCAGATTGAAGCGGCCATATCCGAATCGCGCGTCCACAATAAATGTCGGGCTGAACACGTGCGTCGCGGCGATCACCGCATGATGTGCCACCAGATTATTGGTGCCGGCATAAGTCGTCGAGTTGCCCAGTCCCACGGGTGTGTCCACACCCGCAATCGTCCTCAGTCCAAATGTCGAGGGCGGCAGCGTAAGCGTGTCCTGCTGCGAGAAGCGCCCAAAGATCGTGGTGTTCAAACTAAGGTTGTAGTCCACACGGATATCGCCCTGATCCCAACTCTGGCCGAGGACGGGATTGGTGACCTGGTTAGCCGCCAGAGCCGAAGTATCGGGAAGCGGATAGGCCTGGATGAGCCGGCTGGTGACGGAATCGAAGCGAGACTTGGGGATTGTGTTGTTGTCGCTGAACGGAAGGCGCGTAAATCCACTCGCGGTTCCGGGGGCGGGGCGCACCGTGAATGGATCATAGATGGGGCGGACGCCGGAGAAATCCCCATTGCGCTCGGCAAGGGTTGGAACGGTGTTCACTGAGGCGAAGGTGCCTTGCCTTTTACGATAGCCCTCATAATCGGCGAAGAAAAAAAGCTTGTCGTGGCGGATCGGCCCACCCAAACTGGCGCCGAACTGATTCTGCTGATACTGCGCTTTGCGGGATCCTGGTTTAGCGAAGAAATTCTTCGCGTCGAGCTGGGTGTTACGGAAAAACTCGTACACGCTGCCGTGGAATGCGTTCGACCCGGACTTAGTAATCACGTTGATAGTCGCGCCCGGATTACGGCCCTGCTCGGCCTGGAAAAGATTCGTCTGAATCTTGAATTCGCGTACTGATTCCACCGAGGGCCGTAAGGTGATCAAACCGTTGCGGCGGAAATTATTATCGACGCCGTCGAGCATGAAATTGTTCGACTGCTCGCGGTTGCCATTCGAAAAGAGCTCCGTGCCAGGCCGCATGTCATCCGGCCTGGTTCCGCTTCCGATGGTGCCGGTCGCAGCGTAGCCAACGCCGACCACGCCGGGACCGAGGATAGCCAATTGCGCGAAGTTCCGGCCGTTCAGTGGGAGATCACTGACAGCTTTGGTCTCGATCACCTGTCCTAACGATGAGGTGCTTGATTCGAGCAGTGGTGCCGAGGCCTTTACCTCGATGGTTTCACTTATCGCCCCGGCCTCCATGGTGAAATCGATCTTTGCGACCTGATTCAGCTCGAGTTCAACGCCGTCGCGCGTCACCTGCTTGAATCCCTGTTTACGCGCGATTATTGAGTAGCGGCCCGGCGGAAGCAACGGAAACCGGTACGCGCCGCTTTCAGTGGTTGTCGTTTCGCGGGTCGCCCCGGTTTCGAGGTTCGTCACGATGACTTGAGCGTTGGGCACCATCGCGCCGCTAGAATCCACCACGACACCATTAACACCAGCGGAAGTTTGCGCAAACATCTGTGCTGCGGCTGCTAGCGCCAGGACCAACAAAGTCAAACATCGATTCTGCATGGAATCACCCCTGTTCGATCTAAGGATCAACGATGATAGATTATATTTCTTATGCCATGGACTGTCAAGGGAACAAACCGCTCCTAGGGACCACATTACGGTTACGACGGCGGCGCGGAGCGTGCGGCAGCTATACGACAGCGCCGGGACCGTCACGGATACATACTCGTACGACGCGTTCGGCAACCTAGTGGCGCGGACCGGATCGACCCTGAACGTCTATCAGTATCGCGGCGAGCAGTACGACGCTGCACTAACAGATGTATTATCTGCGTGCTCGGTACTTCCGACCGCAGGTTGGCAGATTCCTGACGCTCGACACCTACCCAGGAGACGACAAGCAGCCGACCACTAAGAACTTGTACGTCTACGCGGCCGTCGAACCGGTGGAACTGATGGATCCGAGTGGGCATACGTTCCAAAGTCTTGCGCTCCGATTTCCCGCCATTGCGGGAGCCGTGGCGGTGATCGGTAGGAGGGCTGACCTTCTTTCGTTTGAGTGTAACGCAGCCTACAACACCGTCGTACGGGCAGCGGCTCAGGTAGGCGAGACTTGGAGTCGGAATTTCAACGACCAGTGGGTCCAAACAATAATAAATAACCGGCAAGTGGTGTTCATGGTCTCGGATCCTAATCTGGTGCGAAATATCTTCGGGAATCCGGCCTATAATAATGGGTATACAGTGTTTTGGAGTGAACTTCAGGTTCTCTGTACAATGGGTATGTTCAGGTCGGGCCCTATTTGATTCCTCCTGGTTAGCTGAAGAGAAAGGGTTATAGGCTATGGAGGCGTTCTTGAAATCCCTGGTGGACGGTCTCAATGTGGCTTCGCAGAGCGCGTTTGAGCGATGGCTCGCCATTCGCAACCGGCCGGATACAGATGGCGCTCCAGATCCCAATTCCGATCAGGTGGATACATTGATTCGAGATCTATTAGCTGCGTATCGCTGTCTTGACGAGGCTGGCCGAAGGGAATTATCGTCAGGGTTGAACACCTACGCGATGAAGCAATTGCTCGGATACGCTGCGAGGTCGGCTGCTAATGCCGTCCAGAGTAAATCCCAAGATCTTGTTCGTTCGGGATTACTTGCGTTGGCTATTGAAGGAGGGAGCGAGGACCCTCGCGAGAGCACAATTGTAATAGCCATGCTTTATCATTCCTCCGTGAGGTTGGGCATGGAGCCAATCACGACGTTCGCGGAGGCTGCAGGCTTTGCGCTGCCAGGGATAAAGAATGAGATATTGCGATTTCCCCTACGTGAGCCCGAGTCCCGTGATCTTTCCGCATTCCACTTGGTCGAGAAGAACGATCCTGTCTGCGGGTTTAACTACGAAACCGGGGACTGACGGAACGTTTCCTCATTCTTCCTGTGAAACCGGGAAACCGGGGACTGACGGGACGTTTCCTAATTCTTTTTCTGCGGAAAACTCCTCGTCGGGGACCTGACGGAAACGGGTTTTCCAGGTATTGGGGTTTGAGGTTTTCCCAGGACGCGCCGCCCGGTGTCGACAAACCGCTCCCTAGGGGCTGCGGCTCGGTTACGGATATAAAGCCGATTCCTTCGGAGCTGTGACCGTAGTGAGCGGTCCAGAGAATAGGGGATTAGTTGACTTTGTTGCCCGCGATCCAGACTGCTTCAATGGTGCGGGTGTTCTTGATATTTGCCAGCGGATCGCTGCCGAGCACGATCAAGTCCGCCCACTTGCCCTTCTGGAGCGTACCCAGATCGCTTGCTCCAAGACAATCCGCCGAATTCTTGGTGGCGATCGTAATGATCTGCAATGGAGTGAGGCCGGTATCGGCCATCAACTCCATCTCGAGGTGCTCAAAGTAACCTTGGATGCGGCGCGGCGGCCCGGTGTCGGTGCCGAACCCGCACTTGACGCCGGAGTCGTACAGCTTCTTGAGATTCTTCTTGGCCATTTCGAGCCATGCGCGTCCGTGGGCTGTATCCGGCTCCGCCGCCACTTTCCGCTGAAACTCCGGGCTCTTCAGCGTGCGCAGAACATCCGGCGAAACCGACGGCGCAAAGAATGGATCATCCAGCATTGAGCCAGGTTGGGCGAACAGGAAAGCCGACGCTTCACGCGAAAGGGTTGCGGCCATCTGCCAGGCACCGCGCTCTTTCATGGCCGCAATCAACTCGTCGTCTACAGGCTTGTCGCGAACGCTGTGCGCTAGCCCATCAAGACCGGCATTCACTAGAGCTTTCGCATCGTCCAGATAAAAGACATGGGCTGCCACTTTCAGATGATTGGCGTGGGCATTCTCGATGATAGCCTTCGAAAGATCGAACGGAATCTTTTTCTCTTTTCCGAGATGATCGTCGACCCAGATTTTCACAATGTCCACCTTATGGGCCGCCAGCTCGGCAACATCTTTTCGAACCTGCGCGACTGTCGAGACCTCGTATGGCACGCCTTTCATGCCCGGCACGGTGGTTGGATATCCTCCCTCGCCGGTGAATCCGCGCAGGGCCGCGAAGATTCTCGTTTCACCCGGCCGATTCGTGCGCCGTTGTTCCGCGCGGAGTTGCAGAATCAGCGGCTGCTCGCTGCCCATCGTGAGCACCGACGTGACACCATAGTGGGCGTAGGTCTTGAGTTGTTTTTCAACGTTGGCGCGGGTAAAATTCTTCGGGTCCTGAGCCAGGTCTACGGTGTTTCCCAAGTGCCCGTGAAGGTTGATAATTCCGGGCATCACGAATTTTCCGCTCAGATCGGTTGCGGTAACTCTGGCTGGTGGCTTAAGGTCGGCGGCGGGGCCTACCCATTGGATGCGCCCGTCGACAATCACCATCGCGGCGTTCGGAAGGGGCGCCGAGGTGGCACCATCTATGAGGGTAAAGTTCCTGATGACTTTGGTTTCGGCCCACGCGCTCGAGACGAGCAAAAGCGCCCAAATCAATAACGGTTTGGTGCGCATTCAGCGCGTGACCCGGCTCGCGCTCTGAAGTACGCGCGCCGCCCGAGACGCGTTGAACACGCCACAAGAACAGAATCGCGCCATGTAACTGGCCGCTTCGCTTGGCGTCCGGCGTCCCTCTTTGACCCAATCGATCATCTTTTTCGCGAATGAGGCACTCACCATCCCGTGCCCGCACATCGTTGACAGAGTCAGGACATCCTCGTTCGGAAGCCGCTCGGTCTTGCCTTCAAAGCCAAGCGAATAACCGACGCTGTGCCGGCAAGTGCCCGCGGCGGAGCAGCATCGCTCCGCCAATTCAATCGCTGTGGAGATGTTGACGCTCAAACCCAGGTCCGCCTCAACAACCGCCCTGACGAAATTCTCGGCCGACGTCCCATTATCGAAGACTGCCGCGGCCGTGGTTGCGATATCCAGCCCATCGATAACATCGTCGAAAACCGGAAGCATGTCCCGCTTCCAGTGAACGGTGGGATTCAAGGACTTGCATGGCCGCAAGGCTCCGCCGTGGCGCGCGTCGCCCAGATTCACCGGATTAAAAGGAACCGCCATCTCGAGAAACTTCTTTAGCTTTGGAACCGCGTTCTCGTCGTTCTTGCCGCGGCTGGGAATCGCAATGACGACGTAATCGTCCTCGAAACTCCGCGCACTGCCATATCTATGTAGTGTGTTGGTCATCGGCTCAGCACTTCCATTGGAGCCGCAGGCGCCGCAGCGGCGTTTGTCACCCTTCCTATCCCGATGTTAGTTTTCGCCCGCACCAAATCGTATCCCAGCTTTTGCAGGATTGGCGCAACCACGCGCTCCTGCCCGTCGGTTTCACATCTCGCGCCGATTCCCAGCGATACCACCGTGTCGATTTGTTTTTCGACTTCCCAAACCAATCGAATGATCTCCTCGGTCCTTTCCACGGGCGCCTTGATCTCGACAATCGCCGAAAGTACTTTCTCATTCAGGATGTCTTCGCGCAGCGTACCCGTCGCGGCATCGGACATCAGCGAAGTGACCGGATTCTTCTTTTCGAAGGCCACGCCGGCCCGCGCTAGTGCGTGGCACATCTTCTGAATGTCGTAAAACCACACGCCGACTCCGGGTCTGCCGAACTCAATCGTCATTCCCACTTCTCCGAGTTTGACGCGGCCGCTGATGTCGTTCGTCTTCACTTCCTCGGTCCCGCGGCCTTCGATGCCGGTCGACTCGTGCGGAACCCGTGGATCGGAAAACGCGCGTCGCACGATTCGGGGCCAGACAAGCGGGTCCGGCTCAAACGCCGCGGTGGGACAGACGTCCGGCTCCGGCTCGAAACGAAGCCGGAAGGCCTTGAAGATTTTGCGCGTGGCGCGCACAATCACGGGATTGAGGTGTTCCTGGCTAAGCCCGTTGAAGCAGGCGTAACATTCGACGCATTCATCTCGATTGATCGTGGCGCGGTTGATCGCCTGATCGATATAGATTGCGCCGACCGGACAAACATACGTACAGTTTCCGCAAGCGACACATTTGTTCGGGTTAATTTTCATACTCGAGACTCCAGTGAAATTTGCGATGAGCGCGTCATGGAGCCACCGCCGATCGATTTGGGTTAATGCGCGTCGCAAGCAATGCCGCGGCGAGACACATCGCGCTGGCCACCAGAAACGGCCAGTTCCATCCCATTTTAGTAGCAAGGTAACCGATTACCACCGATGATAGCGCCCCGCCCAGGTTTCCCAGGGTGTTCATGACGCCCGATACAGAACCGGTGTAATCTCCGCCGATATCGAGAGAAATTGCCCAGGAGACGGCCACCGTCAGCTCCAGTCCGGCCAGCGCAAGAGTCAGACAGAGCACGCCGGTAAGGGCGTCCTTAGCCAGAACTCCAGGAACCAATCCCACTGCCGCGATTGCGAATCCGATCACTGAAACGGCCAGCCGTCCACGCCGCAAATCGCTCCATCTGCAAGTGAGCTTGTCGGAGATCCAGCCCCCGGCTACGTTCATGACGGTCGCGGCGAGCAACGGCAGGCTGGCCCCTAATCCCATTTTTATCTGGCTGAAGTGGCGAGCCTCGACAAGATATGTCGGAAACCAGAATAGGTACATCCAGACTACCCATCCGTAGCAAAAATACATGCTGCTCAAAAACCAAAGATCGCGGCTATGCATAATTTGCCGCCAGGGAACGCGAGCCCCCGGTTTGGCGACCTGAGAAGCGGCGGGTCCAATCATTCTCAGTTCCCGCTCGTTGACGCTGGGATGTTCCTGCGGGCTATTCCTGTAATACCAAAACCAGATCACCGACAGAATAATACCGGCGGATCCGAAGATGAAGAAGACCCAGCGCCAGGTTGTCCGGTATAGGAGATAAACGACCAACGCGGGCGCGATGGCCGCTCCCAGGCGCGATCCGGAGTGTTGAACGCCCTGGCCGAACCCGCGCTGTGCGACCGGAAGCCAGCGCACAACCGCCCGGGAACTGGCCGGAAAGGCAGCGGCCTCTCCCATTCCGAACAGAAAACGCGTGGCGGTAAGGGAAATGGCCCCAAAGGAAGCGCCGGTCGCCGCGGTGAAGAGGGACCACCAAGCAAGCGCCACGGTGAGGATCACCCTGGGGCCGTAACGGTCCGCCATCCAACCAGCGGGGACCTGGAATATCGCGTACGCCCAATTGAACGCGGAAACGCTCCAGCCCATGCTGATCTTGTCGAGTCCAAATTCCCGCATAATCGCGGGCGCTGCCGTTCCCATGCATACGCGATCCATATACATGATGAAGGCGACCAGGAAGGTCAGCGACAGCACTTTGTAGCGGATGTTCGAAGGCGCGAGCGCCCGTTCGAGAGCAGCCGACGCCGGAATTGGGGAGCGATCCGTCGCAAGTTCAACCCGCGCCATTTCAACTATGATAGATCATGGTGCAAGAGGGCAGCAACATTTTTGGAGACGCAGCATGACAATGAAAGTAGGAATAATAGGGTCGGGTAACATCCGAACGGACTTGATGATCAAGGTCCTGCGCATATCCAAGCTGCTGGAAATAGGGGCTTTGACCGGCGTGGATCCGGATTCCGAAGGTTTGGCCCGAGCCCGGCGAATGGGCGTTCCCGTCACGGACCAAGGGATTGATGGCCTACTGGCGATGAAAAACTTTGACGAGATTCAGGTCGTCTTCGATGCCACCTCAGCCAAAGCGCATGTCAAGAACGCCGAAGCGCTTCGCGCACACGGCAAGAAGATCATCGATCTGACTCCGGCAGCCATTGGGCCTTATGTGGTACCTGTGGTGAACCTGGACGAGCATGCCGACGCGCCCATCCTGAACATGGTGAGCTGCGGTGGCCAGGCAACCATCCCGATGGTCGCCGCCGTGAATCGCATCTCTAAAGTGCACTACGCCGAGATCGTGTCGAGTATCGCGAGTAAATCGGCAGGTCCGGGTACTCGAGCGAATATCGACGAGTTTACGCAAACCACCGCCCGCGCAATCGAAAAAGTGGGGGGAGCCACAAGGGGGAAAGCGATCATTGTCCTCAATCCTGCTGAGCCGCCGCTCATCATGCGGAACACAGTATTTTGTTTCACTGACGAAGTGGACCGGGATGAGGTCGCCGCTTCCGTCAAGCGTATGGTGGAAGACGTTCAGAGCTATGTTCCGGGTTATCGCCTGAAACAGGAGGTGCAGTTCGAGAACCAGACCAAAGGCATGAAGACCTCCATCTTCCTGGAAGTTGAAGGGGCCGGGCACTACCTGCCCTCTTATGCCGGCAATCTCGACATTATGACTTCGGCGGCGCTGAAGACGGCGGAAAGGCTGATGGAAATCGGACACGGGGGCAATGGAAATGGACGGCGTTAAGAAACTCTACATCCAGGACGTCACATTGCGCGATGGCATGCATGCCATTCGCCACCAGTATTCCATCGAGCAGGTTCGCGCTATTGCGCGCGCGTTGGACGACGCGGGCGTGGACGCCATCGAGATCACTCATGGCGACGGCCTGGCCGGGTCCAGTTTCAACTACGGATTCGGCGCTCATTCCGATCTGGAGTGGATCGCGGTGGTGGCCGAAACGGTCAAACATGCAGTCGTCACCGTTCTTTTGATCCCCGGAATCGGGACACTCGAAGACCTTCGGGAGGCTTATGAAGCCGGCGCCCGCTCGGTACGTATTGCCACGCATTGCACCGAGGCGGACATCGCCAGGCAGCACATGGAAATTGCCCGCACGATGGGAATGGATGTCGCCGGATTTCTCATGATGTCGCACATGGCGCCGCCAGCGGAGCTTGCCCGCCAAGCCAAGCTCATGGAATCCTACGGGGCTTGCTGCGTATATGTAGTCGACTCCGCGGGAGCGCTGCTGATGCATGAAGTGGCGGAACGCTTTCGCGCTTTTCGTGACGCGCTCGAACCTGGCACCCAGTTGGGAATGCACGCGCATCATAACCTCTCCCTGGGCGTCGCGAACAGCCTGGTGGCGATTGAAGAAGGCGCGACAAGAGTCGACGCATCGCTCGCCGGGATGGGA
>Ga0137393_10003059_pt1 | contig 10828 bp, 13 predicted proteins | sample 15con2h34BmetaG_FD_101396 | JGI IMG/M metagenome (GOLD analysis project Ga0137393, IMG submission 101396) | Vadose zone soil microbial communities from Angelo Coast Range Reserve, California, USA - 15con2h3.4B metaG | ecosystem: Environmental > Terrestrial > Soil > Vadose zone > Saprolite...
AGGATTTCTGCGATGCGGACGGGAGCTAGCGGATTGTAGCCTTTGGCCGCTTTTGAAATGTCTGCACCCTTCTTTCGCCCCTTCGGGGCTTGTTTTTTCCCTGATGGCAATGACCCACGGCTTACGCCGTGGGCTGCAGTCTTTCGCCGCTCTGCGGCTTTCGAGGGCGCCCGCGCCACACGATCTTGACGGCCGGTGCGGGCTGGCTGGCGGGGAGTTATGCCGCGGGGCATTCGTCTCGAATCCTCCTTCGAGGGGAACATGTTAACAGACAGGCGCGCGAGTCTGGACGGAGTGCGGTCGCGCATCGTCCCTCCGTAACCACGCGAGGAATTGACTCGCCGTTTGCGCCCCGGTAGTCTTGAACCAACCTCACAACAGTTAAGAAAGCTACCGTGGCAGTGAATTCCATCCAACTCGGGCAGGTGTGGCGCAGTGATGCCGACGGCCAGGATTACCTCGTCACCAAGGTGTATAACGAATTGTTTACGCAGTGGGCGATGCTGCGGCCGGCTGGAATTACGGCCCCCGACGCTCCGACGATTCGCATCAAGGTGACGAAGAGCCCGCAGGGCGCGGGTCTGCCCGGATATACCTTTACTCAAGAGGGATCTTTTTAAGCCTGGCTATTCAACTTCCGATTTCCGGTACACTGGCAGTTCTTCGTTCGCAGCCTGGGAACTAGTTGGTTTTGCTGAGAACTGAGTATTGAGAACTTCTCTATTCCATGACTGAAAAACTTCTGGCTGTCATCTTCGTGTTCATCAATTCCGTCATCAGCGCGACCGGTTACGGCGGTATTGTGCTGCTCATGGCGATTGAGTCGGCATGCATTCCGTTGCCTTCGGAACTGATCATGCCGTTTGCCGGGTATCTGGTATTCACCGGCACGTTCAAGCTGCTGTGGGTGGCGACGGCGGGGGCGGTCGGCTGCAATCTCGGGTCGCTCGTGGCCTATGAGATTGGGTGTTACGGCGGGCGTCCGCTGGTGGAGCGCTACGGGCGCTGGATTCTGATGGGCAAGCGCGAGCTCGACTGGGCCGACCGATTCTTCGCGCGCTGGGGATATCTGGCCGTATTCATCGGTCGGCTGCTGCCGGTGATTCGCACCTTTATTGCACTGCCGGCGGGAGTGGCCCGCATGCCGCGCGGACGGTTTCATCTGTATACGTTTTTGGGATCGTGGCCGTGGTGCCTGGGGCTGGCTTATCTTGGTATGAAACTGGGCGAGAACTGGCGCGAGCTGGGGAAATACTTCCACAAGTTCGATGCGGTGATTGGAGTAGTGTTCGTGGCCGCTATAGCGTGGTTTGTTTGGAGTCACTGGCAGAATCGGATCAGCGGTCGGGCATCGGCGGCTGGGCGCCAGTAGTCGAGAGATGGCCGGGACCGACGTCTAGTGCCTCACGGTAGGGTCGTGGAGTACCAGAACAGCACCGTGCCTATCGAGCTTGGGACGATTGCGACTAACAAAATTGGACGACCGGCCAAACTGAGTAACATTCCGACAATTGGAATCCAGACGCCCAAGGTTATGGCGTGATGCACTGCTGGAGTAGACGTGTGCCATCCCCTTGCCCAGGCCACGAGGAGCACAAGGACCCACACGGCAATGCTCAGGACGGGTGCGGCCAACCCAATCAAGCTGGCACGAGACCGCCAGTCCGACCGGGTCGGAAAGCGAAAGTGTCGTACCCATCCCCAAAGCAAAATAAGCGGTGACGCGAGCACAAGAATGCTGATGATCGTCCACGCGTTCATAATTCCAAATATTATGTTTCTCTTGTTCTGCGGTCTACGTTACTTTGGCGCCAGAGTTGGCGGGATGCGGGCGATTCCAAAATCACAGGCGATCAGTCGGCCTCGCCAGTTGGGACGCAACGATCTGCCACTTGCCTTCGCGCTTCACGACTACATCCATGTACACATAACGGGCAGAGAAGCGCTTGCCTTCTTGCTCGACTTCGTCGTCTTCCGATCCGTGGACGATGGCCACGTCTTCCGTCAGGAGCCTGATTCGGCGGCCCGTCGAGACCATCGCCACATAGCGGACCGCGCCAGACTTGAGATTTGCAAGCACCTCCTGCTTGGTGGACGGCTTGCCCGATTCGTCGTATTGGATGTAGTCATCGGCGAAGATGCGCGAGAGTTCGGGGATGTCGGCGGCGATCAGGGCGCGGTCACCGTCTTCGAAGAGCTTTAAAATCTGCTGCTCATCGTTTCGCAACCGCATCCGCCTCCGTCAACCGAGCCATCCATAAGAGACATTGCTTGCAACGTCTTTCTCGCCACCGTCCGTAACGCTATCGGCAAGACGTTGCAAGCAACGTCTCTACAATACTTTTGTTAGTGTACTAGCTGGTATTTACCAGGAGGAATCTGTGATTCGAATGTCCCGCGCTTTGGTATTGCTGCTGTTCATCGTCATCACCCTGCCCGCCGTCTCTCATGCTCAGGCAGCTGACAAGCCATTTGTGGTCGAGTACTACTACAAAACGAAGTGGGGGCATGCGGACGAATTCTTGAAGCTGTTCAAGAAGAATCACTATCCCGTGCTGAAGAAAGAAACCGAGATGGGGCGGATTGCGAAAGTTTGGATGGATCAGCCGCGCTATCACACTACCGAGGACGGGCGATGGGATTTCCGCGTGACTATTGTCTTCAAGAATGCGGCCGTGGCCAACGAAGCTTTCGACGAAGCGGCGCTGCAGAAGCAGTTGTATCCCGATCAGGAGACGTTTCAGCGCGAGGAGCAGCGGCGGTTTGAGATTCTTGACGCGCATTGGGATTTGCCGATGAAACCCGTGGACTTGGACGCGAAGCCCTGAAAAGACACCATTAACCACAGAGGGCACAGGGGAACACAGGGTAAACCTTTTAGACACGAAGGTCTGTTGTTTACCCTGTGAACCTCTTTGTCCGCTGTGGTCAACGGTTTCTTCGGCGCCAGTTCCAGAGCGAGAATATTTCTCAGTGCCTGCAGCGATGCGGCACTTCTGCAAACGATGTAAAACGATCGTAATAATCCGCCGCTAAATCTTTATCGCGCTCATCAAAATTTGGAATTAGACAGAGTGCCGACTAACGACCTAAGTTAGAACATGGACTCTTTATTAGCAGTTGAAGATTCACATGTCGATTTACTGCATGAGATTGGCGTCAGGTTGGGCACGGCGGCCGGGTTCCACGAAGTTCTGAGCCGCGTTGTAGATTTTGCGTCGGCGCTGGTGAAGTGCGATTCCTGCCTGATTTACGTGCTCGAGGGCGACGAACTCGTGCTGCGAGCTTCGAAAAACCCGCACCCTGAAGTAGTGGACGGTTTGAAATTGCGTGTCGGCCAGGGCATCACGGGCTGGGTGGCGGAACATCTCGAGCCCGTCGCGGTCGCGGAAAAAGCAGCGCAGGACCCCCGTTTTCAATTCTTCCACGAACTTCCCGAAGACAGTTATGAAGCCTTTCTTTCGGTGCCGTTGATGTGCAGAGGACGCGTGGTGGGCGTCATCAACCTGCAGCATCGGCAGCACCATGTCTACCGGCGTCGCGAGATCCGGCTGATCTCGGCGATTGGGTTTCTGGTAGGCGCGGAAATAGAGTTGGCACGCCTGGAGGAAGTGAACTCCACGCTTACCGAACAGCTGGAGACTCGAAAAATAGTGGAGCGAGCCAAGGGAATCCTGCAGCGGGATTTTGGGCTGAGCGAAGAACAAGCCTACCTCGCCCTGCAACGGCAGAGTCGACAGAGGCGCAAAGCGATGAAAGAAATTGCTGAAGCGATTGTGCTGAGCGATGAAGTGAAAGGCAACTTTTCAGGCGCTTGATTTGTCTTGCTAGGGGCCGGACGTTTCAGGCTCTCTCAGTCAACAATTCCTGGCGACGTCATAAAAAAAGTCCGGAGGCAGATCCATGGCAAATCTGCCTCCAGATCGAGCGGACTAGCGGGCGGACGAGGCTGCAGCGATGGGTCTGGCCGCTGCTATCTGTTTTTCGCCAGTTTCCGGCGGCACGATGAAGTGCAGCAGGACTCCGGACTGAGGTACTTTCATGGCGCTGACGTAGCTCTTGCCGGATCTCGAGACCAGAAAGAGCCGAGCCAAGTCAGAAGATCCGGCCTCTTCAGTGTTGTTCACCACCATCATGAAGCCCGCTCCTCTGCCGTCGGCACTGCGCAGAACGAGCAGTTGGGAGGCTCCGCCCATAGGCTGAAGGGAGAACGCGTATTGACCGGCGGAAACCTCAACGCTCTGCCACCGGACATCGTGGGTCAAGGTAAATGAGCCGCGCGCCTCCTGCGCAGCCGCTGGGGTTGGAGTGAAACTGAAAGCGCTGAGGGTCAGCAGCGCGGCATAAGCGAATGTGCGAATCGATTTCATGGAATCTCCTTGTTCTTCACCTGAAAACGAATGTGAAGAGCCTGTCCGAGGAGCACACTACCGGCCCGAAGCCGGTGGCGTGAACTCAGATTGTTTGTGGAGATCAACGAGGTCAACGGATTTGCCGTACCGCAAACAAGGCTGGCAGGCAAACATCAGCTTCGCGGAACCTGCTGCGGAGCCGGTTGCGAAGTAAGATCACTATGAAGGAAACGAGGAGTCAAGTCCAACGCAAAAAATTTATAGTGCGCATCGCTAACGTGTTTAATTACCCGGGCCGGTGGTCGAAGCCGCCGGGCTGCGCCTGGCGGGACAGCCGAGGCGGCTGTCGCTACGTGAGTTTCTCCGCTTGATGTCGCGACTCCACCGTTGAACTGAAATTCTGCGCGTTTGACCGCTGGCGTTTGCCAAACTCCCTGCCACTACGAGAACATACTAGGTTTGCACATACATCCAGATTCTTACTGAGGAAGCGGCCAACTTATGGCGACACGGAAGAAGTCCGCGAAGGCGGCGCCGAACAAGGCGCGTGTAGAAGTGAGAGATGCAGCGAAGTCCCAAGGTGACGCGCACAGCGGATCCCAACACAACGGCACGATTGCACCGGCCAAAGGGAAGTTGGGGGTAATGATCCCCGGCATGGGTGCAGTGGCTACGACTTTTGTCGCGGGCGTGGAGGCAATTCGCAAAGGGCTGGCCAAACCGATCGGATCGCTCACGCAGATGGGCACGGTGCGGCTGGGCAAGCGCACCGATGGACGCTCGCCGAAGATCAAGGAATTCGTTCCGCTGGCCGGACTCGACGATCTGGTATTCACAGGCTGGGACATCTTCAAAGACAACATGTATGAAGCGGCATCACATGCGGGCGTGCTCGATCAGCGGCTGCTCGATCAGCTGAAGCCGTTTCTTTCCTCGGTAAAGCCGCGGTCGGCTGTGTTTGATCATAACTATGTAAAGAAGATCGACGGGCCGAATGTGAAGAAGGGCAAGACCAAGATGGATCTGGCCGAGCAATTGCGCGATGACATTCGCGACTTCAAGAAGACCAGCGGCGCGACTCGGCTGATTACGATGTGGTGCGGCTCGACTGAGTCGTATATCGAAGCGACGGAAGCACATCAGTCGCTCAAGTCGTTTGAGAAGGCGCTACGCGAAAACGACGAGATGATCGCGCCTTCGATGATCTACGCCTATGCGTCGCTGATGGAGGGCGTGCCGTTTGCGAACGGCGCTCCGAACTTGACCGTCGATTTGCCGGTGATGCTGGAACTGTCCCGGCAAAACGAGGCGCCAATCTGTGGTAAAGATTTCAAAACCGGGCAGACGCTGATGAAGACGGTTCTTGCGCCTGCCTTCAAGGCGCGGCTGCTCGGCCTGAGCGGCTGGTATTCGACCAATATCCTGGGCAACCGCGATGGCGAAGTGTTGGACGATCCAGGGTCATTCAAGACGAAGGAAGAATCGAAGCTGGGAGTGCTGGAGCACATTTTGCAGCCGGCTTTATATCCTGACCTCTACGGAAATATATTCCATAAGGTTCGCATTAACTATTATCCACCACGTGGTGATAATAAAGAGGGTTGGGACAACATAGATATCTTCGGATGGCTCGGCTATCCCATGCAGATCAAGGTCGATTTTCTGTGCCGCGACTCGATTCTTGCGGCGCCGATTGTGCTCGACCTGGTGCTATTTCTTGATTTGGCTAAGCGCAGTTCGGAGTTGCGAGGGCTCGGCATTCAGGAGTGGCTCAGCTTCTATTTCAAGTCGCCGATGAGCGCGCCCGGGCTGTATCCAGAGCACGATCTGTTTATTCAGTCGATGAAACTGAAGAACACGTTGCGGCATTTGAAGGGTGAATCGCTGATCACGCACCTGGGGTTGGAGTATTACGACTAAGGTGTGAGGTCATTTGTGATGCGGTCCGGGGCGCACTCGCTGCCGTGCTCACCAAACAGTAGTGACCATGATAGGACTAGCCCCAGAATATACGCTTATAATTCGCTTTGTGCTTATAGCGAAGACCACGCTGTCATCGCGGCTCAGGGCCGGTTTTCTCGCGACAGTACTACTTCTGGCGAGTCTTGTAGTTCTCGCTTACGGCATCGACTATCTCGTTTTCCGCTATCGCGTTGCTTCAAACCGCCGACCTTTCGGCGCCGTTACCGTGCAGTCCTACTACGCTGTGGGGCAGAAGAATGGTAAGACAGAATATTTGTTCGACCCGCCGCAGCCTCAAACCTGCGTTCACGCGATGTTTTCGCACGCTGGTTATGTTCCCTGCTGGTACCTTAGCCGGCATCGCGAGCAAAGAACGGACATTTAGTTCTCCATTCTGCGACTGAGCTAGAATGGCTCCGCCGTCATTTTCCAGCCGTCTGCTCAATAGGAGTTCTATCTTGCACAAACATTCTTGCCGTCCCGGTGTGAAGTTGATGGCGATCGGCAGCCTGATTTCTGCTGTCCTGTTTTCGGCGTGTCGGGTCTGGCCCAAACGCAGGTCGCAAATTCAACCGTTCCCGAGCCTCGGTTGCAGAAGGCTTACCGGTTCCAACAGGGCGGATGGACCTATGTTCATCTCGAGGGTTCGCCGTCGCAGGTAGGCTTTCAGCACGGCTATCTTCTGGCGGCCGAGATCGCCGACGCTTTCGCGGCTATCAAACTGTTTGACACGCATCAATCGCACGAGGACTGGGAATTCTTCCGCAAGACTGCGCGCGAGATGCTCTGGCCACACATCGATTCCGAGTATCAAGAAGAGTTGCAAGGCATCGCCGATGGGGTGAAGGCGCACGGCGTCGACCTCGACGTGTACGACATTGTGGCCCTGAACGCGTTCGAGGAAGTTTCTGACTATTACATCCCGTGGCGAAACAAACAGCAGAAGACCGCCAAGTCGCCCAAGCTGACCGCTCCTGGCAACTGCAGTGCGTTCATCGCCACCGGCAGTTTCACCAAAGGCCACCAGATCGTGATCGCCCACAATAATTGGACCAGCTACCTTGCGGGCGAGCGCTGGGTGATCATCTTCGATATCGCGCCCGAGCACGGTCAGCGCATTCTGATGGATGGCTTCCCCGGCGTAATTACCAGCGACGACGATTTCGGCGTGAACTCCGAAGGAATCATGATTACCGAAACCACCATCACGCAATTTGAGGGCTGGGATCCCAACGGCAAACCGGAGTTCATGCGCTCGCGCAAGGCGCTGCAATATGCTAAGAGCATCGACGACTACGTGCGGATTATTAAAGAAGGGAACAATGGCGGCTATGCCAACGACTGGCTGATCGGCGACCGCAAGACAGGCGAGGTTGCCTACCTGGAACTGGGGCTGAAGAACACTCCGCTGTGGCGGACCAAAGACGGGTACTTCGTCAGCTCGAATTTTGCGCGCGATCCGAAAGTGCTGCGCGAGGAGACGACGTTTGATTCGAATGATGCTTCGTCGTCGCCCAATGCGCGTCACAAGCGGTTGGAAGAGCTGATGAAGCAAGCCAAGGGCAAGATTGATGTGGAGATGGCGCAGCAGGTTTTATCGGACCACTTCGACAGCTTCGAGAAGAAAGAGCAGGCGAACGAGCGAGCACTGTGTGGTCACGCGGATGCTTCTCCCCGGGGCATAAAGGAGTGGGCTTGGGACGCCTACAACCCGGGAGGCGCCGTGCAGGGCAAAGCCACCGACAGCAAGATGGCCTCGAAAATGAGTTTTGTGGCGCGAGTTGGCCATCCTTGTGGAGCAGATTTCCTGGCCACAGATTTTCTCGAGCACCATCCGGAATATGCGTGGCAGAAGCCTTTGCTGCGGGACATGAAGGCGGGCCCGTGGACGACATTCCAGGCAGGACAGAAGGCCAGCCAGTAAATTCACCACGGCTCAGGTAGCGACAGCCCGCCTCGGCTGTCCCCGCGAGGGCGAAGCCCAGCGGCACGCTGAGGGCAACTTTCTAAGCAAAAGGGAGACGAACGGAATGAAGGAAACACCGCAGCAATACACGCAGCGTGTGACGGGTTACGTCGAGGGAAAGCAGCCTCTGGCGGTGCAGGCCGCCACGGCGAAGAAGCTGGAGCGCTTGATCAAAGGCGTGTCCACAACGAAGTTGAAAAGGCGTCCGGCGCCGGACAAATGGTCCGTCAGCGAGATTCTGGCGCATCTGGCGGACACGGAAATTGTTGGTGGTTTTCGTATGCGCCTGATCCTGGGCGCGCCGGGCACGCCTGTCATGGGCTTCGATCAGGATGCATGGGTGACGAGCGGACATTACGCAAAGCGCGATCCGCGAAAGTCCGTCGAACAGTTTCGCGCCGTGCGCGACGCCAACCTTGCGCTGCTTAAGTCACTGACGCCTGAGCAGTGGAAGCATTACGGAATGCATTCCGAGCGCGGGCAGGAATCGGTAGAGCATATCGTGAAGATGTTTGCCGGGCACGATGTAAACCATCTACGACAGATCGAGAAGATTCTGGGGAAATAACTCGAAGTTGATTCGTAAGGAAATTCTGGCGGAGAGGGTGGGATTTGAACCCACGATACCCGTTAAGGTATGTCCGCTTTCGAGGCGGATCGTTTCAACCACTCACGCACCTCTCCGCATGAAAACAGCCGTCAGCTTTTAGCCGTCAGCAAAAGCAGATTCCTCGCTTCGCTCGGAATGACAACGTCTTAACGGATTCGCGAACGACGAACGGCCACCGACCAACGACGCACTTCTAACGACGGTTTCTAAAAAAAGCCTGCACCATCTCTGCGCAACGGCCCGCCAGAACGCCGCTGCGAACTTTCATGTGATGGTTCAATGCCGGATGATTCAGTACCTGAATCACCGAATGCACCGCGCCGGCCTTAGGATCGTCGGCACCGTAGACCAGGCGCTTGATCCGGGCCTGTACGAGCGCGCCCGCGCACATTGCGCACGGCTCAATTGTAACAAACAGCTCGCAGTCTCCCAGGCGATGATTGCCAACGGCAGTACCCGCCTCGCGCAATGCCAGTATCTCGGCATGCGCCGATGGGTCGCGATCGGCTATGTTGCGATTCCATCCGCGGCCAACGATCTGCCCACCGCTCACGACCACCGCGCCAACGGGAACCTCGCTGGCTTCGAACGCGCGCTGGGCGCAGCGCAGGGCTTCTTCCATCCAGAGTTCGTCGTTGGGCGATAGTTCGATCGTTGGTCGTTGGCCGTTGGTCGTTGGCACGGAAAGCCCCACGCCGCAGAGTACCACTGACAGGTTCCACCCGAGACACGATTTGCCTAAAGGGATTAGGGACAGTAGAGGCACGTAAAACGTGCCTAAGGCTGCACGCCGTCATCACTCGATCAGATCAGATGGAGCACTGTCCTGACGACTTCTGGTACCACCGCGTGGACCACAGACGGCCCTACGACCATAATCAGAGGGTAGGCAATTGCCACGGCCGGTACGACCAGCAGAACCCACACTCCCGCCGACAGATTTGTAAAGTAGGCCTTCATAAACTTCCTCTTCGTAATTAAGTACGACATCCATCCCGGAAAAGTTCCCTTCGGAAACTCGTCAAAACAATGGGACCGGGAGCTTTGGCGATTCGCCGCTTAATGGTATGCTTACCCCGATATGGGGATACCAAGCCTGCTCCGCAAAGTCTTCCTGGTCGACCTGCTTCAGGGACTCAAGCTTACCTTCCGCTATCAGGATCCCAGGGAAATCTATACCGAGCATTATCCGCTGGAACGTCCGCAAGTGTCCGAGCGTTACCGAGGCGCGCCGCGCCTCAACGTGAACCCGGACACAGATGAGACCATGTGCATTGCCTGCGATCTGTGTGCGCTGGCGTGCCCCGAAAATCTCATTGTGGTCTCGAGCCAGCGCAACGAGCAAACCCGCCGCAAGGAACTCACCAACTTCACCTACGACCTGAGCCGCTGTATGTTCTGCGGCCTCTGCGAGGACGCCTGTCCGGTCGACGCGCTCGAACTGACGCAGGATTTCGAGCTTGCGAGCTACACCCGCGAGGGTTGGATCTGGGACCGCGAGACGCTGGAAAAAGGCCCGCAACCTACGCAGTACCGTAAGTAGCTCTGCTCGCCTACCCCGCGCACCGCAATTATCTAAGGCATCCGACCGATACACTCTCCCCCCTCGCGTCAATCAGACTGAAGTTGATTTGCAGCGCATCGATTTCAGGATCGCTTACGATCGGAATCGTTCTCGGGAGGCCTTGATATGTCCGCCAGAAAACTTGCGTGGTTGTCTGTGGTTGTTCTTTGCGCGTCGTGGCTTGTCGCGCAAAGTGCTCCTGCGGGAGGCGCGCCGCCTGCCAGCAGTTCCGGTTCAGCGGGTCAGAGTTCGACGCCAGGGACGGCAACCCCGCCCCCGGGCACAGCGACCCCGCCAGCCAGTACCGCAACTCCTCCGGCTGGAACGGCGACTCCTCCTGCCGGCACCGCAACTCCGCAATCACCTCAGAATCC
>Ga0137393_10003061_pt1 | contig 10825 bp, 10 predicted proteins | sample 15con2h34BmetaG_FD_101396 | JGI IMG/M metagenome (GOLD analysis project Ga0137393, IMG submission 101396) | Vadose zone soil microbial communities from Angelo Coast Range Reserve, California, USA - 15con2h3.4B metaG | ecosystem: Environmental > Terrestrial > Soil > Vadose zone > Saprolite...
GGCAATGGCGAGGATACCAGCAATCGCCATCAACCTGACGACCTGGTCGAGCGGCGGCCTAGTTCCATCGAATCGTTACCCTGTAATTATCTCCCGGTCCGGCGATATAGAGTGGGAGCCGTGGGCCCCCTGCTTATACTCAGCATCCTTCTGGTCATCGCATGGTTGTTCAAGCTGGCCAACGATGCGAAGCAAGCGTCGAAGCGGAAGGCAGAAAGGGTAGCCGCCACCGACGTTCGCCCCGGAGAGCTGCGCGAGGACATCATTCGGCGTCACCTCGGTACGCTGCGGGAGTCCTCGAATCACTACGTGGCTCAGGACGCAACGATTCGCGTCATACGGGACGTGATGGTCGCCGAGGGCGCGGTTGCTGAAGCTCCAGACAGTTACGAGCGCCTCCACCGATGGCAGCGCCGAAGCGGCATCCGTCAGGAGTACAAGGACCTCGCGACCGCAGTCGAGAGACGAATGGACGAGCGCCTGCGGAGTCTCGCAGACGAGCGTCGAGCAACCGAGGAATCCAACGAAGTCGAAGCTGCCAAAGCCATTATGGCGAGGAGCAAGGACACGATTGAGATCTTCTTTAAGGTAGCAGAGCGCAAGGTCGCGACGCTCGACGAGTACGGCGAAGAGAACTGGGACGCGCTATCCGCGGAGGTCCAGCGGTGTGTGATGAAGATCGGAAGTCGGGAGGGCGTGCAACGGGCGGCCTTGCTCCCTCTTTTCGACCCGAAGAATAGTCCGCAATTATGGTCGATGATCGACCGCCCGAACAACATGCGGCGGTGGCGCATCGTCGCAGAGTATCTCGACGCGGAGTGCCGACACAGGCACGCCGCCAACGCAGCGTCCCCGCGCACCGACCAAGACCCCTCAACGATGACCGGCGGCGAGTTTGAAACGTTCGTCGCCAACGTGCTGAAGGCGAAGGGGTTCACCTCCGTGCGGGGAACACCGGTCACGGGGGACCAGGGCGCTGACCTCATCGCTGAGAAGGACGGGCGCACGATCATCATCCAGGCGAAGCGATACCAGGGTTCTGTCGGCAACGGGGCAGTGCAGGAGGTCATTGCCGCCCGGACCTTCTACAAAGGCGATGAGGCGTGGGTAGTCACGAACTCCACTTTCACACGCGCCGCTGTGGCGCTGGCACAGTCGGCTGGGGTGCGCTTGGTAGACGGCATCGAACTGAGGAAGCTGGCGGTCTAGCTCGCGCCAGTACTTTTGAATTGGTTGGCCGCTGGGATTCTGCTGAACTGAGCCGCGTGGCGTGTTCAACCATTACATGTTGTCCTCGGCGGTGGTGAGTCTGGATGAGCGCCTCGATCCGCGTTGTCCGGGACTCATCCCGGAGTGGCCTCGTTACAACACACTAAGGCCCCTTGTTGATCCAAGCGTGCTAACTTCGCCACCCGGTGAATATCGTCAAGCTCCTTAAGAGAATGATCACGTGATGGCCGACAGAAACTGGGGCTTGATTTCGACCGGCGCAACCTTTGAGGCGTTAGTCACTACGCTGGTTTTCTTCGAGGATTCCAAAGCAGCCCTGTTCGGACGTCGTGGGCAAGATGGTGGCCAGGATGCGCGCTCGGGCGACGGAACTCGTGTGTTTCAGGTAAAGCACCACGAGGATGGCTCTGCCGCCAAGGCAATCAGGGATGCCAAGAAAGAGGCGGCAAAGATCGCCCGCTACCGCAAGCCAGGGCACGCTCGTTCCGAGCAGTGGAAGGGTGTCGCGCGCTGGACCCTCGTGACGAACGCCGCGTTCAATCCGTCAGATGAGCAGAGATGGGATACCGAGGTGGTTCCAACGTTCGCCGCGCAGGGCTTAGCGGTCGATTACTGGGAACGCGCAAACCTGAACGCTCTCCTAGACAAACATCCCGAGGTCGATCGTTCATTTTTTCAGAACGAGACTCGAGCATTTCTCTCACTTCCCGAGATCCGCGAGCGCATACCGACCGAAGAACCATTTCTTCAGCGTGCCGCACTCGGCGCGTTTCACGGACGAGAGAACGAGATTGAGCAGGTTCGAGCCTTCCTGTCGTCGAGCGCGCTCTTTCTTTTGATCCACGGCGCAGGAGGGATGGGGAAGTCGCGACTGCTCATCGAAGCGGGTGAGGAGATCGCGGTCGAAGGTTCCTGGCAGGTCCTGTGGGCGAACGTTGCGAGCATGTCGTTCACAGGAACTTGGTTCGATGCGATCGTTCCGGAACGACAGACCTTGCTGCTCGTTGATGAACCTGAAGATGAACAGCTCCTACAAGTTCTATCGGAACAGCTCGGCGGGCGCTCTGGTCGCCCTGTGTCTTGGAAGGTGGCCGTAGCTGCCCGCTCCCCGAAAGACCCCGTGTTGAGATTCCTGTTTGGACCGAGGATGAAAGCGCGGGTTAGGGAGTTGGCTATCGATGCTCTGTCTACAGAAGCGGCTGTGGCAATGTGCAGGGGCCTACTTGATTCGGGCCCACTCTCCAAAACTGCCGCGGAGTGGCGCACGGAAGCTGCTCGTGATCTGGCGAGCCGATTTTCGCGATATCCTGTCTGGCTGACACTTGCGGTCCATGTGTTGGAGACGCAGCGAGACCTGACGAAGGTGCCACAAACGGCCGAGGGCTTGGCGGACCGCTACATTGAGGAAATCGTCGGCCTTCAGAAGCAAGCTCCCAGAGAACAGGTGCTCGCACTACTTCGTTATGTCGCCCTTATCGGCACCATGAACCGAGAGGACGATACAGCCGTCAGGCTTCTAGGAAATTGGAGCGGTGTGGGCGAGGAGACGGCTACACGAAGAACGCTTGGCAGGTTGGTTGAGCGACGAGCGCTGGTACAGCGAGGCGCGAGAAATCGGCTGATCGAGGTGAAGCCAGATGTCATGCGTGACCACCTCCTACTTAACTGGCTCGCGGTGAATGTCGGTTATGGAGAGGTTCCTTTCCAGCCATCGGCAGCCGCTAAGGACCTCGTTACGACCGTCCGAGACGCTGTCCTCAAGGTCGAAATAGGCGCCTTGGGGCACTCAATCCTGGCATCGCTCGCGCGTACAGAACTGATTTTGAAGCTGTCGGGTCGCCCGCTACCGATACTCGATCCATTTTTTGCCGGGATTCGAGATGATCTGCCGAACACCGGGGCGGCTCGACGAATGATGATCGCGGAGGTTCTTGTCGACGTTGCGAGGTTCCGTCCCGCCGACACCGTTGCTCTCAGTCGTGCTCTCCGTTCGTCGGTGGTTAGTACGGAGGAGATTGAGGGGCTCTTTCGGAGTCGGGAGGTTGGTCACGACGATGTCGTACTCAATTTGGCTTGGCCTGTGTTTCACGCTGCATTGGGAGCGCAAACGGCACTCCAGCGCGAACAAGTGCTGGGAGAGCTCTGTGAGCTCACAGAGGCTGAGGCCGAGATCGCGACTCGACGCCGGCACGGTCTGCCGAATGATGGAAAGCGGGCCGCCGACCTTGTTGGACGAACCATCGAAGGAGGGCCGCAATTCTCGGCCGACTTTGAGGACGCAGCGAGCACCCTTGCAACTCGCCTCCTCGACCAAGCCGCTAGCGTTCAGCTTACTCCGGCGAAGATCGCGGTGATGAGGGCGCTCTTAAAGCCCTCGTTAGAGATGGAGCGACGCCAGGTTTGGAGCGAGGGCTATACGTTCCGGATCCAGACCTTCGTTGTGCTACCGAGTCATCCAGCCTGGAAGACACGGGATACCCTGTTAAGGAAGGTTAAAGATCTCCTCGCAAATGGTGAAGTTCCGCTGGCGACGAGGAGCGAACTGTGGGGTCTCTTCGCTCACGCGCATAGAAGCGCAAACCAGGGCCGTGGGCAGGGGCCGGAGAATCACCGAACGCAGGTCCGCCAACTGCTCTTGGACGACCTCATTTGGGCGCGATCCGTGCTGGATTCGCGGAACGCCGAGTTGGAGGAAATCGCAGCCGCCCGACGTTTATGGGAGTGGCACCACCGATTCGAAACGGATCCCGAGCTGAAGACCGCTAGCGACGTGTTGGAGGCTCTTTACACAAGAAACGAGCTCGCGACCGAGTTCGAACCGCTTCTAGGCCACGATGCCTGGGAAGAGAGGGGTTCACGTGAGGCCGCCAAAGCGGCCCACCTTGCAGCTGAGGGGACATCGGCAGCCATTGAAGCGTTTGTTGATCGAGCCATTCGCTTCCTTGGCGGCGAAGCCAAGTTGCATCAGCTTTTTGGCGTGGCGTGGGAACTTGGCGGTTATGCCCGAACCAACGAAGCCGTCAGCGATTTCGTGAAGCGTACCATCCAGCAGCCTAAGCCTTCGCCCCGTACCGACTTTGCAACCGTGGCGGCGGTCAATTGGGTGGCCACTCTCCGCAAGAGCGGGACTTCCAATTTGGCTCATGAACTGGTTGTCGAGCTGATGACAGTCTGCGGAAGTGACGAGCAGAGGATCAATCTCGTTCAGCGGCTCTACGGTAGCTTGCCACCACTTCGCGACACCGGTGACCTGACGCCGAGGGAACACGATCATCTCCGCTCGCTTGGCCCACTCTTCATCAAGAATGGGAAGGGCCCCGCGTTCATCCGGTGCATTGCGTGGACGCTCCACTACGACTGGTCTGCCCTGCAAACCCTCCTTGAGCGAATGCTCAACGACATCCCGGAGGAACAGGTTGGCGCAGCGATCGACGGACTCGTCAACGCCGTGTACTGGGCTGTTCGTGAGACAGATTCGCCGCAGATGCCAGAGGGTTTAGGGTTATGGTTTCTCGACCAACTGCTCCGAGTGCCTGACATCGATGTACTTGCCAGCATCGACTGGTACGTTCACGAGATCATAAAGCGGACGGGCCGTGCGCCACTTTCATGGCTCCCCAGGGCCCTTGTGAGGCGCAGAGACATGGAGCTGCAGGACCGGCACGAAAACGTCCGCGCGCTGAGCTCCCAAGTGCAGCTAAGTCGCTTCGTAGTTCCGATCTCGGCGGCCGACGTCGGGGACTCGGAGATTACCCAGGCCGTCGAGGCTCTGGTGGACCTAACGTCCGACCTCGGGACCATTGGATTTTATCTTCCGTCGATCTTTCGAGAGATAGACCCGGAAGGACTTCTAATCCCGGCTGAAGTTGCTCGGCGCCTTGCATCCGGGGTGGTTACGGAGGACTCGTTACGCCTTGCGAAGATCGGTGGCGCTTATCGGGTTGGAAGCTCAGCTTGGCGAACGATTGCAAAACCCATTCTCGCTCGCTCTGTCAATTCCAACAGCGAAGAGAAGCAGCGCTCGATCTTCAACGCCCTCGCCGATGAGGGACAGCAGGCGTGGTCTGGTACGCCGGGCAAAGTTCCACAAATTTTCACCTCGGAGGTCAAGGTTCGGAGGGAGAGACTGGAATCCGAAACAGACGTTGATTTTCTGCCGTTTTGGACGTGGCACCTAGTACTCGCTGAAGCGGCGCTCCAGGACGCGGAGCAACACGCGAAAGAGGAGCGAGGCGAATGAGCAAAACACTGGGCGATCGGTTGCTCCAGGCGAAGGTCGTGCTCAAGCAAGTGCATGCTCTTCTGGCGAAACACCCCGCTTTACTCCCAACGGACCTGGGTAATTCGTTTAGAGCGCTGTCAGACTACGACGCGGAAATTGATCATTGGATCGGAATGCTCGATGCCCGGGCAGTGGCGCGTCAATTCCTAGACGGCCTCGAAACCAGGGCCGACGCGAATCAGAATGTTACCCTTGGTGCCCTAAGTGCGAAATATCATCACGTGCGGCTTATTGGTGTGCAGGCATACGAGACAACGAACTGGTCTATCGCGGACAGTATTACGGCCATGGTGGGCCGCGTGTTGTGTACGCGTGCCGCAGCATTCCAACCACAACTCGCATCACACTTCGTCCAGAAGGACAGAAAGACCAAAACCGCGGCAGTTGTCTTCGATTCCGTGAAGGAGGTTTTTGGATGGCCGGTCGGTATTTCCTATGCAATTAGGAATCACTTCGTACATCGCGGGGGACAGGTCGGCAGTATTGATTTCTTCGAGGGGCCATTACCTGCATCTGCATTTCAGATCTCAGCCGATGGCTGGGACTACATCGACCGAACGGCTCGGTTGGAGTACGAGGTCGACCAATCACACCATCGTGCGGGCGCGAGCTGGCCGAGTAACCCGACGGATGACCTCCGCGTTTTACTTGCGATCTGCGAGCGAGAGATGGACGACGCCCTTGGTGTACTTCTTGGAGCTGCTTGCGGCTCACTCCTTGCGCACGTCGGGTTCATGGTCGGGGAAGATTGATAATTGAACTCCTCGCCTCTTTTACCCTGTCGGCCGTCCCCATCGGCCTTGCGATCCTGAGCTCACACTTCCGGACTTGGCCAACCTGAGCAGGGGGCGAGTCGTTTTTACAATTCACGGTTTAACAGTTGGCACGGACGAGGGACTAAATAGAGGAATCAAGTGAACTGCCAGTCGAGGCAATCGAGATCGAGCCTTCAAATGACGCAGCTATCAGCGCTGATAAAACTCACAGGAAAAGTCACCAGAAAACTCGCAGCAAAACTCACCCACGACTTTGTTACTTTTGTTGCGACTTTTGCTGCGACGTTTATTGTGAGGCAAGACTACCGAGATCGCAATGCTTCCAAGGCTTTGCTGCCCCGCCCGTGATCCGATGAAACACCCGTTTAGCATTCCGCTACGTGTCCCGACCCCGCCCTCCCAACCACGGTGGAAATCACCTGGGATGGCGGGGTCGGGACACATAGCTCGGTGGAAGGACATTGGAACTGGCCAGGCGGTGCAGCAAAACGTTAGGCAATGCGAAATCCCTATGGGTTGAGACCCGATACTTCGGGGAACACAAAACAATGCGGTGGCAGCACGACGCGAGAACGAACGTCAAGGTGTTGGAAGCGGAACCGGAATGGAACGGGCTCAGCGCGGAATTGGCGATCGAGCGCGATGGGAAACGCGCAGGACTCGCAGCGCTTCTGGGCCGCGGGCATCACGCGTCTTAAACAACGCGCTCCTTCGAGAAAACACGAAGAAAACGGTCGTTTGCGAAAAATGCGCGAATCGGGTTTTCGGAACGTGAACCTGATCTAACGTGTATGCTGGACGCATGCCCATGCGTCTTGTTCTGGTCTGCGTGCTGTTGATCGGTTGTTCTAAGACCGGCGCCGCTGATCGTCCATTGCCGGGTGGCGGCTACAGCTACTTGGTGACGTCGTCCGGGCAGATGCTCCGGATCCTTAAGACCGGTCCCATCATGGGAGGAGAGGGAAAGAAGATCGGAACAATGGTTTCTTACGCGGCCGACACGCGCGAAGTTGCCCGCCTCGTGCGTGACGCGGAAGAACTCGTGGCCGCATTCGGCCCCGAGATTAAGCTTTCCGGGGAAACGGCCGTCGTTGTTCAAGCCAACGTCGGCTACGACCCGCGGAAAACCATCTCGAGGTCGGTTTCGTATAACGTCGTATTCGATCTCAATGACGGGCGGTGGGTGCGATCCGCTCCGAAGAAGGGCGATCCGAAAGAGCTCGGTGGCGTCGAGGGCTCGCTCAGGCCTCCCGAGGACCCCTCGTTTCCCTACGATCCAGCCAAGACGAACGCTGCGGCGGACGCTGCTGCGAAGTGGGTCGCCCTACTGGATAGAGACGACGCCAGTGCGTCGGTCGCGGCGATGGGCGAGGCGTTCCGGTCGCAGGTCAAGGAGTCGATGGACCGCTGGCGCGCGCTTCTCGCCCAGCGCAACAAGCCCGGCGCTCCTGGCAAACGCGTTGAGTTGTATCGAATGCAGACCCGCACTGGAAATGTGCCCGTCGCTGCGGGTGGCGCAGCGGTTGTTCAGTACGAGGTCCGTCCAGAACAGGGCGGTCGGTTTCTCGAGCGCGTCATGCTGTTGAACGAGCAGGAAGGATGGAGGCCAGCGGGGTATGCATTTCAGGTGGTTCCTGCGAAGTAAGCCCGCAGCGACGTTATTCGGGTCCGGCTCAATGCGTGAGTAACTATCTTAGAATTGACTTTAATTTGAGTGTCCGGCACTATGATTGCAAATGCCGAAGACCCCCGCGAGACACGACTATCTGGCGCAGTCATTCCGATTCACGCCCGAACAGGCAGCGGTCCTGAAGGAGGAGGCGAAGCGCCTCGGAAGCACCACCACATTCGTCAGGCAGCTGCTGGACGATTACCGAACGATGTACGGACTCCCCGACGTCTTAGCGGAGCAGCTCGACACCGAAGCCGCTGCTCTCGGCAAGGCTCGACGCGAGTACATCATCCACTTGCTTTCCCAGCACGCGGCAGAGCTCCTCAAGCGGGGGCCGCCGGCGAAGCGCTCTGGAGGTACAGGGAAGCGCTGACTTGGGCACAGAACAGGGGATTCGGAGAAGCAAATGGGCAATTCATTCGGTCGACTGATCACAGTGAAGGAACTGGGGCAACTCATCGGGCCTGTTCCGAAGATTTGCAGCCGTTACCGGAGTGGCCGAATTGGCCACGGCGGTGGGGGCGGGGCGCGATGACGGTGCCGCATGTTCAAGCGGAGCCTCTTTGGACGGTCGACGATGTGAGCCGCTACCTCAAGGCGAGCCGTTCCTGGGTTTACCAGAAAGCCGAGGCGGGTCTTCTCCCATCCTTGCGGATCGGCGGCCTTCTTCGATTCGACCCGGTTGTCGTGCAGGCTTGGGCCCGGGAGGAGATGAATTCTCCCGCTGTCCTTCCGATGCCAAGGAGCGCACCTTGAATTGCAACCTGAAGGATCGGTTGCACGCCAGCGGTAGAAAAGAGAGGGGATAAACGTGGCGAGCGTCTTTCAAAGAGCTGGGCGTTGGTACCTTCGAGTCAAGGACGGAGCAGGAATCTGGCGGAAGCTTGCGTCATCCGCGCGAACCAAGACAGAAGCTCGACGGTTCGCCGAGGACTACGAGCGGCGATGTGAGAGGCAGAGGCTCGGCCTGGAGCCGCTCCCGCCCGAAGATGGAGGCGGAACGCTCGCGGGACTGCTCCAATGGTGGCTCGCCACGTATTCCGCTGGATCGTCCTATCACCGAAACACCTTGAGCAGCGTTCGTTGCCACCTGCTCGCGTCGGAGCTGGCGAATCTGCCGTTGATTCAAGTTACCGCTGAAAAGGTCGAGGTGTTTCTTCATCGCAAGGGACAGGAGGGACTGTCCCCAAAGTACGTCAATCATCTTCGGGGCTACCTGAGCCAGGCGTTCAACGCCGCGAAGAAGACGGGGCGGTACACCGGCCTAAATCCCATTCCCGCAGTCGCGAAGCGCCGTGTTCCCAAACGCCTGCCGGATTTCTTGCGAGCGGAAGAGGTTCAGCCCGTGCTCCAGGCGCTCGATGGACGATGGCAGCCGCTGTTTGCGACGGCAATCTATTCTGGGCTCCGCAAGGGAGAGCTGATCGGTCTTCGCAAGACGGACGTGGACCTCTCCGCCCGGCTTTTGACTGTCGCTCGCTCCTATAACCGGGACACGACGAAGGGCGGTCACGCCGACTGCATCCCGATCGCCGTCGAGTTGCTCCCGTATCTCGAGAAAGCGATATCCGCGTCTTCGTCGGAGCTTGTCTTTCCCGCGCCCGATGGTTCGATGATGCGCGAGGACGTTGACCTCGTGGCTGTCTTGAGGCGAGCCCTGGGCCGAGCCGGCATCGTGACCGGCTGGCGGCACGTATGCCGCCGCAAGGGATGTGGCCACGCCGAGCTCGCACCGGACGCGGCTCTCCGGCGTTGTCCGAGGGACTCCGCCAAGCTGTGGCCAAAGCCGCAAGTCAGGCCCATCCGGTTCCATTCGACGAGGCACTCCACCGCGAGCTTGCTGATGATGGCAGGGGCTAACCCGGCGGCGGTGCAGCGGATCATGCGCCACAGTGATCCGAAGCTGAGCACCGAGGTCTACGGTCACCTTGCGCCGGAGTATCTCCGGGCGGAGGTGGACCGGCTTACGTTCGGGCCATCCACGCCTCAGCACGAGCCACTAAAAGCACCAGCTCAAGTCGAAAATCTCGGTCCGTTTGTCCCATCCTTGTCCCCGCGATGCGTTCCGAAGCGCGAGGCGGCCGAGACAATGAGGCGGAAGCCCGCGGCATCGCAGGCGAAAACTCATTGGGCCCTCCAGGATTCGAACCTGGGACCAATCGGTTATGAGCCGACAGCTCTACCGCTGAGCTAAGGGCCCCTTTCGGGGATCAACGTTGCGGAGATACTCGCGGTGGACCCGCGGCGCAAGAAGGCAACGGCAACCGCGCGTTTTAAATCGCTCGTCGACGGCGACGGCAAATCGGAGAGCTCATTTCTTCGCCCGCCGGACCGAGACCCGGCGGCCGCGGATCTTTTTCTTCGACGGTTGGACCGAGACCCGCAGGCCGCGAATCTTCACCCCCTCGGCGCGAAGTTTAGGCACCTGGCGCGGGGCAACCTCCCTGGCGACGGTGCCGTCGGATCGAATCACCCGCCACCAGGGCGCGCCGGAGATGACGTACAGCGCCCGGACCACGGCCCGCGCTCCGCCGGGTCGCCCGGCGAGGACCGCCACCTTGGCGTAGGAGAGCACCTCGCCCCGCGGAATGGCCTTGACGATCCGCTCCACCCGCGCGTGAAAGGGAAGGGGAGCCTTCCCGGATCCGCCTCGTCCGCGGGGTCCGGGAAGTGCACTGGGCATTTAAATCGCCGTCGCGCGCGGGAGAAAAGCGCGCTTTAGCTCTCGACGAACGACCGCAGCCGCTTCGAGCGCGACGGGAGTCGCAGCTTGCGCAGCGCCTTGGCCTCGATCTGTCGAATTCGCTCTCGGGTGACCTCGAAGTCCTGCCCCACCTCTTCCAGCGTGTGATCGCTCTTCTCGCC
>Ga0137393_10003067_pt1 | contig 10812 bp, 7 predicted proteins | sample 15con2h34BmetaG_FD_101396 | JGI IMG/M metagenome (GOLD analysis project Ga0137393, IMG submission 101396) | Vadose zone soil microbial communities from Angelo Coast Range Reserve, California, USA - 15con2h3.4B metaG | ecosystem: Environmental > Terrestrial > Soil > Vadose zone > Saprolite...
CCGTACTCGAAGGGATAGTCGCCGTCGGCGCGGCGGAGGCCGTGGACGGTAAGCCACTTCCCATCTTCGTCGATCGGAATCGGCGGCAGGATCGCGGTCTGGCCCTCCGCGGGAACGGTAATGTTGACGCGCCCGTAGCCGCGTTTCTCCGTCGCCTCCACTGCGCCACGATCGGTATCGCCGGTGCGGATCAGCGCCTTCACCGCATAGCGGCCCGGAGGCAGCATGAGCGTGCCGTAGTAGCGGATCCCGGTCCTGCGTACCTTCTCCCCGGCCTTGGCTACTTCCACGGTGAGGCAGTCGTAGAGCCGGTCACGCACGACGCCATTGCTGTCAAAGGCATAGACGAAGACGTCCGCCCCGCCGATGGTCGTGCTCGTCTCGCGAAGCAGGTCCGATCCGTTGATGTCGATGACCACCGGCACCTGCGCCGGCTTGCCGGCCGAAGCGGGAGGGAAGGGCACGGCCAGCAGATTCAGGCGAAGGTCGTGCTGTGGAAGGTCGTTGACGATGATCTGCGCATTGGTGAGCGAGCGCTCGATCGGCGTGGCGCGCCCACGCTCGAAGTAGCCGGCGGCGTGCGAGACGCGCGCGCTGTCGGGCGCATTCATCAGCCGGACGCTGACGTTGTGGAACGAGCCCGGCGAAAAGTCGGAAAGGTGAAAGCCGAGCACGTAAACCACTTCCTGCTGGTGAAGGATCCGGGCGAAATCGCTATGCGGATCGTTCGCGCTCTGAAAGACTTCGCCACCGGTTGGCCGGGCGAGAAGGAACAGGCTGGACCCGGTACCGCCGGCGGAGGCTTCGCTCCCCCGCACGTCAACGGCGTGGAGAACGACGTCCGAGACACGGAAGTCGTCCGTCATCCGGTCGACGATCTGTTCTTTGGCGTTATGCGCGTCGGCTGACTGGAGGAGATGCGCGTCGAATCCCTCCGAAAGGAAAATGACCTGCTTGCGGCCTGGCATCATTCGCAGAGAGCGGGCCAGGTTGCTGATGGAGTCGATTTCGCGCTCGATCTGCTTGCGCATCTGAGACTCGTCGGCGCCGGGGACCGTATGAGGATCGGAACCCCGTACGACCGGCTCCGCGCCCGCTGGCTCGCTTCCGAGGCGAAGGGGGTCAGAGCTTCGGAACGCTGCTGGGTTACCGACCGCCGACGCGACGAGCTGGCGATCGGTCGTAAATGCCGTGACGAAACGAAATCCGTGATCAGGATGGACCGTGGCGACAGCGACGAGGTCGCGCGGGCCGGCAATCTCGGCCAGAAAGCGCCGTGCGGCATCCTGAGCCCGCGACATCGAGCGCGCGGATGTATTGCCGAGGTCGAAAAGCAGGACGAACGAACGCCGTGCCGCCGGATTGATTGGCGCAAGGGCACTGACGGAAGCATCCGACGCGAAATCGACGACATCGAATGACGTGATCGGCTGCTTCCTCTTTTCGTCGTACAGCGCGAAATTGGCCGCGGACAGCCCGCGCACGGGACGCCCCGAGGCGTCGACCACGCTGACCGGAAACGAGACGCTGACCGCCGGTACGCCCGGCTGCCCAAGCGCCGCGGCGCCGATCAGCGATGCAGCGACAAACAGGAAAACGTTGCGCATCTTGTCGCTACGGCCTCACCACGGCGACGCTGGTTGTCTGCGCCTCAGCCACGCCCTTCTTGTGCACGGTGACCTGAAGTGAGGAAACCTGTGCCGGGTCGTCGAGCTGGAGGACGAGCTTCGTGCCGCCTGTCATCGGAATCGTGCCGAGCAGCTTCGTCTTCGGCGTCGTCTCCCAGGTCAGCTCGTTCGCTGTTGCGCCGTAAATGATCAGAGCGACTTTGCCCGATGCCGTTGCGCTCGGGATGAAATTCTGCCCGTTCAGTTCGAACGGATAGCCGGCTTTGGCACCACGGTCCGCACCTTTTACGAGAATCCACTTCGGCTCTTCATCGATCGGGATCGGTGGCAGGACGGAGACATCGCCGGACTTCGGCACGGTCACATTGACCCTTCCGAAGCCGCGCTTTTCGACGTCACCCGGATTCTTCCGGTCGCTCTCGCCCGTACGGACCAGCGACTTGATCGCGTACGTTCCCGGCGGCAGAACGAGTGTGCCGTAGTAGCGGACACCGCCGGCGCGAAGCCGGTCGCCGACTTTAGACAGGTCCAAGGTGAGCCGCTGATAAAGGCGATCGCGCACGATTCCGTCGGAATCGAATGCATAGACGAAGATTTCGGCGGCGACGGCGTTTCCCTTGGCCTGATGTGCGAGGTCGGCCCCGCGGAGATCAAGGATCACCGGCACTTGCGAGTTGCCGTCGCTCAGGGGAAAGGGGGCAGCGAAAGCAGCCATGTGCACATCGTCCTGAGGCACGTCGTTGACGATGACCTCGGCCGTGGTCAGCGTGCGTTCCAAAGGACTCTCGGAGCCGTTCTCGAAATAGCCCAGGCGGTACGAGAGGCGTCCGGGCGAGTTGACCAGCTTCACTTTCAGATCGTGGAACTTGCCGGGGCTCTTCGTCGGCGACTGGAAGGCGAGGACGTAGACCACTTCCTGCGCACGGAGCATGCGATCGAAGCTGCTCTTGAGGTCATTCGAGTTCTCGAAGACTTCGCCGCCGGTGGGGCGGGAAAGGACGAAGAGTCCGGCGTTGGAATTGAGGTTGGCGCCCGAGGCGGCGTCGTTTTGAATGCGGACACCCTGAATGTCGATGGCTTGGAGGACTACATCCGAATTACGAAACGCCTGCGCCATCCGATCGAGGATCGATTGGCTGGATGTGTTGCCGTACTTTTCATTGGTATCGATGTTCCAAACCTCTCCCGAAGCGGCGGCGGCGAAATCGCGCGCGTTGGCGGCGGCGTCGCGGGCATCCCGCCCCTGCAGATACTTGGCGTTGAAACCTTCGGACAGGAGGATGACCTGCTTCCGGCCTGGAACAGCGCGAAGTGTCTTCGCCAGATCGCCGAGAAAGTCGAGCTGCTTTTCGACTCTGGCACGAACGAACTGATCGTTGTCACGCGCTAATCGCTGTCCGGTTTCGGCCATCTCGGCCTTTGCCCTGAGGTCGTTGGCCGACATGGGCATCATCGGCGGCGCTTCCCCTGCAAACTCGCCTGTGCCGCTCGCCAGCTCGGGCACGAAGGTCTTGTTTCCGATCTGCAGAGGATCGCTGCCACGGAAACTGCGCGGATCGTTGATGGCCGACGCCACGAGGTCGTGGTCGGTCGTGAATGCGGTCAGAAGGCGGAAGCCGCGGTCCGTGTCGATCGTCCCGACACCGACGAGGTCTCGAGGCTGGACTGCGGTGGCCACAAAGCGTCGAGCCGCGTCCTGGGCGCGCTCGAGGGAGTGCGGGGTCGAGAAGCCGAGGTCGAAGAGGAGTAGGAACGATCGCCGTGCAGCGGGGTTCAAGGGCGAGATGGCGTTCACGACCTCTTTCGATCCGAAGTCGATCTTGTCGAATGAGGTGATGGCCTGCTTCTTCCCACCGTCATACACCTCGAAGTTCGCCGCCGTCAGCCCGCGAATGGGATTGCCGCTCGAGTCGACGACCGACACAGGCACTTCGACGATGTTTACGTTCACGGTCTCGCGCAACTGCGCGAATGCCGACGCGGCGAAGAGCAGCATGACTGCCATCGCTGTGTGGAACTTCATGTTGTTCTCCTGTTTTACCGGACGACCAGCGGCACGCTCGACTTTCGGGCGTCGACCGAGCCTTTCTTGTGCACGGTTACATCAAATGAGGCCGGACCCCTCTGCAGATCGGCAGGAGCGTAGTCGAAAACAAGCTTCATGACGTCCCGCCCCTGCAGGCGCTTGACGAGCGACGGCGCTCCCGCGTGCGAACCGTTGGCATCGGTCACGGCCGTATCCCACGTCAGCTCGTCGGGCGAGACGTTGAAAACGAAGAGGGCCACGCGGCGGGGACGTCCATTGCTTACCTGCGCGCTGGCGCTGGGCATGAACGGCTCGCCGTTGATATGGAATGGATAGGCACCGGCATCGTCGCGAGATCCGCCACGGACCACGACCCATGCCGCTGGATCGTCGAGGAACAGTGGCGGCAGGAGAGCGACGTCGTAGGAGGTGGGGACGTCGATGTCGGTCCGCACGAAGCCTTTGCGCTCCGTTCCGGCGACGCGCACGAGGGTCTTGAGTGCATATTTGCCCGGCGGGAGACTTAGCGTCGGGAAGTATTTGATGCCGTTGTGACCGGCGAGTTTGGCTGTGTCGATCGTGAGCCGCTGAAACGAACGGTCACGGACGATGCCTTGATCGTCGAACGCATAGACGTAGATCTCGGCGATGACATCTTTCGTTTTCGTATCGCGCACGAGGCCATCGGTGCCTATGTCGACGACCATCGGCACCCGGGAGTTGCCGCCTCTGGCGGGAAACGGTGCCGCCAGCGTGGCGACCTGAATGTCACTCTGCACGACGTCGTTGAGAACGATCTCGGCGTTCGAAAGCGAGCGTTCGAGAGCGTTCTCGGTCCCCGATGAATAATAGCCGGCGCGATGAAACACACGCGCGCCAGGAACGCCGGTCACGCGCACCTTCAGTTCGCGGAACTTGCCGTCGTTCGACGCCGGCGCGCGGAAGCCGAGGACATACACCACGTCCTGTGCACGAAGCATCTTCTCGAGATCGGCATTGATGTCGTTGGAGTTCTTGAAGACTTCGCCGCCCGTCGGAGCGGATAGCAGGTGGAGAGCGTCGTTTGAGTTGATTCGTGCGCCATTTTCATCGCTCTGTACGCGCACGCCCTGGATGTCGACGGCGTGGAGCACGACGTCCGAGCCGCGCAGACTGCGCGCCATCTCTTCCAGAAGTGTCAACGTCATCGAGCTGCCGTAGCGCGCGTCGCTGTCGACGCGCCAGATGTTGCCAGTCGACGCCTGATTCAAATCTTCCTGTTCCTCGGCACCCGAATGCGCGTCGCGTCCGCGAACGAGCCGCGGGTCGAAGCCCTCGGAGAAGAGGATGACCTGCTTGCGGCCAGGAAGAACGCGCAGCGTGCGGCCGAGATCAGACAGAAGATGCAACTGTCGCTCGATGCGCGAGCGGTTGAACTGATCGTTCTGCCGCTTCTCACCGAGTGCGATATCAAGAGCGGAATCGCTGCGGTCGTTGGCCACGGCGGCACGAATCGCCGCATCGGGCGTAACCATCTCCGTAATGCCGCTGCCGCCGGCAATGCGCAGTGGGTCCGAAGAAACGAAGTTACTCGGGTTGGCGATGGCCGCGCCGAGAAGGTTGCGGTCGGTCGTGAGTGAGGTGACCATCCGGAAGCCCCGCTCGACGTCGATGGTGGCGATCGCGGCCAGATCGCGGCGTCCCATCCCGCGGGCGACGAAGTTCCGCGCCGCTTCCTGCGCCTTGGCCCGTCCCATCGGCGAGGAGAAGGAGAGGTCGATGAGCAGAATCCAGTTGCGCCGTGCCACAGGGTTGAGCGGCGACGTGGCACGAGCTCCCTCGGATGCCAGATCGATGGCGTCGAAGTTCGAGATCGGACGCTTCGCGCCTCGGTCGAAGAGCTCGAAATTCGCCGCCGTCAGACCGCGCACCGGGTTGCCGGCGCGGTCAACGACCGTGACCGGCACCTCGACCAAGTGAACGTCGATCGTTTCCTTGACCTGTGCAAATGCGGCACTCGTTGCGAGCAGAAAGAGGAAGGCAACGCGGCTGGGCCAGCGCATTTGGGTGATTTCTCCTGAGGTACTGTAGCGACAGAATGCCCCAGATCGCCCAGTCATTCCGTTACGTGTCGGTGGCGGTTTTGGGCGGCCGGGAGATTCGGCGTCGGCGTTTCGCGCCGTTCCTGAGCATCCCGCTCCTCAGAATGCGCGAGATCTCGCCGACGACCTCATCCGTGTTCTTGCCGAAGTGGTCTTTGACGCCGAAGAGAATCTCGATGGAGAAGTAGTTGTAGAAAATGCGCGTGGCCAGCATCACCGCCGAAATCGGCGAAAGGCCGTCCTGAAGCCGGCCGGCCAGATCGTCTTCCATGCCGTGTTTCTTCATGAACGCGTCGAAGCGGCGGGCCATGTCGGCGTAGAACTTCCGGATGTGCGTGCCGTCGAACTCGACGACGTCGACATAGATGAGAGCGACGTATTCGCGATAGTCCTTCACCGTTTCGCGAGCGGCCCTGCCGAGCTCTTCGAGGTTCTCGGGAAACGTACCGGTGGCCAGGGCGCGGTTGAACGGGAAGTCGGGACTCGACATCGCCTGGAAGTACTGATCGAGCAGCGCGCGGAAGATCGTCTCCTTGTCGGAGAAGTGGTGATAGACGTTCCCCTTTGAGAGGCCTGCGTCTTCTGCGATGTCCCGCACGCTCGTGGCTCCATAGCCTCGATGCGAGAAGAGCTTCAGCGCGGACTCGAGGATTTGAGCCCGGCTGCGCTCGGATCGTTCTTCCTGGTTCATCGGTGACTCACTGTATCAGCCGCTGAGCAAGCTTCGGCTTTTCGACTTTGCCATACGGCGTCCGCGGCAGGGCATCGACGAAAATGTACCGCTTCGGCAGCTTGAATCGCGAGATTCGGGACGCGAGGTAGGCGTTCAGCTCCTCCTCGCCGGCATCGCCGACGATGAAGGCCACGGCGACTTCTCCCCACGTCTCATCGGCGATCGGAATGATGGCGGCATCGGCTACGCGTGGATGCGAGATGAGCTCCGCCTCGATCTCAGCAGGGTAGACGTTGACGCCGCCGCTGATGAACATCTCTTTCCTGCGCCCTGCGATGTAGAAGAATCCTTCTTCGTCGCGGCGTGCAAGGTCGCCGGTGTGCAGCCAGCCGTCGTCATCGAAGGCCGCGCGCGTCGCTTCGGGGTTGTTCCAATAGCCGAGCGCAACGTGCGGGCCGCGAATCCACATCTCGCCGATTTCGCCCGTGGCGACGTCGTCTCCGTCGTCACCGGCGATACGAACCTCGGTGAACATCATCGGCTTGCCGATCGATCCTGCCTTGCGCCGCGCGTCGTCGACCGTCATCGAGAAGCAGTTCACGCCGGCCTCGGTCATCCCATAGCCCTGTTTCATCTCGACGCCGCGTTTCTGGTACGCCTCGATGATGTAGTGCGGCAGCGGTGCGCCGCCGGAGATGAACCAGCGGACATGGCTGAGATCGGTCGTGGCGAACTCCGGCGCGTCCATCAGCATCTTCAGCGTCGTCGGCACGCCGAGAATGACCGTACAGCGCTCGTGCTCGATCGTTCTCAGAATCTCGGCGGCGTCGAAACCTCGATGCAGGATGATCGTGCCGCCTACCGTGAAGGTCGGAATGAGAAACGCGGCCACACCGCCGGCGTGGTAGAGCGGGGTGTAGATCGGACTGACCTCGTCATCGCGGAGTCCCCAGTTGACGGCCGTGTTGTAGCCGTTCCAGTAGAGCTGGCGCTTCGGGATCATCACCCCCTTGGGTTTGCCGGTGGTGCCTGACGTGTAGAGGAGGCAGTACGGGTCTTCGGGGTTCTGCCTGGGAGCGCGGGCGTCCCGCACGCTGCTGATGCTCGACGTGCTCTCCACTGGCAAGAGCAGATCAGCGAACTCCGGACCACGGAAGCAGGTCTTCATCCCACAGTCGTCGACGATTTGCTGGAGCTCATGCACCGTCGCCCTTGTCGATAGCGGCACAACGATCGCTCCGCACTTCGCAGCAGCGAAGAAGAGTGCAAGAAAGTCGACCGAGTTGTGGAAGAGGATGCCGTAACGGTCGCCGGGGCCGACGCCTGCGGCGACGACCGCGGCGGCGGCACGTTCGGCGCGGGCGTTCAGCTCGAAGTAACTGATCCGCTCACCGGTCTCGACGGAGACGAGGGCGATTTTGTCGGGAGTGAGACGAGCCCGCTCCGCGAGCAGGTCTCCATCGAAGATCACGGAAGCGCCTCGCGCAGCAGACGCGTGAATTCCGCCGGCGCCTGCCGGTGCGGGATATGCGCCGCCTTGTCGATGATGTGCAGCGTCGATCCCGGCAGGTGTTTCCGCAGTGCTTCGGCGTATGCGATGGGAAGGAGCCCGTCGTGCGCGCCCCAGATCAGCGTTACCGGCATCGTGATGTCGTGCAGCCGAGTGTCGACGACGGCGAAGATCACGCCGGCTTGTAGAACGCGCGCCTGCGGCATCTTCGCGGCATCTTTCAGCATCGCATCGACCAGGTAATCGGCGATCGGCGTATCAGGACCATGCACCATCCGAAGCAGCTTCAGCGCTTCCCCTCGGTTCTTGGGGAAGAGGGGTACGTGACTCACGTCCCACGACATGCCGCTGGCGTCTTCCAGCACGAGGCGGGAGACGCGTGCCGAATGGTCGGCGGCGTAGAGCATGCTTACCCATCCGCCCATCGAATTGCCGACGAGAACGATCGGCTTCTCCGGCGATTCGCGATCGATCACGGTTTGCAGCGCCTTTACCAGCAACAGCATCGGCAGCGGCCCGGTAGACGGAGCACTGTCGCCGTGGCCCGGCAGGTCGATGGCGATTACACGCGAGTCTTTCATCAGCGTCGGGATGACCGAGACCCACGAACCTGCCTGATCGTTCACGCCATGGACGAGAACGATCGTTCCGTCGCCGCTGCCACCGGCGAAATAGACGATGCGATTGCCGTCGATGTCGATCGTCCGCCTGGCCATACCCGCGCGCGCCAGACCGCGGCGCGTCATCTTCACAAACGCTTCGAGCGGATGACGGCGGACGTATGCGGTCGTCGCGGCAAAGATGCCGATGAGGATGACGACGAGCACTGCGGCAAGTTTCATTTGATGAAGAGCCTCGCTCCATCTTCGGCGACCCGGAACGCGGCGCCGGCCTGGTTGTAGCCAACGCCGGAGCCGATGAGGACGACGAGGTCGCGCGGCTTGATCTTCGCCGCTTGCAGCGCATCGTCGAGCGCCATCGGAATGCATGCCGAACCGGTGTAACCCACGGTCTCCATGATCATGTGCGTCTTGCACATCGGCAAGCCGAGATCGTTCATCACCAACTCGATCGTCGGCTTGCGGACCTGAGTGAAGATGAGGAAATCGATATCGCCTACCGCGAAGCCGCCGTTCTTTGCCACCTGGCGCACGAGCAACGGCCACCCATCGTTGTTGATCTCGGGCGGATAGCGGTCGTACATTTTGACGCGCGTCCGGCCGTTGCGGATCGATTCGTCAGTGGTCGGTTCGACCGTGCCGCCGGCATGGATGGCCCAACGCGGCGCGTAGGAACCGTCGGCTCGGAATGCCGAGGAGATGAAGCCCTGCGTTTCGCTCTGCTCCAGCACGGCGGCGCCCGCGCCGTCGCCGTAGAAGAAGATCATCGGGTCGTCGCCGGCCGTGAGCTTGTGCATCAGATAGACGCCGATGACGAGCACGGTCTTCAGGTGCGGGTTCGTGGCCATCATTCCGGCTGCCGAGGAGAACGCGGTGGGGAACGAAGCACAGGCGCAGCCGACGTCGAACGTGCCGGCGTTTTTCGCGCCGAGCTTCGCCTGCACGATCACCGATGTGGCTGGCGTGATGTAGTCGGGCGAATCGGTGCCGACGATGATGAGATCGACGTCTTCCGGCGTTTTGCCGGCGCGCGCGAGCGCGATGCGGGAGGCGCGTACGGCAAGGTCGGAGGTGACGACGTCGTCCGGTGCCCACCACCGCGTCAGGATGCCGGTGGACGCTTCCATCTTGTCCACGAACTCCGGCGCCGTGGCGTCGAAACGCGTACGCAGGTCGTCGTTTGTGACTTTGATTTCCGGAATGTAGGAGCCGGTCGAGACGATGTTTGCGTGCATCAGGTTCCGAGCACCAGCCCGCCGTCGACCGAGAGCACCACTCCACTGACGAATTTCGCCGCATCGCTGGCCAGCCAGGCATAGGCATTGGCAATGTCGTCGGGCTCCCCGAGTCTGGCCAGCGGTGTCTTCGCCTCCATGGAGTCGACGACCTTCTGTGGCATGGCACGAACCATCTCGGTGGCGATGAAGCCGGGAGCCACGGCGTTGACTCGGATGCCGTAGCGCCCGAGCTCGCGCGACCACGTCTTCGTGAAGCTGATAACGCCCGCTTTCGTGGCGGCGTAGTTGGTCTGTCCGAAGTTGCCGTATAAACCGACGATCGATGAGGCGTTGAGTATCACTCCGCTCCGGGCCTTGATCATGTGCGGTACGACCGCGCGCGTGCAGAGAAAGACGCCTTTGAGGTTGACGTTGATGACGGCGTCGAACGTGGCGTCGTCCATCATGCCGGCCACGCCGTCTTTCCACTTGATGAGCTGCGCATCGCGGACGATTCCGGCGTTGTTGACCAGAACGTCGATGCGTCCAAACCGGGCCATGACGTCATCGACCGCCTGTTGCACCGATGCGGCATCGGTGACGTCGACCTTCGGATCCGTCGTGACGTCCCACGCCACCACGTTCGCTCCCTCAGCCGTGAAGCGTTCCACCGTAGCGCGGCCGATGCCGGCCGCGCCCCCGGTGACGATGACGACCTTGTCTCTCAGGTTGAGGTCCATGATGCTCCGGGAGTTGCTAGTAAACCCACCTCAACCCCAACTGAAATTCGCGAGCGGGTAACGTGGCCAGGAACTTTCCATAGTTCGGATTGGCCACGGCTGCCGCCTTCGGATTGGCGATGGTCGGACCGCTGAAGAACTGGCCGCCAGAAACCGACTGGACATCGAAGTTTTTGAAGTTGAAGAGGTTGAAGCCCTCGGCGATGGCCTGCAGCGCGCCGTAGCCGGTCAGCGCGATCTCTTTGGTCAGCCGCAGCGAGACATTCTTGTACTTCGGACCGTTGTTCGTGTTGCGGCCGACGCCGGCCGGGCGGTCG
>Ga0137393_10003072_pt1 | contig 10803 bp, 14 predicted proteins | sample 15con2h34BmetaG_FD_101396 | JGI IMG/M metagenome (GOLD analysis project Ga0137393, IMG submission 101396) | Vadose zone soil microbial communities from Angelo Coast Range Reserve, California, USA - 15con2h3.4B metaG | ecosystem: Environmental > Terrestrial > Soil > Vadose zone > Saprolite...
ACCCAGGGATAGCGCTCTTCTTTCCGCAGCTGTCGGGTAGCATCGGGTACCTTGAAGACCTGCTTGGTCTTCTTCTGGAACTTCCTCTTGGTGCCAATTCCATTCTTGCCTTTACTACTCCCTGGGCTGCCATCTCCATGTATTGGTTTGCCTTCCGCGTCGACCATGACGACATTACCATCCACACCTATCACCGGCTTTCCGTCCGGCCCCAACATTGGGCGAACAGCCTTTGGAGCCTCAGTGCCATTGGCAGAGGTATCAGGGCGTCGGAGATCCTTGCGATTCAGCTTTACCGGTGCTGCCCATTCAAGAATGTCCACGGATTTTCGAGAATCGAACTTCATTACATCGTACTTCCAGCCATTGAGGGCAGATGAAACGAGGGTATAGTCAATGTACTCTCCCTCCGGTAATGAAGGCGCTGGAGTAGATTCTTTCTCTGGTTTCGGTGACGGCCTCGGTGACGGATTCGAGGGTGGGGTTGAAGGGTTGGAGGGTATCTTTGGCTTTTGAGAGGTGGCGGAACGACTTGGCTGCATGCCATAAATACCGACTGGCGCTTTTCTCTTGGGTTTGGGATGAAAGAGTTTGGCGGCCTCAGGAGGGACAGGAGCCATAGTTAGAGGTTAAAAGTTATTTTGAGACCAATAATCAATATACGCCGTGAGATTTAGAAGGGCCCAAGGGACCTAAGGAAGGGAGAGAGACGATGGGCAGACTCGGAGTACAAAAGAGTCATCGCACAGGTAATGCGTGCCACTCTCCCCATCACGTGATCCAAACGCGTCTTGTCGTGGTGGTGCCACACAGCCGCCTATCCTTCCAATGGACCAAAATTCATTCAACTCGCATTCAACTCGCAGCACTTTTTTTTCACGCGTATACACAACACCGCAGTTATCTAATAATCCTCGGTCAACCACGCGACCGCATACAAATACACCGTCGTTTTTCGGAAAGAGCCACATATCACATCTAGCTGGGAGGAACCCGGAAATTCATATAGCTAGCCAGGTTCTACAAGGGGGTGATAGCTCTGCCTTGTTGCCTCCGGCAAATACGGAAGATGGCAACATATATGTCGGCCACAAATACCCACAGTACTTTTCGCGTGGCGTTGAAGACACAAACAGCCAGCATCCATATGACAATATGGATCGTGCCATCCATGTACCGCACCCATCCAGACTTAAATTATCACTCTCCGCGAGTCGAAACGGTATGCTAAGTGGCCCTCTTTTGTGTCTCGAATCTGGAATTTCTGTGTAAAGGCACCGAGGGAAAGCACAGACAATATCGTTCTTCGGACGACTTAGCTGGAGATGCAAAACAAAATTTGGGAGGGGGTGAGTTTCCGGTGCCCCCAATACTTTTGGGACGCATTTACTCTTCTCATGTAAAAATGGCCCTCTCTGCAGGCTCAAGGATTCCAAACCCAAACTCTGCGTTGACACCCTCCGACCATCCATTGGAGTCCGCCTGCCCATCCCCAAGAATTGCACCGAAGGTTGAAGAAGGTGGAGAGGAGGATGACATTCCGGTCTCCATAAAAAACAGCTTCAAGGAACTCAGATCGGTCAAGGATGAGCTGGAACGCCAGGTTCGCCGTACTTCCTTTCCACGTTCACTCACCTGAGCTATGCCGCTAGCGGGGTGAGAATGATCGTTTGCGTGCGGAGTTAGCGACCACCGGGAAAGAAGCCTTGGATAATCTGGCCCGCCTGGACAAGATGAAACAATTGACGAAGAGATCGATTGAGGCAACTTCAGACAAGTACGTCCAGTCAATGTTTCTGTGCCGCTACACCTCTACACACAGGACAGAATCGCAGAACTACGCAAGGAACTTGCCGCACTCAAGTCTCAATCCGATGAGTCCTTTGCATTTGCTGCACAGGCTCGTTCCGCTCTCCCAGACGTCAACGAACTACGAGTCGCAGTTAAGGACAGTTCCGAGAGTCCGCACGATTTTTTTTGGTATGATCCAGGTCCGAATTTGACGCCGTGTAGACTGTCATCGCGTCATGGAAGATCTCGCCAAGGGGGCGGACATGAAGGGGCTGATCCGGGACCTCGAATTGGAATGCGCTAACGGTTAGTCGTTGATGCATCCTCTGTTGCTACCTATTTGATGCCCATTGCAGCACGAAAAGCGAATGATTTTCTCCGCGACAAATTGACGGACATTACATCTCAATATACGGATGCAATGGAGCGCCTCAAAGGCGCGGAATATAATCATGCAAACCAAACAGATGCATTAAGAGTTGTCCTGGATGATCTACATAACGCCAGTGCGGCTATTTTCTTGCCATGGAACCGAGACTACTGTTGATCATACTCATCCAGACTTAGTAGCTGCTTCGAGCACAGCGAAACTCGATGCCACTCAAAAAGAGCTCTCTGATGCTTTAACAGCGTGCGCACTTGCGAAGGAGAGTATTGCCCAATTGGAGAAACGGTGACGTTGCAAGCCCCTCTATTTCTAGCACTGATGAACGGAGATACAGTGTAGAGAAACTGGTTCGAGATGCTGAAGAGAAATCGCTGGTTACAGTCACATTACAAAGAGAGTGAGCATTAGACTTATCCCGGAGAACGTTTGGGTGGCTGAGCATTTGGATCAGGAATGCAGAACTCCAAATTCTTCTTAAAGATCGAGAAAGCAGTGTTGCCTCCGTGCTTTCCCTTAAGGAAGAGTCAGTCTCTACGTACCCAAGTATATTAGGTCCACTAGCCCGAGATTCTAACGTCTGGTAGGATTCTCACAATGTTGTCTTCCTCGAGTGACCAGCAGTCAGAGTTGGACACTCTGAGGAAGACTTCCGCAGGGCAAATACAAATGATAGGGGAATTAAATGGCAGGTGAGTACGCCCTAACCCATTTATACGAATGTTTCTTCACCGCTCCCACAGATTTTACACTCTGGAACGCGAGAACGAAGTAAGGAAACAGGAGTCAGCAAAGCAAATCAACGAAAATGCAGCGCTCCGTGCGGTCCTGGAATCGTCGAATGAACGCGAAAGCCTGCTCAAAAAGACAATCGAACAGTTGGAGACCAAAAAGTTAGCAGCGGAAACACAGGCACAGGCGCTTCAAGATGAAATACGGAGAGTCACAGAAGAGCGCAAACAAGAAAAAGACCGGTGTGTGCGACTACACTACTCCGAATTCGTGATGTGACACCTTCCCGTCTAGAATGATGCAACTTCAAATGAGATGCCACTCGCTTCAAGAGAGATTTGAAGACCAATCAGCGACTCTGAAATTAGCTAGGGAGAGTCATGGAGATATGCAGGTAACCTTTGGTCTGTATAGATACCCCCTGCACAGTGTCTTCATCACCCCCAGGAGCGCCTGGTCACAGCGGAGGCAGGGTTTGCGGTGAGAGCACCTCTTTTCAGAGGGTGTAAGCTTACTTGGTGCCACCACAAGGTCAAGTTAGAAACAGAGACAGGAAGGCTGCGTCAGGAGGTGTTTGCTGTTCGAGAGCGGAATAGCCTTCTACAAAAATCTGTCGATGAATATAGACGCCAACTCGAAAATCAACAAGAACTCGCCACGGCCATGAGAAACGAGTACGAAAAAAGACTGAAGGACGAGCGAGACGGTGGCCATTCCCGCATACAGGCCCTCCAAGAGCGAATGCTGCAAACGGACTTGGAAAGGGCACAAGCCGTCAAGGCGGCAGATGAACTACGCGACTCGCTAACTTCCGCACAGAGTGAACTCACGACGTTAAGGCAGCAAGCTCAGAATATCCAAACGTCAATGTCTGAATGGGGCAACCAGGTAAGGGACCTAACGGTGAGAAACAACACTCTGCAGGCAGAAAATGCCACGCTTCTCGAAAGAGGCGCCACCGTCGGTGCTCGTTACGATGCAAATGATCTAGTGCGTTCTATTGCGTCATCCTTAGGCAATACTGATTTCCTTGGCGGAAGAGTATCCAAGAAAAGACCCTTGTGAATCGCATACTGGAAGAATCGCGGTCCTTCCATGAGAAGCGGATTATGGATAAACAAAATGAGCTGCGGCGCGTGAGTAGCTGATCCACTGACGTTTCCAACTGACTAAACGTTGGCACAGCGAGACAACCAAATAGCAGAGCAAGAAGCCAGGATAAAGAGCTTAGAAAAAGGACTAGCGCGCCATCTGAAATCTCAGGTGCGTTCACCTGGCCCAATCGCGAAACATTGTGCCCCACATTTTGTAGGATCCCAAGTTCACAACCGGAAGCGACGCACACTCTATTCTGAACCTTTCTAAATTCGCCTCGTCCAGTAGTCCCCCACAACCGATTGTAGGCGAGGTAGACACAGACAAAGTGGTATGCAGCTGCTCACTTTTGGCATAACATTGGTGGACCACTTCCCAGACTGTCATCAGTGGAGCGTGCACCACGCCACTGCCAGCTCCTTCTAACCAGATTCAGTCTTCGTATACTACCGCCCAAAACGCATTCTCGGGTGACTCGGAGATTATCCCGCTCGTTTCTGGAGTTGCTCGGGAAACGCTAGGTGACGCTAATGACCCTGCGAGTGACGCATCTCGGGCTGTCATGTTGGGTAAACACGGTCGCCCCCTTTCTCAAACTTCTCGGAGGGGTTCCGGAAGCAGCGATACTACAAGACCCATGAGGCGTCCGGTTTGTCGCGTTACTCTGCACAGCGGAACGGCAGTCTCAGTGCTTGACAGAAACCCTCAAAGAAGGCAGGTGCTCAAACGTCTGAATATAAAGTGAGTTGTTACAAGTTTGTCCTGGTTTCACCGTTTCCCTATCACCCAGCCCGAGCCTGTGCCCAAACCTCGGCCACGCAAACGGAAGTGAAAAAGACATCGCACCTCGTCTACTTACCATCGTAATCGGGTTCACCTGACTGTCGGTCGTGTTCTGCTTCTTCCGATGTGGATTCGTCTCCTGGATTCCTGATCTGCGCATTCGACTTCTTGGTCATGGTCACTGTCTCCTATCAACTACTGTAACATAACTCTGGGACGTCCGCAGTTGAACTATGTTGTAATATGTTTTCAGAAACAATGTGAGTCGAGTTGAGCGAAGTGGTCGAGTTGATTGATTTCGAAATACAAAAAGCGACAATTGAAACCATAGGGTTCCTCACTGTCCTCCATTGTTGCTACAGATACATCATCATATGAATAAACGTTTAGAGCATAACGCCCCCATCATCAGCACCGTTTGATTCGTCGATGACTGCATCTGGCGGGGGCGCAGGTGGCTGCCGTGAGGCTGAGGCAGTGGTGGGTGTCTGCGTTGGTTCATAATGGCCACCAGACGCTGCCACACCCTTTTCATTCAATGCGACGTTCAGTATATCAACCCGCTCTGCCTGTGACGCACTGCAAATCAGGCACGACCGTCGGATTGATCATTAAACGACGGATCAAAGGAAAAAGTGGGAGAGAGGGGCACAAACATGACTGCCTCGTTCTCTCGCAAAGCCTGCGACAACTCGGGATCATCGAAATACGAGCGAAGCTCATCTTGCGTTCGCCTTAGATGTTGCAGGGAATTCTCCAGGCGCGCGATTTCTAGAATGCGCCCGGTTGTGTGTGGTAAGATAAGATAGAGTTGTTATGGTCGGTAATTTTGGTTGGTCGTTAGTAGGTCTACTAGTATCTGAGAATAGGTGAGAGCAGAACCTTCGGTGATCGTGGCAGGGTCGAACTTCAGGGCGTCTGAGAGCGAAAAGGGTTGTGGATGTTTGGGACGGTATTCCATGTGTATTACAGTAATGGGCTGAGTATGCCCGAGTCAAAGATACAGCAGTTGGATGGATGTTCTACTGCAGCGCGCACGGGAGTGCCTGCGCGGCCGCGGAGGCAGAGCTAATTCAGGAAGTACTAGTACGGGTAATTATTATAATGCTGGCCTACAAGAAATGAAAATTAACTGTGCAATGCAATACATCCGCGTCTATTAGCAGTGAAAAGTAGTCATATACAAAATGCATATACAAAATGTTCGCGTGACGACATGGCAATAAGATCTAAGAGACTCTAGTGTAGACGACGTAATGTAATTTTGGTTAGTTATTTGGCTATACTACACCCAACCTGGAGCACTACGATCAAAAACGGATCTCAGCAAAAAATTAAAGAGTACTCACTTTCGTTTACTCTGCTCGTACACCATATAAGAAATCGAAACGGAAGGAATGACCTACGTCGTGGTGGTGGTGAGTAACAAAGAGTAGATCATCCAAGAGTGGTCAGAGGAAACGCACCTTGGCCAGAGTCGGCCCTAATCCACGATAAAACCCACGCCACCCATCTCGTCCATACGTCTTCCGGACGACATCAGCGATGCCAGAATAGCGCTGTGGGTGTCCAGATGAGCCCGACGCCTGCAACCGCGTCCGCACAAGGTTAAGCGGGTAGACCATCGTAGCCCCGACACTTCCGGATATGCTCCCAAAAGCAAGCAAGGCAAGTACGCCAGGCTCATCTTTACCGGTGGAACGCAAATACGCTAATTTGAGGGCTTCAAACGTGCTCATATCAATGGCAGAATATCTGAGGAAGCAGTACGTGAGCAATCGTTATCAATCCTCCGAGACGGCAGTGACACGTACGGGAATACGCCAACCAGGCCAACCTATGACGATTGAGCAACTCGCGAGCCAGACACAATCATTGACGTACCCCTAGCCCACGATAGTAAGCCCTGGGGCCACCCAACTCCCAGACTCGCTTTGCAGCCGAAGCAAGTGACCTTCTTGGACTCCCGGTACTGCTCATCATCTGGGTTTTCAGTGTTTCGACTGGGTATATGCCTATCCTTAAACGTCAGCGGGACACATCTCGCATCGTAACGAGGGGACACTCGCTAAGTTGGCTCGTGATGCCGCCGAGACCTCCCGACATGAAGCGGCTCGTTCCGCTGATATCCCGGACATCTTCCACATCGTCAATGTAATGAGCGAAGAAGCGTTTCTGGGGGCCAATTCCTCTTCAAAGCGCGTAGCCGGGATGAGAGAGAGACATACAGCAGACTCATATGTCAAGAACTTGATTGCAGACTCTGGAAATATCTTTGTGACGGACAATCCATTGCCTACCCAGAAAGCGGCGACACCACCTTCGGCGTATATTCGCGCAATCGCCGACATAATCGCTTTTGTACCACGCACGGTTGCTTCCGGGTGTAGCGAAGTGCCGCCGAGGTCTGGTGGCCTCGTTATAAGGAAGACTCTCAGACGGTCTAATGGAGCCGTGGATGTCCGTGACACTGTTCGCAGTCCAATACACACTTAACGAGACGTGCTGCAGTGGATACATGCAAAAGGATCTCTGACCTGCGCCTGCTACACCTCCGGCCGCCAAAAACTTGAGGGCAGTCGTGCCGCCCAACCAGTTGTGATGGTCACTATGGTGATCCTCTCGGAACAGCTCGTCGTCATTATCGTCGCCACTTTCTGCATCGTTCGGAGTTGTACCGTGATGCATTGAAGGGACCGGCACCAGCTGAACAGCAGGCGGACGATAAATAAGATAATTCGGAGGTTTATCTTCGGCGCTTAGGCTGACGTCACCTGCGCGAGGAGCGGGACATCAAACCGTGACTGTCAGTGTCAGGTCGACCGCGTGGACAACGTACCCTCCATCGTGACACGTGCAGCACCGCGACCATCATCGCCGAGAAATTTGCGCATCTCATAGAACCGGAATATTTCCTTCGTTGACACTCTTCGAGGCAGGAGTAATAGAAAGTCGCGGAACTCTTGAAAGCTTATTGAGTGAGAGTGGGGAGACGCGGTGAGGGAGGTCATAAAGTCGGATAGCGTCGACGGAGACAGTCGTACCCCTGCCGCATCGTCAAATTGAGAAATAGACGAATAGAAGAAAAATAAGCTGACCCGCTTTCCGCAGAGCCACGGTTAATTCCTCCGCATCTAGATGGCCGTTGCTGTCCAAGTCTAGCTCGTTATGGAAGATATTCCAAAGCTCTTGATCACATCCACCGATTCAAGTTGAGCCACGCGTGGTCGAGCTTTATATTTTTGGGTGAGAAAAGAGAGACTGACCGGCTTCTTTGTCCTCAGCATACTTTTTAAACTCCTTCCATTCAATGTGTCCCGAGGACTTGCACCTGCCCATGAGCTCCCTTTCGTACGTCTTCCGCATATGTCGTGCGGTCTCCGGGGTGAGAGCCGTACCGCTGCCCACGGGATACGTAGGCCGGTCGAAGTTCGCGCCCTCAACAGCATCCGAGTCGATCGCAGCAAGCAACTGCCTCCATAGCGCCCGCAACCGCGCTTTGCGGTACTCGCGGCCTTCTTGGGCCCGGAACTCAGCCAGCGACCGAGGTAAAGGATGGTAAGAGAGGGTGTCAGAGCGGAGACGGGGTATATATGGGCGGTCCTGGGCACCGGAAATACTGCCATCATAAATGAGACGTCTGGAACCTTTGGTGGAGGACTCGGGCATGGCAGCGGTGAATGTTCGGATTACAAAACGTCTGCTGAGAAGAGGTGGGAGGGAATGAAAAGACTAGCGGCTCATCAACATGGGCTGCCCTGTTGTTCTTCGTTGGGGCTGTGGGCGTGCTGGCTATCGTCTGTTGAGTGTCAGTTGGATTGCCTGGTCTCCACCGTCTCCACTACAATAGATCACGTGAAAGTGAATAAATCGTCCATCCCATTGCTAATATTTACAATTGGACACAACTCGTCTCATAATCTATCTGCAGACGCTGGGGCCGGTTCAACCGACTCCCTTTTGAACACAGATGCGATGCCCCGACCAACGGATACCATCGTGCCCCATAGCATGTCCGAGCATGACCGCCGCTTGTTCTTCCTCAGCCTTGAGGCGGGTATGTAATGCATTGGCAACTCGGTCTTTCTGCCTACCTCTTGACTCCCATGTGCAATTTTCTTCTCATTCTGTCGGTCAAAACCCGCCTGCGGATAACCGTGAATGTACCAAGAACCGGAGTCTGCGTGAGATGAAACTGCCGTGTGACCCTCGGACGACGTCAGCGATTGCAAGCTAGGTCTGGTTCTGACTGATGGTGGAATATGGGTGCTTTCGGACAAACAGACAGAAGGGGGTGGAGAGTGGCGTGATGCTTGGTGTGTATTCATGTAAAGGGATGGAGGATCGGGAAAAATCTAGAAAAACATGGATGTATCAAACCACGATGCAGTCCATGTGGGCGCATAGCGTGCGTACCATCCGGTAAGGGCTGCCTAGTGACGTCGGTACTTCCATCATGCTCGGTACGGCACACGAGTTGGGTCGCCGCACGGATCTTTTAGGTGGTGTCGGGGGACGATAAACCTTTTCAAGAAAAATGAGCAACCCTAAACAACTCGGGAAAATGACCACATACCCTAGGTAAGGCGCCTCTGTGGACATAATGGGGGCGATGATAATCCGCCGTCGAAGACACAGACCGGGAAAATTCCTAGGAAGGGTCATTGAGCGGCTGGATTCATTCCACTAGAACACAGTTGAACATACGGCGTAAACCGGCTGCCGTTCGGGGATTGCGGTCTCAACTGCAAGGCGAAAACGACTGCTATCATGGTAGAAATCTTGAGAGACACTCCTGATGATACTTAGCCAGTCATCAGGCATCTTAAAAGGGGTCAATTCGCTTTCTGCGCCACCACGGGTGACGGGGGAGCGGGTGAGAAGAGCGGACTCACTGGTGGCAGACCGTCCCTCAGACCCGCTGGGAGTTGCTTGCCTGCATTTTCTCCTGAAAACCCAGACGCAGGTGTCAAAGTATTTGATGTTGGACGAGAACTGGGTGGGGTGGGTACATATACAGGCGCCGGCTTTCGCCAGCCCGGCCCACGAGAATTGGAAGGGGTAATTGCGGTGGTCATCAGTAGATTAATTCTTCCTCAACTCGGGAGGTGAGAAACGAGTACTAGAGTGATTAGGGTACCGGTGTAGGGTATAAAGAAATAGAAAGAGTCAGCGTAAGTGTGGATGTGGGAAAGAGTGGGATTGGGACACAAAGCGAGTCGCTAGGTTTGGGAGGTGTGGTTGGAAATAATCCGTCTCAAAGGGGTCGTTTATGGCAGCCATACACGAGGACACAGTCAAATCAAGGTGAGGCGACGCGATCTAATTTGGTGAATGACAGAAAGAGTCACTTTCGTTGGGTGAGGGGCAGCTGATACGGATACGGCAGAGGGCATGGTTCAGGCATGTTTTCCGTGCGGTGAGTCCAGGCGGTAATGCAATCGGATCTGAACAGGGGTTACGGGAAGCATAAGCATGCCGACAATGGGTTTCCTAGACAGAACGAGAACAGAGACAGCTAGCAAACGAAGAATATGTTGACAAGACAATGAGTACAAATGGCCAACCAGGGAGAAATCTAAGTGTGGGTGACAAAGGTGACCCGGCGGAGTTTGAAACATGAAGTCACATTACGAGCATAGCAGGTAACTAGGTGCTGTGGTGGTGCGTATTGAAAAACAACGAAAATGACCAGGTGTAATAATAGGGGAATCATTGGTCAGATGAGCAATTTATATATACTAGATCTACGTGGCCTTTCATCAAAGTAAGGTGCGTAAATGATGCAGGAATGCAGTAATTCGGGGCGATGAGTGTTGTGAAGCGTGACAGCAAATATATGAATAAACCATGTATAGCACATCCGGCGGTCATAAGATTTGCATCTTCTCCATCGAAGATGCTTCCAGCTCGAGTTCGGGATCGTGCCGAGTTCGGGACCGAGACGACAAGCGAACTTGGGCGCGCCACTCTCTGACCCACATCCAACGCGATACTCGATCGTCGGTCTGTCCTTC
>Ga0137393_10003073_pt1 | contig 10801 bp, 11 predicted proteins | sample 15con2h34BmetaG_FD_101396 | JGI IMG/M metagenome (GOLD analysis project Ga0137393, IMG submission 101396) | Vadose zone soil microbial communities from Angelo Coast Range Reserve, California, USA - 15con2h3.4B metaG | ecosystem: Environmental > Terrestrial > Soil > Vadose zone > Saprolite...
CAGGATTTTGTCGCCGGCCTTCACGTCGAGGGGGATCTTCTTGCCGTCGTCGCCGACCTTGCCGTTGCCGACGGCGATCACTTTGGCTTCTTGCGGCTTCTCCTTGGCGGTATCGGGAATGATGATCCCGCCCTTCTTGACCTCTTTCTCCTCGAGCCGCTCGACGAGGATGCGGTCATGCAGCGGACGAATCTTCATGGTGTCTCTGCCTCCTTCGTGCTTTGTTGATGTTGCGCCGGTCTTCCTGGCGGTGGGCTTGACCATCCCAAATCCCCAGAGAGCAGTTAGCACTCAAACCAAGCGAGTGCTAATATTAGCCGCGGCCCCGGCAAGGATCAAGCGGAAAATCCGGAAGGAGAATCGTGGGAAAAAGTCTTTTCGTTTCAAATGTTTTGCCCCGAGAGGCGTTGATGCTGATCCCCAGCGAAGTTTCCGTCGACTACAACGACAGCCTGACCGCCCTTTCAAAACCAGAGCTGATCGCCCGCCTGAGGGGCAAGGATGGGCTCATCTGTCACATCATCAGCTCGATCGACGACGAGGTCCTGGCGGCAGCGCCGACCGTGAAGGTCGTCGCCAATGTGGCCGTCGGCTACAACAACATCGACGTCGCCGCCGCCCACCGCCGGGGAGTGGTCGTCACCAACACTCCGGACGTGCTCACCGAGACGACGGCCGACTTCGCGTGGGCGCTCCTGATGGCGACCGCGCGGCGCGTCGTCGAGGCTGACCGATTCGCACGCTCGGGCCAGTGGCACCGCTGGCAGTGGGACCTGCTCTGGGGCGCGGACGTCTACGGAAAGACCCTCGGGCTCGTCGGATTCGGGCGGATCGGTCGGGCCGTCGCGCGACGCGCGCTCGGTTTCAACATGCGCGTCCTCTACCAGGACGCCGTGCGGGCGGACGCCGCCGTCGAGCGCGAACTGAGCGTCTCCCGCAAGGAGCTGGAGGCCGTGCTGCGGGAAGCGGACTTCGTCAGCCTCCATACGCCGTTCCTGCCGGAGACCCGTCACCTGATGAACGAGCGCACTCTGCGTCTCATGAAGAAGTCGGCGATCCTGGTGAACGCCTCCCGCGGACCGGTCGTCGACGAGGCCGCGCTCGTTCGGGCCCTTCAGGAGGGCTGGATCGCCGGTGCGGGACTCGACGTGTTCGAGGAGGAACCGAAGATCCATCCCGGCCTCATCCCCCTGACGAATGTCGTGCTGGCGCCGCACATCGCGAGCGCTTCGTCCGACACGCGGGTTGCCATGGCGACGCTCGCCGTCCGCAATTGCCTTGCCGTCCTCGAAGGGAAGCCTCCGCTGACCCCGGTGCGGTGACCACCGGCTGAGAGGCCTGATCGATGGCGCTTGTCCACCTCGAGCACGTCACGAAGCGTTTCGGGGCCGACCGTCCGCCGGCAACCGACGGGCTGTCCTTCACCGTCGAGAGCGGCCGCATCCTTGCGCTGTTAGGGCCCTCGGGATGCGGGAAGACCACGACGCTCCGGCTGATCGCCGGATTCGAGACACCGGACCAGGGCCGGATCGCGATCGCCGGGTAGACGGTCGCTGACGCGGACCGGGGGATTCACGTGGAGCCCGAGGCGCGGGGCGTCGGCGTCGTCTTCCAGGACTCGCGCTCTTCCCCCACCTCACCATCGCGCAGAACGTCGGCTTCGGGACCCGACGCGGCCGGCGAGGCCGTGAACGTCCGCCGCTACTTCCGCGGCCCGGAGAACCTCTACTGCCTCGACCTGTCCTCGGGCCACCGCGTCCATTCATCGCAGCCCTCATCGGCAGTCTTCCCGAATGGGCTCCGGGTGCGCCCGGAGGCGCACGTGCTGCACGTCGTCACGTTCCCGGCGACGTCGTGACGGCGTGGCGCATCCAGACGTTCGGCTCGACGTAGCGCCCCAGATTCCGCCGGCGATCGATCCTCACGGGTGCGAGCGCCCCGGGGACGATGTACCAGCCGCTCTCCGGGAACGTCATCGCCGTCCACGCCTCCCACTCCGCCACGGTGCCCGTGACTACCATCGACCGCGGCGCCACGCGCAGGAACTTCGCGCCCAGGCGCCAGTGGACGCGGAGCCACGGGTCGAACGGAGCGCCGTCGGCCCGCGCCCAGCGGAGGTAACGGCGCATCGGCGTCGTTGGGTACCGGTGCTTGAGCGTCGGGCGCACGGGCGCGATCAGCGCGCCGAGGCCGTGTCGGGCGGCAAGGACCCTCATCGCGCGGATGAGCCGTGCACTGAGGCCTCGACCCTGCCGGTCGGGCGCCACCGCGGCCAGGAGCGCTGACAGCACCGTCGGCGGCCGGCCTCGCGCCCGACCCCGCATGCCCCGCTCGAGGGCGCCGTCCACGCCCGAGGGCAGGTCGCGCAACCGGCCGCTCCACGCCAGGGGAATCGTGACACCAGCGGCGACCACGGCGCCGCGCGTGTCGCACAGCACTGGCTGGAATTCTGCGAACTCCCGGTACAGCGCGGGCCAGTGACGCCCGCACACCGGATCGTGATGGATGAACTCCATCTCCGGCGGCCAGAGCGAGGCGGTAAGTCGCCGCACCTCGCCCGCGAGATCGGGGCGCTCAGCGAGGGTGACGGCGCGGGTTCGCGCCGGCCCGGCTCGGCTCACGTGGGGCGGGTGTGGCTCATCCTCGGTCCTCCGCCGGCCGCGCCCCGGCTAGAGCCAGGCGGCGCTGCAGCCGGCCGAGCCGGTGCGCAAAGGCGTCGACCGTCCGGAGGGGCGCCCGTGCGGCCTCGGCGAGCCCGAGCGCGTCCTCGACGATCGCGCGCGCCGTCACGAAGTCGCGGCAGCGGTGCTCGTGGAACTTCGCCAGCTCCTCCCACGGCCGCGGGTCGAACGTGGCGTGGCGCACAGCCGCCTCCCAGAGCGAGCGCGCGGCTTCCCAGCGGGCAAGGCGCTTCTCCCACCGCGCCAGGCGCAGTCGTACCGCCTGTGCCGGCACGCCCGCGAGCCCGGCCGCGAGCGCCGCGCGATAGGACGCGAGCGCGCGCTCGACATCCACTGGTTCCCAGAGCCGCCCGAGCCCGCCCAGCTCCGCCGCGGTCATCTCCGCTCGGGCGGAGAGCGCTCCGCCGAACCAGCCGAGCAGCCCCACCAGCGTGAGGATGTCGTCCCGGTTGTGCGCCAGCACGCGGCCGAGCGGCGCCGCCCGACGCGAGCGCAGAAAGTCGAAATAGAGCGCCGGGATCAGGGCGCCGGGAATGTCGTCGTCGCGCACGACACCGATCACCTCGCGCTCGAGCGTCGCGAGTCGGCAATCGGCGAAGCACGACGTCCACACTCGCCGCGACGGGCGCAGGAGGTCGAGATGGGGCAGCGCGGCCGGCCAGCGCCGACGCGCCATGATGAAGCGCGTCTCGAGCAGCGGCAGGTCGAAGCTCGCCCCGTTGAAGGTCACCACGGCGCTCGCCCGCTCGAGGAGTAACCCCAACGCCGCCAGAAGCGCCGGCTCTTCGTCGAAATCCCGCATGAAGTGCTGCGCCAGGATCAGACGGTCGTCTTCGAGCCAAGCGGCGCCGATCAGGAACGCGTAGGTGCCGGTGCCGCCGGCGAGGCCGGTCGTTTCGGCGTCGAGGAAGAGCAGGCTGCGCGGGTCCCCGACGGGGGTGTCCGCGCGCGCCACCGCGCTCAGGAGGTCGAGGGGCGTCTCGAGCGCCGCGCCCAGTGGCTGGCGGCCGTGCCGGTACGAGAGCGGGAACTCACGGCGCACCACCAGGAGCTGACCCTCGCCGGTGTCGACGAGCTCGCCGCCGAGCACCTCCTCGATGGGCGGGGCTGCGGGACGCTTGGGGCGCCGCGTCTCGATGCGCCGGATGACGCGGCGGAGGTCGTCGAGCGACCCGGAGGCCACGCGACCTCAGTCGGTCAGCGCGCGCAGGAGCGCCTGCGCGGTGGCCTTGGCCCTGCGCCCAACCTCGTTCACCGGCCCGACGCACGAAGGACAGCCGGCCCGGCAGGCGCACGCCTCGAGCGTCGCGAGCCCGCGGCGGAGGAGATCGGGCAGGATCTCGAACACGTGCTCGGCCAGGCCGATGCCGCCCGCGTGGGAGTCGTAGAGATAGATGGTCGGGTTGAACTGGTCGGCGTCCATCAGGCGTCGCTTGGCCGACTCGCGCGTCGCCACAACGCCGCTCGTCGCCGGCGTCGTGTCGCCCAGCCAGGAGCCGAGGTCGCGGATGTCGCAGAGCAGGAAGATCGGCGCCAGATGGTGGAGCAGGTACGTCACCGCGCGCAGGCCGTCGATCACTTCCGCGCGCGAGGGGTTGACCCGCGCCAGGACCGCGGGTCCCACGGTGAGCCAGGCGGCCGTCGTCTGCATCTCCTGCTGAGGCAGCTCGACTTCGCCCGAGCCGACGTTCTCGAGCGTCCCCATCTTGATCTTCTTGAACCCGACGACCTTCTCGGCCACGAGCACCTCGCCCTGCTCGGCGAGGTACGCGGGTTGCGAGACTTCGGCGAGGCGCCGGAGGATCCAAACGCCCTTGGCGCTGACCGCGTCGGTGAAGTAGTCGACGGCGACGCGCTTGACGTAGGCCACCTTCTCCTCGTCCTCGCGGAAGTGGAGCTCCTGCACCTCGTACGGCTCGCTTTCCACCAGGTAGATCGCCTTGGGGTAGATCGTCGCGAACGCGCTCCCCCAGTCCACTTCGGCGATGATCTGGCGCCGCTTCGTCTGCTTCTCGTCGCGCGCGGTCGTGTCGATGACGAGGAAGTTGTCGGTCGTGACCGTGCGGAGAGACGTGTGGTCCGCCGGGTAGGTCTCGGCGGCCCAGTGCCAGCGGCGCCCCGTATGGTGGAGCACGCCCTCGTCCTCCAGCGCCACCAGAAAACGCCGGACGTCGAGGTCGCCGAACCGCTCGTCGTCACCGACCGGCAGCTCGAACGCGGCGCACTTGAGATGACTCACCAGGATGAACGGGTTGTCGGGGTTCACCCGCGCGTGCTCGGGCGGCATGCCGAAGAGGTAGTCGGGGTGGGTGACCATGAACTGGTCGAGCGGGGCGCTCGTCGCCACGAAGACGGCCGCCGAGCAGCCGCTCCGTCGACCGGCGCGCCCCGCCTGCTGCCAGAGCGACGCGATGGCGCCCGGATAGCCGGCCAGCACCGCGACGTCGAGGTGGCCGATGTCCACGCCCAGCTCGAGGGCGTTGGTCGAAACCACGCCGAGCACCTCGCCCTCGCGCAGCCCCTTCTCCACGGCCCGCCGGCGCGTCGGCAGATAGCCCCCTCGGTACCCGCGTACGATGCCGCTGTCGCCGGTCTTGTCGACGACGCCGCCCTTGATCGCCGTCAGCAAGACTTCGGTGGCGAGCCGGCTCTGGGCGAAGACGATCGTCGCGATCCGCTCCCTGAGAAATCGCACGGCGAGCTTCGCGGCCTCGCCGAGATACGGCGCGCGGATGCCGAGCTCCCGGTTGACGACAGGCGGGTTGTAGCAGACGAAGATACGGTCGCCCGTCGGGGCTCCGCTCTCCGTGATTTCCTCGACCGGCTCGCCCGTGAGCCGCCGAGCCAGCTCACCCGGGTTCGCGATGGTCGCGGAGGCCATGATGAATTGTGGCGCCGAGCCATAGTGCCGGCAGATGCGCCGGAGCCGGCGCAGCACGTTGGCGAGATGCGAGCCGAAGACACCCCGGTACGCGTGGAGCTCGTCGATCACGACGTATCGGAGGTTCTGGAAGAGCGTCGCCCACTTCGTGTGATGCGGCAGGATTCCGGAGTGGAGCATGTCGGGATTCGTGAGGACGAGGTTCGCGCGGGCGCGGACGGCCCGCCGCGCGTCCTGGGGCGTGTCGCCGTCGTAGGTGAACATCCGCATCTCCGGCAGCTGCCGGGCGAGCTCCTCCAGCTCGGCCAGCTGATCCTGGGCGAGCGCCTTCGTGGGGAACAGATAGAGCACCCGCGCGTCGGGCTGGTGCACCAGCGCCTGCAGCGCGGGCAGGTTGTAGCAGAGGGTCTTGCCCGACGCCGTCGGCGTGACCACGACCACGTGATGGCCCTTCTCGATCAGCTCCCATGACCGCGCCTGGTGCGAATAGAGCTCGGCGATCCCACGCCCACGAAGCGCCTCGCCGATCCGCGGGTCGAGGGAGGACGGGAACGGGACCAGGACGGGGGGACGGGCCGGGAAATGCCGGCTCGCCGTGATGCACGGCCCGGTCGACGGTGAGGTCAGCAGATCGTCGAGGATCCGGCCGAGCATCGCGGCCACTCTAGCACGTCCGTGGGGACCGGCCGACTTCTACCTCAAGATTTTCGCGTATGCCTCCGCGTCGAAGCCCACGAGGAGCGTGCGCCCCACCCTGAGGGTCGGCGCCCGCAGGCCACCCGTGGGGCCGAGCAGGAGCGCCAGCAGCTCGGCCCGCGCCAGCCGGGACGCCTTCATGTCGACGCGGACCACCCGCTTGCCCCTGACGACGTAGATCTCGTCGACGTCGCGGATCACGGCCAGAGCGGCCTCTCCGACGATCGGCGATTTCCGCGTGTCGACCTGCTCGCCGACCGCGATCCTCTTCTTCGCAAGGAACTCTTGCGCTTTGCCGCAAGAGCTTCAGCCCTTCCGGTGATAGCTCCAGTCGACTCGAGTCATGGCCGTTATTTGTATCATAACGGCGTGCGCCCCACGTACTGGCTCCCGCCCGTCCTCTGGATGGCAGTGATCATGTGGCTCTCGTCCGATGTGGGGAGCGCCGAGCACACCGAACACTGGCTGGTGCCGATCCTCCGAGTGCTGGCGCCGTGGGCGGCGCCGGCCCAACTCGAAGCCCTGCACGGACTCGCCCGCAAGGGCGGGCATCTCTCGGAATACGCGGTCTTGGGCGCGCTCTGGTTCCGGGCGCTCGTCCGGGGCCGTGGTCTGAGTCCACGGGCCGCCGCGTGGATCGCGTTCGCGATCAGCCTGGGGTGGGCGATCCTTGATGAGGCCCACCAATCCCTGGTCCCGGCACGGACGGCGAGCGGCACCGACGTCGCGATCGACGGGATCGGGACGCTCTTGGCGCTTGGCGTCGCGCGTCTCGGCTGGCGCGGAACGGCCGACCGAGCGACGACGCTGCTGCTCTGGGCCGGGCTGCTCGGCGGCGGCCTTCTCCTGGTCGTGAACGCACTCGCCGGCATCCCGTCGGGCGTGCTCTGGCTGACGTCACCCGCCGCCGCCCTCCTCCTGCTCGCGCGCCGAATGTATGCGCGCCATCGCCCCCTCCCGCGGGCGCCGCGCCGCCGGCCGCGACCGGATCTCAACTAGACCGTGAGGCGCGGGTCGAGCGTATCGCGCAGTCCGTCGCCGAACAGATTGATGCCCAGCACCGTGACCAGGATGGCGAGGCCGGGGAACGTCGCGAGCCACCACGCGGTCGAGATGTAGACGCGGCCGTCTGCGAGCATCCCGCCCCACGTCGGCGTCGGCGGCTGGACGCCGAGCCCCAGGAACGAGAGCGCCGACTCGATCACGATCACGCGCGCCATGTCGAGCGTCGCGACCACGAGCCACGGCGTGAAGGCGTTCGGGAGGATGTGGCGCAGCAGGACGCGACCGTCGCCGCTTCCGAGGGCGTGCGCCGCCTGCACGAACTCACGCTCGCGCAGTGACAGCACCGCGCCGCGCACGACGCGGGCGTAGACGACCCAGCTCGAGACTCCGATCACCACGATGATCACGGGTAGGCTCGGTCCCAGCACACCGATGACGGCGATCGCGAGCAGGATGAACGGAAACGCCAGTTGGACATCGGCGAGCCGCATGAAGACGTCGTCGATCAGGCCGCCGAAGTAGCCGGAGAGCAATCCGACCATCATGCCGAGCACGCCCGAGATCGCGACGGCGGCGAACCCGACCATCAGCGCGGGCCGCGCGCCGAAGATCATTCGGGCCAGGATGTCCCGGCCGAGGTGGTCGGTGCCGAGGAGATGGGCACGGCCGGCGGCATCCTGTGACCCGGGCGCCCTCAGCCGGTTCGTGATGTCCTGCTCCGTGGGGTCGTACCCGGCGATCCACGACGCGCCCAACGCCGCGACGATCACGATCATCACGACTACCAGGCCGAAGAGGGCCGTCCGCCGGCGGGCGAGGCGCCACGCGAACAGAGCCCACTCGCGCGGCGCTGGGGCGCGCCCGGCCGAGAGGTCCACGGCGGGGCTCAGCGGCACGCTGTTCATCCCAGCCGAATCCGCGGGTCCAGGTAGGTGTACAGGACGTCAACAACCAGGTTGACCAGCACGAAGGTGGACGAGAGGAGGAAGACCGCCGCCTGCACCACCGGGTAGTCGCGGTTGTAGATGGCCTGGACCGACAGGCGGCCGACGCCCGGCCAGGCGAAGATCGTCTCGGTGATGACCGAGCCTCCGAGCAACGTGCCCAGCTCGATCCCGACGATGGTCACGATCGGGATCGCGGCGTTCTTGAGGGCGTGCTTCCAGACAATGGGCGGATCGCTCACGCCCTTGGCCCGCGCCGTCCGGATGTAGTCCTGGCTCAGCACCTCGAGCATGCCCGAGCGCGTCAACCGCGTGATGCGCGCGGTCGTGAAGAGTCCGAGGGTGATCGCCGGCAGGACGAGGTGCTCGAGCGTGCCCCGTCCGGAGGAGGGCAGCAGATTGAACTGCACGGAGAAGACGAGGATCAGCATGATCCCTAACCAGAAGGTCGGCATCGACTGCCCGAGCAGCGCGACGACCGTCGAGATGTAGTCGATCACGGTGTTGCGCCGCACGGCCGAGATGATCCCCGCGGGGATCGCCAGGCAGAGCGCGACCAGCAGCGCGGCGCCGGAGAGCTCGAAGGTGGCCGGCATGCGTTCGATGACGAGATTGAAGGCGGGCTCGCCGTGGCGCACGGATTGCCCGAAGTCCCCGCGGAGCGCGCCCAGGAAGAAGCGGCCGTACTGGACGATGAACGGATCGTTGAACCCCATCGCCTCGCGGAATTTCTGCACGTCTTCCGCGGAGGCGTCAGGAGGCAGCAGCACGAGCGCCGGGTCACCGGTCAGATAGAGGATGAAAAAGACGATGAAGGACACCCCCAGCAAGACGAGGAGCGACTGCGCAAGGCGGCGGGCCAGATAGATTCTCACGGCGCCCGTCGCAAACGGGCGACCGCTTCGATGTGCGGCGTTTGCGGAAACATGTCGACGGGCTGGACCCACTCGAGCCGGTAGCCCTGGCGGACGAGGTCTCCGACGTCGCGCGCGAGCGTGGAGGGGTTGCATGACACGTACACGAGCCGCTCCGGCCCGAGAGCGGCGAGCGCGTGGAGCGCCTTCGGATGGAAGCCGGCCCGGGGTGGATCGGCGACCACGACCTCCGCCCGCACGCCGTCGCGCATCAATGTCGGGAGGACGTGGCGTACCTCGCCCGGGAGGAACGTGCAGTTCTCGATCCCGTTCTCCCGCGCGTTGCGGACGGCATCGGTCACGGCAGCCGCCGACACTTCAATGCCGTACACCCACCGGCTGCGGCGCGCGAGCAGGAGGCTGATCGCGCCGGTCCCCGAATAGAGATCCATGACCGTCTCACCGCCGTCGAGCCCGCACGCCGCCTCGACCACGGCGAAGAGCCGCTCGGCCTGCACGGTGTTGGTCTGGAAGAAGGAGCTCGCCGACACCTGGAACGTGAGCCCGCCCAGCGATTCCCGGATGTGATCACGCCCGAGCAGCAGATGCTCCTCCGAGCCGACCGCAACCGAGGCCTTCTTCGCGTTCACGTTCAGGACCACGCTGGCCACCGACGGGACCCGCGCGCGCAGTCGCTCCGCAACCGGGCCCAGCGCCACCACGTCGGGCGCGGCGGCGACGATGTTGACCATCGCCTCGCCGGTGCGGCGGCCCTCGCGCAGGGTCGCGAAGCGCAGCAGCCCCTCGCCCGAATCCTGATCGTAAACGGAGAGCCCCCGCGCGCGCCCCTGCACCCGCAACTCGTCGAGCAGCACGTTCATCGTCTCCGACTGCAGGAGGCAGCGCTCAATGTCCAGAACCACGTCGTACCGGTTTGCCTGGTGAAGGCCGATCGCCGGGGACCCGCCGTCGCCGCTCTGCACGACCGTGAACTCCATCTTGTTCCGGTACCCGTAGGCGTCGGGCGCCGCCAAGATAGGCCGGAGCTCGAACGCGCCGAGCCCGCCGATGCGCTCGAGACAGTCACGCACCTGCTTTTCCTTGAACGCGAGCTGCGCGGTGTACGAGACGTGCTGGAGCCGGCAACCGCCGCAGCGACCGAAGTAGGCGCACGGCGCCTCCACCCGATCGGGCGAGGACGTCTCCAGGGACTCGATTACCGCCCGCCCGAATCGCGAGCGCGCCTCGACCACCCTCACGCGTACCCGGTCGCCAGGGACCGCGCCGCGCACGAAGATGACGTAACCCTCAACCCGGCCCACGCCCTCGCCACCGAAGGCGAGGTCGTCAATCGTCAGATCGAGGACATCGCCGCGCCTCGGTTTTGCCATGATTCACGCCACTATATCAGGGTTCCTAGCCGCTCTCGCGGGCCCTGCGTCCCGGGATGGATGATGGATGTATGATACGAGAGGATGAACATTCGGCCGCCGCGCGCCGTCGCCGATCTGTTGCTGACCGCGGTGCCCGACCTGCGAGACCGGCTCCTGGAATATCGAATTCGTCGGGCCTGGCCGGAGGTCGTCGGCCCTGACGCGGCCCGCCGAGCCCAGCCCCGGACCTTCGCCGACGGCTGCCTCACCGTGGCCGTGGACAACTCGCCCTGGCTTCACGAGCTGACTCTGCGCGGCGAGGAGCTGACCCAGCGTCTCAGCGAACGGTTCAACGCGGTCCGCTCAC
>Ga0137393_10003082_pt1 | contig 10788 bp, 7 predicted proteins | sample 15con2h34BmetaG_FD_101396 | JGI IMG/M metagenome (GOLD analysis project Ga0137393, IMG submission 101396) | Vadose zone soil microbial communities from Angelo Coast Range Reserve, California, USA - 15con2h3.4B metaG | ecosystem: Environmental > Terrestrial > Soil > Vadose zone > Saprolite...
GTACGTTAGCCCGCTGCGGGCGATCTGGTGCAGGATCTCGGATGCATGCGCCATCCGGTTCTGGCGCAGCCGAATGCTGCTCGCACCCCGGCGAGTCATCGCACGCAGCCCGTTGTGCGAATCCGTGACCTTGAGCCCGGTCGTCGCCCGTGTAAACCATGTGGCTGCCCGCAACAATAACCGGCGGGATCGCGGCATGTTCACGACAGTTCCAAGAAAACGGCTGCCAAGTGCAAAATCGACATGATGCTTCGTGAGTGCACCGAGCAGGCTACCGATGTCGGCCGCCCGGTGTTGTCCGTCGGCATCAAAGGTGACGATGAAGCCTGCGCCCCTCAACAAAGCAAACTCGATGCCGGTTTGGAGCGCGGCGCCTTGTCCAAGATTGACCGGGTGGCTGAGAACGATCGCCCCGGCCTGCGCCGCAACAGCGGCCGTCGCGTCGGTCGAACCGTCCGCCACAACAACGATTTGGTAGCCGGTGCCTCGAACCTCGGCAATCACCTCGGCGAGGACTTTCTCCTCGTTGTAGGCGGCGATCACGACGAAGACGTCATTGTTAGACAGTGACACGATCCTGACCCAGTCTCAACGAGAGGCCCGCCGACGAGAGGTCAGCGCTGAAGGCGCGGCGCTCCAAAAGGGCCGCGTTGGCCTAAGAGAAGGACGCGCTTCGCGGCAGATAACTGAAACGTCGCCAACCTAAGTCCTGCCAGGTCCTCAGCCGAAGATTCTCGGCGCCGACGGTTTCGACAGCATGCGGAGACGAAAAAGCAGCGATCTCACGTCCCGGCGAGATGTATATCATGATCGGCACATCGGCGAAGAACGATGCGCATCGCATCGAACAGGTTTATGGGCACGCCGATCGGAAGCGACCTTTGTTTCGCAGCAAAGCCAAACCCCACCATGCGCCGGAGCTGAAACAAGATAAGCGATAGCGGCACGGTCTTCCATGGATGATCCAGCCTCTCCAACTTCATGCCCCGATGCGCCGACCATCGTCGAATGCTTTCGGCGGTAAAGAACCATTGGTGTTGAGGCGGGGTCATCAGCCGCCACTTGGCACCTGTCAACCGGGCCAAGCTTGACCCGAAGTCTCCGGTCGTAAGGACAATAATACCGCCAGGATTCAACTTTTTTGCGCAGGCCGAAAGCGTTCCGTAGGGGTCGCGAAGATGTTCAATGACGTCAAGCATCACAATGACATCCATGTTGCCAAATCTCTTCAAATTGGTCTCGTCGGCCTCACCGCCCACGACATCCAGACCAGCTTGACGACAATGAGTCGCAGCGTCATAGGACAACTCGATACCCGAAACCTCGAAATAGCGCATTGCCTCCTTTAGGAAGAAGCCATAGGCGCCTATTTCGAGAAGCTTGCCTGAGGGGCAACTCAAGCGCACGAAATCGGCTGTGTGGGCAAACTCCCGCCGCAGAACCTGCTCGGCGCCGAGGTAATCCGCGTAACCATCGGATAGCCGTCCGGAAAAATAGCCGGCTGTGTAGTAGGCGGTCGGATCGAATGCTTTTGCTTCTGCCCGTCCCAGTCCGCACGCGTTGCACCTAAGAATGTCGCAGCCATTCTTGTTGTACAGAAATTTGTGGACAGTCGCTTGCCCGCAGGCGGGGCAGAGCAGGTTCTGAGGGGAGGATTGTTTCAGCATGATCATCAACAGGGACGGAAGCCCTTCATGCGCGTCGAACTCTTATGAACGGTCGCCTTGCTGAATCGCGCCCATCGAAAGTATGCTAGCGGCTTTCCAATCAAGCGCAACCAAGGCAGTTCCCCGCTTTCTTCGAATCCAATAGGCCCAACATGGACCGTACCTCAGCGCACCATCAAGCTGCGGGCATGATGGTTGCGGGTCTCCGGCGCCTTTCGAGGAAGGCGCTGCCGGCCGCGGTCCTGAGCTGGATCGCTCGGCTGCACCGCCGGTCTGAACCGACCCCACTTACATCGCGTCCCGTCAAGACTATCGGCGGTTTGGAGCCGATCAGCCGCACGTTCGGATTCGACCGGGGCACGCCGGTCGATCGCTACTATCTGGATCGATTCCTCGCCGAACACAAAGGCGACATCCGCGGGCGTGTGCTCGAAGTCGGTGACAATCGCTATACCGTGCGTTTCGGCGGCGCTCAGGTGGAGCACAGCGACATTCTGCGCGTCGACGCCGCACATCCGAGCGCGACCTTGGTGGGCGATCTCGCGCAGGCGCACACGCTGCCCGAAGCCGTTTTCGACTGCATCGTAATCACCCAGACGCTACAATTTATTTTTGACATGCGGGCCGCAGTCGCGACGCTACACAAAGCGCTGAAGCCCGGCGGGGTTCTGCTCTTGACGATACCGGGCATCAGTCAGATCGAGGAGGGCGAAGGGGCATCGAGCTGGTATTGGTCGTTGACCACGGTCGCGGCGCGCCGCCTCCTCGAGGAGAGGTTTCCGCCAGCCAAGGTGCGAGTCGAGGCACACGGCAATGTGTTCGCCGCGACGGCCTTCCTCTATGGCCTAGCAGCAGAAGAACTCGACCGCGCCGATCTTGATGTCTTCGACCCGAGCTATCCTGTGGTCGTGACCTGCCGTGCCGCAAAGCCAAATAGCCGATGAGGTTCCGCCGCACCTTTGACGCGCTCGTACGCCGGATCCGACCGCCGGAGCCGAGACCACTCATTCTCATGTACCATCGCATCGCGAATGAGCTGGCCGATCCATGGGGGCTCGCCGTAAGCCCGGCTCATTTCGACGAGCAATTGCGGGTCTTGCGCCGGACGCGTCGTCCGGTTCCGCTCGCTGAGTTCGTCCGCGACCTCGCAGCCGGCACGCTCCATCCAAGCGCGGTGGCGGTGACATTCGACGACGGCTATGCTGACAACCTGCTCGCCGCGAGGCCGAGGCTCGCGGCGACTGATGTGCCAGCAACCATCTTTCTCGCCACTGGCTTTCTCGATCGCCAGGGGGAGTTCTGGTGGGACGAACTCGCGGGGCTTTTTCTGCTCAGGGACGTACCTCGGAGCTTCGAACTCGTCGTCCGCGGGCGCGCAATGCATTTCGACTTCGGCGCCGACCCACCAGGGCGCGACACGGAAGGATGGCGTGCTTGGTCCATCCCGCTGACGAGGCGCCAGGCGGCGTACGTTGCGGTGTGGGATAGCTTGCGACGCCTCGAAGAGGAGGAGCGCGAAGCATTGATGATCGAGGTTCGGTCCAAAATGTCGAAACGGGATCGTTCCCGGGGCTCTGGACGGCCGATGACCCGCGCGGAAGTCGGTGCGTTGCTGACCGACGGACTTGTGACGATCGGCGCACATACGGTTTCTCACCCGCTCCTCACCCGCCAGCAAACTGCGATACGCCATTTTGAGATCTTGGAGAGCAAGGCTGCCTGCGAGACCTTGTTGGGAGGGCCTGTAGCGGCCTTCGCTTATCCCTATGGTGACGTTGACGCGGAGGTGCGCACGGCGGTCGCGGGCGCCGGATTTGCTTGCGGATGCGCGACGACGAATGGTCCGGCGACGGCTTCTTCCGATATCTTCGCTCTTCCGCGCATTCAGGTCCTTGATTGGGACGGCGACGCTTTCGGGCGGGCGCTTCGATCGGCGTCCGCGGGTGTGCAAGCGTGACCGAATTTCGGCAATCGACGCCGCTAAACGCGTGCGAATTCGAATGTAAGATACTGCGCGATCCAGCCTCGTTGCGCCACACGGAAGCGGCCGGCGATCCAGGTTGCCATCTCTTCCTCCAGAATGCGGAAGTGGTCGCCCTGCAAGGGCCATCCCTGGCCAGATAGGACGGAGCGCGCCTTGCGTGCGATGATCTGCGGCCAGCGAAAGCTGCCGCAAGCCTGATGGGCAGGCAGCAGCACATCCCGCCAGCGCGGTATCATATCCTCCAACACCGCCAGAAATCGACCGTTCCGCGCAAGGATGCGATGCACTTCGCAAAATACGGTCGCCGGGTCGCGCGAATGGTTGAGGCTCCAAAACGCGAGCGCCGAGTCGAATGTGCCATCACGAAAAGGCAACTGCTCCCCCACTCCGCGGACGAAACACGGCGGTGAGGCAAGGCACGGAAATTCGACGCTCGGCGCCGTCCAATCGAGGGAAAGCCACGTCAAGCTCGGGTCCACGACAATGTAGTCGGCGCCAGCCGGGAGAAAGTGGCGGGCGACGCCAATCCCTCCGCCGACATCGAGGACGCGTCCGGAGTACTTCGCGAGCAGCGAAGCGAAAGGTATGTAGTCGATTTGAAAGCAGGCGGCGGCGCCGTTGCTCGCGACGAGGTCCCGGTACCAATCCTCCATCTGGCGTTGTCGGATCGCCCATTCGCCGGTCCAATCTCCGTCGAATGGCTCAAGGTAGAGATTGATCCATTCGCCGCTTGGCTGTGGGAATTCCCTGCGACAGGCCGTGCAGCGAAGGACACCCGGTTCACAAGCGAGCCGAGCTCGGCAGCACGGGCACGCCAGCAAGGCATGCAGCGCGTCCCGGTCACGAGGCAGAGAGAGACTCATTGGCTTTGTATGCTCATGGCATGGTTTTCGACTTGAACTTGTCGGTTCGCCCGTGACCACGCCGGCGTTAGCGGCACGGCACGGTCGAATTGTTACTCATACGCGCAACAAGCTTCCCCCCGGTGGACGCTGCCACGCACAAGGATGCGCCGCCGGGAAGCGTGTGCAGAGCCTTTTCGATCTCCATGCGAATCTTGAAGCCAACGAAGGGGTCACCGGTGGCTCCGGCACGCACGACATCGGGTCGATTGATCCACAAAAGCTCAGCCCTCTCAATCGGCATATCTGTGAAGAACCCGATCTCGTCAACAGGATTCCCATCCTGGAGCACGACCCAACCATACGCCTCGATCACATATCCGCCCTCCGCCAACTCGACGGCATCAACGCTCCCACGCAGCGGCAGGTCGGTAAGTTCTGCTTTGGACTGGACTGCCCGGATCTGATTGGTGGGAGCGGGCTTGGCTTCGAACTTCGATCCGTCCCGCGCGTGCGACAGGACCCTGACCATTCGGCCCAATTTTGCGGGCGGCCTGCCCTGGCCTTCGAGCTGCGCGATAAATCCACCCATTCGAAAGTCGCCTCCTACCGTTGCTGCTGTCAAATCCGGTCTGTAGTTCCGAACGGCACGAACCGACGTTTGCAGCCCCGCGAGTTCTTTTGGCACGTATATTTCCAACGCTTGGCCAGGCGTGACGTCGCCGAATGGAACCCAACCCGCGAGTAACAGTTTCCAGGAATTTCGCTCAAGCCCCCATTCTGCGGTCTCGATCTGACCGCCATATTCGAGAGGGGCCGTCGTCGGCTCGGTTACGGCCGTCGCAGGCAGCGGTGTTCCGAAATCAACCATCGGCAACAACACGTGATCGCCGATATTGAGGTCGAGGACCCTGGGCGTGCCGACAGCCGCGGGATCGACGTGTATATAGCGATTGAACACGGTGTTGAATTCTCCGGGCTCCATCTCCGGAAAGACGGCGCGGAAAAAATCAAGCTCAGGCTGTAACAGGGCGTGATTGACCGAAGGCAAGCCGAGGCCAGCGAGGACCGCACCATAAGATCCGGAAGCAGCAATCCATCCCTTGGGGTGCGCCCGCGCGATGCGCTGCAAATCCTGGATAAACGGGCTGACAGGGGGATGGAATATCGGTCGCGCCGACTGCAGCGGATTGAAGGTGCCAAATGTGACCGCGCTGGTCAGCACAGCCGCCCCAAACAGGAGCGCACCTCTCCGGTTCGAGGTGTTGACTGCCGGGTGGAGAGCGGCAACTGCAGCTGCAAGCCCGACCGCGACAAGGATGACGCCGTCAAACCAGTCTTCCCACACCGCATTCTTCGTCGCGGCCCAACCGGCGCTGGCGATGACCAGAAACATTGCAACCCGCGCAATTGAGATGCGCCATGTTGCTATGGACGCGAGCCATACGGAAGCAAAGGTGGTGAGCAGCCCGAACGCCCAAAGGAGCCGCCGTGGAGGCACCCTGTGCCAAAGGAAAATCTGTCCGACTTCCGCAGGGACCGGAAGAACGAGCCATGCCAGCACCAGCAAGATCGCGAGGCCGAAAGCGCTTACCGTCCACCAATGGGTTCGAAGCTTTTGCAGCAGCACGCCACGGTCGGAAAAGATTGCGATCAGCAACGGGAGGTAGCTCGCAAGCGTGCCGATTTCACATTCGTTCATGTCAGGAATTGTCGGTTCAAACTGGTCAGCGGCAATGTATGGAAAGATATGAGACAGTACCTGGAGCCAATGTTCTTTGCCGCCATGCGAGATTCGCGCGCCAGGATATACTGTGCTTTGCATTATGGGAATCAGATCGGCGTAGTACCAGACAACCAGCATCACGGCCGCAACCACGCCACCAGCGGCGGGCAGCAGGACCGCCGCCTTCAACGCATCGCGGCGGAGAGCGATGAGCAATCCCCCAAACGCGAACGCTCCGCCGATGACGAACGGGATATAGAGCAGGCTAAACAGCCAGACTGCCGCCGCGTAGAAGGTCAGAATGAGCCGCCGCCAGCGGGGACCTGGGGCTAACACTGCGACCAGGGGCCACGCCGCAAATGCAAACGTCGGTCCAATACTTGTCCACCAAACCTGGACGAATCTCGAAAAGAATATCAGAAGCGCACCCAACACAGCCCAGTGTAGGTCGATACCGACCTGCCGAAATAGAATAGCAAAACCCCAAATGAGCGAAGCAATGAGAATAAAATGGCAGAACGAATAGGCATTTTCGGGAGCCGCCACCAGGAATCCCCAGAGCTGGGGTTTGAAGATAATCGACCAGTCTTTCGTCGGTAATGCGTAAAAGCTCCGCAGAGATTCGTGATAGGGGGAGATCGCATTCCTTTCGCCTAGTCGGTTTTGGACCGCGATTTGAAAGTAGGGCGTCAAGACGGCCCATTCATCGCCGCGCACTTCGCGCGCGCTCCCCAATGTCGGGCCGAACTGTTGGATACCGAGCTTTTGCAGCGCAACTCCATAATGAGAAGGCGTCCATGCCCCGCCCACATAAACAATCCCCAAGAGCAGCGTAAGAATTCCGGCGAAAGGTAAAAAGGGGCCCTGCAACGAAACCCTCGACGGCGCAAGTCTCAAGGGACCAAGGAGCCAAAGAAATCGAGGAAAGCGCTTCCACCATCTAACCAGGAGGGGAACGCAGACCGATGCTCTGGTGCCCAATCTAGGCATGCCGCGCCCCTATTAGGCTTTCACCATTCATGCTGTCGCTTGGGGAACAAATCCGTAATGCAAACTTCAGCGTTTCGCCCTGGATAGAAAGACGCTCCGGGGGTGTACATGAAAGTTACAACGGGGGTCAATGTCCCGAATTCGTGGGCCACGGCACGGAATCCAGATTAACGTCATTTGATCTGTAGGATTTGTAGCAGGAAATCGGGGCTCCAGCCTGCCCTTTTGCGGCGGGTCTTGATGCTTCCCTTGGATTTGTCGGCGCGCACGAGGTTGAGGGCGAAGCGTCTGACGACAGCCATGTTCTTGGCACCGTGGCCGGCTCGATAGTGTGACAGGTCGTCTTTGAACTCGACGTCGAGCAACCAGTGCATGCTTTCGACACCCCAATGGCCCCGGGCCGCGCGAGCGATGCGCTCGATGTCGAGCGGCGCCGAGGAGATGTAAAAGCGTGTGTCGAAGCTACAGCGATCGGCATATTCAACGCGCGAGAGGACCTTGACCACAGTCTGGATGGTGGTGAAGCGGGGTTGGCCGGGATAGCTGCGATCGGACATGATCCAATCGACCTCGTCGGAGGCTGTATATAGACACGGGTCTCGATGCGGCCATGCCCCTTCTCGACGGTCGTTGTGGTGACGAGTTCGGCGGCGGGAGCGGTGCGGAAATAGTCCTCGACGTCGGCTTCCAGCGTTGGCTGGTTGCCTTTGAGGGCGAGGAGATAATCCGCTTTGTGGGCGACGATCTTGTCGGCAATCTCGACCTGGCAGCCCATGGCGTCGATGGTGACCAGGGGACCTTCGAGCTGGCCGGTTTCAGCGAGCTCATCGACAAGATCAGGAATGGCGGTGATTTCGTTGGTTTTTTCGGGAACGCAGGTCTGTGCCAAGACCAGACGAGCGGTGGTGGCGTAGGCGCTCAGCGTGTGCAGGGCTTTGAGACCCTTGCGATGGTCATGGGTTCGGCGTGCTGTCTTGCCGTCGATGGCAATGAAATCATGGCGTCCTGGCCACAGCGACGCAACCCAGCTCGTAAAGCAGCGCCCAAACAAGACCGGATCGATCCGGTTGATGAGGCTGCGCAGCCAGCGCTCGCACGGAATGCCGTGATGAAACTCCGAGAACTGCCGTAGAAAATGCAAGTGATGCTCGCCCCAGGCGACAATATCGTCAAAATCGTCGCAACCCGCGATGGTGGCACAGACCACCAGCAGCAGGACCTCCGCGAGCGGATAGACAATGCGCCACGGCTCACGGTCATCCGTGAGTGCGGAAAATTGGTGCAACAGCAAGGCCAAACGCGCACGCGGGCTTTCCCCCTCAAAAATCAGGTCCATGATCGCGCTCCAATGCGAATCAGAGCGCCCACGGAATCATACCGCTGCGTCAACTCAAAATTGCCCCGCCAAAGCCGTTAACCTGAGTTCCGAGCCGTGATTCGTGGGCTCGACGCCGGCCCGTCTCAGAACCATGTTGCGGAACAAGCTTGTCGACTCCGGCATCGCCTTCTTTGCCTCCGTTGCCTTCAGCAGAGATCCCGTTCTTGCCCGGCAGGCGTTGATCGTATCCGGCACACACTTGTGGATAAATCCTTGCGACAGGGTTTTCATATTCCAGCCCCAATCTTCATATCCGAGCTGCTGACTTAGATCGCTCTTTGGATAAGGCAGGGTTAAGAAAACCTGTCGTGGCGCAAATGATTGCGATGCCCAGTAATTCGACATTGACAGAACAACAGGGTCAAAATCGTCGTCTTCTGTGTCGACGTGGATAAATAGGTGGGTCTTTTCCCCGAAGACGAGCAGCCCTAGCGGATGCCAGATTACACGCCGCGCATCGCTTGTCGCGGCTGCATGTGCCGCGACCAGCCAATTTTCCGCCCAGAGGTCATCGCCATCAATGAAAGCGATCCACTTTCCGCTTGCCCGCTCGACACCGAGATTGCGGGCTTGTCCGAGATCGCCGTACGATACCTGCATCGCGCGGAACTCCATGCCATCGTAGCTCTCGATGAAGCGGAGGGTATCCCTCGTCGGTTGGTCGAGAACGGCAAGCGCTTCGACCTCAAGGGCCTGGCCCTCGGCAAACGATTTTGCCTGCGCGATACTCGCAAAAGTCGAGCTCGCCAGCTCTCCTTCTGCATGCAGGTTGACGATGGCAGTGATGTCGACAGGGGACATGCGCACGCTCGTGTGTTTAGTCAAGGAATGACGGAGATTCGGAGAACAATTTAAAGTAACTGCCCCAGGACGTGCAGTCTACTGAGGCGAATCCTATAGGGAGAGATCGGCGCTCTGCTTTAGACGGAGTTTGCCCGGGGTCAGGAATTGCCTCCGAGTATCGGCCTGCCATGGCGTCCTCGCGCCAGCTCGGCGGCTGAGGAAGCAGGACAAACCGCTCTCGCAGAGAGCCATAGTCTCGTACGAAAAGGCTCATGAGACTTGCATCATCAAAATAAATTCGGCTCAGATGCGAGAGCCAGTCGTGCTGATACTGCGAGCATGCTCCTGGGCTGTGCTGCTGGCAGAAATAGCCGTAGAGTCTGCTCACCCGAGCGAGCGCGGGCCCGCGCTGTTCTATGACTCGCGATAGAATCGCGCTCTCCACGTTGAGCACGGCCTTGGGCTGAAGATGATAGATTAAGGCAAGGCTGATCTGCATCCGATCCTCCCCGGTCAGCCGAGCATCGAGCTGCGAAAGCGCCCGCATATGCGTCCCTTCGGAAAGCCGAAGGCTGGGCTCGGGCATGTCGGGGCCATCGGTGGTGATAAGCAGCGTCGAAGTGCAGCCGGAGCGTTGCTGTGCAGCCCGCAGGGCATTCAGGCCAGCGAGACCCGCGGCGCCTTCGTCGATCCGCGGCATAAATATCATGCGATCGTAGACTTGGGCGAAGGAGCGCAAGAGGTCCCGCCAACGGGCGAAGCCGAGGCCGCGAGCATGTCCTGTGATGTACTTGAGATTGCGGAGTTGGCCTGCGATCGGCACCAACTTCGGCTCGGCTGTCGCCAGGCTCGGCAAAGCTCGCCGAGCGGCGGCGAACGCCGTGTCGCGGCGACGTCGCGACTGCGAATATGCGGCCAGGTAGTGAGCCAGAGGGTTGACGCCGGCTGCGCCGGCATCGGGATTCATCGCCACATAGGAATGCGTATCGAACCACCAGTTGGGCTCGCACCAGCCGTAAGCGCCGGCCAGATAGTGGGCCAGCGGGTTGATCCGCGCCCTTGCCACCTCGGGATTGCGTTCGAGATACCAGTCAGTGTCGAACAAAGGATTCGGGTCACGGCCCTCCAACACACCCGCATCCATGTAGTGCGCCAGCGGATTGGTGCCCGCCAGCGCGACGTCGGGGTTTTGCTCCAGATACCAGTCAGTATCGAACAGCGGATTTGGATCTCTACTCTCCGACGCCCCCGTCGTAATGTAGTGCACCAGTGGGTTCTGTGCCAAGGCGACGTCAGGGTTCTGTGCCAGGTACCAGGCGGTGTCAAACAAGGGGTTGGGACCAGCCCGGGCCGGGACGCCGCGGGTCAAATAGTGGGTAAGCGGATTGAGACCCGATGCGGCGACATCGGGATTGTGA
>Ga0137393_10003083_pt1 | contig 10783 bp, 9 predicted proteins | sample 15con2h34BmetaG_FD_101396 | JGI IMG/M metagenome (GOLD analysis project Ga0137393, IMG submission 101396) | Vadose zone soil microbial communities from Angelo Coast Range Reserve, California, USA - 15con2h3.4B metaG | ecosystem: Environmental > Terrestrial > Soil > Vadose zone > Saprolite...
CGCGTACCGGCACCAGGCCGTTTTGAGCGCGGTCGAAGTTCTTTACACCTTCGAACTCGGGCATGCCTTTCAACGACCCGTCCAGACCATAGTTCCAACCGTGGTAGGGACAACGCAACAAAGACGCCTGACCGCAAGGCTGGGTCACTACCGCGGCGGCGTGGTGACGACACACATTGTAGAAAGCACGAAGAACGTTATCGTTGCCCCGAACCACAACGATAGGCTCTCCCGCGAGGGTCGCTGAGACGAACTCTCCGGGTTTCTGCACCTGGTCAGTGCGTGCCACCAGTTGCCAGGTCTTGCTGAAAACGTTCAGACGCTCCAACTCGGCAATTCGAGGATCAACGTACCACAGCGCAGGGATCGTCGATGCCTCAGCCAAAGGGGCACGATCGTCATACTTGGCCAATATCTGCTCAATGGATGGTTGCATGCCTATTTTTCTCGTTTAGACAAAAGAGTTGAACCCACAAAATACAAATGACGACGACGCTAATGCTCACCGCCTTAGCGGCTCCGCGGTCCGCGTGCAGCAGCACGAGAATTTTGCGCTGGACCAATTGCTGCAGAGCCGGTCGCTCGCTGAAGTAGAGCCAGAAACTGCTGGATTCTTGCTTCCTTTTTCTCCGCAAGTTCGCCGGATCGGCGAAACAGGCCTGGATCGAATTCCGCTGTGAGCAGGGCGCCCTGGAACCGTTCCATCATCCAATCAATGATCGAGACAATCAGTTCCACATCCATGTCCTTGCGCAGCTCACGACGCTCCAGGCCGAAGCGGACAAAATTCACCGTGCCATAAGCATCTTCGGTAATAAGAAAACGATTGATCTCGCGCTTCAAAACCAGATCGGTGCCGTAGTTGCCAAGCGAAGCAATGCGGTAGGGGATCCAATCCTCCTGCAACAAATTTTCGGTTCGTACAAGCCAGTAGCGAAGCACTTCGAAGAAACCAGCCTCTCGGACTGCCGCCGGCGCGTCCAGATATTTTGGAAACGAACGTATCGCGCGCTTGTATACCTCGAAGAACAGGCCGTCCTTACTGCCGAAATGCTGGAAGATCGACCCTTTGGCAATATCGAGAACAGCTGCGATATCGCCGACGCGGGCTGCGTGATAGCCGTGCTGAGCAAAGTGTTGCATGGCGGCTTCGATGATCTGAGTGCGCTTGGCCTCGGAGCGCGGACGCACAGGAGCGTGTCGCTGGTACAGAGGTTGCGCAATGCGGCTGCTGGCAATTGCACTCATAGAATGACTTATAGTCATGAGAGTTATACAAGGGGACTATCCTGATTTCAATTTAATTCTAGCGGCGAGCACGATAAGTGTTATCAGGCTTCGAGATGCGTTCGTGACCACAGGTCAAAGGATTGGATTCCTTTGCAGATAACGCCGAATGAATTAGCGGGCCGCGCCTACGTGCCCGGCAGTCTGCCAAGGAGGCGGAATAGCAAAGTGAGCGCGGGCATTCGTTAACAGTGAACTGAGGCGGGCCCGGATCCGGGCCCGCCTCGACATTCGTGCCTGGGGCTATCCCACGTTTCGAAGACGTGGCTCTTCTGCGCGTACCAGCGGAGCGTCGACCAGATGCTCGCTCAGGAACCACACTTGCAGTTCGTTGGCTCGCAGGACATCGCTCACGACCAGGTCATTGGTCCCTTCGTCGCCAAGTTTTGAAGCGCGCTGCGATAGTGTGCGGCAATGACCGATGATGATTTGATGGGCATCGAGCAGACGAGAAAGCTGCACCGGAACCTCTTCCCTGCCGCGGGGCGGGCGCTCGATGCGAGTGGTTTCGGCCACATCCGCCGCCATGGCTATCGAGAGCCCACCGAGCAACTGGATTCGCTCCGCAATCTCGTCAACGATCTCTGCCTGTTCTTCGTAGTGCTTGTCGAACAAAAGATGAAGCTGATAAAACGTCGGCCCCGCGACCTGCCAGTGAGACTTCTTGTAAAGATCGCGTAATGTCATGGTGTCGGCTAATAGCTGATTGAGTTGTTCCGTCATTTCCAGGCGCACCGGCTCTTCCAGGTCCAGCGGCATCAAATGAGACACCGTGCCGTATGCTTGAATCTCGCCGGCGTGCTGATGCAGCCGGGGCTGCGCACTGATTTTCCCTCGCATCGTGGAATTATCCTTTTTGGACATATCTGTGACCTCCCTGCTCTTGGCAGATCTTGCTTGAATTCCGAACGAGCCCGTCAGTCTACTCCACGGGCTACTATGCCGTTAACCTTGGATGCTGTGCCACTGCTTTGGATGCACCGGCCGTTGCATTTGGCCCACCGCTGTTCCAAACAGCCTTTTTCCCTGGGCGTCGACGGTAAGAAATTTAATATTTCCTTCAGGTTCCTTCATTATGGTAGGTACAGTCCTCTATCCGTCGAAACCCGAAGCGATCGTTACGCCCGATGCTGAGGCGGGCAGATTTCGAATCAAGGTGTCGTTTACGATGAAGCTTTTAATCGTGGGAGACGAAATCCACGTCGCCAACCTACTGCGCCGGGCACTGACCGAGGAAGGGCACCTGTTTGCATAACAAGATTGATACTCCGGGCAAACCGAAGTTCATTCACAGGGTTCGTGGTGTGAGATACCTGATCCGCAAGGATGGCCAGGCATGAGAAGACTGTCGATCGGAGTGCGCCTCACTCTTTGGTACCTCACGATTTTCGCCCTGGCTCAACTCGTCTTCGGCGCGGGGATGTGGTTGGTCCTGCGCCATCATCTCTATGACCTCGTGGACGACAATCTAGAGCGCGAAGTGGATGATTTAAACAATTTATTGCATGCGCAAAAGAAAGATGCGTCTCCTGCAGGTTTGAGGCACGAACTCACGGAGGAGTATGCACTGGAACACTCGGGCGATTATCTTCAGGTCTATCGCGCCGATGGAGAAATGATTTATCAGTCCCCTTTCTTGCAGGCTTATCCTCTTCATCACTGGAAGCCGGGCGCAGTCGACCCTATTGTGATCAAGCCTGGTCAACGTAGGCGACCGTTCCACGAAGACGTATGGCTTGGAGGGAAACCCTTCCGCTTCGCCGCCCAAGATATAGATACAAAGGGAACGGTCTACATCGTGCAGACCGGGTTAGTCACCTACGACGTGCTGAAGACACTGTCTCGCTTTCGGCTCTATCTGCTCATGTTCGCTCCACTGCTGCTGCTCATTGCCGCAGGCGGTGGATACTGGCTGAGCCGAAGGGCGTTGTCTCCAGTAGACGCTCTGGTGCGCACGGCACGCTCCATCACTGGAACCACGCTCAGCAGCCGGCTTGAAAAGTTAAGCACTGGGGATGAACTGCAGCGACTGTCGGACACATTGAATGAAATGCTGGACCGCATCGAGCTTGCTTTTCGCCGGGTGACCGAGTTCACCGCCGATGCTTCGCACGAACTTCGGACCCCCATTTCGCTGGTCCGCACCGAGGCGGAGTTGGCCCTGAGAAGATCGCGCGGTGAGGCCGAATATAAAGAAGCGTTACAACACATTCTGCTGGAGGCGGAAAGGACCACTTCGTTGATTGAGGAGCTCCTGGCTTTGGCTCGCGCCGATGCGGGACGCGAGACTCTCAAATTGCATCCAGTGGACGTTCGGGAAACTTTACGAGAAGTCGGAGAGGGTTGGCGGCGAGTTGCCAATATTAGCAATCTGCAGTTTAGCGAGACCATCGAGCCTCGGGAGTCGCTGGTCTTGGCCGACGAAGCGGCATTGCGACGAGCCATCGACATCCTGCTGGACAACGCTTTCAAGTACACTCCTTCGCCCGGAACCGTGCACCTCTCTCTCGAACAGCAAAATGACAGAGTCCTGATCACGGTTCGAGACACTGGAATCGGAATCGCAGCGGAAGAACAAAGCAAAGTCTTCGAGCGTTTCTATCGAGTCGATAAGGCACGCAGCCGGGACATGGGAGGCGCAGGCCTGGGCCTCTCCATCGCGCAATGGATTGTTCAGCAGCACGGGGGCAAAATTAAGCTGGAGAGCAGTTTGGGCCAGGGCTCCATGTTTCGCGTGGAGTTGCCTCTCACGACCGTCGTGTTGCAAAATCCCCTGCCGGCTTGACGCTGCGTGTTCGACGTCGTGAGCGGTTTCGTGTGGAAGCGCTGCAAAACCAGCACTTAATAGTTTAATAGAAGACTTAGTAGATGAAGGCGGCAGAGATGTGCCGCCTTCATCCGTTTGCGATGGGGAGTTACAACATTGTTTCATAAACGCGAATCGCAGCAGTCTTGGTTCCATGATGCGGAACTGCCACATAGAAACGGTTGAGCTCCGGAACCAGGAGGGCGGTTTTCGCGCGAAATGCTGTGGGGACGTGTCCAATGCGCTCCACGTGGTCGGCATCCTTGATTTCGAACACGTCGGTGAATTCAGTGCCGGCAAAATAAATGCGCTTTTGAGCGGCGCTGAAACATGCGTCATCCACCATAGCCGGGGCAGCCACGCTGGTTACCACCTTGCCCGAATCAGAATCCAGAACATAAAGCTTGGCAGGCTGACGAGCTCCAACATACAAGCGATGATTCGCCGCATCGAACGAGATCGTGGTAAGGCCTTTCGCTCCTGAAATCGGCCAGGTCGCGGTAACCGCTCGCTTTTCCCTGTCGATAACTTCGACGGTACTGTTGCCCCGAATGTCGATGAACATGCGAGAGCTGGAGGGATCAAAAGCCATGGCTTCGACATCATCGGAATCCATTTTGATCTCGCCAATCTTCTTGGCTTCTGTCGTGTCGATGATCTCTAGATAAGCGTTCGGAAGTTTGGCGTCCTTTCCGCCAGTAACGACGTACAGGTACTTGGTTGAAGGGTCGTAGCCACTGGAGTCCGCCCCGTCTCGCACCTTGATCGTTCCCGCCGGTTCATAAGAAGTGGTGTCATAGATCCTGACCTCGCCCAAGTCGCTATCGACGACGAAAAGCTTTTTCAAATCGCCGCGAAAAAGGAGTGAATGAGGAGCTTTGAGGCCGTCAATGGTGTGGATCAATTTGTTGGTTTTGGTGTCAAAGATTTCGACTTTAGAATTTTCTTCCGCGGTCGCGAAGAGCCTGTTGCCTTCGAGGTCGATCGCAAGGTGATCGAAATCGCCGTCCTTTAGATCCGGCAGAGGAATGGACTGCAACAACTTCACCGGCGCCTTCGCGGGCTCCTTTTGCTGACTCTGGGCAGCTATCGGAACTCCCGCGAGCAGCCCAGCAAGGAACAAATTTTTCACTCTATTCACTGTATCCTCCATCACTGAATTTATGGCCACACTCTAATTTGGCAGCTTGACGAATTCAGGGTTCGCCTTCGCCTTCCCAACACTCTGTTCGAAGCCAAGATAGGTATGACAGAAAATTGGAGAACTAGGCTGGTTATCCCAAAAGAGTCCGTGGCAGTAAGCTTCGAATAGTATCGCAACAATGACAGGGACCGACTTAATTTTTGCTTAATAAATATTCAGGTGAAACGTCGTGACGAGAATGGGTGGATGGGCGCATAAAACCAGCGTTATGTTTCGGTCGGTTGCGATAACCCCGACACAAGTCTCCGTCGCCGTTAAGTTGTTCAACGGGTGGGTCGTCCATGTCTTGATCTCCGTACGTCGGTGAGGTGTGGACGGTTTTATTGGGCCAGCTCTATTGCCAGGTTAAGACGTACTGCCTGCGCATTATCTAATAGTGCAGCCGCTGATCCAGTCGTTACACTGATCGTCGGCACCGCGTGTTTTCGGCCAAGGGTGTCTATCGCCCACGGGAAGCCTTGTAAGACAGACAACTCCTTTGCGTTCACTAACACATCCCAGAGCACGGGCTAACGTGGAGCGTCGCTGTCAGTTTTTTGTGGAAAGTCGGCGGGTGGAAGCCCCCTCGGATGTGCGGCCCTGGTCAAGACCCTCACTCTTCCCAGTATTCTCCCTGTATACGTAGAGGTACTTCATGCAGTGACACCGCTTCCAGTAGGGCTCGCCGTTTTTGGAGCAGGATTCATTGTGACGCGTGTAGACGGTAACGGTTTGAGTCGAAAGCGAGGCCGGAGGATGGCTATGGGCCGTTGCTTCTAAACAGATCGGATGGGACCCCATCGACTCAACTCCACAGACTGAGTTTGGAGAGCAGCTTTTTGTAACGCGAAGAGCCGAAACTGACAAACAGCCATACGCTCAGGCGAACTCTCTGTTTCGGAGAGTCTAGCAGATCGTTCATTCAGTTTTCATTCAGTTTCCGGAGAGAACCTGTGGAATTACTGAATATGTGGAGCTTAAGGTTTGGTTGCGGGGGGTGGATTTGAACCACCGACCTTTGGGTTATGAGCCCAACGAGCTACCAGACTGCTCCACCCCGCACTTCGATCATAGCAACCGCGGCTCGCGAGGTCAAACCAAGCAGACCTGCGGGTGACGTAAATTTGATTGTGTAAAAGGGTATTTGTGACAGCGGTTCGAGTAACATTTCCATAAGAGCAACACCATGAGTGAACTCAACCTCACGCTGCAACGACGCGGTCAGCTGGCCGCTATCGCGGGACTGCGCTGGAGAATATTCGTCAACTCGCTCCGCAGTACGCGCGGGAAAATGGAGTTGGTGTCGCGCGTGATCGTGGGGCTGGCTTTTGCGATCGGCGGAATCGGCGGCGCCCTCGGGATGGGCGGATCGGCCTGGTATTTCGTCTCGCGAGGCAAGGCCGAGTACCTGGCTGTTTTGTTGTGGCCCGTGTTTGTGTTTTGGCAAGTCTTCCCCGTGATGGCTACCGCCTTCACCAACAATCCTGACTCCTCAGACCTGCTTCGATTTCCCCTTAGTTACCGCTCGTATTTTCTGGTTCGTCTGGCATACGGATCGTTCGATCCCGCGACAGCTCTAGGCAGCTTATGGCTATTTGGCATTCTGCTTGGAATCGGCGTGGCCAGTCCGGTCTTGCTGCCTTGGGCGTTGCTGGTGCTGCTGGTATTTGCCGCTTTCAATCTTCTTCTGATGCAGATGGTGTTTGCCTGGGTCGAGCGCTGGCTGGCGCAACGACGCACGCGTGAAATTATGGGCATTCTGTTTATCTTGCTCATGCTCAGCCTCCAGCTGATCGGGCCTGTGATGCAGCATTTCGGCGGCCATGCGCATCCGGAGGTGCGAAGATTCGTTGAAATTCTCGTGCCCATACAAGGGACACTTCCGCCCGGCTTGGCTGCGGATGCGATCGCTCAGGTTTCACATGACCAATTCATGGCTGGCTCTAGCTCATTGCTCTTGCTCGGCGTACTGGCGCTGGCCATGGGATATCTGCTGCATCTGCGCCTGCGAGCTCAATTCCGCGGCGAGAATCTGAGCGAGGCGACCGCGCGCGAGGGCCTTCAGAAAGTACAAGGCCGGAGCATGGGATGGGACCTGCCCGGCTTTTCGCCGGCGGTTGCGGCCGTATTCGAGAAAGAAGTCCGCTATCTAGCACGGAGCGGTCCCATGCTGCTTACCCTGGTGATGCCCATCTTCGTGCTCGTGATCTTCCGCCTCGGACCGATGGGCTCTGCCCAAGGCCCACGCTTTTTCGCGCGTGCGCCAACTCTGGCATTTCCCGGTGCAGCCGGGTATGCCCTGCTGATACTCACCAACCTCGTTTACAACAGTTTTGGCGGCGATGCAGGTGGAATTCAATTCTTCTATGCATCTCCCGTACCCTTCCGCCTCATCGTGCTGGCGAAAAATCTCACGCACGTGAGCATCCTCATATTCGACATGGGGCTGGCTTGGCTGGCTGTCACGCTGCTTTACGGCACCCCAACCGTGGACGTGACCGTCGCCACCCTGGCGGGACTTCTTTTCGCTGCGCCGCTCAACTTTGCAGTGGGAAACCTGCTGTCTCTCTACTCGCCCAAGAAGCTTGATTTCTCAACCTTTGGACGCCAGCGCGCCTCGCAAATGACGGTACTCGTCAGCCTGGGCGTGCAGATCGTGGTCGTCGGCATCGGAGTCAGTACGTTCGTAATCGCGCGTCACTATGGAAATTTGTGGATCGCAACGCTGGTCTTTCTCGGGCTCGCAGCGATTTCCTTCTCGATCTATATCGCGACTCTGAGACGCATCGACAACATCGCGCTGGGGCAGAGGGAGACGCTGATTTTAGAATTGTGCCGGGCGTAGAAGTGTCATCGCTCCGCTTTTCGTGACACTCATCCAATATGCTGAGGAGAAACCTGCCGGATGTAGCCGGTGAGTACTGAAGCCAGGCCCTCGAGCTCCGTGGTGACGATGTTCAGATGATCGCCGGGTATGCGCTCCACTTCAAGCTCCGCTGCCAAGTGCCCCCACACGGTGGCCGGATCTCCGGGGAAGAACGACTGTTTCTCGGCGGTCAGCATGTTTATCTTGCCCCGATAAAACCTTGGCCTATAGTTTCGGTATGGATGGTAGGCTCACTCGTTAACCCATGCGGTTGCCTGGGCGCGATAAATTTGGTTGAAGGCCGATTGACGATCCGGAAGGGTTCAGACACTAACTCCAAAATGAAGTAAGGCCCTTCCAGTCAAACCAGAAGGGCCTTGTTTCACTGTGGAGCGCCGGCTAGGCCGGCAATTTTCTCAATGGCAGCCTGTGAATTTGAAAGACGCCATCCGAGTGTTCCAGTTAAAGCTTCCTGTGGTTTTGTAGTACTCCTGGGTATACCAGAAGGTGCAGTCATCCGTGGGATCAATAGCCATGCTGCTGTAGTCGCCCCAGCGGTTGAAGCTGTTTGTCTGAACGCCGGTGCCCGCGATTATCCCCTTCGCGGATTCCATCTTGCCCAGCGCGTCTGTTGGAACACGTCCTACATACTCGATGCTTGGTTTGACCGTGCTGCTCGACTTGCTATAACCGAGGGCAATGTCCCCAACCTTGTCCATGCCAATGCTTCCCATCCAGCGCGCAACTGAGCTCGTGCCGCCGCCCACCGTTCCTTGCTGGAATATCACGGGGGAGGAGCCTGGGCTCCGGACTTCGTACCAACGCACCGCCGACGGTGCATTGCCTGTGCCCGTTGCTTTAATGGAGTGATTGACCACTAAGGCTTCGTGAGTTCCGAAGTTACGATAGGCCAGGCGGTACATCAGGCGGTCCCCAAGGGCATCAAGCTTCTCGCCCGGTGAGGGCTGCACAATGCAAACGCCCGTGGAGGCGCAAGCATCGGTGTAGGAGGCCACGGTGAGGGTTGTGGGGCCGGTAAAAGTTGAGTTGGTGGGAACATTGAAGTCCACGTGAAACTTGTACAGGTTCAGCTTCGTGGAGCTGGCCAGATCCATTTCGTAGTTGGGAGAGCCCGCGGGCGGCGGTGTGGCGCCATCCAAGTCGGAGGGCAACATAGCGACATCTGAAGTTCGTCTCTTGAAGCAAATCATCTTGGCGGCATTGCCCGCCAGCATGTTGGTGCGGTCCAGAGCGCAGGTCTCAGCGCCAGTAAAGAAACCGCCATTGGGAAAGCTGTCGGTGGTCACATAGTAGGCATCCGGCCAGACTCCGAGCTTGGGATAATCGGGCAGCGTCGTGCCATAGGAGAACTTGTAAAGATGGAAGGTTCCGGTTGCGTCCGACGATGTTGAGACGGCAACGCAAGAGTCATTGATCGTGAAACTGTTATTGAATGCGATCATGGTGATGAGCCACCGCCCCGCCGCTTTGTCATACGTCGCAACCGGGTCACTCACGTTGCCGGTGGCGCACTGACCGCCGAGAGGGGCGTACAGCGTCTGGATATTTGTGGGCGCCATAATGGGAGCGCCCGTGGTCTTGTCGTATACGGCATAAGCCACGTTAACCGTTTCAACCACCTGCGTGGCGCCGACAGCGGCATTCGTATCCGGTGGCACGAAGCCGCCACCTTGCGCGTCGGTGATTCCATCAAAGTTCAGCAGGCTGGTGGTAGCGACCTGGCTAAGCACTTCGCTCTGGGCCACTGCATCCGTCACATTGCTGATGTGCCGCTGAGGAGCGCGACCATGCTCAGGCATAACTTTGCTGGCATTGTGCCAGGGAACTGGAGTCATGTCCCGAAATGCCAGAGGGGTGGTGGTGTGGCTGGTGGCATTAACGACGATCGGATTTCTCTGCACCTGCTGGGCCGACGCCAGGAAGGGCGCGAGCAAAAAAAGTGTTCCTATCTTTTTACAAACTCCATCCAACTTCATGTGATCTCCTTCAGATTTGTTTCTTTGGGTTGGCTTGGGTGGTTCAGCTTTGTCTCTACGAAGCTGCCGAGTAGCCGCATGATTCTAAGTCCTCCTCGACCATCTGAGAAGTAAAATATTTGTAAAACCGCATCCAGAGCCGGAATTGGGATGTTTACCGTCGAAGGTTGCAAACCTTGGCAACACGGACAATCTCTTCGCTGCTCAACCGTAACGACCGGCTCAATGCAACGATGCACGAGCATGTGCAGTTCGCAGGGCACGTCCTTGCGATCTTATTTTGCGCTATTGCGGCCATAGGGCTCGCGTCCGAATCGTCAACACGTCCACCGGTGTGGCTGATGCTCTGACTGGGTCCGGGTGCTTGCGGCACAGCCGCCACGGCACTTCCCGGACTGAATCCTGCGAACACGCATGCCCTTGGCCGCTGCGGCTACGGTGCGAGGCAGCCGCTACTAGTTATCTCAGCTTGGGCGAAACAGAACTTCGTGGACCACACCGTGACCGACCAAACCTCGATCATTCGGTTCGTCGAAGACAACTGGCTGGGCGGACAACGCGTCGGCCAGGGATCTTTCGATGGAATCGCGAACTCTATCAGCCAGATGTTTAGCTTTACGAAGATGAGCAAAAACGGAACGCTA
>Ga0137393_10003084_pt1 | contig 10780 bp, 19 predicted proteins | sample 15con2h34BmetaG_FD_101396 | JGI IMG/M metagenome (GOLD analysis project Ga0137393, IMG submission 101396) | Vadose zone soil microbial communities from Angelo Coast Range Reserve, California, USA - 15con2h3.4B metaG | ecosystem: Environmental > Terrestrial > Soil > Vadose zone > Saprolite...
CGCAAATTTAAATACGACGCGTCTTCCACGCCACGTGACTAATCGGCTCCGATGGACAATGACAACACGGCGTTGACAATGGCCGCCACGGATTGGCTGATTCCTTTTTTGGCAACTTTATCCGCGGCTCAGCCTCAATGACTAGGCTACATTAGATCAGTGATCTTATTTGCACACCAAATGTCCCCCAAATACTGTCGGCCAAACACATGGTACGCCAAGGACAGACAATAACGGGCTGTCTACAGTGTGGCAAACCATCATGTTACAGTCAGCTGCGCTGTATACAATTCTCCAGGTGCAGCGGGAAGTGTAACTTATTCGCTACGGCTTCCACCACTGATTCGCGTCGAGAGCTTTTCTAACGCCGCTCGCCATTGTCAGCTCGATCCGTCTCCCATTGCCTTTTACTACTACTCTATTAACTTTTCCGACTCAGCTCTAGACCGTTTTCTCCTGGGACAATGATGCGCCCCCCTCTCTGATCTGACTCGTGAGGGTATATCTATCGCCTAGCTCCGCTCAGGCTTGAAATCTGCTTTCCACTCAACAAGGTTACAGTTCAGTCGCCGGCTGGTGAGCCAATATCTCGCAAAGGCGTCTCTATCCTTTCCAGGCGACGAGGTACGAAGGAAACGACGGAATGAGAGGATTCGCCGCCGATTCGGTTAGGCGGGAGTGATCACCCAAAGTCCGGGGTTAATGTTCGTGTTGCTCTCCCTGAGAAACGTACATACAGAAAGACTCTGTTACATATGAGGTTCAAGATAACGCAGGATGCATAAGCATATACTTTGAAAAAGAGTGGACCGTGCCGCAGACACGAGACGTTCGTAGTCGTGGTAACTCAAGAAACCCATATGCACAGAAGGAGAGCGTAGCTCTTCCCGTTGTTGTGGTCCCGTATCTTCAACCCTCGCCGAGGTTGTACCTGTAAATGCTCTCGCTTCGCCCATCCATATACTCCTCCCCATACAACACACGTTCCCTCGGGATGGCCTCGATTAAAGGCATGGGAACCGGGTCGGCACATCTCCAGCTGGGCAGCTTTCCCTTCGACCCATTGTTTAGGGTGACATAATTCAGGAACGTGCGCCAGAAGTTGTCCATCCCTAGTACTTCGGGGTCCCCGACCAAAATGAGCAGCGATTGCGCACGTGTAATGGCCACTAACAGGGTATGGGTCAGCCTCTTAAGTCAAAACGCGTCAGAGAACGAGGAAATTGCTGACCATTCATACGCCGAGGGTTCATTAAGAAGCCTAGTGCTCTTCGCGGGTGGTCCTCCTCATTACTTCGAGTCGTCGCCATAATGATCACTTTTCGTTCCTGGTTCATAGCAAGCCAGAATTAGCGCCGTTCCTCATGAATACGCAATCGACACGAACTTGTCCCTGGAATTGCTCGACTGATCCTACCGAAATATCTGACAATTTCACTTGCTTCAAAAAGTCCCGAATCATCCTGACTTGGGCTTTGTAGGGTGCGATAATGCCGATCTCCTCTGGATCTACACTGAGGTAAGAAAAAAACGACGGCAAAGCTGAACTATGATCCACACTCACATATCATTCGTTCCAGGTCCGAAGTGAGAGTCACACAATAGTCGCGGACGACGGATGCCTCGAGAATGTTGTAGTATGACGGAGACTGCTTTGTACGCTTCTCGCGGCCCTTGACACCGTGGAACACTATAGGGAAGCCTTTCTTCTCCAACACGCCCGAGTTGACCAGGAGGTGCGTGACGTCCACGTCCCCGTAATCACACATAATATCTTCGTACAAGTACCTGTTTGGCCATGCAATTATTGCACCATGCGAGCGGCGGTTCCTCTGAAGGGCGACAATTCTGTGCTCATTTTGAGAAAACATCCGAGTTTGCAAAGGAAAAGCAGCTCACGTTTTCCCAATCTGTGTATCGAGGCTGTAAACTTCACGAATAAGCATCAAACGCCGTAGGAAACTCTTTCCCAACCCGTTTTTGGCAACGACTGTCGACTTGATGACGGGGCCCAATTGATTTGGGTCGCCAGCTAGGATAACATTCGTATACGCATCCGAGAAGGCTAAAATTGGGATCATCACAAGAGGTTCCTCGGCCTGGGCAGCCTCGTCGATGAAGATGTGACTGAAGTGTCCGACAGGAACATTCAAGGTCTGGAGCATACCAGCCGAGGAGCAGGTCGAGAGTATGACACGAAAAGCCAATAACTTTGCTCGTTCCGGGATTACTGAAAATGGTTGAACCGCTTCAGGTATACCCTCTTCACGCGAATAAGCATTTAAACGGTACAATTGGTCCGAGTCCAGGCCAGCATGACCCAGACGCTCAAGGAGTAGATCTGCCGCGGCATTGCTTGGAGTACATGCGAGTATCCTGACGCCGGTATCACGGCGAATAAGCTGCATGATGCTTTCGACAACGGCGGATGTTTTGCCCGTCCCGGGACTGTAGGAGCGATCGTCAGTAGTAGCAGCAGTTGAAGGGTTATGGAGGCGCGCTCACGGCCCGAAGATGATGAACGGGACAGAGCCCTGTGGCTGCTCCAAAATCGAAACTACCGTGCGTAGCTGTTGATCATCGCCGCGAATATTCTCATTCACTAATTCGAGCCTGGCGATCTCAGCTCTCGAGAGACGTTGCATCGGGCCAATATCTGCCGCAGAAGGGAACAATAGCCGACTTGGGATGTTGCCGGTGGAGAGGCTTGCCAACGCATGATATTGGCGACGTAGCGTGATGCGGTTGACTCTAAATCGTAGAATAAAAAGGGCACCCTGCTGGAGAGTGAATTCTGTCGGCAATCTGAGCGACATCTTGAGCACGGCAGCGCGACCTTGACCTCGCGAAAACACGTCGGCTTTGGAGATGCGTGCTTCGTATCGTACGTCCTCCTGAATGTCATCCAGCCAAACAAAATCCCCCAGGATCACCTCTGGCAGAATATCTTCGTCGTTATTCTCAATCTCGAGACTGAAGATATTGGTAAACAAAATACGCGTCCAAAACCAAGGTGGGGTGACACACCTGTATCCCTTGCCACGCTCTTGAACGTTAACCACGTAGAAGGGTTGGCCCAAAACATCACATCTGTCCCGACATTACTACCAAAGTAATGGGGAGAGGTCAAGGAACTCACTGTTGCTGCCCATCCTCGACGTTCAGTAGGGCCTCAAAGTATTTCGCATAGCTGTCGTCAGTTAACTTTCTGGGCTTCAACCTGGAGAGGAGGCCCTTCGCTTCCTTCTCGAAAGGACGCGCGGCAGTGACTGTATTCACTATCTCCTGAACCATGGGAGGTAAATTATAGTCGGGGAATCTTCTTGATCGGTGACGTCGATCAGGTTGCAAAAGCACAACCGTCTGTGGTGGTACATAGCGATGATTTTTAGGGGGCTCTCTACCGTTTTCTTGGTCAAGACTCTGGAAAAGTCTATGGTCTTCAATCGAGCCGGCAATTCCTTGCAGCCTCCTGCGAACTACGAAGCGAGCCGACTGCTGGTTATCGTAGAAAACCAGCTTGAGTTCTGCTTCGAACAACCCGTCGTATTTTGGGCTGAATATGACGCACACTGTGCTCTCTGTGCCGGGCTGGATGGTACGACTGTCACCTTCGAAAGTCGCTACGAAACTGCGACAGCTATGAATACCAAAAAAGTTGTGAAACGGCCTTAACGCACCCAGAATCGCACCCATCCGATGTCCTGATCCTTTCCTCAAGGAAAGTCACAGCTGGGGAGTCGTGTGCTAACTTGATGGTGAGTAAGGCCGTTGCAGTGGCAAAGGGTCCATTTGTGCGCCTGCGCTCGACGATGCCAATGTCTAACCCTTCCTCATGCGAGACAGATATGCTGGTGTCCAAGAGCTCTTCTCCCTCCTCTTCATCGTCTGAGGAGACACTTGAATAAGACCCCCGGCGATATATGGGCCGAGACAGTAGAGCGCGCGCAAACCCATTTTGGTGGTGTCCTGGCCCATTGATTGGTTCCTTAGCCGAGCCACTTAGGGTGCGCTTGATCACGAAGTCCGCCTTGCGCTTATGATCATGGAATTTGAGATCAAGAACTGCTTCACAGCGTCCTTCTTGCCGAGGCATGAAAGAAACGGTCACTATACGCCTCTGGTTAGGCATGATCCGTCTAGAGTCACCCTCGAATTGTGCAGAGAAAGTGCTATGAGCCGAGAAATGAGAGACGGTGGACCCCAGCCACAAATTCAAACTCACTTCGTCACAGAATCATCTGGTGAGCGCACCATAGCGCTTATGAAGGACACCGATGGAGTTCTAGAGGACTTTGTCACAATAAGCTCCTTAGTCTGTGTTGCGAACGGTTCATCGGATGACGGGCGTTCTACAGAGAATTCGAGGCCGAAATCATGCGAGACGGTGATCCCGGTGCCTTCGCCCTCCTCTATGTCCTCCACGTTATTGGGTGCATCGCCGATGATAGCTGAGTGACCAGGAAGAATAGCACGCCCATGTAGCTCACGAGCCACTGTAAATTCTCGATTATTCGCTCGTCCTTTATCGCTGAAGGTAATCCCCAGGATCGCATGAAAGCCGCCGACACGTGACGGTTGGAAGGACACGATGACCTCGCGCGCCCTGTTTTTCTGTACCGCCGATAGCTCGCCAACCAAAGACGCAGTAAAACTGTTAAAAAATTGGCGAGGGTTATGAATAGAGTGACCAAACTACTCGCACCATGAACCAAGAAAGGGTGTCAGAGTGACAGATTGCAAGGTGAGACAAGACGACATGTTGGTTTTCTCGATTCGAATCTTGTCAGTGGTAGGAGGAAAGAACGGATCTGTTGGTGCTCCTGAGCCCTCCACGATAAAATCGAGACCATCTACACCAGACACATTGACCCGTGGATCCGTATCCTGGGTGGATGCGTTACTCCCTGCTGGTGGCGAGGTGTTTGCAGGTAGCGTAGGTTGGATGGTTGAGGCCGTTTGTGAAGAAGCCGACGGCCGAGCCCCATTTGACGCCACATTGTGAAGATGCTGCCTTCCACTCTTGTGTTGTTGAAGTGAGCCGGAGGGAAAGTAACGGTTGCACGGTTCGCATCGTATTACATCGTGGCGCAAGGAACAAGTACTATCTGTACAAGTACCTCCCCTTTGTGCAGTTGTACAATAGCCTGACCGCGACCTTACCATGGCGAATGGAAGTGCGAACGAGGATGCTGCGGGCTAAGGGCAGGCAGTGGCCGTCCAACGACAACGTTGCAGTGGCACAAGCACAGCCGCCATCCCGGGATTTACCGCAGTTTCTGCGCCGACGAGGCTGTTCTCCAGCGAATTGCGGACTCGGAACATACAGGACCCAAGCTGATATCGACAGCGAGGAGAGTGGGATCTGATTCTTCATCATTTTTGGCGAGCTACACAAGAGTTATATGGTGATCAGGTAGGCAAATGCTTGGGTTATTTGGGATTTAATTCGTATCCAGGGATGGAATCTTTCTGCTACTAAGGCTGGTAATCGCTGCTATGACATGACGTGCGATTCTTTGCGATCGTGACAAGGGGTTTGAAGCGCATATATGCTGCCTAAGTTCAAGAAGAGATGTCAAATACTACATGGCGACGCGTACCTATAATATCAAACCCTTCACATTAGTATTCAAAGGAGTGACCGGGCAAAATAGTTTGCCCAACGGGCTTCCCGAAAGCAAGTCACTCCCTAAAATGACGAAAAGCCCCACTAATCCTGATCCTGAGGAAGCTCATGCTGTAGATACTATCTACCAACATATTGAGTCTCAAGTACATCCCGTTTCTCAAAGGGATTCCTTTGTACATTACGCGTGGTTTATATCGATGAATTAAGAACAGACAGTCCAGTTTGACTCTGGTCAAGAGCGATACGTCCGTCTGTGAAAGTAGGATGGTAACGCTCTGCTGCTGGAATGCAGATCTACAGACTAGCGACGTTACACCCGTAATGCCATCCGATTTCGATCAAGACGAGGGAGGGCGTTATTCTTCCTTACGAATCTTCTCGCTCTTCCCACCGATGAATTCCTCCCCATACGCAACACCTCCATTCCCCGGTACGATTTCGTATCCAGGCAGATAAACAGCTTCCTCAGGCTTCCAGTTGTGCATCTTCCCTGTCCACCCTTTGCGCGTTTCAATGTATTTCAGGAATGTACGCCAGAGTTTGTCCTTCCCAAGTACCTCAGGGTCTCCGATCACAATGAGTAACGCCTGCGCCCGAGTTATGGCCACTAAAAACATAAGTCAGCACTAATAGAGTGTGCCAATGGAGAATAACCGACCGTTCGTACGTTGGTGATTCATCAAGAAGCCTAATCCATTCCTCGGGTGGCTCTCTTCGTTGCCTCTGGTGGTGGCCAAAATGATCACTTTTCGTTCCTGCTCCAAATCAAGATCAGTGCCATCCTTCGTTAACTCATGATCTACCCCAAACCTGTCCCTGGAACTGCTCAACTGAGCCCACTGAAATATTTGATAACTTTGCAACTTTCAGCAACTCCCGAATGGTCCTGACCTGCGCCTTGTACGGTGCAAGAACGCCAATTTCCTCTGGACCTATGTCGAGGAAAACAATAAGAAGTGCAGGTAGAACCAAAAAATGGCCCCATACTCACAAATCTTTCGTTCGGTATCTCCTGTGAGCTTCACGCAGTAATCGCGGACAATCGATGCCTCGATAATGTTGAAGTACGACGGTGACCACTCTGCATGTTGCTCGCTGCCCTTGACACCATGAAATACAACAGGGAAGCCCTTCTTTGGCAACACGTCCGAATGAACCAGGTGGAAAGTGATGTATGAATTCCCATAATCACGCATCGTATCCTCATAAAAGTACCGGTTTGACCACGCAATAATGTTGCCGTGCGAGCGGCGGTTTCGATAAAGGGCGATAATCCTGCGTTCCTTTTGATAAGGATTTTGGGCTATATAGAGAAAAGGCCACCCACGTCTTTCCGGCTTGTGCATCGAGACCATACACCTCGCGCATGAGCATCAATCGCTCCAGGTAACTCTTTCCCAACCCTGCCCTCGCCGCAGTTGGCGACTTGATGACGGGGCCGAATTGATTTAGGTCAGCAGCTAGGATAATATTCGTATGCGCATTCGAGAATCCCATGACCGGAATCATCGCGAGAGGTTCTTCTACCTGTGCGGCCTCGTCGATGACAATATAGCTGAAGTGTCCGACAGGAACATCCAAGGCCTTGAGCATACTCGCCGAGGAGCAGGTAGAGAGTACGACGCGAAAGGCCAGTAATCTTTCATGCCCAGGGAATGATGAGGATATTTTTACATCTTCAAGAATGTCCTCTTCTTGATGCGAAGAGTCATCCAGATAGTACAGCTTGTCCAAATCCAGGCCGGCAGCCGCTAGTCGCTCAGCGAGTAGATCAGCTGCGGCGTTACTTGGAGTGCATACGAGAATTCTGACACCAGTGTCACGGCGCATAAGCTGCACTACGCTTTCAACAACGGTGGATGTTTTACCCGTTCCAGGGCTGAAGAGGGACTATCAGTACGAGCTGTGGTGAGGGTATTGAGTGGGGTACACTGACGGTCCGTAGATGATGAATGGGACAGAGCCCGGTGGCTGCTCTAATATTGAAATTACCGCCTGTAATTGTTGACCATCATCACGAATATCCCTGTTTACTAGCTGGTGGAACTTGACGTTGTCAATCTCGGCCCTCGAGAGACGTCGCATTGGTTTGATATCCAAAAGTGAGGGGAATAATAGCCGACGCGGGGGTGCAAGTGCGGCGGTCAATGCATGGTATTGACGTCGTAGCGTAACACGCTTATGCCTGAATCGTAGATCGAATTTTGACCCATTGTGGAGGTCAAAATCTGTCGGCAATCTAAGCGACACCTTGAGTACAGCAAGATGACTCCGCGTGAAGACATCGACATTGGTGACACGCGCTTCGTAACGTATATCATCATGAATATCATCCAACCAAAGGAAATCTCCTAGGGCTACCTCTGGCAGAAGATCTTCATCGTTATTCTCGATCTCAATGCTGCGCAGCTTTTAATGAACAAAAGAACCTACGGGGTAGTAAGGGAGAGAAGCACACCTGTACTGACGGCCGCGTCCCTGGACGTCAACCTCATAGGTAGGTTGGTGTATGATATCCCACCTGATCAGATTTTACTACCAACTGAGGGAGAAAGGGTAAAGAACATACTGCTGGTGCCCATCCTCAACAGCGAGAAGTGCATTGAAGTAGTGCGCGTACGTGCCCACAGTTAAACTATTGGGCCTCAAAGCAGAGATGAGGCCTGAAGCATTCTCGACGTAAGGATGCATGCCCGTGGATTTGTCCAACGCCTCCTGGACTATGGGTGGTAACTCGTAGTCTGGGAAATATCTTGATCTTCGACGTCGGTTAGGGGACAAGAGTAGCACGGTCTTCAGCGACGGTGCTGCTCGACTTTCTGTAGCACGCAAGTTGTCCGCTTGACTGAGAGTCTCGATATGTTTATGGTCCTTGAGCGAACCCGCAATACCTCGTAGCTTTCTGCGAACGACAAACCATACCGATACTTGGGGATGATAAAAGATCAGCTCGAGCGTTGCCTTGAACAGTCCCTCGTATTTGGGACTGAATATGACGCGCACTCTGCTCTCCGAGCCAGGCTGGATATCGTGAGAGTTGCCCTCGAAAACCGCTTCGAAGCTAGGAGAACGATGAATAAGACAGAACTATGAAGTGGTGAGGACTTACTCTCTATCACTCCCATCCATTGCCTTCGTTCTTCCCTTTATGAAAGTCACGGCCGGGAAACCATGGTCGTGTTTGATGGTGAGTAAAGACGATGGAGTTGCAAAGGGTCCATTTGGGAGCTTGCGTTCGACGATGCCAAAATCTAAACCATCTGCGTGCGAGACAGAAATGCCGGTGCCATCATTATCTAAAAACTCTTCATCGGCGGGAATCCCTGCATGATCATCTACCTGATCATCTACTGGTTGAGACCGTTCGTTGGGCGCATACTCAAGTTGAAGGAGTCCCTGGTCACCAGCAAGTTGCTCAGCCCGACCACTTAACTTCCGTTCGATCACAAAGTCTGTCTTGTGCAGGTGATCACAGAAAGTCAGCTCAAGGACAGCCTGACAAAGTCCTTCCTGCTGAGGCATGAAACAAACGGTCACTGTATTTTGATGATTATACTCGATCCGCTGAGAATCGCCATCGAAACGCGCGGACAGCCGCCTGTGTGTCGAGAAAATGAGAGTCCAGGTCCTTCAGCGTAACTTGGACTCACCCAACCAGAGAACCATGTATTGAGCGCACCCTAATTGCTTTGAGTGAGACCAGCGGAATATCCGAGGTTTTGGTAATGACAAGCTCCTTCGTTTGACTTCCAAATGGCTCATCTAGCCGTGAGTGTTCTACGGAGAGCTCGATACCTGGATCGTGCGAGACAGTGACACAATCGCGTCCACTCTTCATGGCATCCCCTTCCGCCTTGTTTGAAGGTTCCGGGCTGCTAGGTTGGCCAGTAGGAATAGCGCGCCCATGTAGTTGACGAGTGACTGTGAATTCTTGATCCGATTGGGTTTTACCTCTAAATGTGATACTCAAAGTCCCATAAAATGTACCCTCATGTCGAGCCTTGAATGTCACTTCGATCTTCCGTGCCGTACCTTTTTGAACCTCGGTCGTTTTTCCGAGTAAACGCGCAACAAAGCTGTCAAGGAAAACATGAGAACCTGAATAGAGTAACCAAACTAACTTGTACCATGGATTCGGAGAGGGTGTCAACTTCATAGACTGCACGAAGAGATTAGATATCAAATCGGTCTTCTTAATGACAATGGTACGGCTGAAAGAAGGAAACTTAGGATTGGCTGCAGTTCCTGTCCCTTCTGCAACGAAGTCAAGACCACCTTCATCAGACACGGTGACCCTAGGATCTACATTGGTGGTAGGTGTGTTGCGCTCCGACGGTCGAGAGGTATTTTCAGATGGCGTGGATAAGAGATCTGAGGATTGCGACTGTGATTGCGAGAGAGGAGGAGATCGAGGGGGACTTGGAACAGGTATGATGCGCCACGGCAGTCGAGAAGTACTTGTGGATGGCGTAGATAAGAGATCCGAGAATTGGGATTGCGAGAGACGAGGAGACTGAGGGGTACTTGGAACAGGTGTGTTGCGCCCCGACGGTCGAGAACTATTTGAAGTTGGCGCAGATAAGAGATCTGAAAATAGGGATTGCGAGAGAGGAGACCCAAGGGTACTTGGAACAGAAGAACCACTGGCATTGGAAGCCACTTTCCGAAGGTGCTGCTGGGCTCTCTCGTGTTGGACGAGCAATGAGGCAGGAAAAGAACGCCCGCACGGTTGGCAGTAGAAAACGTCATGGCTATATGGACATCGATTGTTGATGCACGTAGCCCCTTGTAACGTCGTGGCACAATAGGCTACCATGGAAGCACGGAAAGTGCGTATGAATGTTCTCTAGTAGGGCCGCGTTGCAGGATCGATGACACGATGCAGGCGCTCGTTCAGCCTCGTTGACGGCCGCGGTGACAGAGCAAGCTGCACGAAATGCCTAAACATTCACCTCCAGTCTCGAGAAGTAGCGACGTACTATGCAGAATCCGAACTTGTAAAAAGGTCTCTAGCGCATGGACACCACTGGCAGAGCTGTCCCTCTATTGGCTGTCACTTCCGCGGCGGTTGGATGCGGCGGTCGGTGCGAGCTTTGCTGAATATAAGTTTCCAACAATGATTGGAAATTTTGAAGAGGACAGCAGCGC
>Ga0137393_10003097_pt1 | contig 10756 bp, 6 predicted proteins | sample 15con2h34BmetaG_FD_101396 | JGI IMG/M metagenome (GOLD analysis project Ga0137393, IMG submission 101396) | Vadose zone soil microbial communities from Angelo Coast Range Reserve, California, USA - 15con2h3.4B metaG | ecosystem: Environmental > Terrestrial > Soil > Vadose zone > Saprolite...
GACGTAGCTCTTGGCGTCGAATGGAGCCGTGGGCGCAGGCTGAGGCACCGCCACGGGGGCGGGTACCGCCGGCAAAGACGACGTCGCCTCGGGCGACGACGCGTCGGCGGGTTTTTGCTCTCCGGTCATCCCGGCCGCGCAGCAAGCGCGAGGTCACGTGCCCTGGCGACGACACCTTCGAACATCGCGGGCGTGAGCCGCCGGGTCTGAGTGTTGTAGCGGCTGCAGTGGTAGGAATCCAATAACAACCGACCCCCGCGGAGTGGGTGTTCCGCCGCGTGTGCAAACCGATGGGCACCGCTGGGTAGATCGCAGGCGCGCAGCACTGCCGCATGCGCAATCGCCCCCAGTGCGAGGATGACGCGGGCGCTGCGGCTTTGCTCGAGCTCTACGCGAAGGAAATCATTGCAGGCCTTGATTTCCAACGGTAAAGGCTTGTTATCGGGGGGCAAACACTTCACAGCATTGGTAATCCTGGCCTCCAGGAGCTCGAGCCCGTCGTCCGCGGCGGTGGAAACGGGGCCGCTGGCCAGCCCAAACTTATGCAGCGTCGCGTACAGCAGTATCCCGGCATGATCGCCCGTAAATGGCCTGCCGGTGCGGTTGGCGCCGTGCTTTCCCGGCGCCAATCCCACGATCAGCAATCGGGCGTCGGGATCGCCGAACGGGGGAACCGGCCGGCAGAAGTAGCTGGGCTCTTCCTGGCGCACGGCATCGAGAAACTTGCCCAAGCGCGGGCAGCGCCGGCACATAGGATCAAACGCGCTCTTCATACGGGCAAGGTCGCAATTCTCGCAGGGCACAAATAAAAAACGGGCTACGCGGATAACCACGTAGCCCGCCGTCGATCACGCGCGGCTTTGGACTAACCCGAGCGCAACCCAACCTTCGCCCAGAACCCGGGGGCAGAACCCTTGAGACTCATCGCGGCCGGAAAGATTCCGCGCAATGCGTCATTAATTCTTTACTTGTCGTCTGAGCAGTTGGGGCCTCGCGACACTCAATCTCAACGGGCGGGAAGGATCGAAAGGCAGAATAGCATCTGCACGCATCGAGGCAAGTCGCCTTTTCAAAAACCGTCGCTGGCTATCTAGAGAAATTCTAGTTAGAACCTATAATCTATTGATTTACATCAATAATTCGCTACAGAGTATTTTTAACTTATCGACAGAGGAGCCACCGGCTAGCCCCGCACACGCCCCAGCTAGCGGGTGGGCTCGAGGGACTTGGCCCTGCGCCTGCTGGCACCGGCGCGGCGCGCGATCAGCATGGCCAATTCCAATGCCTGTTCGGCGTTCAGCCGCGGGTCGACTTGCGACCGATACGCACGGGCGAGGTCGGCCTCCGCCAGGCCCCGCGCACCGCCGATGCACTCGGTGACATCCTCGCCGGTGAGTTCAATATGGACTCCGCCCAGCATGGACCCCACCTCCTCATGGATGCGGAAGGCAGCCTCCACCTCTCCTAAAATATTGTCGAAGCGGCGCGTCTTCACGCCGCCCGCAGTGACCTCCGTATTACCGTGCATGGGATCGCAAACCCACAGCACCTGGGAACCCGTGGCGCGCACTGCCTGGATCATGGCGGGAAGCCGCTGTTCGATGTCCTTGACGCCGAACCGATGCACCAGCGTCAACCGGCCCGGCTCGTTCTGCGGGTTCAGCACTTGCACGAGTTCTTGCAGCCATTCGGCGCTCATTGCGGCGCCGACTTTCACGCCGATGGGATTGGAGATGCCGCGAAAATATTCGACGTGCGCGCCGTCGATATTGGCCGTGCGCATGCCGATCCACGGCATGTGCGTGGACAGGTTGTACCAGTGCTTCTGACGCTCGATATAACGCGTCTGCGCCTGCTCGGACAGCAAATGCAGCCCTTCGTGGCTGGTGTAGAAGTCGACGCGCGTCGCGGCGTGCACCCGCTGTCCGCTCACGGACTCGAAGAATTCCAGCGACTCGGCAATCGAATCGACGATCTTTCGATAGGCATCGTGCAGCGGCGCGTGGCGCAGAAAGCTCAGGTCCCAATATTCCGGGTGATGAAGATCGGCGAAGCCGCCGTCGATCAAGGCGCGCACGAAATTCAAGGTGAGCGAGGCACGCTCATAGCCGCGCAGCAGGAGCTCCGGATCCGGTTCGCGCTCCGCCGCGGTGAATCCCGGCCGATTGACGTTGTCGCCCCGGTAGCACGGCAGCGTCAGCCCGTCGCGCGTTTCGGTATCGGCCGAGCGCGGCTTCGCATACTGCCCGGCAAAACGGCCGACGCGAACGATGGGTTTCTTCAAGCCTTGCAACAGCACCAGACTCATCTGCAGCAGGATCTTCAGGCGCCGGGCAATATTGTCGGATTCACAATCCTCAAAGCTCTCGGCGCAGTCGCCCCCCTGCAGCAGGAATTGTTCCCCGCGCTGCGCCTGGGCGAGCTTCCCCCGCAGCGCCTCGATCTCCCAGGACACCACCAAGGGCGGCAGCCGGCTCAACGAGCCCACCGCGCGCTCCAGCGCTTGTGGGTCGGAGTACTTGGGTTGCTGCGTCGCCGGGCGGCTCTGCCAACTGGCGGGGTGCCAGTTCGTCAAGACGGGAGATTTCGACATGATCTTAGGATGCTAGCGTTGTCGGCACTCCCAAGTCAAAATGCGCCCCCTTATGAATGGGCGGGAATTTCATCATGCAGCACACCACTGAAGCCTTGCAGGCGCTGGGACTTCGCGACATCAACCCGGGTACTTGGTCCGGCAGCCGGGGCTGGAGCACGCACACCGGCGGCGCGATCATCGACTCCATCAATCCGGCCACGGGTCAGCGATTGGCCCAAGTTCGCGGCGCAACGCCGCAGGACTATGAGGACGTAATGGCGTCGGCCGTTGCCGCGGCCGCGGCCTGGCGGCTGGTGCCGGCGCCGAAGCGCGGCGAGGCCGTGCGCCTCATGGGCGAGGAGCTGCGCAAGTACAAAGACGCGCTCGGAAGCCTCGTGTCGATGGAAAACGGCAAGATCAAGGCCGAGGGCGTGGGCGAGGTCCAGGAGATGATCGATATCGCCGATTTTGCCGTCGGGCAATCGCGCATGCTGTACGGCCTCACCATGCATTCCGAACGGCCCCAGCACCGCATGTACGAGCAATGGCATCCGCTCGGCGTGGTCGGTGTGATTTCCGCATTCAACTTTCCGGTGGCCGTGTGGTCCTGGAACGCATTCCTGGCGGCCATCAGCGGCAATGCCACCGTATGGAAGCCCTCGCCCAAAACCGCGCTGTGCTCCCTCGCCGTACAGCACATCTGCAACCGAGTGCTGGAACGCCACGCATTGCCGGCGATCTTCCAGATCTTCATCGACGCCGGCACCGAGCTCGCGACGCGCTTCGTCGCAGACCGCCGGGTGGCGCTGGTGTCTTTTACCGGCTCGACCCATGTGGGACGGCAAATCGGCGTAAGGGTTGCCGAGCGGCTCGGCAAGAGTCTGCTGGAGCTGGGAGGCAACAACGCCATCATCGTCGATGAAACCGCGAATCTCGACCTGGCGGTGCCCGGCATCGTTTTCGGAGCCGTGGGAACGGCCGGTCAACGCTGCACCACGACGCGACGCGTGCTGGTGCATCGCTCACGCGCCGCCGAGCTCGAGCGGCGGCTGATCGGGGCCTTCGGGCAGGTACGCATCGGCGACCCATTGGCGGATGACACGCTGATGGGACCTCTGATCGATTCGGCGGCCGTCGCGCGCTACTCGGCGGCCATCGCCGCCGCACAGGCCGAAGGAGGAGAGCTGCTGTGCGGCGGAAAGGTCTTACCGCGGCCCGGCAATTTCGTGGAACCGACCATCATTCGCGCCAACGCCGGCATGAGCGTGGTTCGTACCGAAACCTTTGCGCCGATTCTGTACGTGATTGCCTACGACACCCTGGACGAGGCGGTGGCCATCCAAAACTCCGTGCCCTACGGCCTGTCTTCGGCGGTCTTCACCGACCGATTGCAAGTGGCGGAGCGCTTCCTCTCCGCCGAGGGCAGTGATTGCGGTATCGCCAACGTCAATCTCGGCACTTCGGGGGCCGAAATCGGCGGCGCCTTCGGCGGCGAGAAAGACACGGGCGGCGGCCGGGAGGCGGGCTCGGATTCCTGGAAGGCGTACATGCGGCGCCAGACGAACACCATCAACTGGAGTTCGGAGCTGCCGCTCGCTCAGGGGATTCGGTTCAACGTCTAAGCGGTAAGGCCTGGGGGGAGGGGAACCGTCAAGGCAACGTAAGAAGCAGTTGCCTTGACGCTTCCCCTCCCCCCAGGCCTTTCGCTCCGGCCAGTTAACATTCCAGTACCATTGGCACCGTGAGGCTGACCTGTACGAGAGATACCTACTCCAACCGGTCAAAATCCCTGGGCCAAGATCAAAATCCCTGGGCCCACGTATTAGCGAGCTATCCACGCTTCGATTTCGGCGGCTCGCGTTTCCAAGCGGGCAGCTGAGATCGGACCGAGGGTTTTGAGTTCCTGCGCGTACAGCGATACGCGGTACTCTTCGATCCAGTTCTGTAGATCGTCGAGTTCGGGGATCCAGCGCAGTTCGGCCCCGACCTGCTGTGCCAGCGTCCGGAAGCGCGCGGACCATTGGCGAAGTTCACGGACGATGTGCGGAGGCTCGCCGCCGCGCGCGGCGCTGCGCTGCCAGCGGCGCTCCTCGGCCTTCAGATACCGCGGTAATTGACGCAGCCAGTCGGCCGGCAGGGATTCGAGGTTGCCGGCGCTCAATAGTCGACGCAGGTGCTCATGGCTTTCCCCGACTGCATCCGCTGCCAGTGCGGTGCGCGGATCGTCGAGCGCCCGGCGCACGGCGCGCGCCTCGGTGAAGCAGTTCAACGCACCGGCAATGGTTTCTTCCAAGCAGGGATGCAATCGCGCTCGTCCCTGATCGACCGCCGCGTCGAACGCCTGCCGGGTGCGCGGCGCCTCGCCGTCCTCGAAACAGGCTCGGCGAAAGACCAGCTGCAACACGGCCTCGATCAGCGCGCCGCTCTTGAGATAGGGGCTCGCCGCGAGCAGCAGCGAGGCGTTGCCCGCAATCGCCTTCCCGAGATCGCGCGCCTGGGCGGCAAGCATCACGCGCGCAAGATGAGCCGCCCCCTGCCGCCAACTGCGCCTCGCCTCGGCGGCGGACCATTCATACCGCACCTCGAGGCCCCGTGCGAGCGCCGGATACACTTGAACCGTTCCCTGCGCGAGCGCCAGCGGTACCGTCTTGGGCAATTCGTCGACCTCGAACCGGCGCCAGGCGCCCACGATCCCATATGCGGCACGAGCTTGGGCGTCGAGTTCCGCGCGTGCAGCGGCGGCGCTCACCCGGCGCAATTCCGTCAGCGTCTTGCCATGCGCCAGTTCCCTGCCGTCGGCGGTCACGGCAAGCTGCGGCATCAAGTGGACGGGCACTGCGGCAAGATCGAAGCGAAGCAGGGAATCGGGAATCCCGCGCTGCTCTTTGAGCCAAACCTTCAATCGGTATGGATCCGCAGTCGCTGCGCTGCCCGGGCCCGCTGCGCCGCCCGGGCTCGCTTCGCTGCGCGGCGGCGTCCCGGTGCTCGGGCCCGTGCCGCCTCTCCTCCTCGTGCTCGCGATAAATTGGGCGGCCGTGTCGCCGATCGGTATCAAATTCCGGCGCGCATCCTTGGGCAGCGAGCGCAGCAGCGCCTCGATTCGAGGTTCGGCAAAACCCGGGACTGCGGCATCCACCCCGGCGCGAGTGAGTCCGGGCAACGCCAGTAGCGGGATACGCAATAGTGCGCCGTCCCGTGACTCACCCGGCGCGAAGCGGTACTCGACGGGGATGGACAGCGCATCGACGTTGGCGACTTCGGGAAACTGCGCGAGTGCCTGGGGTTCCGGCATGCGCACGAAAATATGCTCGGGATCGAGGGTCAGCGTGCGCCGTTCGGCATCCGAGAGATGCCGGGTGAAATACTCCAGCGTCGCGGCGCTCGATACCTGGCGCGGCAAGGCGCGGTCATAGAATTCGACGAAGGCTTCGGCGCTCTGTAGAAGGTCGCGCGTGCGCAGACGCTCCTCCATCTGCTGCGCGTCGCGCAGGGCGGCGTCATTCGCCAGCAGCCACTCGGGCCTGCGGTGCAGCCGCTGATAGACCAACGCCTCTCGCGCGAAGATGCGGCGCGATTCTTCCGGCGCAATGGGCCCATAGTTCACCACGCGGCTTGCGCTCAACACCAGCCCGAGAAAGCTCACGCGTTCGCGCGCCACCACTTCCTCGCGCTCCTCATCCCAATCGGGCTCGAGATACTCGCGCTTCAGCAGGTGCGCGGCCGCGGCCTCGATCCATTGGGGTTCGACGTCGGCCACGCGCCGCGCGAATACCCGCGATGTCTCGACGATATTCGCCGCCATGACCCAGCGCGGCCGGCGCCGCACCAACGATGACCCGGGAAATATATGGAAATGCACGCCCCGAGTGCCGAGATACACGCCCTCCTCGCCGCGCGTACCCACCATGGTGCAAAAGCCCGCGAGCAGCGAACGGTGCACGCCCGTGTAGCTCGCCGCCTGCCGCTGCGCCACCACACCCAAGTCGGCCGCGCGATCCGCGACCTGGGCGTAGACATCGTCCCATTCGGACAGGCGCAGCAGCGAGAGGCCCCGCTCCTTGCACCAGATCCGCAATTCGCGCCGCGATCCCTCGCGTGCTTTGCGGTACGCCCTCCACAGCCTGACCAGTGCCGAGAATTCGGACTTAGGGTCCTCGAACGCGGCGCTTTGACCCGGATCCCCCGGCCCGCCCGGAACGGCGATACGGACGTCCGGGACGCTCAAGCCTGCAACGATGGCTAGCACTTCGCTCTCGGCGCGAAAACGCTTGCTCTCCAGCAGCGCCCGCGCCAGACGCGGGTCGAGCGGCAGCCGCGCCATGGCGCGGCCGCGGCGGGTGATCCGTCGATCGGCATCCAGCGCCTGGAGCTCCTGCAGCAGCCGATAGCCGTCGCCGAGCGCCCGCGCATCGGGCGGGTCGACAAACGGAAAATTCTCCGCCTCGCCCAGGCCGTCGGCGGACAGGCGCAGGAGCAGCGCGGCAAGATTCGTGCGCAGTATCTCCGGTTCGGTGTAGGGGGCACGGGCGTCGAAGTCGGCCTGCGTGTATAGCCGCAGGCAGAGCCCCGGCCCTAGGCGGCCGCAGCGGCCCTTGCGCTGATCGGCGCTGGCGCGCGATATGGGCTCTATCGGCAATCGCTGCAGGCGATTGCGCGGGCTGTAGCGGCTGATGCGCGCCAAGCCTGAATCGATGACGGCTCGAATGCCGGGCACCGTAATCGACGTCTCGGCCACGTTGGTTGCCAATACGATGCGTTGCCTCGGTCCGCGCTGAAATATCTTGCTCTGCCGCTCCCACGACAGGCGCGAGTACAATTCCAGGACTTCCACATCGGCTTGCAGCTCACGCCGCATGTGCTCGCCGACATCGCGTATCTCGCGCTCGCCGGGCAGAAACACCAGGATGTCGCCGCCGCCAATTTCCTCAGGTTCGGTGGCGATTTCCTGATAGGCCTCGAGAACCGCGGCCGGCAGGTCGGGATCGTCCGCATCGTCCGCCGTTTCGCGGTAGCGAACCTCGATGGGGTGAGTGCGGCCGCTGACCGCGATGACCGGCGCGCCGTCGAAGAACTGCGAAATGCGTTCGATGTCCAGAGTCGCCGAGGTGACGATCACTTTCAGATCCGGCCGGCGCGGCAATAGCCGCTTCAGGACGCCCATCAGCAAATCCACGTTCAGCGTCCGCTCGTGCGCCTCGTCGACGATGACGGTGTCGTAACGCCGGAGCTGTGGATCGAGGCTGAGCTCCGCCAACAACAGACCATCGGTCATCAGAGTGAGGCGCGTGGCATCGGAGACCTGATCGGCGAATCGCACGCGAAAGCCGACGCTGCGGCCCACCGGCTGTCCGACTTCCTCGGCGATGCGGGCGGCCAGGGCGCGCGCCGCCAGCCGCCGCGGCTGCGTATGCGCAATCAAGGCGTCCGTGCCGCGTCCCGACTCGAGGCAATATTGGGGCAACTGAGTGCTCTTGCCGGAGCCGGTGTCGCCGGCCACGATGAGGACTTGGCTGCGGCCCAATGCCTCCATGATGGCTTCGCGCTTCGCCGAGATCGGCAAATCGGGGTCGTGCTTGAAAACGAGCTCGAGGGCGCTGCGCGCAGCGGCCGCTGCTCCCCGGTCATTCGCCACGCTTGACTTCTTGCCAAAGCCTCTCTTGTGCATCGAGGTTCAGGTCCGCGAAGATCTCACCGCGCCGCATCGCCAACGATTCCATGCCGCGAAATCGCCGCTCGAACTTGGCATTGGCGGAGCGCAACGCCGCCTCGGCATCCACATCGAGTTTGCGGGCCAAATTGGCCGCCGCAAACAAGAGATCGCCGATTTCTTCGAAAATCTCAGGCGTCGCCCGCCCCGGCGTTTGCGCCGGCGCGTTTTTTTCCGGCGCGCTCTGCGCGGCCGCATCGCGCACTTCCGCCAGCTCTTCGGCAACCTTGTCGGCGGTCTGGCCGGCATGTTCGAAGTCAAAGCCCGCGCGCGCCGCCCGCTTGCTGAGCTTGTAGGCGCGCATCAATGCCGGCAGCGCCTGCGGCACTCCGTCCAAATGACCGCGCTCGGCATTGGCGGCACCGTGCTCGGCATTGGCGGCACCGTGCTCGGCATTGGCGGCACCGTGCTCGGCGTTGGCGGCACCGTGCTCGGCGTTGGCGGCACTGCGCTCGGCCGCCTTGATGTCTTCCCAAACGACGCTTTGTTCGGCTTGGGTCAACGGGCCGCTCGAGCCGAACACGTGGGGGTGGCGGCGCAGCAGCTTGTCGCATATCGCGCCGGCCACCGCTTCAAAATCGAATTGATTTGCCTCGCTCGCGATCTGCGCGTGAAACACCACTTGGAACAAGAGATCGCCCAATTCGTCCCTGAGGTGGCCCATGTCGCCGCGTTCGACGGCGTCCGCGACCTCGTATGCCTCCTCGATGGTGTACGGCGCAATGCTCGCAAATGTCTGTGCCCTATCCCAGGGACAGCCATCGGCGGCGCGCAGGCGCTCCATGATGGCGAGCAATTCGCGCATCCGGCTTTGCGCCGCGAGTTCCCTGTTCATCGTGGCTTTTCGCCGCGGGTCTGCAGCATGCGGCGAAACGTCATCAGCATGCCTGCCGTCGCGCCCCAGATATTGCGGTCGCCGTAGGGAATGTCGTGCACCTCGTAGGTCAGGTCGCCCAGCTTGCGCTGCCGGGATTTGTGGTTGGCGGTGTCCAAGATGAAGTCGAGCGGCACTTCGAACACATCGTGAACCTCAGCCTTGGCGATACGCAGTTGATAATCCGGGTTCACGAAGCCGACCACGGGGGTTACCCTGAAACCCGTAATGACACGGTGATCGGGCAAGTATCCCGCGAATTCCACGAAGTGGGGCATGAGGCCGATTTCTTCGTACGCCTCGCGCAACGCCGCGTGCCATGCGTCCTCGTCTTCAGGCTCGATGCGGCCCCCGGGAAAACTGATTTGCCCGGCGTGATCTTTGAGTGTTTCGGCGCGCTGCGTCAGCAGCACCGTCATTCCCGCCGCATGCTCCACCAGCGGCACGAGCACGGCCGCCGGCACCTGGCGCGAAGGAAACGAGGCACGCACGCGCGACACCACTTCTGGGGACGCGCCGGCCAACCACTGGATGTCTTCATCGGGCGGGGAAGGCTGCGGATCGAGAGACTCGCGTATGTGCGCTTTCGAATAGAGTGAATCCACGCTGGTTCGTTCGTTTACGGTAATATCGTGTGATTCTACACTCAAAGCGACCGCATCCCTCGATGGCCATTTCTTCCACTGACGCGCTTTCGCCCCTCGATGGCCGATACGCCGGCAAACTCGGGGCGGTCCGCTATTTATTCAGCGAAGCCGGCCTCATGCGCGAGCGCGTGCGCGTGGAATGCGCCTGGTTCCTGGCGCTCGCCGCGGGTCCCGCGGCCGGCGCGCTGGCCAAGCTGCCGCGCGCGGCCCGTGACTTCCTCGCCGCCCTGTCGAAGGACCCGGCCGCCGCCGACGTGGCGGCCATCAAGCAAATCGAAGCGCGCACCAATCACGATGTGAAGGCGGTCGAAATTTGGCTGCGCACCGAACTCAAGGCGCGCGGCGCGGCTGCCGCCGATCTCGAATGGCTGCATTTCGCCTGTACGTCCGAGGATATCAACAACCTCGCCTACGCCCTGATGTTGAAGAACGCGCGCGCGACGCTGTTGCTGCCCATGATCGATTCCATCGGCGCCCTGCTCGACTCCCTGGCCCGCCGTCATGCCGCGGCGCCGATGCTGGCGCGAACCCACGGCCAGACCGCGACGCCCACCACGGTCGGCAAGGAACTGGCGAATTTCGCCGCGCGGCTTCAGAGCCAGCGCACCGGCATCGAGCGCGTCGGTATCCTCGGAAAGATGAACGGTGCCGTGGGCAATTTCAACGCCCACGCCGTGGCCATGCCGCAGATCGATTGGGCGGGTTTCAGCCGGATCTATGTCGAGTCCGTAGGGGTGTCATCGAACGCCTATACGACGCAGATCGAGCCGCACGATTGGATTGCGGAGTACTGCCACGCACTGATGCGGGCCAACACCGTCCTCCTCGATCTCGCGCGCGACATGTGGAGCTACATCTCGCTCGGCTACTTCAAGCAGCGCCCGGTCGAGGGCGAAGTCGGGTCCTCCACCATGCCGCACAAGGTCAATCCCATCGACTTCGAAAATGCCGAA
>Ga0137393_10003098_pt1 | contig 10756 bp, 8 predicted proteins | sample 15con2h34BmetaG_FD_101396 | JGI IMG/M metagenome (GOLD analysis project Ga0137393, IMG submission 101396) | Vadose zone soil microbial communities from Angelo Coast Range Reserve, California, USA - 15con2h3.4B metaG | ecosystem: Environmental > Terrestrial > Soil > Vadose zone > Saprolite...
CCACGGGCAGCGGCGCGCCGGGCACCGGCACTGCGAGCAGTGGCACTGTTGGCACTGGCACCGCTGGCACCGGCACCGCTGGCACCGGCACCGCTGGCGCGGGCGCGCCCGAAACCCGTGACGCGGGCGCACCTGACCACGCCACCCCCGGTACCCGGACTGCCGGCACCGGCGCACCTGGCCTGGGACTGCCCGTGCTGTGCGGCACCGTGAACCTCACCGTGCCACTGGCCACCTGGCTCGGCTGGTCGCAATCACCGGGCCAGGTGCCCGGGTTCGGGACCGTCGACGCAGACGACTCCCGCACCATCGCCGACCTGCTCGCCGGCCACCCCGCCACCCAGTGGTGCCTCACCTTCACAGACCCAGCCGGGCGGGCAGTTGCCCACGGCTGCGCAAAGCACGGTCCCCCGCCACGCAGGGCGCCCGGTCCCGAGCCTGATCCCCGCACCGGGCCAGGTCCCGGTCCCGGGCCAGGTCCAGGCACCCGCGCCGGGCCGGGGTCCGGTCCCGGGCCAGGTTCCCGGGCCGGACCGGGGTCCAGTCCTGGGCCAGCTTGCCGCGTCGGCCCAGGTCCTGGTCCCCGCGCCGGTTCCGGTCCCGGGGCAGGGCCCCGGCGCCGGCCGTCCGATGACGTCGGGTGGATCGCGACGGTGACCATCATTGACCTGGAGACGGGGACCTGCACCCACCAGCGGGAATCCCACGCCTACCGGCCGCCGCTCTTGCTGCAGCATCTCATCCGGATCCGCCAGGCGACCTGTGTGTTCCCGGGCTGCCGGCGGCCCGCCACCCGCTGCGACCTCGATCACACCATCCCGCACCACCTCGGCGGCCGGACCTGCGAGTGCGGTCTCGCACCCCTGTGCCGCGCCCACCACCAGGCAAAACAAGCCCCCGGCTGGGCACTTACGCAAGACCGGCCCGGCGACATGACCTGGACCACCCCCGGCCGGCGCAGCTACACCACCCACCCCACCAGCTACCCGGGCTGAGGGCCAGGTATGCGACCAAGGCATGACGAGGCCCCGGTCGAGCCAGGACCGGCCGCTCAGTCCCGCTTAGTCCAGGTCCGGCCGCTCAGTCCAGGACCGGCCGTCCGGCAGCGGCTCCGTCGGCTGGTTCGAGAAGCCGGGCTCGGACGGATGCCAGGTCCTCATCGCGCATACCCGCCGAACGCAGATATGCCGCAACGTCCAGCCCGGCCAGTGTCGTCAACAGCGCGTCTCGCGCGGTCGTGCCCTTGCGGGCGAGTGCCCGCTCGACGCGTACGGCCTGGTCCTCGACGCCCAAATTGGCGTACAGCGCGGACAGCCGCACGGCGCTCAGTTCGTAGTCATCGGCGATGTCCTCGGCGCGCACCCCCGCGAGCGCGAGCAGCAGCATGGTGACCAGGCCGGTGCGGTCCCGGCCGGCGACGCAGTGGACCAGGACGCCACCCGGGCCGGCGTGCGCCACCGCAGCGACAGCGGCTGCGCACCGCGCCGGTTTCTGGGTCAGGAATGGCCCGTAATAGAGGGGGCTGCCGTCCAGTTCGTTGGCCCAGCAGTACTCCCAGAACGCGGTGTCGGCGCAGTCGTCGATCGGCACTCGCACGGTCACGAGTCCGTCCGGGCGCGGCGCGGCATCGGGCCCGATCTCCTGTTCATTGCGCAAGTCCACGATGGTGCGGATGCCATGGCCACGTACCGCAGCCCAGCCGGCCGTGGTGAGGCGATCGAGCCCGTCCGAACGCACCAGCGTGCCCCGCCGGATATGTCGGCCGTCCGCGGTCGCGAGGCCGCCCAGGTCCCGGACGTTGAAGCAGCCGTCCCATTCCAGGTGCCTGTCGATCATTCCTGACCCCGGGTGCCGCGCACCGTCATGCGCACACCCGCGAGAGTATCCGCCACGTGCGACGCCTGTAACACGACGCCCGCATGAGGCCCCCGACCTGGGCGGGGCGCCGCGCGGTCGTTCCCCTGGACTGGGCAGGGCGCTGCGCGGTCGTTCCCCGGACCTGGGCGGGGCGCCGCGCGGTCGTTCCCCTGGACTGGGCAGGGCGCCGCGCGATCTTGCCCCGGACCTGGGCAGGGCACCACGCGATCTTGCCCCCGGACCTGGGCAGGGCACCACGCGATCTTGCCCCGGACCTGGACAGACCGCCGCCCGGCCGCGCGGGGGGAGGCGTGGCCGGACGGCGGAGCAAGTGCCGCGTGGCCGACTAGCCGGCCGCCGCGGGGACGATGATGCGGTCGAAGTCCGGGGCGAAGGCCGCCGGATTTGCGAACTCGATCGTATTGTTTCCGGCCGCCAGTTGCAGCGGCACCGTCATCGCGCCGACGGTGCTGAAGCTTTCGGTCGGAGTGAACGACACCATCTGCGGCGCGGCGCCGTTCACGCTGATCGTGGCCTGCCGGCCGGTTGCCGATCCGTCCAGGTAGGCGATGGCCACCTGATAGGTGCCGGCGGCGGCGACATTCACGTTGTTGAAGGTGAGCGTGCCACCTGCGCCGACGAAACCGGCTTTGGCGCCGCCCGAGCATGTCGGGCAGGCCGCCGCCGACGCGCCGCCCGCGATCGTGTTCGCTGACGACTCGGCCTCATAGGACGTCGCCAGCGGCGGTGGCGTGGCGCCGTCAGCGGCGCTGAGGCCGTTGAACACCACTTGCCCGGGCGAGCCGCTGGCATGTGAGGTCATGAATATCCCGGCGTCCTGCGTAGCCGCCTGGCCGGGCACCGTGGCGCTGCCCACCGTGAGCCAGTTCTGGCCGTCGTAGGAATAGTAGCCGGTGTAGGTCGTGCCGCTTCTCTGCAGCTCGAGCCAGACCGGCAGGTTCCCCGGGATCGTGCCATTGGGTGGCGTCACCGAGGTGATGAAGTTGCCGCCGTTGTTGTCCCACTCCAACTGGATGCCGCCCGAGGGTGACTCGAACAGGATCACGCCCTCCGGGCTGGTGCCCGATCCGGTGATGTCGTTGCGGACCATGATGCCGGCCTTGGCGAAGCCGGTCATGCCCTGCTGCGAGGTGACCTCGGTCACGACGGTCGATGCGCTTCCTACGGCGCCCTTCAGATAGATCGTGCTGTAGGCGTCGCTGCCCGAGTACAGGTCCGCGCCGGCCCCGTCGATGCCGAACTGCTGGCCCGCCTCGGCGAATGCCGCCGGAGCATCTGTGGCTGAGGAGTACGTCTGGTACGGCGCCCCCACCGGCGGGCTCGTCGTCACCGTCTCGCTCTCGGAGATCTGCTGCGGAATCACGAGGTCCCACCGGTCCATGGCCGTGGCGGTCACGGTGTCCGACTTGAACAGCGTCGCCGGCGGCGGCGCGACGACCTGGAAGGTAGTCTGCACGCTCTGGCCTGCTCCTACAGAAGAGAACGACGCGGCCGACGTCGCCGTCACCGTCCACCCGGCCGGCGCCGAAAGGCTCAGCTGGACATGGCGCACGGGCTCGGCCCCGTTGTCAGTGAACGTCTCGGTGGCGGTGGCCGGCTGGCCGCCGGTCAGCGCCGTCAGGCCGGTCAGGTCCGTGCCGAGGATCAGCGGCGACGCGGCGAGCGCCCACAAGCTCATCTGGGTCTGCCGCTCATCGGGGGTCAGGCCGTCGGCGTGCACATGGTCGGCGACCACCTGAATGCCGTTCTCGGAACTGCTCGGCGGGAATCTGGCCGTCGATGACCCAGCGGCCGTACTGATCCACGTTCGGGCCCTGGCTGCCCGGGCACTGGTACCAGAAGTCGTCCAGGTTGACGTACTGGTACCCGGCGCGGGCCAGGCCGCTGCTGCGCATCGCGTCGGCCTGGGCCCCGATAATGGCGGCGGTCGGGCCATGCCGGATGAAGCTCCAACTGCTCCAGCCCAGGGGTGGCGTCAGCCCGACGCCGTTGTTCTGCGCGCTGGCGGTGTTCTGTGCGCTGGCGGCCGGCGCGACCGACACGGCGGCAACGCCCGTCAGGGCCGCGGCGGCCAAGGTTACGGCGGCCAAGGTTACGGCGGCCAAGGCGGCCACCGGGCCGCGAATCAGTCTCCTCATCGAGAGCCTCCTCATCGCACGACCCCCTGAAGACTTCCTACGTCGCTACCCAAATCCCGTCAATATCCACCGAACTCCAACACCAACGCTCAGATTGACCCAGCAGGGACTAGGGGACTAGGAGACCAGGAGACCAGGGGACAGATCCAGGCGGGGCAGTGGCGGGAGCGGCGCCGGGCACCGCGGTGTCCACTGGGTGGGGACCGGCCGGCTAGTCCTCGTCTAGTCCAGGGTGAAGTACTCGGGCCCCGCGTAGGCGCCGGTGAGCTGCTTGCTGCGCTGCATGAGCAGGTCGTTGAGCAGGCTGGAGGCACCGATCCGGAACAGCGCCGGGCTGAGCCACTCCGCGCCCGCGGTCTCACGCACCAGCACCAGATACCGGATCGCGTCCTTGGCGGTCCGTACCCCGCCGGCGACCTTGACGCCCACCCGGCGGCCGGTCACGTCGGCGAATTCGCGCACGGCGGCCAGCATCACCAGGGCCACCGGCGCAGTCGCGGCCGGCGATACCTTGCCGGTGGACGTTTTGATGAAGTCGGCGCCGGACAGCATCGCCAGCCACGAGGCGCGGGCCACGTTGTCGAGGGTGGCGAGCTCGCCGGTCTCCAGGATCACCTTGAGGTGCGCGGTCCCGCACGCTTCGCGGACCGCGCGGATCTCCTCGCAGACCTGCCCGTACCGGCCGGACAGGAACGCGCCCCGGTCGATGACCATGTCCACCTCGTCGGCGTCGGCCGCCACCGCGTCGGCGACGTCGGCCAGCTTGACCGCGAGCGAGGCGCGCCCCGACGGGAACGCGGTGGCCACGGACGCCACGAGGACCGGGCTGCCGACCAGTTCACGGCGGGCCACGGCCACCAGGTCCGGATACACGCAGACGGCGGCGACCGGCGGAACTGCCGGGTCCGCGGGATCGGGCTGGCGTGCCTTCGCGCACAGCCCGCGGACCTTGCCCGGCGTGTCCGCGCCCTCCAGCGTGGTCAGGTCGACCATGCGGACCGCCATGTCGAGCGCCCACATCTTGGCGTCCCGCTTGATGGACCTGGTCGCCAGGGCGGCCGCCCTCTCCTGCACGCCGACCTGGTCGACTCCGGGCAGGCCGTGCAGGATCTGACGGAGCGCGGCATCGGAGGCCACGATCTCGGCCGGCCACTGCGTGATCCCGCGGTGCGCGGCCAGGACCGGCACCGGCCCGGCATTCACGCCTGCATTCACGCCGCGGTCACCTCCCCCGCCCTTCGACCCGGAACACCGCGTCACTCGCTGCCCGGGCGGTGGCGAACCCGGGCTTGATGACCGTGTTGATGATCCGTAGCCGCTGGTCGAAATGAGCGAACGCGCTCTTCATCGCGTTGATGGTGAGCCATTCGATGTCCGACCAGCCGTAGCCAAACGCCTCCGCCAGCCGGGCGAACTCCGAGGACAGGCTGACCCCGCTCATCAGCCGGTTGTCGGTGTTCACCGTCACCCGGAACTGCAACTGGCGCAGCAGCCGGATCGGATGAGCCTCGATCGACGGCGCCGCGCCGGTCTGCACGTTCGATGTCGGGCACATCTCCAGCGGGGTCCGCCGGTCCCTGACGTAGCTGGCCAGCCGCCCGAGCACGGCCGTGCCGTCCGGGGTGACCCGGATGTCGTCCACGATCCGTACCCCGTGGCCGAGGCGCTCCGCGCCGCACCACTGCAGCGCCTCCCAGATGGACGGGAGCCCGAACCCCTCCCCGGCGTGGATCGTGATGTGGAAGTTCTCCCGCGCCACGTACTGGAACGCGTCGAGGTGCCGGGTCGGCGGGCTGCCCGCCTCGGCCCCGGCGATGTCGAACCCCACGACGCCCTCATCGCGGTGCCGGACCGCGAGTTCGGCGATCTCCAGCGAGCGCGCGGCGGTGCGCATCGCGGTGAGCAGGCCGTACACCGTGATGCCCCGTCCCACGCTGCCGATCCGGAATCCGTCGAGCACCGCGCCGACCACCTGCTCCAGGGTGAGGCCCCGGGCCACGTGCAACTCGGGCGCGAACCGCACCTCCGCGTAGACCACGCCGTCGGCGGCCAGGTCCTCGGCGCACTCGGCCGCCACCCTGGTCAGCGCCTCCGGCGTCTGCATGACCGCCACCGTGTGCTGGAACGCGTCCAGGTAGTACTTGAGATGACCGCGGTTGGCGCCACGCCGCAGCCACCGGGCGACCTCATCGACGTCGGCCGAGGGCAGCCGGTCATAGCCGATGTCACGGGCCAGTTCGACCACGGTGGCCGGCCGCAGGCCACCATCAAGGTGATCATGCAGCAGCACCTTGGGAGCCGCCCTGATCTCATCGAGGGTCGGTGGCACGCTACCCATTGTCACAGATGAGGCGCTCGATGACGAGAGAGCCGGCCGCCGGGGGCGGCTCCGGGCCGATCTCGATCGCGTCCGCCAGCACCTCAAGCGCCCGCTCGAACCTGGTCTCGTCGTCCGCCAGCAATTCCAGGACGGGCTGACCGCGGGCGACCCGCTCCCCCGGCTTGGCCAGGCAGCGCACGCCCGCCGTGGCGCTCACCGGATCCTCCTTGCGCGCCCGCCCCGCGCCAAGCCGCCAGGCCGCGACCCCGACCGCCCGCGCATCCAGCCGGCGCAGGTAGCCGGCCGCGGCCGCGGGCACCGGCCGCCGCAGCGCGGCGCGCGGCAGCGGCGCATCCGGATCGCCGCCCTGCGCCGCGATCATCGCCCGGTAAGCCGCCAGCGCCCGGCCGTCGGCCAGCGCCGCCGCCGGGTCCGCGTCGATTCCGGCCAGCCGGAGCATCTCCGCGGCCAGGGCGAGGGTCACCTCAACCAGGTCCGGCGGCCCATCGCCACGTAGCGTGGCCACCGCCTCCTCGACCTCAAGAGCATTTCCTACCGAACGTCCCAACGGCGTGTCCATGCCGGTGAGCAGCGCCGACGTACGCACCCCGTGCTCCTCGCCGAGTGTCACCATGGTCCGCGCGAGCAGCCCGGCGTCGGCCACGTCCCGCATGAACGCGCCGCTGCCGACCTTCACGTCCAGCACGAGCGCTGCCGTGCCCTCAGCGATCTTCTTGGACATGATGGAACTCGCGATGAGCGGGATCGACTCGACGGTCCCCGTGACGTCGCGCAGGGCGTACAGCCGCCGGTCGGCCGGGGCCAGGCCCGGGCCCGCGGCGCAGATCACGCAGCCGGTCTCGCGCAGCACCGCAAGCATCTCGGCGGGCGAGAGCGCGGCCCGCCACCCCGGGATGGACTCGAGCTTGTCCAGGGTGCCGCCGGTGTGCCCGAGGCCCCGGCCGGACAGTTGCGGGACGGCCGCGCCGCAACTCGCCACCAGCGGGGCCAGGATCAGTGAGACCTTGTCGCCGACCCCGCCGGTGGAGTGCTTGTCCACGGTGGGCCGCCCGGCCCCGCTGAGGTCCAGTCGGTCCCCCGAGTCCACCATGGCCGCGGTCCACGCGCGCAACTCGGCCCGGTCCAGGCCGTGGAAGTAGATCGCCATCAGCAGCGCGGACATCTGCTCCTCGGCGACCTCGCGGCCGAGATAGGCATCGATCAGCCAGCGGATCTGCGCGTCGGTGAGCGGCCGCCCGTCCCGCTTGGCCCGGATCAGGTCCGCGGTGTCATACGTCATGATCGCGCCGAGCGGACAGGTCTTCACCGGTGAATGCCGACGGCAGCAGTTCGGCTAGCGCACGCGGCCCGGTATCGGTGTCGATGAGCAACGTAGGTCCGGCCGTTTCGAGGAGAAGCTGGCGGCAGCGGCCACACGGCAGCAGCGGGGCGCCGTCGGCGGCCAGCACGCACACTGCGACGAATGAGCCACCGCCGCTCGCGTGCAACGCGCTGACCAGCCCGCATTCGGCGCACAGGGTGAGCCCGTAGGAGGCGTTCTCCACGTTGCAGCCCACCACGACCCGGCCTTGGGTGGTCTGGCCGGCCGCGCCTACCCGCAGCCGCGAGTACGGCGCGTAGGCGCGTCCCGCCACCTCCGCGGCCGCGGCCCGCAACCGGTTCCAGTCGATCTCCACTCCTGTGAAGCTACCTCCGTACCTGGGACATTCGGGGTCACGGGCAACTCGGCCGGGTTTCGATTTGGCAACGGCCAGGCCGCCGTACCGCACGCTGGCTTCCCCGGGCGGCCGGGCAGGTCTAACCTGCGGGCATCCCAGAGTAGGGCTTTTCGGATCTTGGTGCCTTCGCCAGCTGGGCGGAGCGACGGGGCCTTCGGCCCGTGGGGGCGGCGCAGGCCGCTCAGGAAAGGGAGGTAACCGTGAGACAGACCGTCTGGGCAGCCGCGGCACTCAGCGTCGTGGCGCTGCTCGCCGCCGCGTGCGGCAGCAGCACGTCTTCATCTTCGGGCGGCGCTTCGAGCAGCTCGTCGAGCAGTGCGGCAACGGCCGCGTTCAAGGCGTGCATGGTCACCGACACCGGTGGCATCGACGACCGGTCCTTCAACGCGTCCTCGTGGCAGGGCGTTCAGCAGGCTGAGGGCAGCGGAATCTCCGGCCAGTATCTGTCGTCCACGTCGGCGAGCAGCTACGTGCCGAACATCAACCAGTTCATCAGCCAGAAATGCGGGATCATCGTCACCGTCGGCTTCCTGATGGGCGACGCCACCAAGGCGGCGGCGGCGAAGAACCCGACCCAGAAGTTCGCGATCGTGGACTACAACTACACCCCGCCGCTGAAGAACGTTGACGCGCTGCTGTTCAACACGGTGCAGGACGGCTTCCTCGGTGGCTACCTGGCCGCCGGCATGTCCAAGACCCACAAGGTGGCGACGTTCGGCGGCCAGAAGCTGCCCACCGTCACCATCTACATGGACGGGTTCTACGACGGTGTCCAGTACTACAACACCAAGCACCACACGAACGTGAAGGTTCTCGGCTGGAGCGAGCCGACCCAGAACGGCAACTTCACCGGCGACTTCACCAACCAGACCAAGGGGCAGCAGCTCACCCAGACCTTCATTTCCGAGGGCGCCGACATCATCTTCCCGGTGGCCGGCAACGTGGGCCTAGGCGGGGCCAAGGCCGTCCAGCAGGCCGACGCGAACGGCCAGAGCGTCAACATGGAATGGGTGGACACCGACGGGTGCATCAGCGCCGCCCAGTACTGCAAATTCTTCATCACCAGCGTGGAGAAGGGCATCCAGACCGCCGTCAAGGGCGCGGTGACCTCGGCCGCCGGTGGCTCGTTCAAGGGCGGCAACTACATCGGCACGCTGGCCAACGGTGGGGTGCAGCTGGCGCCCTATCACGACTTCGCCAGCAAGGTCCCGGCCGCGCTCCAGTCGGAGCTGGCCCAGATCAAGGCGGGCATCATCAGCGGCACCATCCAGACACCGACCAAGAGCCCGGTGTAGAACATCAGCTGGTGGCCTGAGCGCGCGCTCAGGCCACCAGCTGACGCCACAGGAAGACGGCTGGTGAAGCTCGAGCTCAAGGGGATCACGAAGCGCTACGGCAGCCTAGTAGCCAACGACCACATCTACCTGACCGTGCAGCCGGGTCAGATCCACGCGCTGCTGGGCGAGAACGGCGCGGGCAAGACCACGCTCATGAACATCCTCTACGGGCTCCAGGAGCCCGACGAGGGCGAGATCGTCATCGACGGCAAGCCCGTCGCGTTCCGCTCGCCGAAGGACGCGATCGCCGTCGGCATCGGCATGGTGCACCAGCACTTCATGCTGGTGCCGGTGTTCACCGTGGCGGAGAACGTGACCCTCGGTGTCGAGCGCACCCGCCTCTTCGGCCTGCTCGACCGGCGCCGTACCCGCCGGGAAGTGCGCGAGCTGTCGGCCCGGTTCGGCCTGGAGGTGGACCCCGACGCCGACGTGGAGAACCTTCCGGTCGGCGTCCAGCAGCGAGTGGAGATCGTCAAGGCCCTGCTCCGCGAGGCGAGCGTGCTCATCCTGGACGAGCCGACCTCGGTACTGACGCCCAGTGAGACGCAAGACCTGTTCCGCATCATGCGCGAACTGCGGGCCGGCGGCCGGTCGATCGTATTCATCTCGCACAAGCTCAAAGAGGTCCAGGCGATCGCCGACACGATCACGGTCATCCGGCGGGGCCGGGTGGTGGGCGAACTCCCGCCGACCGCGAGCGACTCCGAGCTTGCCTCGCTGATGGTCGGCCGGGCCGTGGAACTCACGGTCCGCAAGGCCCCCGCGACACCTGGGGACGTCGTGCTGGATACCGCGGATCTGGTCGTCGGCGACGAGCACGGGCAGGTCGCCGTGAACGGCGTGTCATTGCAGGTGCGGGCGGGCGAGATCGTCGGCGTGGCCGGCGTTGTCGGCAACGGGCAGAATGAGTTCTGCGAGGCGCTGCTTGGCCTGCGCCCGGTGGCCGGCGGCTCGGTGCGGGTGGACGGCCGCGACATCACGCATGCCACGCCCAAGCAGCGGCTGCGCGCGGGGATCGGCTACATCCCCGAGGACCGCCAGGAGGACGGGCTCGTCGCCGACTTCTCCGTGGCGGACAACCTCGTCCTGGACGTCTACGACCAGCCGCCGTACGCCAACGGCGTTGCCCTCAATCTCGATGCGATCCGGACGGCCGCGCTGAGCCGGGTCGACCAGTTCGACATCCGCACCACCTCGATCGCCACCCCCACCGGCACGCTGTCCGGCGGCAACCAGCAGAAGGTCATCCTGGCCCGCGAGATCGGCCGGGAACTGCGGCTGCTGGTAGCCAGCCAGCCGACCCGCGGCCTGGATGTGGGCTCCATCGAGTTCGTGCACCGCCGC
>Ga0137393_10003099_pt1 | contig 10754 bp, 8 predicted proteins | sample 15con2h34BmetaG_FD_101396 | JGI IMG/M metagenome (GOLD analysis project Ga0137393, IMG submission 101396) | Vadose zone soil microbial communities from Angelo Coast Range Reserve, California, USA - 15con2h3.4B metaG | ecosystem: Environmental > Terrestrial > Soil > Vadose zone > Saprolite...
GATAGCGCTGCAGGACCACGGCGTCGAAGCCGGCCTGGCCCAATCCCGTGAAGGACGGCTTCAATTTGGACAGCGTTTCCAAAGTCGTGCCGGGCCGCATGAATTCATCGTGATCGAGCAGCACCTCGCCGAGCACATCGCGCACGGGCTCGACGGACGAGGTGAAATAACCTTCCTCCCAGGCGTGGGCGGCGCGTCGCTGACTTTCCACGGCGAACGCATCGACGTCGTGCCGGGTGAAGCCTTCCAGCGTCGCAATGAGATCGGCGCCGATGCCCTGGGGCGCAAAGTAATTGTGATAGGCGACTGAAGGGTCGGCGGACCACGCCCCGCCGTCGGCGCCCATGACGGTGCGCGACATCGATTCGACGCCGCCGCCGATCACCGCGTTCGATTGGCCGCTCATGATCTGCGCCGCCGCCGCGTTCACGGCCTCGAGCGCGGAGGCACAAAATCGATGCACCTGCTGTCCCGCGACGCTCTGTGCATAGCCGGCCCGTAGCAGCGCGGCGCGTGCGATGTTGCCGCCCTGCTCACCCACTGGCTGTGCGCAGCCCAAAATGACATCGTCGAGGCGCGCGGTGTCGAGCGAGGTGCGGCGAGCCAGCGCCCGCAACACCTGGGCGGCGAGCTCCACCGAGGAGACCTCGTGCAACGACCCGTCCGGCCGACCGCGGCCGCGGGGGGTGCGCACGTGATCATAAATGAGGGCGTCGGGCACGGGATGTCCTGAATGAGAAGCGGCGATTCATGGTCTGAAGCATCCCTTTGGCGCCGCCTGCGAGGCACCTATCCAAGGATAGAACGCGTCAGCGATGATGCCCTGGCAGGCTACTTCGGGACATCCCCTGGCACAACGGGTCCGTTCTCGCGCCCCGCGCCGCCGGCGGGATGCCATTGGGCGTCTTGGTGGGACTCGTACGGAGAGGCGATCTCGAGGAGCACGCCGTGCGCACTCTTGTGCGAGACCCAACCCCAGCGCTGCCAGGGCATGGTCGGATCCTGGAACATCTGGCCGCCCGATGCCAGCTGAATACCCTGGGCGGCGAGTTTTTGCATTGCGCCCGGTACATCGGGAGTCGTGAAGCACAAATGATGCACATGCTCGCCGAGCTTCTCCAGGCGCTCGCCGAGCGGCGTGTCGGGCGCGGGCTGAATCAATTGAATCTCACAGCCGTGATGCGCGACGAAGGTGGCCCAGCGCATGCCCCGATCCGCGCCGCCGGCAAAATCGTCGTACTTGACGATGGGGTCGGTCAATTGTTCAGGATTCAGAACGCTCAGAATTTTAGTCCAGTCCGAGATCGACTGGTCGAGGTCCTTGACGAGAAGGCACACATGGGCAAAAGGTCCACTGGGCATGGTTCACTCCTTAGGGCAAGCCGAGGACCGCTTGACCGGTGATGGCGGGATCGCGGTCATTCGCGCGCAGCCAGACTTCGCAGCCGATCCGCAGTCCGCTCGCCTCGCGCGCGACCTCCGTGATTTTCCCGCCCGCCTCGACGGCGTCTCCGCCGAAGACGCTGGCGGCATACCGTACCTCGAGCGACACGAGGATTGAGCCGGGGAGCGCCCGCTGCAGCATGGTGATGATGTACGCGAGGTTGGCGGGACCCTGGTTGATGACTTTGTCACCGAGCCCCTTGGCCTGCACGGCCCGAGGATCCAAGTGGATGGGATTGGGATCGCGCAGAAAAGCAGCCCACAATTTCATGCTTTCCGGATCCACCGCGGCAATGGAATACGGCGGCAAGTCGGTGCCGACAGCGATGGCCGCTCCGGTCAGGGGGGCGGCGCCGTTCACGCGAGACTCCGACGCGGGAGCACCCACACGTTGACCGTCTCGAGCACCATCCCCCCGTCCGGGAGCGACAGCCGCAGGGCATACTCCAGCACGTCCATCACACCGAGGCTCCGGCTTCGTTTGCGCACCAGGCTCTTGATCTCGCCCGTCACCCAGTAGGGCTGCCCGGTCATGAGGGTACGATTGAAGGTCACCGTCGAGGACGCGATCATGGGACCCTCCTCGACATCGAAGTCGCAAAGGGCACACAATCCTGCGACCGATCGGCCCATGCCGACCTGCGTGGCGATGAAGAAATAGATGGGATGCGCCGTGCCATCCGCGGCGGCAACCGAGCCGAGGGATGCGCAAAGCGTGCGGTTCTCTTCGGCCGTGATCACGTAAGGCGCCGCTCCGGCGAGGGAGGTCCCCGCAACGCTCGGTGCCGGTGGAAGTTCTGCGGCGGTCATCACCGTCTCCAGGGATCGCCCAGGGCAGAGGCCGTCATCAGCATGGTGCGAAGGCCGCCGTCGACCACGAGATCAGCGCCCGTGATGTACGCGGCCTCCGGACCCGCCAGGAAGGCGATGGCTGCCGCCTGATGTTCCGGCGAGCCGATCATGTGGAGTGGATTGCGCTCAGCCGCACCTGCGAGGAGCACCGGATTCGAATAGCGCGCGTCGGTCATGCCGGTGTGCGTGGACCCGGGCGATACGGTGTTGCAGCGAATTCCGTCCGGCCCCCATTCGCAGGCCATCTGCCGCACCAGCATCACCAACGCCGCCTTGCTCGCGCTATAGGCACCGAGCGGGGGCGTCGGTTCGTGGGCGGAGACCGAAGCGGTTGCGACCAGGGAGCCGCGCGAGCGCGCGAGATGAGGATGCGCCGCCTTGCCCAAGAGCCACGTCGCCCGAGCGTTGATCGCAAACGATCGATCGTAGTCCGGCGCCTCGAGATCCAACAGGCTCGCCCGCTGAATGACACCGGCATTGCTGATGAGTGCGTCGAGACCGTCAAATGACTGCACGGTGCGATCGAGGATGCGCGACGCGGCGTCCGTCTCGCCCAGATCCGCAACCACGGTCTCCACCTGCGTACCGCCCGCACGGAGCGAAGCGGCGACGGCGGCCAGCCCCGCCGAGTCGATGTCGACGAGCAGCAACTGGGCCGGCCTACCCTCCCGCGAGAGACTGTCCTGGGCCATCCGCAGCGCCACCGCTTTGCCGATGCCGCTCGCCGCGCCCGTAATGATCGCAATCACGGGACACTCGCCGCCGGTGCCGGCGCCGAGCCTCGAGCCTCGCTCGCCACGTAGGCGCGGATGGCCTCCGCATCGTCGCTGCTCAAATATTTCTCGAAGCTCACCATGCCGGCGCCGCTCAAGGCGCCGGCGATCACGATGCTATGCCAGACTTCGCGGTTGAGGAGCGCGCCCGAACGCCGTAAGTCCGGAAGGACCCCGGCCGACAGAGTCGCCATGCCGTGACATCCCATGCAGTTGATGCCGTACAAATCTCTGCCGCGCGCCACGGTTTGCGCCGGCCAAATGTCGGTGCCCGGGTTCTTCGCGGCCAGCGCACCCGAGAATTCGGGCAGGTGCGCAGGGCCATCCAATGCAAACACCAGAACCCGGCCGTTGGGTCGCGTCCGAGGGCCATCGAAAGCCGGGAGCGCCAACGGGATCGCACCCCCGTAGCCCGCGACCACCGCGACATACTGCTTTCCGCGCACCGAGTAGCTGATGGGCCCGGCCATGACGCCGGTCTCGGCGGCAAAGCTCCAGAGCCGTTGACCGTTGGCCGCGTCGTACGCGATGAAGTTTCCGTCCGCCGTCCCTTGAAAGACGAGATTGCCCGCGGTGGAGAGCACGCCCCCGTTCCAGGGACCTGCATACTCGACCTTCCAGGCCGCCTGCTGGTGTACTGGATCCCAGGCCAACAGCCGACCTTTGAGCGATGCGCTGATTGCCGCCTGCACCTCGGGTGAATCCGGCGGAATCGATTTCAGCAGATCGACGCCTAAGTTCCAGGCGCCCGGTCTCAACTGAAACTTCTGCTCGTTCGCGTAGAGAAAAGGCAATTCCTGCGCCGGAATATACACAAGTCCCGTCTGGGGGCTGAATGACATCGGCTGCCAGCTATGGGCGCCGGCGCTGCCGGGGCTCGCGACAAAGGGAGCGTTCGCAAAGCGCGCTTCGGGCACCTCGATCGGCCGCCCCGACACGGGATCGATGCCGGTGGCCCAATTGACGGGAACGAATTTCTCCGCCGAGATCAATTTTCCGTCGGTGCGATCGATGACATAGAAAAAGCCGTTCTTCGGCGCCTGCATCAACACCTTGCGCGGCGTGCCCTGGATGCGAAGGTCCGCGAGGACAATGGGCTGTGTCGCCGTGAAGTCCCACGACTCTCCCGGCGTTTCCTGGTAGTGCCACAGATAGCGGCCGGTATCGGGGTCGAGGGCCACGATCGATGAGAGGAATAAATTGTCGCCGTGGCCGGCCGAGCGGATACGTTGATTCCACGGCGAACCGTTGCCCACACCGATGTAGAGCTGATTGAGTTCCGGATCGTAGACGATGGCATCGTAAACGGTGCCGCCGCCGCCGAACTTCCAGAAGTCGCCGAACCAGGTCGCCCCGGCCCGTTGCTTCAGGATGTCGTCCGAGATCTCCCCATCCGGTTTGGCGCCGGGATTGCCCGGCACGGTGTAGAAGCGCCACACCTTGGCGCCGCTTCGCGCGTCATAGGCCGTGACGAACCCGCGCACGCCATAGTCCGCACCGCCATTGCCGATGATGACCTTGCCGTGGACCACCCGCGGCGCGCCGGTAATCGTGTAGGGTTTGCCCGGAACCACCGTCAAACGGCTCCACAGGAGCTTGCCGGTCGAGGCGTCCAACGCGATCAATCGACCGTCGAGTGTGCCGACGTACACCTTACCGTCATAGTAAGCGGCGCCCCGATTGACCACGTCGCAGCACGCTGAGAATCCCGTACGGCCCGGTACCTTCGGGTCGTAGCTCCAGAGCAGACTCCCCGTGGCCGCGTCGAATGCACGTACCTTGCTCCAGGCCGTGGTCACGTACATCTTGCCGTCCACGACCAGCGGCGTCGATTCCTGTCCACGGCGCGTGTCGAAGTCGGCAAACCACTGCAGGCCGACGCGTTTCACGTTGCCCACGTCGATCTCGCTGAGAGTCGAGAAGCGCTGTTCGAGGTATGTGCCCCCATAGGTCGGCCAATCGACGTCGCTCGCGTGCGCAGGCGACACCAGCACCCAACCCGAAAGCGCGGCGACCGTCAGCAGATGCTTGAGCGCAAATCCGGGCGACATCAGCCGACGCTCGCCAAGTCGAATCCCTGATAGCCGTCCGCTGCCACCTGCGCGCACTTGCGGCGGTACACGCCGACGCCGCCGATGTAAGGCATGAACACTCGGGGCTTGCCCGGGATGTTCGCCCCCATGTACCACGAGGCGGTACGCACGAACAGCGTGTGGCCCGCGAGCTCGCTCACGTGACTCACCCATTCGTCCTCGAACTCCTTGCGCGGCTCGATGCGATTGAGCTTCCGATCGTGAAGGGTCTTCAGACAGTCGGCGATCCAATCGACGTGCTGCTCGATGGAAATCACCATATTGCTCAACACCGACGGGCTACCCGGCCCCGTGACCATGAACAGGTTGGGAAATCCCGCACTGCCGAGTCCGAGGTAGGTCCTGGGCCCGGCCTCCCACTTGCTCTGCAGACTTTGGCCGCCGACGCCGCGGATGTCGATCTGCAGCAACGCACCGGTCAGGGCATCGTAACCGGTGGCAAACACCAGGCAATCGAGGTCGTAATTCTGGTTCGCTGTGCGTATACCGTGCGGGGTGATTTCCTCGATGGGATTGTTCGACAGCGGCACCAGCGTCACGTTGTCGCGGTTGTAGGTCTCGAAATAATCGATGTCGATGCAGATGCGTTTGGTGCCGATGGGATACTGCCGCGGGGTCAAGGCCTCCGCGGTGAGCGGATCCTTCACCGTCTCGCGGATCTTGCGGCGGACGAAGCGCGCGATCACTTCGTTCGCTGCGGGGTCGAGAACCACGTCGTTGAAGTAATACATCAACCCGGCACCACCCTCGTTCCAGAGCTTCTCGCATATCCGCTCACGCTCTTCCGACGCCATCGACAGCGCTGATTGATCCGTCATGGCATGGAGCGTCCCGGTCGAGGACAACCGCATGGTCTCGAGGAGAGTGTCGTATGACCGCTTGAACTCGGCTGCCTCGCCGGGTTCGATCAAGCGGTTCCTGCCCGGCAGGCTGTAGGCCGGTGTGCGCTGAAAGACGGTCAGATGTCTCGCCTGTTTGGCGACTTGGGGAATGAGCTGCAGTGCAGTCGATCCCGTGCCGATGACACCGACGCGCTTGCCCGTGAAGTCCACGCCCGCGGCCGGCCATTGTCCCGTGTGATAGCACTCCCCTTCGAAGCAATCGACCCCGGGAATACTCGGCTTGCGAGGCACGGACAGACATCCCGAGGCCATGACGCAGAATCGGGCGTCGACGCGGTCACCGCGATCGGTCTCGACCCGCCAGCGATTGCGTGACTCATCATAGGCCGCGGACACGACGCGAGTCTTGAAGCGGATATCGCGGCGCAGGTCGAAGCGGTCGGCGACGTGCCGCAAATACTTCAGGATCTCGGCCTGCGGAGCGTAGCGCTCGGTCCACGTCCACGTCTGCCGCAGCTCCTTGGAGAAAGTATAGGAATACTGCAGGCTCTCGACATCGCAGCGGCAACCCGGATAGCGATTGTAGTACCAGGTTCCGCCAACGTCGTCCGCCGCTTCGAAGGCGATGGCGTGCAGGCCGATCTCGCGCAGACGATGCAGCATATAGAGACCCGCGAATCCCGCGCCGACCACCACGACGTCGAGGCCGGCGGCGGAGTCGGCCGGCGCGGCCGTCGGGGTCGTTACAGAGTTCGCCATGGTGAGTGCATCTTAAAGGCCATCGGAGCATGTAAACCTATCTTTGGTCAGGTGCCGGCGGCGCATTGTTCGCGGATGCTCACGGGATGCGCGAATACGAGTTCTACATCGATCCCGATGCGGCGCAATTGCTCAAGAACCTGGAATCGATGGGGGGTGTGAAGCTGCGCGACCTGTCCCTTGCCGATGCGCGGGCCGCCGCGGTTTCCATGGGGCAGCAGCTCGACCTGCCCTGCACGGCGCCGTGCGAGGCGACCGATCTTCCGATCGACGTTCCAAGCAGCATTCTCGCCCGCCTGTACTCACCCGGAACCCACCCAGGGCAGCGCGGCAATAAGCATGGCCCCGGCGGTCCGGTCATTCTCTATATCCATGGCGGCGGCTGGATCACCGGAAACCTCGATTTCTGCGATTCGCTGTGCCGGCACCTCGCCACCCGATCGGGGTATCGCGTGCTGTCGGTCGACTACCGCTTGGCGCCCGAGCACCCGTTTCCCGCGGCCTTCGAGGATGTGGAGGCCGCGGCTCGCTGGGTGAGCAGCTCGCCCCACGCCCTGGGGTCCCCGGTGACCGGCATCGCCTTGGCGGGAGACAGCGCGGGCGGCGGATTGGCAGCCGCCGTCGCACACCGGCACGCCCATGATGCGCGTCTGCGTATGCTCGCCGTACTGCTGTTCTACCCGGTCACGGATATCTCCCACACCAGCGCTTCTTACGAGCGATTCCACCGGGGATTTCTCCTGGAGGCCGCGGACATGCAGTATTTTGCAGAGTGCTACGCGCCCACCGCCGAGGCGCGCAACGACCCCAGGGTCTCGCCTCTTTTGGCGGAAAATCTCGACGCGATGCCGCCCACCACCCTGCTCGCTTGCGGCCTCGATGTGCTGCGGGATGAGGGCCGGGCATTCGCGGCGCGGCTTGCCGGCGCAGGCGTCGACCTCGCCTACAGCGAGGCTCGCGGCCACCTGCACGGCATCGCCCTCATGCGCGGGGCTCTGCCCTCAGCGCGGGTATTCGTCGATCGGGCGATCGACGATTTTCTGCGGCAAATCGAGCGCTCGCAGGCGCGGCTCTGAGGGAGTCCTCGACGCTGCGAAAGATCGACGACTAGACGTACCGCGACCGTCGACACGACCGGGGCGACAGGCCCCATGGCCTGTCGCCGGTCCGCTCGGCCGTGCGGCTAGAATTTGTAGTCTGCCTCGATCGTGATCATTCGCGGGAGCCCGATCGTCTCGGCGGAGATATCGTTGTTGGCGCCCAGCGGCTTGAATAGATAGTTCTTGTAGTAGATCACGTTGGTCAGGTTGGTTCCGATCAAATGGAACCTCCAAGGGCTTCCGCTGCGGTAGACGGCTGCGGACACATTGATCAAGGTATACGCCGTCGTATACGCGTACGGATCGCGCTCGTAGAGCGGGGATCGCGCGTTATAAAACGCATCCGCTCCGAGCTTATAGCTCAGCGTGCCGGTCAACGCATGCTCGTAGTTGACGCCGATGTTCGCGGAGACCGGGGAATCGCCGTAACGTGTCCCGCTCAAGTCCTGGGATGCATTCGCCGACCCGGCGTTGTTGCAACCCTGAGCGACCGTTTGTCCCGGATAGCATTGGGCGTTCGCATAGCTCCCGAAGGTAAGATCAATCAATTCCAAGGAGCCATGAACGGACCAATGCGCATCGAAGGCATACAGCCCCTGTAACTCGATACCCTTGTCGGTCGAACTGCCCGCGTTGCGGATCGTGTAAGAAATGGTCTCCGGATTGAATGTCTCCACCTGCAAATCGGTATACCGGTAGTCGAAGAATGTCAGTTCCGCTTGGAATTTGCCGTCGAGGAACAATCCCTTCACGCCGATCTCGCCGCCTTTGACCTTTTCTTCACCGAATTCGAAGGGCGCGTTCGGGTTGGCCAGGGTGGTGTAGTTGCTGACGTTGGCGGGGTTCGCGATTCCGCCGGAGAGGTATCCGGTCTTGTACGCCCCGTAAATCATGAAGTCATGCTGCGGATGGTAAGTCAACGTGACCTCGGGCGACGTATTCGACTCCTTGATGTGCGGGTTGTAGGTGACGCCGGCCGGCGAGAACGGATTCGCGGCAGCGGGCACTAGCGCGTCGAAGAAGTTGAACGCATTCCCGATCACCGCACTTCGGTCGTCCCGGGAGTAGCGGACGCCGCCGGCAAGCTCGAGGTTGTCGAGAATCTTCCAGCTCAGCTGTCCAAAGACGGAATAGTTCTTCGACAGATCGTCCGACTCCGCCGCCAGCGTGTTCCAATACCCATAATAAGGTCCGGGGACCGGATAGGGCCCGAGCGGGAAAATCTTGTCCGTGTCGCCGACCTTGTGCCGGTCGTACTCGTAATAGGCGCCGACCGTGTAGTTCAAAGGTCCCGAGAAGGTCGAGGCTGCACGAAATTCCTGCGAGATCTGATTGTCTCGATCATGTTGCGAATCGAGCGCCTGCGCGTACACCGTGTCGTCGAAATTGTCGAAGCCTCCCTGCGAGGCGTCATAGACGCCGGTCACGGAGGTAAATTTCACGTTGGGCAAGGTGTAATCCAAGTAGAGGGAGCCAAGAATGGTGCTCGTGTGCGAATACGGCTCGCCATTGGCGGGCGCGCCAAAGAAGTGGTTCAGGATTTGCGCCGGGGCCGCGCCGTCAGAGACCGCATGGTTGGCCGTACACCCTCCGTACGGATCTTGATACGCTTGCACCGGATTCAATAGGTTAATCGTGGTCGGGTGCGGATTGGTCCCGCAGGTGAAGACTTCGTCGCCGTCGATGCCGCTGCCCCGATCCCGGTAATCGGACCACAGAACCTTGAACGTGGCATCGAAATTGTCGGCCGGCCTCCAGGCGACGGTGAAGCGGGCGATGCCATTGCGGACATTGGGCCCGTGCCGATAGGCGGCACCCGGGAGCGTGAGATTGCCCGGATCGAAGGGGTCCGGAGTCGACTGCGCATAATTGGTCACGTAGCCTCGCAACTGATCGCTGTAGCGGCCGGCGATGCGGATCGACAGCGTGTCCGACAGCGGAATGGAGATGCCGCCCTCGACCGCCGGGTTCGTGGCCGTGAATTCGTAGCTGGCCTTCATGTAGCCTTCGAGCGTCGAGCCCGGCGTCACGCTATTCAGCACGACGACACCCGCGGGGCTGTTCTTGCCGAAGAAAAGCGATTGCGGACCCTTCAACACCTGGACGGAATCTAAGTCGAAGAATCCAATGTCGGCGACGTGTCCCTTGGTGATCTGGACGCCATCGATGTTCACCGCCACCGGTTGCTCGTTGCCGTAGTCGCTCGCGAGATTACCCACGCCGCGGATGGTCAAGGTGGCGCCGCTGCTGCCGCTCTGGGTTCGCTCCAGACTGACGCCGGGTACCAGATTCCCGATCTCACTCAGGTTGGTGGCTTGGTATTGGTTGATCGTGGCCGCTGTGACGGCGGTCACGGCGACCGGCACGTCGATCAGCCGCTCCTCGCGTTTACGGGCGGTTACCACGATCTCTTGCAAGGCGCCCGAGGAGGTGTCCGTCGCTTCGCCCGCGTTCTGTGCGGCAGTCCCAGGGGACGTTGCCGTCTGAGCGAACCCCGGCGCGGCGAAGGTCGCAATGGCCAGTGCGGCACAAGCGATCAAGGCGCTTGCCATACCACGTTCCCTGAGGGGCTCCGCCGGTAAAACTCCCGAGGAGTCATGGTCAGCCGTCAATTCACCGAAATTTGTCGCGCCTAGCATCACGTCATCTCCCCCATTACTCTACTTATTCGCCAAGATTCCAGCTTGGCGTTAATTTCAGCGCAATCGACGCGGAGTGAAACCTATCGATGGATAGGCACCGGCGGCAGCGGGTTGGTTTCATGCCGTTTCGGTCTGAGCGTGACTCGGCGTGCCATCCAAGATGATGGTCTTGCATTCGAGAAAGGGCAGAAGCCCCTCTGTGCCGCCCTCTCTGCCTACGCCGGATTGCTTGAAGCCGCCAAATGCAATA
>Ga0137393_10003100_pt1 | contig 10754 bp, 11 predicted proteins | sample 15con2h34BmetaG_FD_101396 | JGI IMG/M metagenome (GOLD analysis project Ga0137393, IMG submission 101396) | Vadose zone soil microbial communities from Angelo Coast Range Reserve, California, USA - 15con2h3.4B metaG | ecosystem: Environmental > Terrestrial > Soil > Vadose zone > Saprolite...
GATCGCGGTATTTTTGTGAACAATCAGTTGCGTACAAGCGTACCGGGTATATATGCCGCCGGAGATGTGGCCGCAATTAATAATCCGCAGACGGGGGTACATGAGATAAGGGCGCAGTGGTATGCAGCCGTGGTGCAGGGATGCAGCGCGGCGGCGATCATGACAGGCCAGCATCCATCCACTATACCGCCCTTTGGCGTACCCTGGCACGCCACGCGCATAGGCGAGCTTGCTATGCTGACCGTCGGTAATCCACTGGGACGAGCCGAGGGATCGATTACGCTGGCCGATAGCAATAAGGGAACGTACCGGCGGCTCTCTCTCCTGGATGATCGCCTGATCGGCTACATTTCACTTGGTACAGCCCGTTCAGATGGCCTTGCCATTAAACGACTGATAGATGAAGGGCATTCTATTCGCGCTCTGAAAGAGCCACTGCTCAAGGGTACGTTTGATGGCCGTAAGTACTTCTCACAGCAACACTCAACTACCGTGATAGCTATGACGACAGGAGGGAATACTTCTCCGTTGCACTCATTGTATCATTCGCCAGCAGCACCAGGCACAATGGTTGAGTCGATGTTGGTAGCGTTGCCATCGTCTTCTGCAGGCTCACAGTCACGTAAACTGCTGTCATATGACAGAAAGAGGGGTCACTAGAGAAAGGCCATGAGATGCTAAAGCCCATCACCTTGCACCAGGCTGGATCACAGGTCACAGAAGAGTTGCGTGCATGTATCGGCTGTAACGAGTGCCTGCTGGCCTGTCCAGCCCTCACCGAGCCCATCACCATTGATGTCCTGAACATGCAAACATTCTCAGAGCCAATATCGTCACCGGTGGCTCGTTTCGCACGTTCATGCTATCAATGTGGAGCCTGTGTCGACCCCTGTCCGGTAGGGCTGCATCGCGATGCAATGATGATGTGGCTCAAAGTACGCTTGCTGCGCTCAGGACAGGGGAAGTGACCATGTCCATATCTCAACGTAACTGGAAAAGGGTACAGTATGAAAAAGGCTATCCCTGGCTCTTCTTTTATGCCGGGCGAGCGTGGGGGATTGGATTGCTCGTAACCATTATTGTTGTTGGTGTTGCGGGAGCGTTCTATATGTGGTACTGGCAATCTGGCAATGATGCTGCTCCTGATAGTATAGCGGGCTACGGGTATGCGATTGCTGGAACGTTGTGCTTTTTGCTGGCAGCCACGCTCTATACCGCCCGTCGCCACTCAAATAAGCGTACTATGGGTCGGCTTAATACGGCTCTGAATTGGCATGTCTTCTTTGCCATTATGGGCACGGTTTTCGTGTTCATGCACTCCTTCGGCAATTTTTACGCCAAAACTGGCACCTACGCGCTCTATGGCCTGGTCGCCCTGCTGGTGAGTGGCTTTGTGGGCCGTACCTTAGACCATCTTGTACCCCGGCTTATCGCAGGAGAAGTGGATACCATCCTTACCGCTCAGGGGGAGGATCGCATCGAAAGCATCTCGCGCAACCTTATGCCTGGCGACCGCAATGACCCTCGCGGTCGCCAGGAACATGCATTTGAGGCAGATGGACAAGGTATGAGTACACCCTGGGATATGGCGTATGTCTCACTTGAGTCGACTTCTCGTGAGATAGCGCATCATCACAAGGGAGGAGATTTTACTTACGCTTCACAATCACATAAGCTGCACGACACACATGATCCACTCAGGGTGGGTATGATTGCGTATCCTAGAGAGTTGATGTCCCAGGTAAAAGATACGGTGGCGGAGTTGCGGTTGGTGCAGGGAGCGATACGACGCGAGCAGTTTTATCGCTATGTGATTCGCTATTGGCGTTTGTTGCATATAGCTCTGGCTCTGCTGGCAGTTGGCCTGATTATCTGGCATCTTGTCTATGTGGCCCAGTTGCTTATCCCGACTGTTTTTCATCGTGCTTAATTTTTGGTATCTATTTGGGACTCCTGCCCTCCTCCGTCGACTTGACCAACCAATTATTACTGTAGAGCTTCTGCTATGGGTTTTGCTGCCTGCTGCGGCGACAGCTTCTAGTGTGTCTGCGGGCTTTGCTGCCTTTGGCAGCAAAGCCCGCAGACACACTAAAAATCCTTGCGAGCCGCGAAGCGGCGAGGAATCAAAGAAACTTGAACATGGGGTTAGTTACATTGAGCAAGAAGGTAGCAATTATGGGTGATGTATGTTGAAGCTTGCGAAAGTACCCTCCCATACTGCTGATATAAGATGAAGTTTCTCAATAGCTGAAAGAGGTAGATTATGGTATGTCCACGTTGTAATGGTAAGTGGGATGCGAGCAGAAAAGCTTGTACAAGTTGTGGCTTCGCACTGCGTATAGAGCGGGCTGCCCCAACAGCTGTGCATCCCTTTTTGAATTCGCACAAGAATGACCCGCAAAAGTCTGGAGTGAGACCTGAGCAGAACAGAAAAAAGTAAGTAAATTGATTTTGAGATATGGAGGGGGTCGAATTATGATATGTCCACGTTGTAAAGGTATGTGGGATCAGGGTCAGAATGCCTGTGGCCGGTGTGGGCTGACGATACGTCCCAGGCGGCAATTCTCGACAATCACACATCTAACACATGCATCGGCTCCCTCTGTTTCAACATCTGAGAGTGAGACACAGAGGGAGAGGCCGTTAAAGGTGAAATTATTTCCTGACCAGGCTTCTCCTCGAACACAGCCGCTACAGTCAGAGAGGATGTCACCGAGGGCAGGAAATACCGATCAGGCTTCGAGGAAGGCTCCCCAAACGCCACCTCCCTCGCAGGATCAACTGGTAACCGATGCACTTCAGTGGGATGGGCAGGCACCGCAACCACCATTATGGGTCAAGCGACTTGCTTCTGACGCCAGGTTTACAGTATCGCCGCTAAGACATGCGAACCATGCAATCCCTGCAACGCAAACAAAGCACACGGCACATTCGGCAAACACGGCACAAACAACTCATGCAACCTCTAGACCGTCGATGCCGCCAAAACGACCTGACCCGCAATTTTCTGAACCAGCCGCTCGTACTCCTGCGTTGAAGCCGGGCACACTCTTGCTCAATGGGCGGTACCGGCTCTATGAATGCCAGGGACAGCAGACATGGTTGTCGGGCGCGTTTGAGGCTTCGTGGCTGGCGCAAGACGCTCAGCGTGGGGGAGCGATGGTGAGAATCTGCGAGTTTGTATTGCCGGACAAGGACGCCATTGTCCGGCAGTCTATCCTGCGCACAGCCACCATGGCACTCCATGCTATCAGCCGGCACGCACATGTGCCGACATTGTTGGATGTCTTTAACGATCACGAGCGCAGTTTCTTTGTGTTTGAATATGGCGAGGGTGAGTCACTGCTGGCACGTATGCGCCGTACCGGGCGAGTTTTCACTGAACAAGAGGTGGTTGAGTGTTGTCTCCAGGTGACCAGGGTATTGGAGTTCCTGGTGCAACAGTCACCGCCGCTGGTGCATGGGCTGATTCGTCCCGAAAACATACTGGTGGGCCGGAACAACTCACATTATGTGCTCTTCAATTTCTCGGTTATGCTGGGCGGTGGTGCAACGCAATTTGTGGCAGGTGTTCCGCGCCTTCACCTTTCGCCATATACTGCCCCAGAATTTGCTCGCGGGACCATCGATGTGCGATCCGATATCTACGCATTGATGGCTACGGCCTACTTTCTCCTAACCAGTAGTGTCCCGGTAAGAAGTAACGGCGGCATGGTGCCGGTGCGGCAGCTTAACTCCAGCATCACCCCTCAGTTCGAGGGGATACTGATGAAAGGACTTTCTTCTGGTAAGGGATTGCGCCCCGACATGACCCAACGTTTCCAGCATCCCTCTGAACTGCGCCAGGCCCTATTGACGATGAATATTATCAGCGGCACTCTTGCGCCTGAACACGAGCGTACACAGGCCAGGGACAAGAACGCGGCCAGAACCATTCCAGCATCGCAGCCAGTATCATCGAAAACAGATACGCTGGTGGAAAATCACCCAATACTACAGAAGTTAGCAAGTGATCTGACGATAGATGAGCCAAAGTTATTGCTCCCTCGCCCGGAGGATTTACCACCCATGGTCAAGAGCAATGATCTTCAAAATGCCATGCTTTGCCTGGTGAGTTTGCTGCTGTGTCTTTTGTTGGTGATTGTGATGGGGCGCGGGTTGGTTTAAATCTTGATATGTGGCGGTGCCCGGCATGGCGGAGGCAAGCGCCGCCACTACTATACTACGAATCCGCCTGCGAAGCACTGTCGTATATAGTAGTGGCGGCGCTTGCCTCCGCCATGGGTGGGTTGTGGGGGCCATAGGGTGGTCGGCGGTCCATAAAGGCCCAGGCTACCTGAATGCAAGCACTTCTTCGATGCGCTCAATTTCGGATTCGGTGAGTTCTGGGTAGCATGGGATAGGTACCAGCAGGTCGGTTATCTCTTTTGTCACGTCCAATACCTCCACACGACAAGGTAATTTATCGGTGCGGTAAAGTTCCTGTTCCGCCACATTGGTATAGGCATCTGCGACCTGTATGCCAGCCACTTTCATGCGGCTTTCTAAGTTTTTGCGTGTGTGTACATCAGGAGCCTTCACCATGTAGTTGAAAAAGGCATGTCGGCGGCCAGCAGCGATGTATGGCGGCTGCAAGCATGAACCGGCTAATGCCGCGCTATAACGTGCTGCGATGCTGCGTCTCCGCTCGGTCCATACTTCCAGGAAGGCCAGTTCTGCCAGGCACTCGGCGGCGGAATATTCATCCATGCGTGCCCGAATGCCCCACATTTGATGGCGATAGCGATGTTCTGAGAGGCGACCGGTATTGCGCCAGCCGCGAATATATGCAGCGATTTCGGGATAAAGATCGAGAAGCTTTTGAGTGACGGTTAACATACCAGCATCAGCACCCATAGAGCCGATGACTTTGACATCACTCATAGAAAAACACCCGAAATGTCCAATGCTTCCAGGATACCAGGTACTCTGGGTGAGCGGGTCATAATAGGTGGCTCCATGAGCTTGAGCTGCATCTTCGATCAGGAAGAGGTGATATTCTTCCGCCAATTCCAGCAGGGGGCGCATATCTCCCATCTGTCCAAGCATGTGTACCACAATGATAGCGGCTGTTTTATCGCTGATGGCAGCGCGTGCTTTGAGTGGGTCAAGTGTGTATGTCCTGGGATCGACATCCACGAAGACCGGAACGAGTCCCAATTTGCTGAATGTGCCATCGGCTGGATTGACAGCAAATGCATCGCTGACTGAATAAGCCGTCATAATGAAAGTATATGCAGGTATGATTACTTCGCTTCCCGGCGGCAGGCGCAAGAGTTCACATGCCGCACGTATGGCAGAACTGCCGCAATCGAGCGCGAAGGCGGCGGCAGCATTTACCGCTTCTTTGAAACGACGTTCAAGCTCGGCTCCTAACACGCCATTGGTATGACTTCCTGAATCAACATTGTTTCTGATGATCGCTTCGACCTGCTCCTGGATATGCGGAAGGCGATTCAACAGCCGGCGACCATTGCCTTGAGCGGGTATGGTTGGCTTTTTTGTCCAGTAATGCTGCGCTTTTACGGTAATTGGAATGGTTTTGAGCATCAGCTTTCTCTTTCTCTTCTCCAGTTTATTCCAATGATGACTGCACCCACTACATGCCCAAGAGGACTCTTTTAATATGTTCTATCAACTTCTGTATGCAGAGTTTAACATAAGGTGAGGAGAATATGCGGATGTTCTTTATCCAGTAAAAGCGTGGATAGTCCTATTTTATGTGGACGTTAGTCGTTTAGGGGTGGTTCGTCATTGTTGCTTTGTTGCGACAGAGTGCTGTAGCTTTGCAGTGTACGCGCCAACTCCAGGCGCATGCCATATTTACGAAACGCCTGTATAGCTTGCTCGAAGTACTCAGAGGCTTGCTTCTGCTGTCCCTGGGCGGCGAGGATGGTGCCAAGGAGATGCTGGGCGCGGGCGACGAGCCAGGTCAATTCGTGCTGGCGCGCTTTTTTCAGAGCGTGGAGAGCCTGCACCTGTGCGGCTTCTACATCGTCGAGCAATAGCGAGACCTGGGCTGATAGCAATTGTCCTCGATTTCTGACCTCCGCTTCCAATCTGTCGAAGGTAAGGGCGCGTTGTAAGGCTTTTTTAGCATGTAGGAGGTAGCGTCTGGATTGTTCTTGATTGTTCTCTAGAGTTGTAATGATCTCTTTTTTCCTACTCTGAGCTTCAGGAGTTTCATGAACCTGTCCGACTTCCATTGCCTGGGCGATACGCAGATTACCAAGGGCTATTAGGGAGAGACCGATACAAGGAGCGTTGTTCATAGCTCGACCAATTGATAGGGCACGGCGAATACATGTTGCTGCTTCTGCTAGCTTGCCCTGATCCTGGTATACGCTGGACAATACAACATTCACTATGCACATATACACCTGGTCATTGACCTGTTCGGCCAGCATCAGACCTCGCTTGCACCAACTTTCGGCTTCAGCAAGATCACCAGAACGCGCCGCCAGTTCTCCCAGATTGCTGAAGACTATGGATAGGAGTGGGAAATCGCCTATTTGTTCTGCAAGTACATGAGAGCGGTGTAAATAGGTCTGCGCTAATTTGTGTTCAGCTTTTTGTAGATGGATATAACCCATGTTGTTACAGACATGGGCAACTTCACGTTTATGATCGTGCTGCTCAAGCAGTGCCAGTGCCATGTTCAGGTGTGTAAGTGACTCAGAGAGTTGACCAACACTATTGGCGAGTGCCCCCAATAACCTGTGGGTGCGTACCAGATCAACTGGATCTCCCGTGAGCGTTCGTCTTAAACGGGTCAATGGAATCGTGCTTCCGTTCTGATGTTGTTGTTTATGGAGGTGCTCCTCGAACAGCTTCAATGCCTCCAAAGCTGCGTTACGCGCTTTGTCATAGTCACCTTCTTGCCAGTAGACGTAACTGTGTTGGAAATATAACCTTGCCCAGGCAGGACCATCTATGACTCCAGCTTCACGCAAGACCTGCTCACCACGTTCACAATACTGGAGAGTGTGGGCATAATCGCTCGCGTTGTACCACGTCCAGCCAACCTCACTCCACAGCAGCGCGTCGATTTGTGCTTCTTGCTCTTGTTTCCCTTCAGTGTATGAGCCGCGTTGAGCGTCTCGCTCGCGCTCTTGCATGACGCGCTCGTAAATGCGGCGTGCCTCCTCATAGTCTCCCTGGATGCGCAGGCACTCACCTAGCTGTTCTAGCAGGTAGGTGAGTTGAGTGCCCACGCCCGGCACCAGGGTACTCGCAAGATGTGCCTCTACACTTTCGAGGGCGATGCGATAGTAGCGTTCGGCTTCGGGATAGGCAGAGAGTGTGTAAGCAGCGTCGCCAGCCAGAGCCGCGTAGCGGGCGATCTGTCGTGGTTCAGCTCCGCCTTCAACCAGATGATATGTGATGGTAGCGGCTCCCTCTGCCTCTCGCGAAGCATAGAGCTGTTGTAAAATGTCTGCTGCGCGCCTGTGCAGGTGCGCCCGTTTGGTAGCGGACAATCCGTTGTAGAGGTGGCTGACCAGCAATGGCTGCCAGAAGTGATAGTTGATCCTTGCCCCTCTTCCCTCTTCAGCGATTACACCGGCCTGTAGTGCCTCATCAAGGAGATCAAGCATTGTGTCTTCGTCCACGGTGGTAGAGGTGCCGCTTGCCATCGAGCGGATGATGTTGAATTCAAAGGAGCCACCCAGCACAGCCGCGTTGCCCAGCAGTTGCTGGCAGTCACGACTTAACTTGCTGATACGCTGATCGAGGGCAGCAGTAATCGAATGTGGCAATGTAGAGCGGCTTTTACGAACCGCCTGTGGTTTATCCTGCTCAGGAGTGAGTTTCGGCGATTCGTGGCTGTACGAGTATGCGAGTTCTTCGGCGAAGAAGGGATTGCCCCCTGCCTGGCGACGAATGTCCTGTACGATAATCTCTGGGAGCTGGTTGGATGTGATAAGGGTGCCAATCAGGGTGCCGATTTGTGTATCGGAGAGTGGCTGGAGCTGAAGCGTGTTAACAGTATGTTCGCGCTGCATGTGGGCGATGAGGTTGTGCAAGACATGTTTGGGGGGAAGCTCAGATTCGCGGCATGTCCCCACGAACATGATCGGGAAATCGGGCAAGCGGCGAACAAGGTAGGCGAGTAGCTCCGAGCTACTGGCATCCGCCCATTGGAGGTCGTCCAACACGATGAGCAGAGGCGTATGCTCGATTACCGACTTGATGAGTTCAAGCACGGCCTCCCACAGGCTCTGTTGTTCCTGTCCGACAGATTGGCTTGCGGGAGTGACTGAACGCGGCAATTGATCGTATAGTTCGGGCAGTAGGGCAGCGAGTCGAGTGTAAACAAGAGGATACTTACTCAGTTCTTGTTTCTGCCAGAGACTGCTGTTGATGACATTACGTAAGATCTCTATCCACAGCCGGTAGGGAATGCTGCTTTCCTGTGTATAGCTTCTGCTCCAGAAGACAGACCAGCCGCGCTGCTGCGCCTCGCGGCTCAGTTCTTCGGCCAGGCGCGTTTTGCCAATGCCTGCTTCGCCCATCAAGACCACGCACTGGGATTGTCGCTGCGTATCGAGTGGAATGGCTGCTGCCTTCGCATGGCTGGAAGGCGTGTGAGGTCTGGCTTTCATTGTTTGCTGAGAGGCAAACAGAAGTTGACGCAGCCTCTCCAGCTCGGAGTCGCGTCCTACCAGTGGGTTTTGACGTGTGCGACCAAAAGGTATCTTGCTGTTCATCTCTCACTCAAACTACCACTCATGTTTCCTACATCAAAGTAGAAAACGCGAGGAACATGCGCCGGTAGAGGATTGCAGACAAGCATTTGACCAATTTGATTATATCGTATGCGTCAATCATTTGGCGTACCTGCTCCACCCCGAACGCTATCTGATAAGGGGTGATCTTCAGGGGTTGGGACATTTGCGACATATGTCTTTTGTGGAACATGACTTGTGCGAAAATGGGGTACACGCCAGGTAGAGATGGCAAGGTGTTGTATGCCACCGAGCCAGGGATATGAGACAAGAGAGGGGTGTTTGTCTCTTTGAGAGTATACATCATATATTTTTTTAGCAAGCAAGGGGTGAATGGTATCAAGATTGTTCAATGAAATACTCACTTTTGTTTGGTATTCAATGTCATTGTACATCAGAGCATCAAGCAGGTGTGTGACCGGCAAGGATACCCTCAACCTGTTTGAGATCGAGCGCAGCATGACACTCGCTAAATATCTGGCGAGCCTCATGCAGGTAGTTCAACCCTTGTTTGAGGTCGATCGTCTCGCCACTTTTACGTTCTAGTAACGTAACTCCATAACTCTGCAAGATACGAGCATACTCTAAGCGCATGCCACGATTGCGGAATATCTGTATCGCCTGTTCAAAATATTTCTCTGCCTGATCATGTTTTCCTTGTGCTGCTAATACCCACGGGATGCGCAACGAGATTTTCTAACTGAACAAGAAGAGGGAAACTGGCGAAGAGCCGTGGAAATGTGGCTCCTTGTAAGGAAATTGGTCAATGTATCTCTTTCCAAACAAGGAGGACCCACAAGCAGTATGACGCATGCTTCGGTCACAATCCAGGTGAACCCGACATCGGTTCCCTCAACCCCCTCATGCATGGGAGAAGTGGCGGCGGTGGCCCAGGTCCTTACCCCTGTTGGGAGGCTCGAATGCGATCCAGGATCACGTGCAATTCGCTCGCGCACGCTTTGGGCAGTACGACACGATGGATTTCGTGGTGGTGCTTCTCGGTTATGCCATCAGTGGCGAACCCACCCTCCAGTCTTTTGATGAACGTCTTTCTCCGTTGGGCGAAGTCTTCATGGCGCTCTTTGGTCGCCATCACCTGCCTTCTCGCTGCGCCCTTTCTCGCTGTCTTGCGGCCCTTGATCACGCCTGCGTGGAGGCGTTGCGCACGCAGTTTCAAGAAGACCTGTGGAAGCGAACGTCTCCCTTCTCTTCCGCCTTTAGGCTTGTGGGATCGTTTGGGCCAACCGTATCTCGTGGTCGATGTCGATGGCACGAGGGCCGTAGCCCGTCAACGCGCCCTGCCCCAACTCTCATCACTTCCCTCGCCTCATCGTCGTTTTGATCAGGTCTGTGCTCCTGGTTACCAAGGGCGCAAGCGTGGGGAAGTGGTGCGAACCCGCACCACGATGATGCAAGCGCATACCCATCAATTCATGGGCACATTTGGCGGATCTGGCAATGGTGATTACCGGGGAGAATTGCAGCGAACTCTCCAGGTTATCACCCGGTATGCGACGGCACACCAGCTTCTCCTCTCCCAGATCCTGCTCCGTCTGGATGGGATGTCAGGCAACGCCGCTGTGCTGACACCGGTTCTGGACACCACTCTGGGCATGATCGGGCGCAGTCGCGACTATGCCCTGCTGGATCTGGCAGAAGTCCAGGCCGTTTTGGCGCGTCCTCCCGTCGAGGTCTGCACTCATCCAGAAAGTGGAGCCGCCCGTGCTCTTTACGATGGCTCTCCCATCCCTTTGACCGCAGGAGGGCCGCTCGTGCGGCTGATTGTCGCCAGCCATCCCGCCACATCCACTTCCCCAGCCATCGGCAAGAAGCGCGATGGCATGGTCTACGAACTGTTCGGCACCCGGCTTGCCGCCCCCGCTTTTTCCGCCAAAGACGTGCTGGACCTGTATCTGCATCGTGGGTCTTTTGAAACCGTTCTGGCGGATGAAGACCGCGAGCAAGATCCCGACCGCTGGTGCTCACACA
>Ga0137393_10003102_pt1 | contig 10751 bp, 12 predicted proteins | sample 15con2h34BmetaG_FD_101396 | JGI IMG/M metagenome (GOLD analysis project Ga0137393, IMG submission 101396) | Vadose zone soil microbial communities from Angelo Coast Range Reserve, California, USA - 15con2h3.4B metaG | ecosystem: Environmental > Terrestrial > Soil > Vadose zone > Saprolite...
CTCCACGCTTCCTTCAGACCCCACCTCACGGTGACGCCCTTGCGCTTCGCTACCCTTCACCTCCATCAGGTTGGGACGGGACTTTAACCCGCTAGCTGCCGAACATGCACGGCGTACAAGAAAGAGGGACAGTCAGGAATGACTGTCCCTCAAGAGGCCCCAGCGGTGAGGCCGGGTTGATGACACGCGCTCACATGCACCTACTTCTTGGCGGCGCTTGTTTTCGTGGCTTCCACTTTGGCGGCGGCGTCGGCGTATTTCTTGGTGAAGCGCTCGACGCGGCCGGCAGTGTCAACGAGCTTTTGTTTGCCGGTGAAGAAGGGGTGGCAATTCGAGCAGATTTCGACATTCAACTTGTCGCCCTTAATCGTCGAACGAGTCGTGAAATTGTGGCCGCAGGCGCAGTGCACCGTAACGGGATGATAGTCGGGGTGAATACCGGGTTTCATGAGGCTCCATTCAGTCGCGTCCGGTCTGCACGGCCGCTCCGGTAAGACCGGAGCACTACAGCCGCGTCGCTAGGTCGCGAGGCAATTGTCTATGATACGCGAGGTGTCAAGTTCCGCCAAATGGGAAGCAAGGCAATCGCGCGTGACTAGCTATGACCTCCCGCGTAGTCTTCAAGAAGAGTGCGTAAACCGAAGAAAACAAACACCCTCACTGTGCCGCAACTTGGTTTGCACCGCAGACTAGTCTGTATTGCAGACCAAATCAGCACCACCCGCAAACCAAATTCACAGCGCCACGGGTCCCGAGGCACTATTCTGGAAAATGCCAACGGGTGACAGCGTCAGCGAAGTTTTCGGCGTGTTCATCCTGACCGAAGGCGACCTGCGGCTTGACGCGGAAGACACAGCCTTCGGAGGACATGAGAAGAGGCTCCACATCCCCGCCGTACTTGCTGTTGTAGATTTGCGCGAGTTGTTTCCAGACAGAGCGGTCTTTGATTTCTTCCGCGAGGCCTTCGAGGATGACGGCTTCATCGGCTTTTTCGGTGCCGATGACTACGTGAGGATCCGCAGCAATATTTTTTGCTTTGCGAGTGCGCGGACCAGTGCTGAACCAGAAGGCTTCCTGCCACCAGATGCCCCAGACCAGCATGAGATGCGGACGGCCGCCGGGGCGCGTGGTGGCGATCCAATAGTTGTGGGATTTTTCTAGGAGCGCGAGGGCCCAGGACCAAGGCTTGAGGCCGGCGGTCCCTTGGGGAGATTTCTGAAGAGCGTCGGGCCAGAAGGGGTGGCTTGCTTTCGGTTGGATCATGAGGGCTCCTTGGCGGATTTCAGTTTGCGCAGGGAATATTACCAATCCGGGAGACGAGTACAAGGAGAGCAAAATTCTTGTTGTGGCGCGAGGGGTCATCGCGTAGGTTCGCATAGATGCGAGTCGATGTTGTGGAACGCCTCCCGGAACATGGAGCAGCGACACGGGAAGCCTTTGAAGATGCTTCGGTAAAGCTGGCGCTGCAGAACTTTCAGAGTGCGATGCAGGGCGATGACTCTCTCTTCGCCAGCGAGTATAGAGGAAATTGGCGGGTAAGTCGGACTGGGGATGGGCGCGGGATTTGCAGCGGAAATGTTTCTTTGTCTTTCAAGGAAAAGGAGTTTGGGCGGAACCGGGGCTTGTATCTTCAGTTGATGCAAAAACTGATCGAGCTATTGAAGGGCGCTGGGTCGCAGGAAGTATTGATGGCGAGACTGTGCCTGGTTTTGACAGGCGAGGAGGAATCGAGTCCGGTTGTTTTTTCCTTGGGGATTGAGCTCGAAGCTGTGGGCGATAACGGCGATCAAGCCGCCCTGCGCTGGGGGCTGGGCCTAGCACATTTGCAGCAGGCGCTGCTATTCACGTCCCGTCATTTGCGGCAAGTGATTTCACAGAAGAATGGCTGAGGCAGTTTACGGAAGGGGCCGGCGAGCTTGCGGGCGGCGGGGAATGCTCATGAAATGAAGGCACATCCGACGCGAAAGCCGCCCTGAGGAGTCTGTAGTTTCCAGACAGGCTTCAGATTTACGCGAACCGGCGGAAGAATCGGGACGTGCAAGACTGCAAGCAAATTGTCGGGAAGTTCTTCAGGCGAGTCCATTTCGATAGCGACACCGCCAAAACCAAGGTCCAGGACGCGGGCGCGGCGCGCACCCTGATCGCCGAGAACCGCGTAGGCGTTCGTGCCAGTCATGGAGACACGCTCGGCCTTGCGCTGGACGGTGAAGACGCGAGGCGCGGGCACGGGAAGACTTGCGGAAATCTCGGCAGCGGTGGCGGAAGCGGCGGCTTCGATCGCGGATTCGGTTTTTTCGGGCGCGCGTCTCGTTTCAATCGAGATGGGCTGAGAAGCCGGCGCAGTCCGATCCACGGGCGGAACGGCCTGCGGCTCTTCCTGCGCGGTGGGAGCCTCGGTGCGCGGCGATCCGTTTCCCTTCCGGCTGGAGTGATTTGAATGTTTCAAACGATAAAGACGCTCGTCGGCGATGCGGATCAACTGATCAGCTTGTTCGGCATCTTGAGGAAAATTGGCGACGCCGTGATCCATACTGACGCTGACGGTGAGTTGAAGCGGCTGTAGCATTTCCGCAAAAACGGTTTCGACACGGCGGGCGAGGGCCAGCGCCTGGGCGGCATCGGTTTGCGGGAGAATCAGGGCAAACTCGTCGCCGCCAATACGAAAAGCATAGTCCGAAGTGCGCAACGCTTTTTTGAGGGTGGCGGCTGCGGCGCGCAAAACTTCATCGCCGCGCGGGTGGCCATGCTTGTCATTCACTTCCTTGAAGCGATGCAAATCCAGCAGGACGAGGCCCAGGGGCTGACTGTAACGTCGGGCGCGATTGAGTTCCTTTTCGAATGTTTCGGCGAAGAGCCGCCGATTGTAGAGATCGGTGAGCGGATCGGTGACGGCGTTGAGCTGGAGTTTTTTCAGGTCGTCGTATTCGATGAGGATGGGAACACGAAGAAGACCCATTCGAGTGAGGACATCTATCAGAGCGGTGATAATCGAAATCTGACGATCGGTGCGATCGCTGAGCTCGCGGCGGCGCGCGAGCATGTCATCCCAGATTTGCAAACACTGAGTTTCGCGCAGATCCAGATGAGCGATCACACGGAAGTATCGCTGGAGAAACTGACCACGCGCAGGCAGATCGAGAGTATCGAGCGCATCGGCAAGCAGCTCGAGATAAGAATCCTCAATCGACAGGCGCGGGGGCGCAGGGGCGCCGGGGCTGGGCATATCCGGTATGGACCTAACCTCTGCCTATCCCCGCGGGGTTTGGGGAAAGCTGAATAAGTTTTCTACATTTATGTGGAGCAACCAAGAGTCCATTCGTACTGGACCTGGGAGAGCCACTTGGTAACTAGACCTCCCCAATTCGGGGGTATCCTATTACAAAAAGGGACAAGGGTAAAGAAAAGGCGGATTTTGCGGCGCAAAGTGAGTCGGCATGTCACATAACTACCCAGGCTTGCCGGACGTGAGGGAGAACTCATTCAATCGCGCGAAGAAATTTCAAACCAAAGAGGCGCATCTCCCCGACCGCATCTTGACGCAAGACCCTGGCGGCGATAGGCGGGGTTTCACTGGGAATCAGACTCGAAGATGCGGGCGACGGCGCAGGAATGGTTAAGTGCACGACTTGATCAGGCCGGATGATGTGTGCCGAGGTAATACAAGCCCCAGTAGCACTGATATTGAGAGTCTTGGTGAGCTCGATGAATTCGGCTCCGGAAGTGTCGATGCCGCGGACGAAAACGGGTACCTGTAAACGGATGCGAGGCGACCGCCGGGTTGAAGATGAAGGCACTAACTGCTTCTTCTTAAGAATGTCAGTCTCCACGGCCTCTCACTTGGTACCAGGGAACTAGTACGGATGCATGCATCTGGAATGCCAGTCAACTCTGGCGCTCACGCCAATAAGGTCATTTGTATGAATGAGATGAACGTATACTACAAGGTGAAATAAACTGTTGCAACGTGTCTGTTTCCCGGGATATCCACTTTCCTTCCTCAAATGTGCAAATGAAACGCTTTTGCCATTGACACTTGGGGACCACTTTGTAAAGCTCACTAGGGAAATTTTTTGCCACTTTACCCCCGAGAGGCGGGTTTGACGGATGTCCGGACGAATTGCAGTTCCCCCCCTGTCGGATGAGCGAAATCGTACCGTCCTTCCTATGAGTTACGTCCGCGGCCTGCTCGATAAAGTTGAGAAGTCGCTGCTAGTAGCGGAGAGGAACGGCGATTTACTCCTGGTGAATTCGCGAGCGAAAAAATTGTTGGAATCTTACAGATTCACCGAGACTTCGGGGTTGAATCTCTTCACGGACGTGCTCTTAGCAAAATCGAAACAGATCTTTGATCAAATCGAGAGCGGCGCGCACGAAGTGGAGCTGCAAATCGAACGTGGAGGAGTCAAATCTACAGCGCAGATCCAGTGGATGCCCGAGCCTGACTGGCTAGTTGTGGAACTTGAGAGCAAATCGGAAACACAACAAGCACAAGATCCTGCCACGCAACTGACGATTCAAGAGCTATTGCAGGAACGGGAGATAACGTACCGAAATCTTCTGGCGGCATACCTGAAATTGCAGGAGGTAAACCGGCAGAAAACAGTGTTCCTTGCGTCCGCGGCGCATGAGTTGAAGACACCACTCGCGGTAATCAAAGGCTACTACGACCTGCTGCTGGCCGGCTCGCTGGGCCGATTGACAGACAAGCAACAGGATATTTTGGAGGAGTCGAAGGACAGCTGCGAACGGCTGGTGCGCCTGGTCTCCATGTTCCTGAACTATTCGGCGCTGGAGAGCGGCAAGCTGGTGCTGCAATTGCGCGAGAACGATTTGCGAGATTGTCTGGAGGAGCTTTCGAAAAGGTGGACGGAGGCGTTTCAGCGCAAGGGAGTCAAGCTGGAAGTCAACATTGATCCGTCGATAGCGACGTTCCGATTCGACTACCAAAAGGTGCAGCAGGCAGCGGCCAATCTTCTGGACAATTCCTTGAAACATACGCCAGCCGGCGGCAGCGTGACGCTGCGTGCGGGCCCGCATTTCTGGGAGCGGCGCGTGGCGGCCATGGCTCCCGCTGAAGAGCGACGGAGATTTCGCTTGCCGCGACCGAACAGCGTCGAAGTGAGTGTGGCAGACTCCGGGCCGGGAATCGCGGCGGAACATCATCAGGAGATATTCGAAGATTTTGTCCGAGTGGACCGGAACACTTCGGGGATGGGGCTGGGACTGGCGATTGCGAAGCGGCTCATCCAGGCGCATCGCGGAAAAATCTGGGTGGAAAGCGAATCGCAAAGCGGGAGCAGATTCACGTTCTTGTTACCGATGGATCAGGGATAGGGAAAAGACTTTTTTGATAGAGAGGGAACAGTTGATGGCCACAAAGGAAAAGATTCTCGTTGTGGATGACGAGCCGAGCATTCGAAAGTATCTGCAGACCCTGCTGGAAGTTGATGGATTTGAGGTGGAAACCGTCAGCTCCGGGCGAGAGGCGCTCTCGAAAGTGAACGGAGGTGAGCGGCCGGACTTCATCATCCTGGATGTCCTGATGCCGGAAATGAACGGGATCGAGACACTGAAAGAGCTGATGCAGATCGATCGCAGCCTGAACGTGCTGATGCTTTCCTGTTCGAACGAGGTGGGCACGGTTGTCGAAGCCATTCGCATCGGGGCGCACGATTATTTGACGAAGCCATTTGAGAAATCGGAACTAGATGCGGCGATGCTGAAATCGCGCCAGAAAAAAGAGCTCACAGCAGAAAACCAAGCCCTGCGGGATTATTGCGATCAGGTCACGGAAGATTTGAGCTTTCTGGCAGCGAGCCCGCAGATGGTACGGATCCGGCAGCAAATCCTGCAAATTGCGCCGGTGGACGTGCCGGTCTTCATTTGCGGCGAAAGCGGCGTAGGCAAGGAAGTGGTGGCTCGCATGATCCACCTTCGCTCGAAGCGCCGCAACCAGGCGTTCGTGAAAGTGAATTGCGCGGCGCTGCCGGGAGAACTCCTGGAGTCGGAGCTATTCGGTTTCGAACAGGGGGCTTTTACGGGTGCAGTGCGAAGCAAGCCAGGTAAGTTTGAAATGGCCAACAAAGGCACAATCTTCCTGGATGAAATTGCGGAAATGAGCACACATCTGCAGGCCAAGCTTTTGCACGTTTTGCAGGATCATCAGTATTCGCGACTCGGCGGGCGCCACTTAGTGGAAACAGACGTTCGCGTGCTTGCGGCAACAAACATTGATGTGCAGGAAGCGATGAAGACGGGTAAATTTCGCGAAGATCTCTACTACCGGTTGAATGTTCTGTCCATCAACGTGCCGCCGCTGCGGGAGCGGACGGCGGAGATACCGCTTCTTTTCCGCCATTTCCTCACGAAGTACAGCGAGAAGTTTGGCAAGACGCCTCCGGGACCTTCGAAGTATTTACTGGACGCAGCCGTAAATTACCCATGGCCCGGCAATTTGCGCGAACTGGAAAATTTCGTGAAGCGCTACGTAATTCTCGAGGATGACGAAGGCAGCCTGCGCGAATTGATCGAAATGTCCTCGACACGCCAGCGAACTTCTCCTCGTGAAGAGCCTACTGTGCCGAGGGAAGTGGGGTTGAAAGCACTGGTGCGCGGTTTGAAGGATGAGGCCGAAGCGGAGGCCATAGCTGACGCACTGGAAAAGACCCGCTGGTGCAGAAAAGACGCCGCAAAAATGCTGGGAATCAGTTACAAGGCGCTGCTCTACAAGATGCGGCAGTTTAATCTGGATACGCCGCGCGCGAGGCGATCCGCTGTGGCGCCTGAGGCTGAGGAGCCGGCTTCCATAGTTGGAACACGACGCGACTAGGAACGCCCGTTCTCGCGGCATTTTTCCTTGAAGTAGGCCGCGAGGAGCTGCACCGCGACTCATCCGGGAAAAAAAGATACCAGCGTTTGCCGGAGTTGAGTTATTTGGTGTTGCCGGCAACGGGCGTGCGGCGGAAGTTTCCAGCGATTTACGGAACGAGCGGAGAAGGTTGCGGAAGTCGAACAAGTAGAACTCTGAGAAGGGGACGCGGGCAAAGAAAGCTACCCGCGGAGCGTGCTGGAGGATGGGGAATGACGGAACGTCGCACAGCTCGGCGCTATGACCTCTCGCTGCCGATCATCATCCGGGTTCCAACGGAACGGGAATTAGATACACAGCAAGGCAAGACACGAGATGTTTCCACCCGCGGGTTGTACTTCGTCGTCGGTCTGAACCTGGAGGCTGGTTCTAAGTTGGATATGACAATGACCTTACCGGCAGAGATAACCCATGGCACAGAGGTATTCGTGCGAGCCCTCGGCAAAGTTGTTCGCGTGGAGCACCGCATGGAAGACGGCAATACACGCATGGGAGTGGCGGCGGTCATCGAGCGGTACGATATTATTCGCGGAGAAACGGCCAAGGCGTGATTTATCTCCCGAGCCTTCGAGGACTCATCGGGAAATCACATACGACGCTTCTTCTGCTACTCCTACAGCTTGTTCTCTTCAGAGGGCCAAGGATTTCATCTTGCATTTCCTAGCACGTTGGGCCTAACATCCGCCCAGACTGTCCCCGTGGAGGGTCCCATGAAAGTGTCGGATCTAATCGGGTCCCGCAAGGAAGTATTCTCCATCACCGAAGAAACCAGCGTGCATCAGGCTGCTCAGTATCTGCGCGAGAAACAGGTGCGCGCCGTGGGCGTTGTTGACGCGGGCGGCAAGCTCGTGGGGGTGATCTCGCATAGCGATGTCTCCGACAAAGTGGCGGCAGAGAATAAATGCCCAGCGTGGATGAAGGCGTCGGACATCATGACGCGCGAACTGGTTACGGTAACACCAGAATTGACGCTGGAAGATTGCTTGCGATTGATGGATCAGAACACCATCTTTCATCTTCTGGTGGTTGATGAAGGCCATGGGTTCCGCGGGATGCTCTCCATTAGCGACATTTTGCGGGTGGTGGCGTCGGATGAGAAGGCGCGGGCGGACCTGCTGGAATCCTTGATATTTCCGCAACGGTAGGATCGGCAGCTGCAGATCCCACTGACAACAACCCTTTGGAGTAGCGGACCCGCCCCTGGAGCCGAGGAGAGAAAATAGAGTTCAAAGGTTGGATATGTTTTTACTATTGGGTTTTACTCCCTGCCTTGATGTCGGCGGCGAAAGTACTAGAACTGTATAAGTGGTCCTCCTGCAAGTTATTCCGATCAAATGACTTAAACAAGGATCCTTTCATTCATTCGGTCTGAAGCCTTGGTCGCTCAATGGCCTGCCTTGTGCAGCTTCCTTACCTGCTGGAACTTCACGCGAATATGCCGTCTGAAAAGCCAAAGATGGTCAAGGGTGCTGAACCCGTCGATTTACTACCGCCGGATTACGTTTTGTTCGGCCAATCCGAGGCCATGAAGGACGTGCGGCTGCGCGCGGCGAAAATCTCTGATACCAGCATCCCTGTTTTGCTGTATGGCGATGGAGGGACAGGGAAAGAGGTCCTAGCGCGGTGGATTCATAAGCACTCTCCGTCGCGCGCTGGCCAATTTGTCAAAGTCAACTGTGCGGCGATACCCGGTACGCTTCTCGAGAGCGAGCTGTTCGGCTATGAAAAGGGCGCATTTACCGGAGCACGCGAATCCAAACCCGGGAGAGTCGAGCTCGCGCATAACGGGACACTATTCCTTGATGAGATTGCCGAGCTTGATTTGGGGTTGCAGAGCAAGCTCCTGCAATTTCTGCAGGACGGACACTATTCGCGAATTGGCGATGAGACGGAGAGAGCAGTCGAGGCGCGCTTGATATGCGCGACGAATCAAGATCTAGAGCGCGGAATCCGTGCGGGAAGATTCCGCGCTGATCTGTATTATCGCATCAATGTGGTCCGCATTCGGATGCCGCAATTGCGCGAGCGCCGTGAAGACATCACGATCCTGGCAGAATATTTCAAGAAGCAGTATGAGAGTCAATTCGCAAAGGAATCCGCGGCTCTCGAACCGCAAATGCTGAATTACTTGCGAAATCTGGATTGGCCCGGGAATTTGCGTGAACTTTCGAATGGTATCGCACGGTATGTTTTGATCGGGCCGGAGGCCGCGATTATACCGGAATCGTCGAAGCGGCGAACGGCGGCTGCGCAGGTGTCCTCCGACGAAGCGAATGCCGTTCCCTTGAAGCGCATGGCCAGGGAAGCGATTCGTGAAATGGAGCGCAATCTCATTCTCGAGGCCTTGCGTGCGAATCATTGGAACCGCCGGAGAGCTGCCGTGGCCCTCAAGATCAGTTATCGAGCTTTGATTTATAAGATTCGCGATGCAGGCCTGGTCTCCGGACGTTCGAAACTTAGTGCGGATTCTCAAGCGCGTAACAACGGCACTCCACTTTCCTCCGCCGACTAGCGGATCAGTTCAGGAACCATCGTCTTCTGCCTGCCCTTCGGCCGCGAAGCTGTTCCAGTTTGCGCTGGTTTCATTTCTTTTGTCTTCCACCGTTTTCTGCAAAATCCAGAGTCTTCAGCCTTGGAAAGAGACACGCGCGATGCTTGAGGGGGTTTAGTTCCCCAGATCGAGCGACATTTTTCCGGCCGAGCCTGTTTGGCTGTCAGGCCGGTGGATTCCAATTCCCGCTTGTCCTACGGACCAAATAGTCCCTGGCCGAAGGACAGTATGCACGCTAACCCCGGAATGCTTTGACTCCCTGCTCCAAAACTGTTCCGCATGCCAGTAGTAATGGTACTGGTCTTCCCTTTATCCTGCTCGCGAAGTTAGGGCAAGACTTAAAAGCAGCTATTTCCGCGGGCTCCCACTCCCCGCCCCAGCTAACGAGCTGACAAAAGCCCTGAGGAAATGAGAACAGTGAAAACGAGCCTAAGAGGATTGGTGTGCGTGGCAAGCGCGTTTATTTTGAGTTCTTCTGCAGTGTTCTTGAGTGGCTGCGCGGGACTGGTGAATGCAAACGGGACGAATCCGCACGCGGCCATCCAGGTGAATCCGGCGAGCGTAAGCTTTGGCAGCACCGCCGTTGGCAAGAAAGTCTCTCAGACCGTTTCAGTCGCAAACACTGGCAACATGTCGGTCAACATCAGCCAGGCGAATGTATCGAATAGCCAATTTTCTGTTTCGGGCCTCGTTATGCCGCTTTCTCTGCCGGCAGGCCAGTCCAGCAACTTTCAAGTTTCATTCGTGCCCAATTCTTCAGGCAACGTCGCAGGTACGCTGACTGTCACGACCGACGCGGGAGCGGCTTCCGCACAGGTTGCACTCTCAGGGAACGCGACGCCAGCCGCACAACAGGTCAGCCTGAATCCGGCTAGCCTAAATCTGGGGACCATCACTGTGGGAAACACCGGGAGGGGTACGGCAACAGTCAGCAATGTCGGCGGCTCCAATCTGATGGTGTCCCTGGTCAGCATAAGCGGCGGTCCATTTGGAGTCACTGGTATCACTACCCCGAGCACGATTGCGCCGGGTGCCAGCATCACCTTGAACGTGACGTATTCACCCACGATAGCCGGGAGTAATTCCGGTGTAATCACAATTACAAGCAATGATCCGCAGACTCCTACGTCCACGATCTCGCTAGTGGGAACAGCAACAACGGCGGCGGTGGCGCCAGCGATCACGACGCCGCCGGCGAATCAGACGGTAACGGCGGGGCAGACGGCAAGCTTCACGGTAGTGGCGGGAGGGAGCGCGCCGCTGAGTTACCAGTGGCAGAAGAACGGGGCGAACATCGCGGGGGCGACATCGGCAAGCTACACGACGCCGGTA
>Ga0137393_10003105_pt1 | contig 10746 bp, 14 predicted proteins | sample 15con2h34BmetaG_FD_101396 | JGI IMG/M metagenome (GOLD analysis project Ga0137393, IMG submission 101396) | Vadose zone soil microbial communities from Angelo Coast Range Reserve, California, USA - 15con2h3.4B metaG | ecosystem: Environmental > Terrestrial > Soil > Vadose zone > Saprolite...
CTGTCAACCGATCTACAGATACGAATTACTGGACTCGACGGAGTACCAAAGACGGCCTTGTGCAAAACGGTCGGAATTCCCCGATGCCAAGAGGTGAGTTCGTGACCAGTCGGTGAAGTCTATTTGTTCATGATTATGGCAGTGCCTTCAGAAACAAGGCTAGATGAGAAACCGATCTCAAGACCGGCATCCCCACCCCCAGGTGCCGACCGGGCGAACCAGGTTTGTGTCTTATACCCTAATCAAACGTATATTATACTCATATTCTTCTAGGCCCTACACATTGTTCAATACATTGGTGATACTGCGTTACCTCGTCTACGCAAGTTCCTTGTAGATAACGACCGTGTCCTAACGGCTTGCACTAACATCATGTATTACATTGTGTCGCCTGCCTTGAAGATTAAAAGCCGGTATTGTTATATCGCTACAACTTTATCATCCAGCTGACGCTATACCAGACCACTGGACTTCGATCCCACAATCTCACTAACTTTGCGAGAAGTGACTCGTATCTCCGCCGCAATCAAGACATGGCGGGGGGTGATTTCTGACATTATCAATGACACTCGCTTTTTTACAAGTTCTGTGGAGGCAGCGATGGATTTTCGGTCCATTGTTCAGGCCTGGGTCGATACAGATAAGACTGTTCTCGTGGACTTTCTCGGTGAGTAGCTTTATGTTGCTTGTTTGACTTGTTCGACATCTCTCGAAATCGTTTGTAGGCAAAGTGACATCAGCACCCTCTACAAACATTTTTACCAGCCGGGAGACGGAAAATCAGCTTCGGTCCATGAACATGCGGAGGATGTCATATCTCTTGCTTTGTGGTGAGAAGAACCAATTTTTGACATCACTTCCGACGATCCAAGAGAAGCTGGTCGACGTTCTGAAGAACACGTCCGCTCCGGTTGTTCAAGCCGAGGTCTATCTTTGTGTGCGGGTTCTCATGTGTAGACTCAGCCAGCACAACCTGGATAGCTTCTGGCCTGTAATATTATCGGAAATGGTAGGCCCCAAACCACAATTTGTCTGATTCTGTGGGTTGTGTTGACCATTGATAGTATCGGTTGCTGGAGCAAACGATGATCGAAGTCCCTCCAGATGGCTCAGAAGCGTTGTCCTTGATCCTTTCAGTATGCAAATTCATCGACCTCCTCCTTGTCCTTCAAACGGAGGAGTTCCAGATGTAAACTTCATTTTCTTAATCCTTTCACCCGCAGCTGAGCAAAACAATCAGGCATCAATGGATCTTCGTCACGGACACGATAGATGCAGTCTATCGACCTGACGAGATTGCTCCAGAAGCAATGCTTGATCAACTTTCTGAAATCGCTGGAGGGTTGCCGGCACCACAAGTTAGTATCCGTTGTCATTTATCCTAAATTATCTGCGTTAACTCTCGTGTGCTTGACAGGAAAGTGCGCAAAATTCGTCAAGTGCTGGATTCAGTGCCCTCTCTACACCAGGGTCGAACCCCCGGATGCTCCGCCGTCCGATGCTCACGCACTTGCGCCAAATCGATTCCATCCGGGACCTGGTCCCGTTTTTCTCAAGCGTGAGCGTTGCAACCTATGAGAGTATCTACTCGAGTGGGGGCAATATCGACTGGGATGAAGTAGAGCGAGGTCTATTGAGCGATATGTTTGAACCTCGATGAACCTTGCTTGCACAGTTGTAGTTCCCTGACTTGCGGCAGATACCACTGATTTAGATTTGATTCGGTACCACATTGTATCATACCATCAGGACGGTAGTCTTATTTAAATAATGCCACGAGACTGCCCCGAAAAGCCATAAAACGGATAAATAGTGACAGAATCAACCGAGAAAGGAGACTCCCTAAAAGTGCACCTGGCTAGAAATCACCCCAGCTCCGGCGGAATTTGTACTGCATACGGTCCTGTGTTAATCACCAACAGGCTCGCACAAAGAGCCACATTACCTTGTATGGAAGATTCTTTCGCATCCTCTCGCTGGGGGTCGTCGGCGCCTTATATCCGCTTTCTCCAGAGCCCCACTCGCCATGAGCTTCGCTGTCGGCCTTTGCTCGGCGGAAGCGAACGGCTGGGTCTTGCTGTTCTGGTGGGGTTTGTCGTTCAAATTTCCTGGGGAATTCCTGGTCAAAACTCTCCACTTCTACCACTGGGGAGTGCTGGTCGTCGTTGGATGCCGGTGGTTCAGCATGCTGGGCAAGTGCTTCTTCTACTGAAATACCCTGAAAGACTGCTTCCCGTTCGGCTTCTTCGCGCTCGATGGTCTCGTGATGCGAGAAATGCTCAATATCTTCTGGGTGATTGTAGGCCGCTGCCCGTTGCGTTTCTGGCGTACTGTGGTATTCCTATAAAAATAGATGGATTTTTCGGCAGTGTGAGATATTTGATGGGTGACGCAATCCCGCATATATCACGTACCTTCATGATGGAGGAAAAACTCTATTGTTGGAAAAGGAATAAGGAAAAGAGCAAGTGGAAGGGAAGATGGGTACACACCGCTCTCCACATCGTAGTGATGGCCTTCGACACCAAGGTCCTCGAAATTGGGTAGCGCAGCAAGGCCTGCAGCTTCGAACTCCTCCAGGGTAATTTCACCATCCCTGTTCTTGTCGACGGCCTCGAAAATGGTATCGACGATTAGCTTGGCCTTTTGCTGGTGCTCGTCCTCGTCCTACGCGTAGCATATCGATTAGCATGAGGTATAGGGCGTGACCATTGTAAGTTCCACCTTCGATTTCTTTTGTGAGTATACGTGATGTACACCATATATCGCCTCGACTTCCTCCGAGTCCCATACGCCATCACTAGTGATTTTTTAGAGTGAATGGGAAAAGGGCATTCACGATTGTCAACGCACCGATTAAGATCATGTAGCTGGAAGAAGCTCGGTAGGTCGAATGACTCTCTGTTACAACGTGTCAGAATCTAGAGGAGCATTATGCTACGTCTTTGCATACATATGATGCTCCGTTGCCATCTAGCAGCGATACTTATTAAAACGGAAAGATACATGAGTATGCACACGTACGTGTCGCTGAGCATACTCTGTATCGCCAGAGTCAGGCTCATGTGAATGGTCCCCATGAGCGCGCGTGAATGCCACGTAAACAAGGAGAGCACAAGAGAACGATCTGAGGTTCATGCGGAGGAAAGTAAGAGAAGAAGGATCGCAACGGAACGCAACGCCGGCGGCAATAAAATTCCCACATTACCAACCACGGTTATCACTCGGTTATCACAAATAAATTTCAATTATTCCTCATAATCAGGGCTGCTAACAAAACCTCATACACAAGCTGTGCCTGTTCTGGCCGCTCCACCATTCCCGGTCGCTGTTCGCGCAGCGAGTCGATTTCTTGAGCCACTTCATCCCAACTAATCGATTCGGGAAGTGGGCCAAGCGGGGATTGCGACAGCGGTGGCGGGCGGCGGGGCGGGACACGCTCTACAGGCTGCGAGGAGGGCGAATACAAGAGGCCATTGCTACGCAAGAGCGAGCAGAGCGCGATAAAAGCCCCGGAGCGTCCGATCCCGGCCGAACAGTGTACCATGACGGGTGGCTCGGCATCCGCTGTTCCTTCCAGGCCTCGCACGTCCTTATTGACACGATCCACGAGCCTGATGAAATTCAAAAGACCCGCTCGATCGTCTGGTTCCGGTATGCCATGGTCAGGCCAGGCACCGTATAACAGATGACGGAATATCACGGCGGGGCTTGATACACCAGCTACGATCGGCGTCACAGAAACAGTACTTGTTACACATTGCGCGCTTTCTACCGTCTCGCTCTTGACTAGAGTGACTCTGAGAGGAGGTAGCTCGCTCGTCCCTTGGGTGGGGCGGATGATCGAAGATTCGCCGGTGTGGCTGGGAAAATAGGGATGTGCCTTTTGCCTCCCAGATTCAACGTTACGCGCCAATTGCACAACTGTGCGTGCCCGCGAAAAACTCAGAGCGGGCTCCTCCGGTGGGCTAAAGGGGGAGTGAAGCCCGGCGATGAGGCTGAGAAACTCGTGGGCGGTATTAGGTAGTGGCGCCTGGGTGGAAATGGTCCAGCGTCCGCCAGCGAGCTCCCGCACCCAATTGCCATTAAGATAGCGACCGCCTACGTCCACACGGCTACGATCATAAGGCAGGATGTCGGAATATCGATTACAGAAGCGAAGTTCTGGGGAGCAACCAAGAGCAACAGAATAATGATCTGTGGCGTTTTCCCTAGGATGCCCGCCAGAAGGGAACTGGATGGTTGGGGCCGGCTGCGGTGAAGCTAATAACAATTTGGCCCGGACGCGAGAGCGCTCTCGGTCGGTGAGTATTCGCCAGGCGTTGTTGATATGTTCTTGCTTATATGCATTTTGGAGCCATAACGGTACCGGTGCTTGGGACATGATGGCCGTGATGTGATAAGAGACGTCAATCAATGTTAACTCGCCTGATCACGACAGAGACCCGAATCAAGTACCTCGTCTCTAATCCATTGGTGTTCAATCTCCCTTATTTCCCCCGTTTCCTCTAGGGTCAGCTCTACCTTGGATAATGCCCTCGGCAAATCCTGCCTTATCGATGGCAATCCGGAGACTTGCTGGGCCTCTCAACAGGCTCGTATTACATCACATTCTGTTGTCGCTCCACCTAAGACTCCATCATTTAGGGTCTTCCGCAGTACATCCAACTAGTCTTCTCGTCTCTTGTCACTCCCAAGCGTATTTCGCTGACCTTTCAAGGAGGCTTCGTTGGCACCACTTGCGTAGTGACTACGCGATCTCAAGATGCCACCAGCTGGCAAGAACTCACCCGGATCTACCCCGAGGACGTGAATCGTTCACAGAGATTCGATCTTACCCCAGGAGAGCCAGTGAAAGGTATGAAGCTGGTTTTTGAAGAGAGTTCGGATTTCTTCGGTCGTATAACGGTATATGACTTGATGATCGAGGGGCAAATATGGAGCGACGAGACCGAAGACTCGAGAAACTAAGGGGTGGATCACAAGGGGCTCACGCAATTAGATTTCGTTCATTTCCAAATCCTTGCATAGCAGTGTTGTGAGAATATGTACGAAATGCACCCTGATGGACACCATTAAACCGACGACATAATATAAACGACCTCAGTCAGCCTCAGAACAACTGGAATGCCCTCCAAGGCGGAGACAGATTTCCTTTCTCATCCACCTCTATCCAGCGAGCGTGCGCCTGGTTCACTTCACCAGGAGTGTCATCCCTGAATCCGTATCCAAAGGCTCGATCCCAGTCTAGCGCGACAGCGGCCATCTTGCAGACATCGGAACTGGTAAAGGGGTTCAAAAGTCGTGAGAGAAGGTATGAAGACACAGAAAAGCGGACGTACTTGATTCCACAGATCACTGCACCAGGCTTCAGGTCATTTTGCCAGGCCCACAGGCCAGAAAGCAGTGCAAAATCAACGATCATGCCCTTTGTGAGTCGCACCCTGTCCTCTTCAGATAATTCAGCGAATTTGTCCTGGAAGTAAGGCGCAGGGCTTGCTATATCTCGGAGGTCGGAGTTCTCACTCCTCGAGAGAGAAAATACCCTTGAGTCTGAGTCGAGCTGCGACTGGAGTTCCTCGAAAACATCGGGATCATCGGATGCCAAATAAACGGCCTGTGGTGCGGTATTTCCGGCCGAACGAAACAACCTGGTCCACGCAGCATTCCCAGCGGCGGAGTATTCTTCAATCGGAATATACTTGTCGTGATATTTCCAGGATGATCCAAACCCGTCACCACGACGAACGTGGATACTCTCGTACTGATCAGTTAACCGGGAGTCGTCGGAGCGCACGCTGAGGAACGACGCCAGTTCTGTTCTGGCAGAGTGGATGAGTGCTGCTGTTGCCGCATTGGGGCGGATCGTCTCAGTGAAAGATAGCTGTGATCGGTTGTAGATGCCGCGGAGACGATTCAGTTCACGGCGGTACCTAAGTCACGTCACCATCAATTGGAAGGCCAGTGTTAGGCACCCGCCAACTTACGGATCCTCGAATTCGTCTGAGAAAGCATGCCCAAAATGATATTTTGCAGTCCGCGAGTTGATGATCTATACGAGGACTATCACGGATGATTTTTCAAGTATATCAGGTAAGTAAGCCTACCCAGTGTCTGGTTCAAATAAGTACTCTATCGTCGCCATGAGATTATCTCTCACCTGGCATTTCTCGGACACGCGACTAGTTCTGATATCCGAGGATCGAGAGTCGGCAATCATTCCGTAGATTCTAAATGAGATCTTACCCTCTAGAGGTGGTGCGCGGCATCCTGGATCAGGACCTGGTTGGCGTGCACGAACATCCTGGAAGTGGTCTATCCATCTTTGGTAAACATCAATTGCTGCTCACCGCGCTCTAAACAAGCTACGAACTTGCCACGGTTCCAATATGTATCGTCGACAAAGAAGGTTCTGTTTACCTGGATAGTTGGACGTGGTTGAGCGTCAACGTCGATAACGGAGCCAAGAGTTCAAGACGGTTCACCTCTCGTGCAAGCCCGGCAGCCTGAGCCATAAGAGCTAGGTCTGCTAGTAGGCCGACATGACCACCCAGCATGTAGGTAATTGTCTTGTTGCAGAATCGAATTGGTAAGCCCTCCGGAGCGGGATATTTTCCTGGGTCGACTTTATCGTGGTGGACAACGTCTTGCTCACCCGACCAGAACGTCGCTGACGGCGTGAATTCGCCCATGAGTTTGTGGCATTCATGCTCGTATTCTAATGGATCCAAAGGAAAGTGGGTATAGTTCTTGTATGAAATGAGATTTTCGGGGTCCAAGGGAGTGACATCATCTTGTTTTGGGGTCGGAATAGGAGATGGTGAAGTCTCGACTATACCGGAAGCTGAAAGAAGGTAATCGGGATGCTTGTATGACAGGATAATTGCCAGGAAGAGAACCAGCGCCAGTGCGGACCCGAGAACCAGACCACAATGAGTGACGAGCCACTGTATAACGATACGGGGATGTAGACTTTTCCTTTGAAGGTCTAGGTCATCGTCACCCCTAGCTCGATAGCCCGAGGATGGAAAGGCCGCGCTTGTGGAGGAAGCGAGGAGTGGTTCTTGCTGTTGTTGTTCATATTCGCGGTAGTCACTGTCATCATATTGTTCTAGCTCAATCTCAGTGAATGCTTCTTCTGCATGTCCAGAACGAGAATGTGGTGTCCTAGGTGTGAGTGGTTCGCGTTGCAGACGCGCAGACGCACTTGGTATGTGGGAGGGACGTGGTGGCATGAGAATTGAATAGGGCGAGGGCGCTGGCTAGATCCCATCTCTCTTTTCGTTACCGTTACTATCGAATCAAAGAATGACACGAGCTACCCGGGTCTCCCTATGGCTGGCCATATTCTTAGTCGCATATTTCCTCGCCCTCTTCGCGTTCATCCCTGTCCCCTTCTTCTCGAAAGAGCATGCTGAAGAAATACTACCAGTGGTCCGTTCCGTTTTTCTTTTGCCGCCTGTCTTGAACGCTGAAATCATGTCTAGTTACCATGGTGGCTGCTCATTTCCTTCGGTTCATACACACTCTGGTCACTCGGACATGGCCTCTACACATTCCGGGATTGCACAGATGCATATACGGAGTTATTGAGTGTAAGTCTCGAGCCTCCAAATGCTGGGACATGCTTTAACACTTTATCAGGAAATATCTCAGGCAAAGTCGGAGTTGCGGGTCAAAGGGGTCTCTGTAGACTAGGTGGTGGATATATATACAGCTCTGGAGTAATGGGACATATCGGTCTGGAAAAGTCGGACGCAAGAGACGAAGCCCACATGCTAATGAATACCTAACGATGCGCGCTGGTTTATCACGCACGGGTGAGAACAGTATGATCCGTATGACAGATCCAGACGCACCAGTTGTATGACGCTCGTGCGTTCTGTCTGGGGTAGCATGGCAATCTCCTCTGGCCTCATGTTGATAAGTTTCAGAACAACTTCCTGTTCGCGCTGTTCAGTGTTATTCTCCTACACGCCTAGACTGTGGCTCACCCGTTGGTTTTCCGGTATGGCGGCTAGTGCCGCCGGAATGTTTTGGTTCGTAGTTTGCGAGGCTGGGGGCGCGTTGTAATTACCCATTGGCACCGACGTCCCCCCAGATCCACCAGCGGCAGCGTAGGATAATGGATATCCAGGTGGACCTGCACGCGGAGCACCCATGCCATACCCTCCAGGTGGTGGGGTGGGGAATTGTGGGGTTCCAGTGCGCGAACTCTGAGCCTGTAGATGAGGGACTGCTGCCACGGATGGTGCTTGAATACCATTTTGTCGAGGGGCAAATGATGCTAAGGTTTGCTGCATAAGGAGAATCAGAAATCGGACTTGGGGAATGGACGTGAATGAAACCTGAAATATTGGGATATCGATGATGCCTATCTTGACCATGAGGGCGACCAGAGCATATGCAATCTGAGGTTGAGCATTGAGGATTCCCTTTGCCTGGTCTGGAGTTGTTCTCTGCGAACGTCAAGCTCTGGTTATAGCTAAAGACAATAGGACAATGCATGCCTTGAGTTCCAGAAGGAGCTCTATCAGTTGGTCCTCGGGTAGTTGAATTGTCGACGACATTGTGTTAAGTGTCCGAGTCTGTGAAAGCACGTGGCCCGCTAACTGAAAGTCATCCTTCGTCTTACCCTTCGCTCCTCATACCCAGTCATGTCAAGTCAAGAGCCGGCATGCTATACCGTCGTGTACGAAGATAGCTCAGAGGCCCCTTCAACACAGGATCTTCGCAACGCACTCCAGAAAGGCTCAGATGAGGTCAAAATCGACGCCATGCGCAAAATTATAGTCCTTACGATCAATGGTAACGCCCAGGTATGCCAGACTACTTGTACCGTGAATCCCAGTATGCTGAGGTGGCTACACGACGCCCTATTAGCCCCAGCTGCTCATGCCTATAATCCAATACTGTATGCCGTCGCGCAATAAACAGCTAAAGAAGCTGTTGCATTTCTATTGGGAAGTCTGCCCCAAGTACGATGACAACGGGAAGCTGAAGCAGGAAATGATTCTCGTTGTGTGAGTCAGTCTAGGGGTATTCTGCGTACTGTCTTTAACACTTTTGCGCGTCGGCCATAGGAATGCTATTCGAAATGATCTGGTACGCCTCCATTCCTCGCCGCTCTTCGCGCTCCTGACTTGTGGGCTGCAGCAACACCCAAATGAATACATCCGCGGCGCGACCCTCCGCTTCCTTCAAAAGATTTCACGAGACCAAGAGCTTCTCGAGCCTCTGATTCCCATATGCAGGTCATGTCTTGAACACCGACATTCTTATGTCCGGAAAAATGCTGTCTTCGCGGTCTACACCATCTATCGGGAGTATGAGCACCTTATCCCCGACGCGCCAGAGCTCATCCAAACGTTCCTGGCCGCCGAATCTGACGCCACTTGCAAACGCAACGCTTTTGTATTTCTAGCAAACTGCGCCATGCCAAAGGCTGTCGAGTATGTGGCACAGGTGCACGATCAGATTGGGAGTCTCGATGAGTTGCTGCAAATAGCCATTATCGATGTAATCCGACTAGACTGCAAGGCCGATTCGACTCATAGGGTAAGTGTCCGACTCGCTTCGTGTTAGGAAGTCTAGTGAGAACGTCTGCATGCAGCCAAGATGGATCCGCTGCATCTTCGAGCTCCTGAACGCGTCTTCTCATGCAGTGCAGTACGAAGCGGCCACAACTCTCACTGGTCTGACTCAACATGCAGCGGCTGTTAAGGGTTTGTACCTCTGAGCGGTGCGTCAGTGATTGTATCTAATTCTGGAGACAGCTGCTGCGAATACCTTCATCAACCTTGTCGTGAAGGAGTCCGACAACAATGTGAAGTTGATAGTACTTGATCGGCTGGACGCGCTGCGTTCAAAACATGGTCATGTGTTTGACAACCTCATAATGGATGTACTCCAAGTCCTTTCTAGGTATTTCCGTATTCCAACCTTCTCATCATTCGGAAACCCACACATTGCAGCGCCGACATCGAAGTACGTCGAAAGGCCACGAACATCGCCCTTAGCATGACTTCTAGCCGGAACGTGGAAGATGTGGTTACGTTTTTCAAGAAGCAGCTACAGAAAACTCAGGATCAAGATTACGAGAAGGTATTGAGGTCTCAGTCGAGTCTCTTTCCGCGAATGGCATTGACGTCATCCAGGCTCCAGAATACCGTCAGCTATTGATACAGTCTATTCACATCTGTGCCGTAAAGTTCTCCGAAGTGGCTGCTAATGTTGTCCACGCCCTTATGGAGTTCCTTGGTGACTCGAATAACCCTTCGGCTCTGGATGTCGTCGCTTTCGTTCGGTGAGTGTTCTTCTGACACACGTTTTTGTCCCCTTTTATAGATTGACATCATATTTCAGTGAAGTGGTTGAGAAATTCCCTGCCCTGCGACCTTCAATCACCGAGCATCTGATTCGCACTTTGCCGGAGATAAAGTCGGGAAAGGTTTATCGTGGTGTCCTTTGGATATTGGGGGAGTACGTCGAGGGTGTCAATGAGATCGCCAATACGTTCCAGGAGGTCCGGAAAGTTCTCGGAGAGATCCCTATTCTGGCTGTGGAGCAGCGCCTGCTAGACGAAACCGGCGTCGGAGACGAGGATAAAAAGGAAGGAGACGAGAGGAAAGAAAGTGTTACAACTCGGCCAAAGGTTCTTGCGGATGGCACGTATGCTACCGAAACTGCATACTTGAGCACTGCCTCCGCTCGGCTGGAGGTGGTTCAGGCGGCTGATAAGCCCCC
>Ga0137393_10003109_pt1 | contig 10740 bp, 6 predicted proteins | sample 15con2h34BmetaG_FD_101396 | JGI IMG/M metagenome (GOLD analysis project Ga0137393, IMG submission 101396) | Vadose zone soil microbial communities from Angelo Coast Range Reserve, California, USA - 15con2h3.4B metaG | ecosystem: Environmental > Terrestrial > Soil > Vadose zone > Saprolite...
AAAAGTTGAACGGTCATGTTGATGCCGTCGCTGAATTGCCATTGTTCGCACCTCCATCCGCAGCAGGTCTCGAGCGCCTTCCGCAGTTAGGCTCGTACCAGTTCCCACATGCGAGGTGACACTTCGGCGAATTGACCGCTCTTTCGCATTACGCGCCGAAGGTAGACTTCAGGGTCTTTCGCTCGCGATACGTATCCCTCGTTCCGCATCCTCCGCACAATCTCCTCTATCGAAAGCGGGCCGGCACTGATCACGCAAATTCTTCTCGCATGGACAATCGCTGTGACCTTCTTGGCGGGCGGCAGCGCGGCATGAATTTGATGTAGCGTTTTCGCGGCGTCAGACTGGGCAGCCGCGAGTTGCTGCATCAGAACCAAGAACCCTTCGAACATTGGCCCCTTGGCTTGAGCCGCTGCAGAGCACGCAGACTCCCACCCCTGTGCAAGCTTGGCGCGCGACTTTGGGTGAATCACGATCGCCGCTAGACCTCCAGCGGCCGCAAGCTGGAGCCAGGGCGGTAGGCGGCGAAAACCTTCGAAGAGACTCTTGATTCCTCGAATTGCTGCCTGGAGCGTTTCGACGCCGATCGTCACGGTGAATGTAGATCCGAGCGTGAATCCCAAGGTGGCGCTTGTTGATCTCGCATGATCGCGACAGGCCATGTCGAGACGGGCGTGACCACAGTTCGCGGTGTCTGTTCGAATATGGTCACGGCACGTTGTGTAGATGCAGACCCATATCACAGGCGCGCCCATTTTCTGAAGATGGCGGTCCGATGTGAAGACGGGCAATCCGAGTTCGCGACTCGCGTGCAAGTAGGGCAAATCTTTCGGATCGACGATCTCGCGATTGGGAGCCGAGTTATTGGGATCGGCCCAACCATCCGGCATGGGCGACAAAGGCGGATAGAAGTGCAGTTTCGCACGCAAAGACTCCCATACATGTTCCGCTTCAGGAAGTGTAGCGCCAGTTTCCTCAGCCAATATCGGAAGATATTTTTCGATCTCGACTTCGAGGAAATCTGGAGCGATCAGCACCAGAACGCCCGCGTCGAGATCTTCTTCCAAGCCTGACCGATTGCGAGGATCGTCCCTCTTCGACAGTTTCCAGCGCAAGTCCGCATGGATCCTGTTCGCATCGACAATCGCACGAATCTGGAGGATCTGTGTCTCAACCAGGCTCTTCAGGTCAGGCGACATCTCCAAGAACCGCCGGAGCGTTGGAAGAGTTTCCGACCGGAAGAGACGATCGAGGCGAAAAAGCTCGGACTGAAGGGGCTGGGTAGCCATACTCCGATTTTATCCCGGCGGTCGATCTTCAGGAGCAATCAACGGATATCTTGGCGGATATGAGCGTTCTACACCTCACAGAATCAATCGATTACGGAAATCGTTATACGCCACCGCGGTTCGCAATGCTCCCGTGATGCGCTTTTAGAATAGGTACTGATAAAAATGAGGGAGCTTCCTGCGAACAATTGAATAGTGGCTGAGACCCGTTGCTCGCTGGAGAGATCAGTATGCGCTTCCCCCGGATTACCCTCCCCCTTGCGTGCTTTGCGCTATTTGCTCTCCGCGCTGTAGGGCAATCACCCAATGGGAATATCAACGGCTTGGTCCTTGACCCATCCAATCGAGTCGTCGTTGGCGCTGAGATCATCGCGGTGAACGACGTAACTGCCGTACAGTTCACCACCAAGAGCAATGGCGAAGGTATTTATGTCTTACCGAGTCTACCTCCCGGCCCCTACCGACTCCAGGTCTCCAAAGTAGGCTTCAAGACAATCATCAAGCCTGACATTGTTCTCAATGTTCAGGACGCGCTCTCCATCAATTTCACTCTTCCGATAGGAGCTCTTTTGGAGACACTGACGGTTGAGGGTGGTGCTCCGCTGGTCAATACAGAGTCGGCAACGGTAAGTACCGTTGTCGACAGGCAATTTGCCGAAAATCTTCCAATGAATGGAAGGAGTTTTCAAACTCTCATCCAATTGACGCCAGGGGTGGTCGTGACTCCGAGCAGTGCAACCGATGGAGGACAGTTCAGTGTCAACGGCCAGCGCACCAGTTCAAACTACTGGATGGTGGATGGTGTTGGGGCCAACATTGGCGTAAGTTCAAGCGCGATTCCTGGAAACGGAGTAGCTGGTTCCCTAGGGTCTTTCAGCGTCCTGGGAGGCACGAACAGCCTTGTCTCGGTGGATGCGATGCAGGAGTTTCGCATACAGACATCGACGTATGCGCCCGAGTTCGGACGCACTCCGGGTGCTCAGGTCTCGATCGTTACGCGATCCGGTACAAACCAATTCCATGGCACGGCGTTTGACTATGTACGTAACGATCTTTTCGATGCCAATGACTGGTTTAACGGGTACACAAACGATCCTCCCCTCCCGAAGCCTGAAGAGCGGCAAAATGATTTCGGAGGCACTCTCAGCGGTCCTCTACTCAAGGACCGGTCATTCTTCTTCTTTTCGTACGAGGGGCTCCGCCTTAGGTTGCCCCAAGTTGCGAATACGACGGTGCCAGATGCCGCCGTGCGCCAAGCCGCCATTCCGGCCATGCAATCTTACTTAAACGCCTTCCCGATGCCGAACCGCTCAGGCGATACAACCGCGGGCGCCGCTCCCTTTAATGCCAGTTACTCCAATCCCGCTACGCTCGACGCATACAGCATTCGAGTGGATCACAGGTTGACCAGCAAGTTCACTCTGTTCGGGAGGTATAACCATTCCCCGTCGCAACTGAGTCAGCGTGGCCCGTTTTCAGATGCACTGAACATAACGAATCGGTCCCAAATCACAACCAGTACGGCGACTCTGGGTGCGACATGGGCGCTAAGTTCGCTGATCGTCGACGATCTGCGACTAAACTATAGCCGGACATCCGCTGGCGGGGATTTCTCCATGGATGATTTTGGCGGTGCCATTCCTTTGGCATCTTCGCCGTTTCCGACCCCCTTCACAAGTCAAACCTCCGGGTTCAGTCTAGGGATCTTTTCCCTGACGAACGACCAAGGCTTGCAACTCGGCAGACTAGCGGCAAATCTGCAGCGCCAAGTGAATATCGTAGACAGTCTATCGGTGCAGCGGGGAGCCCATGGTTTAAAGGTCGGAGTTGATTTCCGGCGCCTTTCCCCGCGGTTAGCTCCGCAGGATTACAGTCAACAGGCATTTTTCAACGATGTGTCCACGGCACAAACTGGGTCTCCTGGTTTCACCATCGTAGCCAGCGGCCAGACTGCCACGTTGCTGTTTCACAATCTTGGTGTTTTCGCTCAAGACACCTGGCGGGTCAATCCGCGTACGACATTGACCTATGGCCTTCGATGGGATTTGGATTTTGTGCCGTCCGCCGCCAGTGGCCCGAGCCTTCCGGCAGTGACCGGCTACAACCTGAACGACCTGTCGAAGCTGGCGCTTGCTCCTGCTGGAACGCCCCCATTCAAGACCACATACGGGAACCTGGCCCCCCGAGTAGGCGTCGCATATGAACTCTCTCGTCATCCGGGCTTGGGAAACGTGGTTCGCGGCGGGTTCGGGGTGTTCTATGACCTTGCCACCCAGCAAGTCGGTAATGGCGTGGCAAGTGGGTCATATCCATATGGCGCGGGTAATTTCTTTGCAGGGGGCAGTTTTCCGCTGAGTTCGAGCATGGCCGCCCCACCGGTGATTTCGCCATCGACCCTGAACTCTCCAGGAGAGGTCCTTTACACATTCGATCCCTCGCTGGTTCTTCCCTACACCCTGGAGTGGAACCTTGCGGTTGAGCAAAGTCTCGGAAAACAGCAGGCTGTCTCTGTTTCTTATGTAGGTTCTTCCGGAAGGCGTTTGGTGCAGACCGCGGAAGTGAGCAGTCCCAATCCAAACTTTTTCCAAGCGGATTTCGTGACCAACCGAGGAGACTCCAATTACCAGGCATTGCAGGTGAGATTTCAGCGTCGTTTGTCGAGTGGGCTGCAAGCCTTGGCCTCCTACTCTTGGTCACACTCCATTGATACCGGTTCTGGGGGATCGTGGGGAGACGCGTCCGGACTGCCTGTAATCTCGTCGAGCGTAAATGCGAACCGGGGTCCGTCCGATTTCGATATCCGAAACTCTTTTTCCGGAGGTATTACCTACGACGTTCCAAATTTCGGGAACAATCGGTTAACGAAAGCCATATTTAATGGCTGGTCTGCTGAGGGCATTATTCAGGTGCGATCCGCTCCGCCCGTCGATCTTGCTGATTTTGCCTTCTTTGAGTTCCCGGGTGGCAACTTGGCGACTGTTCGTCCGGACTTGGTTCCAGGAGAGCCGCTCTACCTCCGTGGTCGCCAATATCCGGGAGGAAAAGCGTTCAATCCCAACGCTTTTGCAGATCCCCCCGCAAATCCGAACACCGGGATTCCTTTACGGCAAGGGACGGTGCCAAGAAACTTCCTTAGAGGATTTGGCGCTACGCAATGGGATGTTGCGCTGCATCGCAACATTCGTCTTCATGACCTTGTCGCGCTGCAATTCCGCGCCGAAGTATTCAACTTCTTGAACCATCCCAACTTCGGCCCACCGAGCGGTGAGTTCGGCTTAGGTGGATTTGGTCTTGCTAGTCAAATGTTAGGCCGAAGCCTGAGCGGAAGCGCTGGCAGCGTAGGAGTGGGGGCTCTCAGTCCTCTCTATCAGATGGGTGGACCTCGGTCAGCGCAGTTCGCCCTGAAGCTCGTCTTCTGAAAGCTGTATCTTGCGGTTTCATTCCAAGCGTTGCCCGACGAGGAGTTGAATATGAAAGCGTCTCCAGGTACGAGAGCGCTTGGCCGGAACTCGGGGGTTCGGTCTCACCTGCCGAACTTAAAACTTAAACCGGGCAAGCGCCTCCATCGGGTCGCCGTGGATCGGAAAGGCGAAACCCGCCTGAACATGGGCGCATCTTGGGTGATGAATATTCTCGTGTTCAGTATGCTCGCTATTCCGCCGGCGTGGACCCAGCAGGTCACTATCGAGGCGGTGAAAACAGTGCAAACTAGCGGTAGTCGGTGGTATCCCGATTTCCAGATACAAGCGGACCCCAGCAACCCCCGGAGTCTGCTCATCTGCGGGGGGAAATGGGAAACGGGGGAAAACGTCCTGTCTGGTGTCGTATATGCGTCGTCCGACGGGGGACACGTTTGGGATCAGTCGATTGAGGACAGGAGCAGCAGCTTCGTGAGCGAGCACTCATGCGCATTTGGTGCGGATGGGAAAGCTTATTTTGTTTCGGGGGCTTCGAAAGTTATCGATGGAGTCCTCCACCACGACCTTGGAACAACCAGAATCTTTTCTTCCAATGATAGCGGGCGGACTTGGGCGCAGGTGGCTCAGACTGTGTGGGCAGACTCGCCCCTTTCGGTTGTAAATACTGGCGCGGGACTCTTACACAACCGCCTGTTTACGTTTTTCAACCAGAGCGATTCAGACCCCAAGAACCACCTCACACGCCTAGGCCTTTTGACTTTCCGTATGGACGAACCCGCAGTCACGGGACCGATACCCGACTCGAAGACGGGGTCTTACGAATACCGTGGTTCATTTCCGCATGCAGCAGTTGTCCTGAAAGATGACTCTATCGTCGTTCTATATCGCGCAACGCTAAATACATCCGATCCGACCGAACTGGCCATTGGGGTAGTTCACTTCTTCCCGGGGCAAACAGTCCTCCCAGACCGCGTTCATGCCGTTCACGTTGTGTTGAGTACGGAACATTCATGTTTCATTGACGAAGCTGACGCCTTCGATCCCCACCGTGACCGAATCTGGATCGCCTATCATGAGTTTGCAGACGGCAGCTGCAAGTTCATGCTCACGTCATCGAATGACTATGGCAGGACATGGTCCAAGCCTTCTGAAATCTCTCCGCCTTCCACGCTAAGCAAGAGCTACCACAACCCAGCCATGGCACTCAATTCGGACGGAACCCTTGGACTTTTATGGCGGGACACTGAGAATTCCGACTGCTGGTATTTTGCTGCCTCCACGAATGAAGGAAGAACCTTTACTGTCGCCCAGCCATTGTCTTCGAGCTGCCTTTCGCGCGCGGCTCAGGAGAGTCCAGATGCGTTCTTAATGACGGAGGTGAAGCAGAGCGACTCCTCACGTCCGTCGTTTGGGCCAACACTGTCTGTCATCAACCATCTGAATGGTGTGTGGCAGTTTGCGAGTCCATTGATCGCTTCGGCCGATGACTTATTTCATCCCGTCTGGATTGAGGTCAACGCTGGACAGGGAGAACTCAAGACAACAACGGTAAGAGTAGAGTGCGTACGGTCGGTCCACGAGGGCGCGCTGCCCGATAAAGCGAGTAGCCGTGATATCGGCTCGCAAGTCGCTCTACTGTACGGGGGAGGCCAATACTATGACAGCCAGGAAGGCATCTTCAATTTGAAGATGGTTCTTCGTAACAAAACAGATACGCCCATTTACAGTCCGATCTATCTTCAAGCTGTCTCTTTGAAGAGTGACGTTGGTCCGGTGGAGATTATGGATGCCGACAACGGAGAGACGGGAGCGGGGGCAGTTTGGGCCCTGACGGACGCGCTTCCTCAAGGCGTACTGGAGCCTTCGAGCACGACGAAGCCATTTTGGTTCTCCTTTCACGTCTCACGAAAGGCCGGATCGCGCCTAGAAACTCCTTTTGAACTGGTCACGATGCAGTTGAAGGTCCTGGCACATGCGAACCCGTGATTTCGCAGGAGATCGTCTCTCTTGGTTAAGGATAGGGCAGGAGTGCTCGGTACCAAGCACTCCCGCTCCGGTCTCTATTCGTCAGCTTCGTACGCGGCGCACGTCGCGTTCTTGTGGCCCGACCCATCCGCGTCCTTGCAACCGTTTGTCTTCTGACGGCCGCTGGAGACTACGGACACTGCGGGACCAATGAGGATCAACTCTGGTTTTGTATATTGCATGATTTTCACCTCCTTTCTGTTTTGACGTTCACTAGCTCGAGTAGCAGGCTAGAACTTATTTGACTGTGACAGAGAAGTCCCCGGACATCGGGACTCCCGGCCAGCCTGAGCCCCGTACTTTGTTGAGCTGCCGCATCCAGACTTCCAATGCGATCGCCCGCGTCAAGCTGGCCAAGAAAGCACCATCTCCAATCGAAGCCCGCTGAATTGCGGCGAGAAAACGATCCTCCTGGATGATCCCAGCGTTGGCCGTCAGCAGTGGGCCGTGGCTCTTGAGACAGCCAAGCCATTTCCGTTGCATTGCAATGACTGGATTGCGAGCAACGAAAGCCTTCCTTCTTCTGTTCAGAATGATTGCGGGAACAGTATTGACGAGGGCCCGTCGCATCAATGACCGCCGCTGGCCAGGCCTAACCAACTGTTCGGGCGGAAGGCCGTAGAGGAATTGAAGAAGGTCACGATCGAGGTACGGGTAACTCAGCTCGCATAACGATTCCGGTGACAGTGCCGAGCAGTTCAATTGCCTTCGCAGACACTCGAGCGCGCTCACATTTGCCTGAAAACTGGGAGCTGCAGCGAAAAACTTCAGATGCTTTCGATATCCACCGAGTGCGGCCCGATATTTGTCAACGAACTCGGGCCGAAGCCAGTCCGGTGGTTGTAATTTCCCGGGATACATCCAGCCAGGTAAGAAGTCTGCGATGGTTTGGCAAAGCAGGTGAAACCACGGCACACGCTTGTCCAATGCCCAAGTCATCAGTCGGCGAGTGAGCTGACGAAAGTGGCAAGCCACCATGAGATTGGCAAGTTCCGGAGTGGGAGTGGGCACACCACCAAGGGCTTCATCGCCTCCGATACCGGAGAGCAGGACACGGTTGCCTTGGGCGTTTAAGCACGCGGCGAAGTTAGTTGCGACAGTTTTGATAGGCCCCACGAAAGGCAGGAAGCAAATCTCTTCGGTCAGATAGTCATCTTCTGCTCCTTCCCGAAACTGCACGTCGATGTGGCATCCCGATCTGCCCCGTTTTTTTTCTACGCTCATGAAGTAAGGCCGTTCGTCCCAGTTAGGTTCGGAATCGTTGTAAAACGATAGCGTGTCGAGCCTGGGAGTCTCAGCAAGGCCCTGGGCGATGATTTTGTCGGCTAGACACACGATGGAAGAAGAATCCATTCCGCCGCTGAGTTCAGCAAGGATGGGACTGTCAGAACGAAGCCTGCGCTTGACGGCTTCGGCGAAGACGCCGCGGAAATGTTCTTCGTATTCACTATCCGTCGGATGATGAATTGTCTTGTTAGGATCAAAGTCCCAGTATTTCGTGAGGGTACGAATGCCACGACGCACCACCACGAAATAGGAGGGCGGTACGGCTTCAATCCCAACGTAGGGCGTCAAATGAGAAGCGGGCAGGAATGAAAGCCAACCAGCTATGTACTCGTCGCAGAGCGGGAAAGCCCTTCCCGCCAGTAGAACGAGCGGATCGAGGATCGTGCACCACGTGACTCGGTCTCGCTCTATCAAATAGTAAAGCTGCCGGGTGCCGATAAAGTCTTTGGCCAGAATCAATGATTGAGTTCTTGGATCCCAAATGGAGAGGGCCCAGTCGCCGATCAATTTCGCGAAGGAATCCGTACGCCAGTGTTCATAAGCCGCAATAACAATAGAGAGGTCGGTCGAATCCCTCGACAGCCCGCGCCCGAGTGCATGGATGAGTTCCGAGCGATTATCGAGACGGCCGTCCCAGGTGAGGACTTCGCCCAGCGGTGAAACGTGTGGTTGGCTGTCCAGCCTAGATTCTTTATTGGTGTGAAACGCCCGGGAGAGGATCGCAAACTGGTCCTTCTGGAAAATACCTTCTCCATCAGGACCGTATGGGGCGATCATCGCGCGGACCCAATCCAGTTCCTGCGAATCGACCGGCTTTCCATCGAAATTACACTTGCCGAATTGAACGCTCATGATTTTGATCTTTCCTGTCGAGAAGCGTCCTAACACCTGTCGAGCACGGAATACATTTCCCTCATGTAAGGCTTGTCATTCACCACCATGGCATCAACTTCGACCCATGCATGCGCTTTAAACGGCATTTGTTGAGCTCCGATCATCATTTGTGCGGGCACTCCATAGCGCTTCAGCAAACATGCCGTTGCAGCGGATCGCTGAAGACAGCGCACTTTTTTCCAATACCAAATGCAGGCCACGTCAACTGCTGAACAGATCCGTTCGGTTGAGTCGGCTGACGTCGGCATTTTCCTGATCGGATATGAGCGCAGCTTGTCGTACAGCACCTGAAAATTTCCTCGGGCTAGGTACAGATCGAACTGAATCAGCCTCAAGTATGCTTGGAGCACGAGAAACGACATCGGAGGGAACCTCCACTTCACACAGTCAACTGCAACTGGTCACAAAGAAACGACATCCTGTCTGTGAGCGCTTCAATGCGCTTGGTCAAAGGCAGTACTGGTGAATGTCCGCGATGCCGGCTGTAGTCGAGAAATATCGGACAAGCAGATACATTCGCGGCTTGCAGTCGGGCTGTCATTTTTCTGGCATGTAGCGGATTGCAGTTCTGGTCGGAATCTCCCGAGACGATCATTGTTGCCGGATAAGCGGTCCCATCGTCGACGTTGTGATACGGGGAGTAGCTCAGAAGAGCTGCGAAATCTTCGGAGTCATCGGCAGTGCCAAACTCGTCTTTCCAAAGATGAGCGTTGTCGAACAGGTGATATCGCAGCATGTCGAGCATTGGGACCATACAGACCACCGCGCGAAATAGCTCCGGCCGTTGCGTCATGGCGGCGCCAACCAATAAGCCAGAATTTGAACCGCCAAAGATGGCAAGTTTTTCAGGTTCCGTCCGCCGAGTCTCAATCAGCCATTCCGCAGCGGCTATGAAGTCGCCAAACGCTACCTGCCGATTCCGGCGTTTGGCTGCGTTGTGCCATTCGACTCCGAACTCCGAACCACCTCGAATGTTCGGCAGGGCAAACAGGCATCCTCGCTCGATGAGAAATGCAACGAACACGCTGAACTGGGGCGTCATGGGAACGCCATAACCGCCGTACGAAGTCATGATGGTGGGATGCGCCTCCCCATCGAGAACTTCTCGTCGGCCGACGAGAAACATCGGGATCTGCGTCCCGTCTTTTGCCGGAAACCACACCTTTGTATGACGGAAGCATTGGGAGTCAAATGGGATCTTCCGCTCTGCCCAGAACGTTGCCTCAGACTTCGTTGGCAGATAACTGGAGATCTGAACTGGTTTTGTGAAAGACTCTTGTTCGAAGAACAGCTCGTCCGCATCTTCGGAACTGCCCAGCAGCCGCACGGTGTCGTCCTTGTTTGCAGGCAGACGACCAATCGGGTTGCCGGATAGATCGAAAATGTCGATCTCTGCTTGAAGTTTTCGAAGGCGCGAGACAAAGATCCTGTCGGAGCATACTGTCCAGTTTTGGATGGGCTGGTCACTGCAAGGGACGACGTCGACGAATTCCGGTTCCTGACCCTTTCGCTGGCGGATTTCAACAATCCTGAAGTTCGGAGCTTCCTGATTGGTGATTGCGAGGATACGGCCGTCGTTCAGTAGCAGCGGCCCAAAGATATAGTCGGCATTCCGGACCACCGGGTCGGGATCTTCCGTGCCCCCAAGTGACCAAAGATAGAAGTCAGTCAACGTGCTTTCTCCAAGCCGAACCAATAGAAAGCCAAGCTGTTGGGTACCGGGAACGATGTGAAGTCGCAGCTTGTCGTCGTTGCCGGCGAAGAAGACCTCCTTGTCGTCAGCAAAGGAACTACCTAAGACGTGATTGTAAGCGGCGCGGTGAGGT
>Ga0137393_10003112_pt1 | contig 10735 bp, 10 predicted proteins | sample 15con2h34BmetaG_FD_101396 | JGI IMG/M metagenome (GOLD analysis project Ga0137393, IMG submission 101396) | Vadose zone soil microbial communities from Angelo Coast Range Reserve, California, USA - 15con2h3.4B metaG | ecosystem: Environmental > Terrestrial > Soil > Vadose zone > Saprolite...
ACGATGCAAGGTGACCGGCTGGCCTTTTTGCGCTGCCGCGAGAATGGCCACGAGCTGGCTCGCCGCCCCGACGAAGAAACTGTAGTCCACGCCGGCGTCCGGATGATAAGCCGAGCTCAATAAATTGCCGTCCGCCCGGTCCACGCCGCGACTGTGCGTGGCCAGGATTCCGGCGATCTGACTTTTGCTTGCCAACTCCTCGATTGCCGCCCCGCGTGATTGCTGTTGCGACATCAAGCCTCCTTCGATATGCGCACCGTCATCATCGGCCCATTCGGCCGCAGCGGCACCTATGATTTGTGATGGCTCTCCGGGTTCTCTTTCGCCCACGCGATTCCGCGCCGCAGGAGTTCATGGAACACCGGCAAATCCCACGCGCATCGATCCACGCTCGGCCAATAGTCCATCAAGGGCTGCAAATCGTAGTGCCCGCGGCAATGGCCCAGGGTGAGATACAAGACGGCGCCGCGGCCATGCGACTTGATATAGAAGACCGGATGATTGGCGGGCACCCACTTGTCTTCCACGAAACCGGGAGCGTCCCCGCCGAAGCGGGTCTGCAGCAACACATGCAAAGGGCCGTAGGTTTCGAGCAAGTACAGCTCGTCGGTGGTTTCGAACGGCTCCACATCTTTCACCAGCGGGTGCGACGGATCCGCCACGGTGACGGTGTAAGGGGCGATCGGAGGATGCGCGGCGAAGGTCGATCCCAGCGTCTGCATGAACAGCGGCGCCAACCGCGGACTATCGACGCGCCCATCGGCGAGCCAGCGCAAGATCGAGTTCGTGCCGTGCAGCGCATACCAGCGTCCGCCGCGCTGCAAGAAGCCGCGCAATGCTTCCTGCGCCTCGAGCGAGGGTATGACGTCGCAGGTGTAGGTGACGATGAAATCCGATTCGTTTATCGCGGATATGTTTTGGTAGTCCTCGAAGACGCGCACTCTGACCCGCTCATCCGCGGCGAGCAGCTTCAGTAATTCCAGGCGCGCAAAGTCGATGTCGTGATACTTGCCGCCGGCGATCAGCACGCAGCGAATCTTGCCCTTTTGGTCCTTGGATTCGCTCATCCGGGCAATTCCGCACGTTTCGCGGTGCGCCGCGCATCGATACTGGATTGAACACCCCGCAAGGCCGCGAACCGCATCAATTCCGTGTCGGGATCACCGAACAGATGCGCCAGCACCAGCAAGCGTTTGAACCCGTGCCCGAGGTCTAATTCATCGCTCATGCCAATACCGCCATGCAGGTGCACGCACGCCTCGCCCAATTCTACGGCGGCGCGCCCGACATAGCTCTTCATCCCAGCAACGCTGCAGCTGACATTGCTGCGGCTGTCGAGCAACAGGGCGGCCCTGCACACCTGTGAGCGCGACTGCTCCAATTGAACATACAGGTTCGCCAGCCGGTGCTGAATGGCCTGAAAGCTGGCAAGCGGCGCTCCGAACTGTTTGCGGGTACGCAGATATTCGAGCGTCGAATCGAACAACGCCGACATGATGCCTACCATCTCCGCGCCCGCAGCGAGACGCGCAAGATCTGCGCACCGTGAGAAACTCTCGAAGCCGCCGGGCAGCCGTCCCGAGGCGATGGTGCCCCGAAAGCGAATTGCACTGGCGCTGGCACCGTCGGTCAAACGGAAATCTCGCCGCTCGATGCCGCGCCCGCCCGGGGACACCAGATAAAAGCCGATTCCCTCCGGGTCGGCATGATCGCCATGCTCGCGTGCCGATACGATCCACTGGTCGGAGCCGCCCGCCCACTGCACGACGGATTTTTCTCCGTCGAGAACCCAATCTCCCGATCGGGCCTGGGCTCGAACCCGCACATCGGACAGATTGAATCTGGCCGTGTGTTCGAAATGCGCCAAGGCCAAATGCGCTTTGCCGGAAATGATTTGCGGCAGCCACTGCTGCTTCTGCAGGGGTGAGCCGGCGTGCGCCAGCAGGCCTCCTGCGAGGATGACTTCTTCCAGCATCGGCTCGACGACCAGCCCGCTGCCCAGCGCCTCCATGACCGCGCTCAATTCCCGGGACTTGCCCCCCAACCCGCCGTCCTCGGCCGAAAAAATCAACCCCAGAAGCCCCAGGTCGGCCAGCCTCTGCCAGTTTTCCAGACTATAACCGGCTGATTCAGCCCGATAATTCTTGCGCCGCCCGGCGCCATAGCGATCCTGGACGAACCGCTCGACGGCAGCCTTCAACAGCTGCTGCTCTTCGTTGAATGCAATTTGCACCGCTTACGTCCTTGAAATTCCGATGAACAACCGCCCTGGCGGGCCTGATTGGCCCCACCAGGGCCGACCAAGCCTGCCGACTCTCGACTTCCCCAGAACATCACGTTTCGAGGATGGATGCGACTGTCAAAGGCCATAGTAACTATTGCCATTTGCGGGTTCCGGGCGGAATATAGTGAAGGGGGAGTTGTATGTTTTGTCCGCAAGTCGACTTTGCATCGACGTCGCTTGCCGATATTTTGGATCGGCTGACCGTTCGTTCGATCGCCGGGATTCGTGGCGCCGCACAAGCGCTGCACGAGACGGCGTTGTCCATTGCGAATCTGCGCACCGCGGCCTGCGCCAATATCGCCTCGAAAGACCCCATGATCGACGGCGAGGGTCAGATTCTCGCCTCCGAAGTATTCGGCTGGCGTGAACCCGGCGAGCGCTGGTGGGAACGGCCGCGCCTGGCTCTCACTTCACCGCTGACACTGGCGTGCCGCTACGAAAGCGAACCTTTCTGGTGCAACCGTAGCGGGATTCACACGCAGCAGTGCAATCCGCACCTCGTCGCGCTCGATTTGACCGATTTCTTCGAGCGCGCCATGACCGAGGTCGCGATCGTGGTTCCCATTCACCTGCCTTACGGTCAGATCGCGGCGGTCAGCTTTCAGCCGGTCGATTCCGATCGCGACGATTTGACCCAGGAATTTGCGCAGTACGGCGATCTGCTGGGCTTGTTCGCCCACAAGTTCGTCGCGAGCTATGTCAAGGTGATGGACAAGCAGCGCTGGATACCGCCGGACATCTGCTTGAGCAAGCGCGAAATCGAGTGCCTTCGCTGGGCCGCGGTCGGTAAGACCGACGGCGAAATCGCGACCATTCTATCGCGCAGCTGCGCAACGATCCGCTTTCACATCCATAACGCCGCCGTGAAATTGAACGCAGTCAATCGAAGTCAAACTGTATTCAAGGCCGGGCAACTCGGATTCTTGGGCTCGGTCAACTCAGGATCGTCATGCGCCCCATCGGCGAGGGCGTAGTCGGCGCGCGGTAACCTAATCTTTCTTATAGATGCATTGCACCCCCTGACGAGCCATGCTTGCGCTCGTGAATGAACGACCCATCGCCGCTGACCTGTTTACGCTCGCGCCTGACCTTCGGCTGATTGGCGGCCGTAACCGCCAATCGGGTCGGATCGTCTTTCCGTTGCCGAGCGATCGCGAATCGTTCGAGGCCGTGGAATTGCCGCACCGCGGCCCCTTGTGGTCGTATACGGTGCAGCGATTCGAGCCGAAGTCGCCGCCCTACCTTGGCGAGAAACCGTTTCAGCCGTTTGCCGTCGGCTATATCGAGCTTCCGGGCGCGCTGATCGTCGAAAGCCGGCTCATCGACGTGCAATTCGACGAGTTGCACATCGGTATGCCCATGGAACTGACGACATTTGCATTGCGCAAGGACGAGCACGGCGCGGCGTTGATGTTTGCCTTTCGTCCGCAAGCCGGAATTCGGCCGTGACCCAAGTCTATATCGTCGGCATCGGAATCCACCCGTTCGGCCGCACCGAAGGACGCACCGGGTTGGAGCAGGGCGCCTTTGCGGTCCGCGCCGCACTCGCGGATGCCGGCCTCGAGTGGGATCGGATGCAATTCGCGTTCGGCGGATCGGATGCGGCCGGCAAGGCGGACACGCTGGTCACACAGCTCGGCTTGACCACACTGCCGTTCATCAATGTATTGAACGGCTGCGCGACCGGCGGCGCCGCCTTGTTCGGAGGATACAGCGCGATCAAATCGGGTGAATTCGATCTCGGCGTCGCCATGGGGTTCGACAAGCACCCCCGCGGCGCCTTCGCCTCGCGCCCCGAGGATTGGGGCCTGCCGGCATGGTATGGCGAAGCGGGCATGATGATCACCACGCAATTCTTTGCGATGAAGCTGCAGCGGTATATGAAGCTTCACGGCATCAGTGAGATGACGCTGGCTCGAGTTGCGGAGAAGGCCTACCGCAACGGCGCTCACGCCGAGCACGCCTGGCGTCGCTCACCGGTCGATGTGGATACGATCCTGAATTCCGAGATGGTCAATGATCCACTGACGAAGTTCATGTTTTGTTCCCCCTCGGAAGGAGGGGTCGCATTGATTTTGGCGAGCGAAACCAAGGCCCGCGAACTCGGCCGCACCAATGTGCGCTTGAGAGCGGTCGCGGTGCGCAGCCGTCCCGCCGGTTCGTTCGAAGTGTTCGCCCCCACGCTCGATCTCGAACGGGGACCCGCGCCCACCGTCATCGCCAGCCGCGCGGTGTTCGAAATGGCGGGCCTCGGGCCGGAAGACATCGACGTCGCGCAACTTCAGGATACGGATTCGGGCGCGGAAATCATGCACATGGCCGAAAATGGATTTTGTGCCGACGGCGAGCAGGAGCGCTGGCTCGCCGAAGGGCGCAGCGGCCTGGACGGCCCACTGCCCATCAATACCGATGGCGGCTGCCTTGCTTGCGGCGAGCCTATCGGCGCTTCGGGATTGAGGCAGGTCTACGAGAATGTGGTGCAGCTGCGTGGCGCAGGCGGAGCGCGCCAGGTGCCGCGGCGGGTGCGCGCCGCCTACAGTCACGTTTACGGAGCACCCGGTGTATCGGCAGCGGTCATACTCGTATGTTAGATGCCGCGCTCGAAGAAACTCAGTCGGAGAATGAACTGGACTTCGCGCCCGAGCATCGGCTGTTTCGCGACACGGTTCGGCAATTCCTGATGAGCCATTTGCCGGAACGTCTGCGTGCGGGCGCGCGCGCCACCCCGACGGTATTCGCAGAACCCGAAATTGGCCGCGAATGGCAACGCACGCTGCATGAAAAGGGCTGGCTTGCGTACAACTGGCCGCGCGAGTTCGGCGGCACGGGGTGGTCTCCGGTCGAGCGCTACATTTTTGAAAAGGAATGCGCGTTGGCCGATGCCCCCGGGCTGCCCGTGCTGGGCTTGAAGCTGCTGGCGCCGGTTCTGTACACCTACGGCTCGCCCGCCCAACAACGCAACTATTTGTCGAAGATCCTGTCGGGCGAACACTATTGGTGTCAGGGCTTTTCGGAGCCGGGTGCGGGTTCCGACCTCGCGAGCCTGAAGACGCATGCGGTGAAAGTCGGCAGCCAGTATCTCGTCAACGGCAGCAAGATATGGACCACGCACGCCCACTTCGCCGACCACATGTTCTGCCTGGCGCGCACCGACAGATCGGCCAAGGCGCAGCGCGGCGTGAGCTTCTTGCTCATCGACATGGATCAACCCGGCGTCAGAGTGCGCCCCATCATCACCCTCGCGGGCGATCATGAAGTCAACGAAGTTTTCCTGGAAGACGTGCGGGTCGACGAAGATGATCTGGTCGGCAGCGAAGGCCAAGGCTGGACGATCGCCAAGTTCCTGCTCGAGAATGAGCGCGGCGGCTCCTGCTTCGCCCCCAGGCTCCTGGCCGATATCAGCCGGCTGCGCAACGATGCGGCGGGCGAACCGTCGGGATTCGGCCGCCCGCTCGCGCAGGACCCGTTGTTCGCGTCGCAACTCGCCAGATTGGAGCTCGAAGCCCAAGCCTTGGAGATCACGGAGCTTCGCATTTTGGAGCAGCTGCACCTGGGGGAGAGGCCCGGTCCGCAGAGTTCCATCGTCAAGCTCGTTGCCTCCGACCTGCGCGCGCAGATCGATGCCTTGGCGATGAATGTCTTCGGCTACTTCGGACTGCAATTGGAGACACGCAGGCCGCTATACGGCGCGCAGAGTCCGGATCCGATTCACAGCAGAGAAGCGCAAGTGTCGGCGGCTCGTTACCTGAATAGCCAGGCGTGGACGATTTTCGGCGGCAGCAACGAGATTCAGCGCGCCATCATTGCCAAAACCGTACTCATGATTTGACCGGGGGATCGATGCAATTCACTGACAAGGAACTGATTCAAGCCTATCGGCGCATGAAAACGATCCGTGAATTCGAGGAGCGGCTGCACCTCGAGATCGCAACCGGGGAAATCGCGGGCTTCACGCATCTCTACTCCGGCCAGGAGGCGGTGGCCGTCGGCATCTGCGAACTCTTGACGAACGATGATTACATCGTATCGACTCATCGAGGCCACGGTCATTGCATCGCCAAAGGGTGCGATGTCAAAGGGATGATGAAGGAAATATACGGGCGGCGCGACGGCCTGTGCCATGGGAAGGGCGGCTCGATGCACATCGCCGACATCGGCGTCGGCATGCTCGGCGCCAATGGCATCGTCGGCGCCGGCGCACCTCTCGCATTAGGGGCGGGGGTTGCAGCCAAAGCCAACGGCAAAGGGCAGGTATCCGTCGCCTTCAGCGGCGACGGCGCTTGCAATCAAGGCACGACCTTCGAAGCGATGAACATGGCGGTGGTGCTCAAAGTGCCGGTCATATTTGCTTTCGAAAACAACCATTATTCCGAGCACACGGGCGACAAATACGCTGTCGGCGGCAAAGACATGGCGAGCCGCGCCGCGGGGTTCGGCATGCTCGCGCGCAAAGCCGACGGTTGCGATTTTTTCGCCTGCCACGATGTGGTGAGCGAGGTGATACGGCATTGCCGCGAAGGCCGCGGCCCGGCGGCAGTCGAATTCGACACCGAGCGCTTTTTCGGCCATTTCGAGGGCGATCCGCAGCGCTACCGGGGTCCGGGCGAAGTGGAACGGCTGCGCGAGACGCGCGATTGCCTGAAGAATTTCCGCGCCACTGTATTGAAGCGCAAACAGCTCGATGCAGCCGCCTTGGATGCGGTCGATCGCGAAGTTCTGGCGCTGATCGAAACTGCCGTGCAGGAGGCGCGCGCAGCGCCGCCGCCGGATGCTTCCGAGGTCCTGCAGGACGTCTACATTACGTATTGACTAAGGATAATTTTATGGCTGTCATGATGATCCGCGAAGCGATCGCAAGCACGCTGCACCACGAGATGGAGCGCGATCCGAACATCATTATCCTGGGCGAGGATATCGTGGGCGGCAACGGGACCGCCGGCGGCACCGAGGCGATCGGCGGAATTTGGGGTTTGACCGGCGGGCTGTTCGCCAAATTCGGACCGAATCGGGTGATCGATACGCCGATTTCGGAGTCCTGCATCGTCGGCGCCGCGGCGGGCGCCGCGCTTGCCGGCAAGAGAGCCATCGCAGAATTGATGTTCGCCGACTTCGTCGGTGTATGCCTCGATCAGCTCTATAACCAGATCGCGAAATTCCGCTACATGTTCGGCGGCAAAACGAAATGCCCCGTCACCGTTCGCATCATATACGGCGCCGGGTTGAACGCTGCCGCGCAACATAGCCAGGCGGTGTACTCGATGCTGACTGCGATCCCAGGACTCAAGGTCGTCATGCCCGCGACGCCCGCCGATGCGAAGGGACTGCTCACGAGTGCGATCCGCGGCGACGATCCCGTCATGTTTTTCGAACACAAGGCCATGTACGGAGAAAAAGGCGAGGTTCCGGACGGCGAATACATGCTGCCGTTCGGTCATGCGCGCATGGTCCGCGAGGGCCGCGATGCGACCATCGTAACCTGCGGGCAACTCGTGAACTTCGCGGCGAGCGCCGCGGACAAGCTGGCGAAAGACGGGATCTCCTGCGATGTCATCGATTTGCGTACCACGAGTCCGCTCGACGAAGAGGCGATTCTCGACAGCGTCGAACTCACCGGGCACCTGATCATCGCGGATGAAAGTCCGCCGCGCTGCGGCCTCGCCTCCGATATCGCGGGACTCGCCGCAAGCAAGGCATTCGCGGCGCTGCGCGCACCGATCGAGATGGTGACTGCGCCCCATTCGCCGGTCCCCTTCGCCCGCGAGCTCGAAAGGGCGTATCTGCCCTCCGCCGGGACCATCGAAGCGGCCGTGCGCAAGTCCCTCGCCTACCGCTGATCTCAAGGAGCCACGAACCGTGAGCACATTGCGCGCGTTTACGATGCCCAAATGGGGCATCGAGATGACCGAGGGCACATTGGCGGAATGGAATATCGGCGAAGGCGAGCGGGTTTCCAAAGGGCAAGTCATCGCTCAAATCGAGACCGACAAGATCGTCAATGAGGTGCAGGCGGAATCCGATGTGACATTCGTGCGTCTGCTGGCAACGCCGGGAGAGGTCTATCCGGTCGGTGCTTTGCTGGCTGTTACCGCGAACGAGGCCGCACCGAAAGCGGCGATCGATGAGTTTGTGCGCACGTTCCGGGGTCCCGATGGTCAGCCGGTCGAAGACAAGGCGGCTTCGGCTACTGCTTCGTCCCCTGCTACGGCCCGGACCCCGGCTACGGCCACGGCGACGACCACGGTCACGGCCCGTGATAGCGGCGGGGGTGCGCCGGCCGTCGCGATCAGCGCCGGCGCTCATCAATTGGCACAACGGCTGCGTCTCGACGTAGCACGCATCACCGCCACGGGCCGTCGGGGACGCATCACCTATCAGGACGTCGATCAGGCCTCGAAGCCCGCTCGAAAGGTTGGCGGTGGAGCGGCAGTTTCCATTGCGGTGCAAAGCGCCGCGTTGGATGCACATTACGCATCGCCGCTGGCGAAGCGGCTCTCCGTGGAGCATGGCGTTGACCTATCGACCCTGCGCGGCACCGGTCCACGCGGCCGTATCAGCCGCGCGGATGTGGCCAAGGCGGCCGGCATAGGCACCGATCTGCGCCCGGCCGCCGGCGCGTTCGAGGTCGTGCGAATGTCGGCGACGCGCAAATCGATCGCCCGCCAATTGACGCTTTCGAAGTCGACCATTCCACACTTCTACTTGCGTACCCAGGTGAATCTGGACGCCCTGCTGGGCTTGCGTGCCGACAAAAAGCGCAGCACCGGCTCGGCGCCGAGCGTCAATGATTATTTCATCCGCGCAACGGCGCTGGCGCTCATGCAGGCGCCGGATATCAACGTTCAGGTACACGGCGATGAGATCCATCGCTTCCGCAACGCCGATATCTCGGTCGCGGTCGCCACCGACAAAGGATTGATCACGCCGGTGATTCGCGCCGCCCAAACCAAGCCGGTGAAGGCGATATCCGAAGAATTGCGCTCCCTCATCGACCGGGCGCGTGCCGGCAAGCTGCGCACGGGAGAGATCGAGGGCGGAAGCTTCACCGTCTCGAACCTCGGCATGTTCGGCATCGATCAATTCGATGCGATCATCAATCCGCCGCAGGGCGCGATTCTTGCCATAGGGGCGGCGTCTCCTCGTCCCATCGAGCGCGGCGGCGGTTTATCGATCGCCACCACGGCGCAGGTGTCCTTGTCGTGCGATCACCGCGCGATCGACGGCGCGGTCGGGGCCCGATTCCTTGCCGCGCTGCGCGACCTTATCGAGGCACCGCAAGGGCTTTGACCCGGCCGATTTTGACTCGGCCGATGCAGCGGGAATCTTCCGCCGCGAGGTGATTCGCCGTGCGTGTTACGCCCGGTGGATGTTCTTGAACACGCGCGTCTTGAATAGCCACTTGCCGGCGCGCTTGACCACCACATCATCATAACGGCCGCGGTCGCGTTTGGTGAAGCCGTTCTTGTCGCTATAAACCTCGGACGTGTAGGAACGGACCACAGCCTGATCGCCGCTCACTGTGATCGAACCGGGCATTACCGCGAAGATAATGCCCGGATACCGCGTCATCGCCGCCTTCCAGGCGGATATGATATTGCTCTTGCCCGCTATTTTTCCGATTTCCGGATAATCAGGCAGTTCCCATACGCCGTCCTCCGCCCAGGTATTGCCCCACGCGACGGGGTCCGCCGTGCACACCGCATCGGCGTAGCTTTCCAACAGTTCACGAATCGCCAGACGATCCTCGACGGGACCTTCGTACGCCATAAGACTCTCCTGCCGGTAGCGGTCAGACTCGCCGCCAGCATGCTCTCACCGTGCCTTTGCGGCTCCTCTAATAATAGCTAGGTGGCTGCGCCGCCTCGCAAGACTAGACTCAGACTGAAATGGCCATCGACATGCACTCACCGCCCGAGCAGAACCGCTTTTGGCGCTTGCTCCGATACCCGGATGGTTCGGATTTTACATCCGCCTTTGCTCTCGAACCCGCCGCTGTCCCGGAACCCGCCGAAGGCGAGGTATTGATTCGCAATGAATATCTATCGCTCGATGCCGGAACCCGTCTGTGGATGACGCCGCGAACCGATGGCTATCAGCCGCCGATACCGGTAGGCCGTCCGATTCCCGGTTTGGTGCTCGGCCGTATCGTGAAATCCCGCCATGCCGCCTGTCAGCCCGGCGCATTGGTGCGGGCATTCGGGCAGTGGGGCGACTATTCCTGCGTCGTTCCATCGCAGTCCGGCCTGATGGTCGTCGATGATTCCGTCGCGGATGCCCGTCAGCATCTGGGCGTTCTCGGCATGAACGCCTGGACCGCGTATGTCGGAATCACCGAGGTGGCGAAAACGCGGCCTGGCGAGACGGTGCTGGTGTCCGCCGCCGCGGGCGCCACCGGCATGCTCGCCGCTCAGATCGCCAAACTCATGGGCTGTCGTGTGATCGGTCTGGCCGGGG
>Ga0137393_10003114_pt1 | contig 10733 bp, 10 predicted proteins | sample 15con2h34BmetaG_FD_101396 | JGI IMG/M metagenome (GOLD analysis project Ga0137393, IMG submission 101396) | Vadose zone soil microbial communities from Angelo Coast Range Reserve, California, USA - 15con2h3.4B metaG | ecosystem: Environmental > Terrestrial > Soil > Vadose zone > Saprolite...
CGGCGAGGCTTCGCGACAGCGACTCGGGCGTTCGAGAGAGCTGATCGGCGACCGGCTGAACGCCCGATCCGCCGAAGAGCGTCACCGCCGAACGCCCTGGCGGCAGCCCTCTCTCCACGGACAGCGGCTCCCAGGGTGAGCCCCGCTCGTCCTCGGCGAAGCAGAAGGTGAACTTGCCCGGGTTGCCATGCGCCGCCCGGTCGATCCCTCCCGGGCGCCCGCCACCGACGTTGCGCACGATCAGCTGCAGGGCGCGCCCGATGGTGGCGTTGGCACGATTGCCCTGGCCGAGCACGTTGACGCCCCAGTTCATCCCGATCCGCTCCACCACCGGCCCATTGACCACGATCACGGGGGTCGCCGCCCAGGTCGTGGCCAGCACTATGAGCAGGACGACCAGGATCTGGCCCCAGAGGATCTTGGTGGCGGACAACGTGACGCCTTCCCGAAAACGGCAATGGCTATTGCAGTGGCGTCTCGGAGAGATGCAATCGTTCCTATGGTATCGTAGCAACGAGGCGCATGATTTCGCACAAATACCGATGACAGCTTCAGCGGCAGCCCCAGGAGACAGCTAGACTAGTGCGGCGATCCAACGAAGACTAAGCCTCTTCGGGCCCTGGCCGTTGCAGAAACGGAGTTGTGGTTGAGCGACGCGATCAAGACGCGCCCAGCCGAAGCTCATCAATCGTTGATGGAGAACCACCATGGCCGACCGTAGTCCGATGTTAGACTAGGTTAACATCATCGCGAACGATTTACGGCACTCGCTGGGGTTCTATCGCCAGTTGGGCGTGTCGTTTCCGCGACCACTCGAAAATCCGGTGGGAGAACTATTCCATGCCAGTAGCGAAGCGGAAGGCCACCACGCGCCTGAAGCTGCAAGTCGGCGGCGTCGCGGGCCGCTAGGGCTGGGAAGCGGAAGTATGGGCGAGTAATGCTGGATCGGACGACAGCTTGGGAAGTAGTTTATAGCCACCGTAAAATCAACGGCTTAGCGTGGCTTTGGCTCCTTTTTGGCTCACCTTTTTGGCGTGAGAATATGCGTCACAGTGAGGCGCAATGTGAAAATCAGCGTCCAAGGTAGGCCGTGTACTCAGAAGCGAAGAACCTGATTGGCCGCATAGGTCGCCCTCGGATATCAGAAAACGTGGCCGAATGGTACCAGCCCCTAGCGGTACGTGGTCGTTGTTCGGCGCTCAATATCGACGATGCCGACCACAAGGGCCTTGAAATCGATCCGAAAGATGATCCGGTAACTACCGACGCGCCTGCGGAAGGCGTCTTGTCCTGTGAGCTTCACTACATCTCCCGAGAGCGGATTGGCTTGCTTGGCGCTGAGCGCCGCCATGATGCGCTGTTGGTCAGCGGTGGGAACGCGCTTGAGATTTCTTCGCGCGCGGTTGCTGACGGCGATGGCCCAGCTCATGGCGGAGTTGCTTAAAGGTTACAAATTTTCCCTCGCCCAACTGCCTGCTGCCTTCGTTGATCGCTGCGACCTCGCTAGCCGTCGGCTGTTCTTCCGGGAGGTTGCCGATGCGCTGTCGCACGGCGCGGGCTTCAGCCTCCCGCATGTAGTGCCGCAACGCCTCGCGCACGAGTTCCGAGCGAGTCCGGTGTTCTCTTCGCCGAATACGCTCAAGCTCGCTCGCCATCTCCAGCGGCAGCGATACAGAAAACGTGGCCGAGGTACGGTTCATAGTGATACGCCACAATATAATACTAAGTATTACATTGTACAACACATGGCAGCTTGTCAAATAGCCTGCGGGAACAGTGTCGGTGGCACACGACTTGTCCGGGTTAGGTAGCACACGACTTGTCCGATTTTCTGCCCCCACAGGGGACTGGGGCCGATGGACCAGGAACACAGGACCGAAGGATGCACAAGCTCAGCGACGTTTGAGCTGGCGGGAGGCCTCCCACAGTCCGATGCTCACTCGTGGATCGTGCGCCACAGCTCGCGCAGTCTGTCCGGCAACTGCATCGGCTGGAATGGCTTGGTGAAAACCTCGATTGCGCCAAGTTGGCGATAACGCTGGATTTCATTCGGTTGCGCCTTGGCCGTCAGGAAGACGATCGGCGTCGAGGCAACCGCTTCGATGTCACGCAGCGCAGAGAACGTCGCCGGACCATCCATTTCGGGCATCATGACATCGAGCAGGATGAGGTCCGGGTTGAATGTCTCGGCCAACCGGACGGCCTCTCCGCCCGAGCCGCACAGGCACAGGGTGAAGCCGCCGACCAGTTCCAGGGAGATCTTCGCCACCTTGCGGACATCGGGTTCGTCATCGACATACATGATCCGTTCGAGTGCCCGGTTGCTCATCTTTCCCTCCGGCTGGTCAAGCCGCATCGGGTTCGGCGGGTGCAGCATAATCCGCGACATTCATCACCTTCCATTCGGTAAGATCAACGTGGAAGATCGTGCCACGACCGATCTCGGTATCGAAGCTGACCATGCCGTCCAAGCGCTCGACGATTTGCTTGACGATGGCGAGCCCAAGCCCGGTGCCGGCGGGTCGCCGGCTGTCGGAGCCATCGGCCTGGGCAAACTTTTCGAAGAGGCGTCCGCGGAAGGCTTCCGGAATGCCCAGCCCGCGGTCGGCGACGGAAATGCGCAGCCGGTCGCCGATCCGTTCGAGGATTACGACCACGTCCCCGCCTTTTGGCGAAAACTTGGCGGCATTCGACAGCAGATTGGTGAGGACTTGAATGAGCCGATCAGGGTCCACGAGGGCCGCTGCATTTTCGATGCGAGATCGCAGTTCGATGTGCACATCGAGGCCCTGAGCGAATGATCTCGTTTCCGCCACGGCTCTCTCGACAAGCGGGAGGAGCTGCAGCGGCGCAAGATCGAATGGCATTCGGCCGGATTCGATCTTTTCGATGTCGAGGATATCATTGATGAGACGAATCAGCCGCTGGCTGTTGTTATAGGCGACATTGATCATGTCCTTCGCCTCGGTCGGCAGCGCTCCGACGACCTCGGCGTCGAGCAGTTCGAGCATCCCGGCGATCGAGGTCAGCGGGGTACGCAGCTCGTGGCTTACCGTCGAGACGAACTCGTTCTTGAGACGTTCGATTCGCTCGCGCTCGGCAAGCCTCGCCCTAAGTTCGAGCGCGTCTACCACGGCATCCGCGAGGTTGCGGAGCACCTGCAGGTCGGCGTCGCTTGGGGCCGGGCGGGGCACGTAGTCGATCGCACAGAGCGTGCCGAGAGCGAAGCCATCCGCGGTCATCAGCGGGGCGCCAGCATAGAAACGCAGGCCGGGAGGGCCTGTGACCAGCGGATTGTCTACGAAGCGCGGATCCTGCGTTGCGTCGGGGACAACCAGGATGTCGCGGTGGAAGACCGCATGACTGCAGAACGAGACGTCGCGTGAGGTCTCGGTCGCGTCGAGGCCGGTCCGCGACTTGAACCATTGCCGCTCGGCATCGACCAATGAGACGAGAACTGTCGGAACACCGAAGACGCGCTGAAGGACATGCGTGAGGCGGTCGAATGCCGGCTCGGGAGCGGTATCGAGCACGCAGTAGCGGTGCAATGCGGCAAGGCGCTCCGAGTCGTCCGCAGGGATCGGCGCAGAAATCATGAATTGGTCGTCCTGCTTGCTCTCGAAGCTCAACGTTCGCGTAACGCTTCGTCCGAAGCGCGAACGATCGGCTTGAGAAGATACGCGAGCACGGTCTTCTCGCCGGTGCGGATGTCGGCGAGCGCCGTCATGCCAGGGATCACCAGATTCCGCGCCGGATCGTTGCCGACGTAGTTCTTGGCCAATCGGATGCGTGCGCGATAGAAGGGATTGCCCTTGTCGTCCTGGAACGTCGTCGCGGAAATCGTCTCTATCTTCCCGTCGATTCCGCCAAAGCGCGTGTAATCATAGGTTACCAATTTGACGAGGGTCGACTGCCCCACGCGGACAAACCCGATGTCTTTCGTCAGCACGCGCGCCTCGACGATCAGTTGCGCGTCGATCGGAATCACCTCGAGGATCGTCGAGCCGGGTGGAATGACACCTCCGATGGTCTCGGTCTGGAGGCCCTTGACGACGCCGCGGACCGGGGAGCGGATCGTGAGTCGCTTGACGCGGTCCTGTGCCCGCTCGATCGTCTCGCGCACCTCGGCGATCTCGTTCTTCACCTTTCCGATTTCTTGGGTTGCGTCGAGTTGACTGCGGGCATGCAGCTCGGCAATGCGAGCGGCTACTTCGGCGATCGCTTCGCGGGATCGGATGATCTGTCCTTGCACCTCGGCGAGCTGGGCCTTGATCCGCGCCAGCTCACGCTGGTGTTCAAGTATGAGAATTCGGGAGGTATAGCCTTTTTCGAATGTCTGCGTACGGATGCGGATCAGCTCTTCGAGAGCGGCGATCTGTTCGAATACGTTGGTTTCCTGAGCCGTTTCGGAATCAAGCTCGGCGCGACGCTGCCGCGCCTGTTGGCGCAGCACCGCTTCCTGCCGGTCGATCGCTTCGCGTTTGCTGCGCAGCAACCTCTCCTGGGCCGCAGCGAGATCGCTGAAGCGCCCCCCCTCCTTGGTTTCGAATCGGGCGTTCTCACCCTTGGCGACCGCCCGGAGCTGGACTTCCTGCAGCTCGAGTGCAGCAAGCCGCGCCCGCAGCTGCTCCAACTCGGGGCCCATGGTGCCGCTCTGGAGCTCCAACAGCACCTGTCCTTCGTCTACGAGATCGCCCTCGCGCACGTTGATGGCGGAGATGATCCCGCCTTCGAGATGCTGGATGCGCTTCACCGATCCGACCGGCGTCACTTCGCCGGAGGCGGGCGCGATTTCGCCGATCTCGGTGACCAAGGCCCAGAGTAGGAAACCGGCTATTGCCGCGACCATCGTGGCGATCGCCATTTTGGTAAACCGGGACGGGCCCTGCTCCTCAAGCCGGATCGATTGCGCAAGGCGGCCGCGTCCGACCGGCCATTTCCGATCGAGCGCTTGGCCGCAGGTCCGGGGCTGCGTCGTCGAAATATCAGTCATCGTGCTGTTCCGGCGAGCTTGGCCATCAACTCTTGCGGGGGTCCGTCGTGGACGATCGTGCCGTGCTTGAGTACGATCACGCGATCGGCCGCGCGGACGTGCTCGGGATGATGGGTCACAAGCAGGACCGTGGACCGGCCGCGCAGGGCGTCGAGTTGGTGAAGCAGTAGGTCCTCTCCGTCGGCGTCGACCGGAACGCCCGGTTCATCGAACAGGACGATGCTGGCGTCCATGAGATACGTGCGTGCGAGGACAAGCCTGCGCGCGAAACCGGCGGACAATTGATCGTTGGCAGAGGTAGCAAAACCCGCCGGTAGTGCCTCGATATCAGCGAGGAGGCCGGCCTTAGCCACGGCGGCGCGCAGCTCCTCGTCGGTGGTTGCGGGGCGGACGAGGCGAAGGTTGTCGGCAAGGGTGCCGGAGAACAGATCCGTCTGCTGCGGCAGGTAAGCCATGGATTGCCGCAGATCGGCCGGATGCAGTTGACGGGTATCGACACCGTCGATCAACACGGCGCCGACTTGCGGCTGGTAGATCCCGGTGACGAGCTTGAGCACCGAAGACTTGCCACAGCCGTTGCCGCCGGTGACGGCGACGACCTCGCCGGGCTTGATGTCGAACGTCACGCCGCCGATCGCCGGTTCGTGGTGCGGGGCATAGCGCAGTACGACGCGTTGGAACGTGATGCGGCCGGCGAAGCGGCGGCCGCGCGCGGCTGTCGGCCGGCCGCCGTCAATCAACCCCTCCGAAGCAACGGCCATCATCTGGTCGACGCCGCGTACGGTGCTTTTCACCTCCTCGAGCCTGGTCAACGTCACGAACAGCGCCTGGAACGGTGCGAGCATGCGCCACACCAGGGTCATACTGGCGATCAAGGCGCCCACGCTCAGGCCGCCGTCGAGCGCCAACGAAGCGCCGATCGCCAACGTGGCCGCTCCGGCGAAGAAATTGATCGCCTGCGCGATGTTCTCCGTCAGGGCCGCGATGCGGGCGTGCTTAAGGTTGACGAAAGCGACCTCGGCGGAACGCTGGCGGAACCGGTCGAGCCAGATCGCCTCGGCGGCGCCGACCTTGATCGCCCGAACGTTGGATAGAATCTCGACCAGCAAGCTTTGATGATCGCCGTGGCTCGTGATGATTTGGCCGAGCGCATCGCGGGCATAGCGGACTGCGAACAAGCCGAGAGCGGCAATCAGCAACGCCAGACCGATCGGCACCAGGGCGAGCCAGCCTCCGATCGCGGCGATGGCGAAGACGAAGACGAACATGAACGGCAGTTCAAGCATTGCTAGCGCCAGCGGGCCCGTGAAGAGGGTCCGCACGCCTTCAAATTCGCGGAGCCGAGCGAGCTGCGTGCCGATCGCGGCCCGTTCCAGCCGAGCGAGCGGCAGGCTCAGCAATTTGCCGAACGCCGAGCTGCCGATGAGAAAATCCAGGCGCGCGCCGACGTGGGCAAGCGCCGCGCCGCGCACTATGCGGAGCGCAGTGTCGCAGAGGAGGGCGAAGAGCACTCCAACCGCGAGATAGGCCAGGGTTGCGCGCTCATGCGTCGCCAGAACGCGATCGTAGACGGCCTGGACAAAGAATGCCGGCAGCAATGCCAGAAGGCTGAGGAAGAAGCTCAAGCCGAGGAGCTGCTGGAAAGTGCCCTCGAAACGCCGCCGGACTGCGCGCAACCAGCCGCCTTTTTGGCTTGATAACGCAGCGTTCCGCGCCTCTTCGCGCGTGAAGAAACAGGCGCTGCCGCGGCGGTCGAGGTCACCAATTGTGATCACCCTGCCGATGGAGCCGTCGAAGCATGCTAGCGTGCCGGGCGTTTTCCCGGCCGCGAGCACGACCAATGGGCCGCCATGGACCGGCACGAACAGGCACGGCAAAAGCCGAGTATCGAGATCGACGAGCCTCGCCGTTTCGACGCAACTCGCGAAGTCGAGGTTCGCCATCGTGTTGCGCAGGTCGACCAGGTCCTTACAGCCGCGGGAACTCATGGCTTCGGCAAATTGCCGAGGGCTGCCGCGCCAACGAAGAGCGCGAAGCAGCGGATCGAGGCAGAGCGCGAACGCATTGCTTGCGGTTTGCGTTGCCGCCGCGCCGGCCAGAGGCATGACCCATGCGGTCATCGCCCGACCTCCTGGATTTGCGCCCTGCCGCTCGGAGAGATCGGAAGGAGATGGCCGCGGCTAAGGCGGTAGCGACGGCTCGCGAGCTGCATGACCTGCGGTCTGGCGCTGACCACAACCACGGCGCAGCGCTGTCCAAGGTGACGCAGCAATTCCACGAGACGCCAGCTGGAGTCCGCATCGAGAACGTGATCGGCGTCATCGAGCAGGATGATCTTCGGTTGCTTGGTGAACTCGCGAATGATGGCGATGCGCTGTTGCAACCCCGAGGGCAGCAGGTCGCCCGCGCCGATCCTGGTGTCGAACCCCTCGGGAAGGCGTTTGATGGCGTCGTCGAGGCCGAGCAGGTAAGAGAGATACAGCGCCTCGTTGACGCATTCGCCTTCACGGAAATTGGTGAGATTCTCGAGCACGGTGCCGCCATAGAGCGCGCCATGGCGCGGCAGCATGGCGATGTGCCGTCTTAGCCAGTCTGGATCGATCTTACCGATGTCGTTGCCGTCGATATTGACGTTGCCGCGTTCCGGCTGGAGCAAGCCGAGCATGAGCAGAAGGAGCGAGCTCTTGCCAGAGCCGGTATCGCCGTCAAGTCCAACGATCTCGCCAGGCCGCACCGTGAGTTTTACCCCATCAAGCAGCAAAGGCCCTCGCGGCTCGTGGCGGAACGCTACATCGATAAGTTCAACGACTCCGACAATGTCGGGAGCCGCGGAGCGGCCGGCCTTTTCGCTCGGCAGGGCCATGATCTCGGCGATCCCGGCGCGCGCAACGCGGATTCCCTGAAAGTTCGCCCAAAGCCCCATGGCGGTCTGCAACGGCTGCAGAGCGCGGCCGGAAAGCAGCGTGCAGGCCGCAAGCGCGCCCACCGTCATGCGCCCGTCGAGTACCAGGAGCGCGCCGAATGCCACGAGCATAACCATGTTGAGCTGACTGAAGAGGACGCCGGAGGTCTGGGCGAGCGTGCTCTGATACATAACGCGCTGTACGGCGATGGCGCTGTCTTCCTGCAGAGATTCCTCGCGACGCAGCATCGCGGCGTTGAGCGCGAGCGCCTTCACCGTGCGGATGCCGCGCAATACTTCGATAATGAAATCGTAACGCCGTTTATCGATTTCGACCCGCGCGGCGGCGCTTTTCCGCAGAGCGCGCCCGACGGCAATCGCCAGACAACCGAAAACCACGATGAGCGCGAGCGGAACAAGGATGAGCCAGGAGCCGAGATACGCGATCAGGGCAAGAAACAAAAGCGCGAATGGCAAATCGACGGCTGCGAGCAAAAGCTGGCTCGCATGAAAGTCGCGCATCGAGCCGACGGCGTTGATCCTTTCGAGATACGAGCCCGGGGTGTCGCGTTCGAACCGGTCGAGCGGAGCGCGAAGAAGGCGCTCGACGGCGCGGTAACGGACGATGTGCTCGAGGCGGGCGCCGTTCCAGGTGGCGACATGAGCGCGAAACGCCCGCAGCCCTGCGTCTAGCACAAGCGTAACCGCAAGACCGGCGATCAACACCAGAAGCGTCGTCGTCGCGCCATTCGGCAAGACCCGGTCATAGATTTGAAGGATAAAGATAGGCAGCGCCAGCGCGAGTAGGTTGATACCCGTGGAAGTCACCAGCAGCGACAGACGGGCCCCCTTCAGGATGGAGCGAACGATGCCGAGTACGTCGCTGACTTCAGTTCGCGCGTTTCCTGCGTCTGCTGCCAGCATACCCTGAGGCTCCCGCCCTTGACGAATGTGGCAGGCAGACAGACCCCCGCCTTGGACCTTGCGCGATGCTACCCGAGCAGGCGGTCTGCAATATTTCAGCCAGGTTCGGAATTGTTTCGTTTTGTTGCGTGATCGCTCATTGTCGAGACCGCGGCCGTAAAAATGTAACCGGCGCCGCGTACGGTTTTTATGATATTGCGTGTCGTCCCCTCAGATTCGAGCTTGCGGCGCAGCCGCGTGACCAGAACGTCGATGCTACGATCGAAATAGTCCCAAGTGCGATTGTGCACGGCCTGCAGCAGACGTTCCCGGCTCAACACCTGTCCTGGCTTGACAACCATTTCCTTGAGCAGATTGAATTCTCCGGTGGTCAATTCGACGATCTTTCCGTTCTCGTGGGTAAGATGTCGAGCCTTGAGATCGAGACGCCAACGATCGAAACGGACCAAGCTGCGCTCCACAACCGGTGGCGGCGTAACACCCCGCGGCCCGCGGACCCGTCGCAAGACACTGCGAATCCGCGCGAGCAATTCGCGCGAATCGTGTGGCTTCGACATGTAATCGTCCGCGCCGATTTCGAGGCCGACGACACGGTTCACGTGATCCGTGCTGCCGGTAAGCACGATGATTCCGCAATGATGGTGCTCGCGCAGATATCGGGTGAGCGAGAAGCCGTCCTCGCCGGGCAGCAGCAGGTCGACGATGACGAGGTCGGCCGGGTCGCGCACGATCGTCTCGCGCATGGCCTCGCCGTCGGCCGCAAGACTGATCCGATAGCCCTCGCCTCGGAGGTAGACTGCAATCGCATCCCGCAGGGGCTCGAAGTCGTCGACAATGACGATATGCTTGGTGTGGCCCATGCGGCGAAAGAGCAGACGCCGAGGCAACCAGCCATGAAAAACATGGGTCCATTGAAACCTTGGCTAACAGATCCCTTCATCTGAGTTCGATTATGAACAAAATCGAACAATTCAGTGCAGAAGCGAAATATTGCCGACACCCCCGGGCTGCTAAGACGTGCCACCCGCGGCGAAGGCCGCCTATATGCTCGAGGAGAGCCCGGTGGCCAAGCCCGCGCGTGCAAAATCCAGAGATGACATCTCAGTCAGCACGCCCGATCTACCGGTCGAGCGGCACACGGCGGATGGCTCCCAAAGGCCCGAACGCCAATTCGTCGCGTCGAGGGACGAAGCAGACGCCGAGCACGAATCATCCGCCGACCTCCAAAGCGGCGGCCTGACCGTTTATCAGTCGGCGTACGCCGACGAACATAGACACCACGGCCAACATCGGCACAATACTCCGCCCCCGGGCCGGCACAGGGTCCACGAATCCACCCATGACGCTCCTTCACCGCACACCGCAGGCGGCGGAGGCGACGGACATGAACCGGAATCATCCGCCGACCTCCAAAGCGGCGGCCGGCCTATCGATCAGCACGCGCATGTGCCATCTCTTGCGGGCTCGCCGTCCAAGCGAGCAGAGAGGACACAGCCGGCGCATGCCGACGAACATACCCATCACGACAACCACCATGGGCACCATAGCCACCATGCTCCGCGCCCGGGCGGGCAAGGTGTCCACGACTCCGCCCACGCCACTCCTGCACCGCACACCGGAGGCGGCGAGGGTGGCGGAGGCGACGGACATAGTGATCAGTCTTCCCATTATCCGTTCCCGCATGCACCGCCCCCATCTGCACCGACGCTAGTAGTTTCGGCGACAGCCGGACCCGAGAACGGCACCGTCCCACTCAACATCGCAGCTAGGCTGACCGATGTCGGCCCCGCTGAGACCCTGACCGTCACCATCGCGGGGCTGCCCGAGGGCGCCACGCTGTCCGCCGGACTGCACAATGCCGACGGCAGCTGGACGCTGAACGGCGATCAGCTCGCCGGCCTCACCGTCACCCCG
>Ga0137393_10003115_pt1 | contig 10732 bp, 9 predicted proteins | sample 15con2h34BmetaG_FD_101396 | JGI IMG/M metagenome (GOLD analysis project Ga0137393, IMG submission 101396) | Vadose zone soil microbial communities from Angelo Coast Range Reserve, California, USA - 15con2h3.4B metaG | ecosystem: Environmental > Terrestrial > Soil > Vadose zone > Saprolite...
CCTGGTTGCTCACTAGTCCGAGGTAGGAGCCATCCACGATGGAACTGGCCCGACCGCCGCGGCCGTCTGCGCCATGACACGACGAACAGTAGACTCCATATGCGGACGCGCCGCGCTTCGGATCACCGGGACCCTGCGCCGCATAGGGCGGCGGATTCGCATCGCGCAGAACATCTGCCTTGGCCCAGCGGGTGCGAATTCCGTGGACGATGGCGTCGATTTGGGCGTCGGTCAAGAGCCCGCCTGCCTGTTGCGCAAACGCCGGCATCGCGGTTCCAGGAACTCCCTGCGCGGTGACGCGGTGGATGATGGCGTCGTCGGCGATAGCAAGGTATACGGGGTCGCCCAGGCCTATGGCCAATCCACCTTGGCCATCTGGGCCGTGACACCCGGCGCAGTTTTGAGCATAGAGAAGATGGAAATCGACAACCTGAGCGGGCGAGACCACCGGCGAATCCGCAGACCGACGCCCTAATTCTCCGCACGACGTGGTCGCCAGAATCGCTGCGAGACTCAGGACGCTTCGATTCATTGCCTCAGGTCCTCTTCTCGTTCATTGATCATGCCGGGAGTTTCTATACCCGCACGAACAATGAGCGGAAATCGCTGCCGTGTTCGCACCCGTTCCTGCCGTGATACGACGATTCCCGCGACGATTCCAAATCCAATCTGCGAGAGTACAAACCAGAACCAGTTGATGCGCTGGTTGAGCACGGGGTTGACGAACCCGAGAATGCTATAGATCAGGCCGGACCACAATACTGGAGCCACAACCCCACCAACTAGAACTGGGCGTCGCGGAAGCATCGGCAAAATCGCTCCGTAGAGCAATCCAACCAAGAGCGAGACCAACAGGTGAACGGGGACCGCAATAAGCAAGTCGTGGAGCTTGAATGTGCCGATTTGTTCGGCCGTTTTGGTGGCTGCGCCCGGGAAGAACCCGGCCGCGAGAAGATTCATGGCGTACCAGAGCCCATTCCCGCTCACAATGCTGTAAACAGTAGCCAGCAGGGCCATGGCCACACTGCCGGCCAGGCCTCCCTTGAGGCCGGCGGAAACCGGATAGATCTCGAGCGGCAACGACGCGCGCTGGAACTCAGGGACACTCACGATTCGACCGACTTTTTGCCGGGTCGTTAGAATCGTGGACGTTTCGCGTGCTACCAGTACCCATTCGTGGGACTCAGTGGGCAGAACTTGGCGAAACCAGCCAACCGCGGCGGTGACAGTAAAGACCGCGCCAAGAGCGCTTACGGCAATGCTTGTGACGGGTCCCGCGAAGAGCAGTGTCACGCCGAAGGCCAGAACGATAGGCCACGCGGTAGAGGCAGGCACTTCGATCTCGGTCGAAGTGTCCCCCGAGGTTTTGGTGAATTCGCTGGCCATCGGTTCTCCCGTCAAACTCCAACGATGTAGACCACTGTGAAAACCACCACCCACACAGCGTCAACGAAGTGCCAATAAAGAGACAAGACTGCTACACGCTCGCCGTGTTCCGTCTCGACGTGGCCGAGGAATCCAAGGACCGCCACGGTTGTCAGGGCGATTAGCCCCGCCGTCACGTGAAAGGCGTGCAAACCGACCAGTGAATAATACGTCGTGCCGAAGAGATTGGTGCTGATCGTAAAACCATCGTCAAAGATGAGATGACGCCACTCACGAACGGTCCCCAGAAGAAAGATGCCGCCGAGCGCAATCGTCAGGAGCCACCAACGTGCAAAAGCGTTCGTCTTGCCGCGGACCAGCTCCCGTACTGCAAGGTGGACCGTGAGGCTACTCGAAAGCAGACAGATCGTAAAGAAGACCGGCGCACGGAGGACATCCTTCGGCGTCGGACCCGAAAGGCTCTTGCCGACGTAGAAAAGATAGGCGACCACGAAGATGGTAAAAATAGCGGCTTCGGCGCCGATCAGACAGTACATTCCGACACGTCCACGCGATGGGAGTCCCAACTGTCTGTCGGTCTCGGGGATAAACGCGCCGGCGCTCAAAGCTATTCGTACCTCCAGTCGGGATCTTCCGGATGCTTTAAGTCCCAAAGCGGACGCCGGCTCTTAACGGTAGGAATGACGGCGTAGTTGTACAAGGGCGGCGGCGAAGTGGTGGACCACTCGAGCGTCCATGCGTCCCACGGGTCACTCCCCGCCGCGTTACCTCGAAGGAAGGACCACACTAGGTTGACGCCGAAGACCAGTATGCCCGCCGCCTGAAAGAGCACCCCGATGGTCACGATCAGATTCCAGATGTCCCAACCGCGGCCTGGCTCGTAGGTATAGATTCGCCGGGGCATGCCCAGAATGCCAGGCACATGCATGAAATCAAACGTCAAATGGAATCCGATGAGGAACAACCAAAAGTGGACTCGGCCGAGCATCTCGCTGTACATTCTCCCGGATACCTTCGGGAACCAATAATAAAAAGCGCCAAACACTGTGAAAAGAATGCCGCCGACGATGACGTAGTGAAAGTGAGCGACGACATAATACGAGTTTGCTAACTGCCAATCCAATGGTGCTGCGCTAAGCGTGACCCCCGTGAGTCCGGCAATCAAAAACTGGGATAGAAACGCAATACAGAACAGCATGGGTGTCTGCAAACGGAGCTTTCCGCCCCACATGGTCGCCAGCCAGTTGAAGATCTTGATTCCAGTGGGAACGGCGATGGCCATTGTCGAGAGCACGAAGAAGATGTTCGCGTTCGAGCTCATTCCGACCGTAAACATGTGGTGGGCCCACACGCTCATGCTTATAAAGCCGATCGAAACCGTCGCCGCCACCATCGCGGGGTAGCCGAAAATCGCCTTGCGTGAAAATACCGGAATGATCTCGGAGGCGAACGCGAAGGCTGGAATCACCAGTACATATACTTCCGGATGACCGAATACCCAGAAGAAGTGCATCCAGACTACGGCCGAACCTCCGGCTTGCGTATCGAAAAAGTGCCCTCCCAGGTAGCGGTCGATCAACAGCATTATTTGTGCCGCGGAAAGGGGACTTACGGCAAGAATGACGAGACCTGCCATGGTAAGATTCAGCCAGACCAGCAGCGGCATCTTTCCGAGTGTCATGCCCGGGCAGCGCATGCACAGGATGGTGGCGATAAGGTTGACAGCTGTTCCGATGCTGCCGAAGCCGGAGACAAGAAGCGATAACGTCCAGAAATCGGTGCTGTTTCCGATCGAGAATGTCCTGGAAGTTAATGGAGCGTACGCGAACCATCCGACGTCTGGAGCGTTTCCCGCACCATACAGGCCACTGCCGCCCAGAAAGCTGAAGTAAAGCAACAGGCCCCCAAAGGCGGTCATCCAGAAACTGAAGGCATTGAGCCGTGGAAATGCCATATCCCGGGCGCCGATCATCAGAGGTACCAGGTAGTTGGCAAACCCGAACAGGATCGGCATCACCACGAAGAAGATCATGGTGGTCCCGTGCATCGTGAACATGCGGTTGAAAACCTGAGGGGAGACGAAATCGTTGTGAGGCCTGATGAGTTGGATGCGAAGGATCGTTGCCTCAACTCCGCCGACGATAAGAAAGATCAAGCCATAAAGCACGTACAAAACGCCCAAGCGCTTGTGGTCAACGGTGGTCACCCACGCGTGAAGACGCTCGGTCAAGGAACGGGAATCCATCCGAAGTTGCGGCAACAGGATGGATCTGGTCGACATCAGCGAAGCGTCTCCAAGAATGCCGCCACCGAATTCACGTCCTGATCACTCAATCCCATTGCCGGCATCTTTGACCCCGGTTTGATGGCGTCAGGATTGCGAATCCAGAGCCGGAGATTCTCCGGCGTGTTGGACGCCGCGCCAGCGGCTATCGTGTCCCGGCTCATCAGGTGTGTCAAATTCGGGCCAAACTGCCCGTTGGCCGATGTACCCGATACGGTGTGGCAGTTGACACACGCGGTGGATTCAAAAATACGCTGGCCGCTCGAAGTCGCTGCGCCGGACGCGCTAAGGGTCGCCGGTTGCTGTTGTTCGCGAACCCAGCGGTCGAACTCCGCACGCGGTTGCACGTAGACGCGCAGCAGCATCTTGGCATGTTGAGTTCCGCAGTACTGCGCGCATTGGCCCAAAAAGAGTCCTGGTTCGTGCGGATCGATCCACATCTGATTCGGATGATTAGGAACAAGGTCTGTTTTCCCAGATAATCGAGGGACCCAGAAACTATGAACCGTGTCGGCAGAAAGGAGTGCAAGGAATGTTGGCGCCGGCCGCGCGGGGTCGCTTACAGGAACATGAAGCTCATTAGCTGTGACGATCTTCAAGTCTGGATAACGATATTCCCACCAAAACTGGTGACCAATCACGATTACCCTGAGTGAGCCACGGCGAGGCGTGGCATTTTGAATGGAAGCAATCACGTGAGCGGTCGCGAGGAACAGCCCGACGACGGCCAGGACCGGAATTACGGTCCACGCCAGCTCCACCTGGTTGCTTCCGTATATCTGCGGGGGCTCAGTGCTGTCATCGTCGTGTCGATCCCTGAATTTCACTATGGAGTAAGCGAGCAAACTGAATACAACGATGAAGATGGCAGCTAGCGTTGTCAGGACGAACAGTGACAGTCCGAAAATCGATTGCGCCGGAGTAGAGGCCGGAGCGAATATACTAGTCGGACTTGCAAAAGAGCCGGTGGGACTCGCTAAAAGGGACGCCGGGTGCCACAGGACCAATGCCCAGCTCAACCATTTAGCGTGCGTGCCGCGGCTCATCGGAAACAACCTCCAGGCAGAACTCGTTTCTGGGTGTGCACTTCGGTGTCCAGAAGGCGACGCCAACAACTCACTGGTTTCGCGGCCCATAACTGGCCCAGGCCGTAGTCCGGAGTCGTGGGCCGGACACCTTGTCGAGTGGTCGTCGCTCGAGACATAAAAAAGCCGGCGCAGAGTTCTTTGGGAGAGAAACTGCGCCGGTTTGAGAGAAGAACGGTTCAGCCACTTTGAGCCGAACCGCAACACGACTCCCGCCGAATAGCGGAGGTCGTTTAGGAAACGTCATGATCAGGCCTACGCTGAGCGCGAGTGGGCGAAGGTTGATGGCCGTCGTGGTTTATCCTCTCCGAAGCCACCCTCTACCTTTTCAAGGTTCTATTCCTCCGCCGCTACCCAAGTCGCGTCTTTGTGAAATGTTGTCATTGCTATTGCGAGCGCGGACGTGTTCGCGCCAAGATCCTTCTCATAGACAACACCGTTCTTCGTGATGATAAAGGTCATCACGCCAGACGACCGATACTCGGCGGGGTAGGCTATGAAGGCGAATCCACCCGGCGTCTTGCCTGCGGTATCTCGCGTCAACACTTTGAAATAGTAGCCGTGGAACAGTACGGGATCGCCGCCGCCAGTTCCGCTAGCCGCCTTGGCTACCAAACTTGTAGGAGAGCTGTCCAATAAAGCTGCGTTGGCCGGCTGTGCGTGATATTGTCTCTCGGTCGCGACGAATTCATGGCACATGGCAATCGCCGCGAATTCGTTATCACCGATTTGTCGAAACAAGACTTCCTTTGAGCCCGCTTCCGGATCGAAGTGCCAGGCGCCGTTGTTTTCAACGAGCGGGATGGGAAATGGCCAGTTCTCGGCGCCGATGTACAGAGTCACTGAGCCATCGGCTTCGCGGCCCAGGCGGTGCATCTCCTGGTATCTCTGGACGAACAGTTCGCGGTCGAGCCTATCTTGGCCTATATCACGCGAGGTGGAGAGGTCCGTTGGTCCGCCCAGAATGTTTGCGATGGCCGGCTCATCATTGCGCTGCACGGCCTGGAAAAGGATCTGACCGGCCTCCGCGGCCGATGGAAACGTCGGCGGAGAAGGTTGTTGAGCCAGGCACGAGTTAGCGCCATTCGTTGCCCACATTGTTAGCATCGCGAACGGAACCATGGCGGCCCGGGCGCGTCCCGAAAGTTTTTGTAGGTTGATCATATCTATCAATTCTCGTTTCATGGTTGAATCGCCTCGTAAGAACTATCGATGGCCGCCCCCTCCGTGCCCGCCTCCGCCACCTCCGCCGTGAAAGCCCCCTCCACCTCCGGCGTGGAAGCCTCCACCACCTCCGTGGAAGCCCCCAAAGCTGGACTGTCCTCGGGATGCGTTGCCTCTCGCAATCCCTCCGTGGTTGAACCCGCTGAAGGCGCTGGAATGCGTTCCTTGCGGCGCATGCGAGATGTTGGACCCACGCCCCCCCCCATGGCCGTCAAAGCCCCGGCCATGAGCGTCGACAGCATGATTGTAGTTCGAGTGAAAGTTATTGCGATCGACGATAGCCCGGCTGTGCGAGATGTAGGTATTGTGGTTGTAGACGACTCTCCCTTCGTGGTGCCAATCGTAGTCCCAATGGTGCCAACCCCAGCCGAAGCCGCCGAAGAATCCGATCCCGAATCCCAATCCAAAACCGATCCCAGGGCGATCCCAAAAGAGTCCCGGATACGGATACCAGCCAGGGAACACCGCCAGGGGATCCCCGTACACGAGCCAGGGATCGTATTGAGGGACATAAACCACGTCGCTCGCCGCGGGTTGGATAACGATCGTGTTTCCCTTGGTGCTTACCTTCTCTTGGTCCGTCGTCTTCAAGTTCCCAGCCTGCTTAGCCCGCTCTCGCATGGTTTGAAGCGCCTTCGTCAGATCTTGGTCCTGGTTGACATGGGCGTCCCCCAGTTCTGACGTCCAGGCAAGATTCTGGTTCATATTGGCGAGTACCGAGGGGAACTGCGTTAGAGCTTTGACACTGGGATCCCAAGGTTGGGTGTCCACTGCCTTCGCCAGAGAGTCGCCCTGAAGATCTTTATGTTGCTCCATCCACTTCTGGGCCTCTACTATTTGGTCCGGAAAAGTTGCGCCCGCCAGGATCTGCGCGACCAACGCGTCCGGATACAGCGCGATGGGCGCTACCAATTGCTGCAGTTGGTCCGGACTCTGTTGCGCGGCCTGAGGCGGTGTCTGAGAGACGGATGGAGCGGTCTGATAGGCGAACCCGCCTCCTGCGCCCATAAATAGGAGGCAGCCGGAAAGAAAGAGCGCCATATTGGGTTGAAGTAATCTCATAGTGAACTTCTCCTTCAATCAAGCGACAAGCCTTGCTCCACGCTACTTCTTCGCTTCCGGCGGAAAATGCTCGAACATCTTTTGCACGCCCTTATCAAGATTCTTGATGTTCTTGTCGGACTTGTCGGAAAGCGTGTCACTGGACGATCCACGCCAGATGACTGTCTTCGTCTTAGCGTCGAACAGATCGACGACTAAGGTACCGACCTTGTAGTTGTCAACCGTCGTAGTTGCATTTCCGAATCCGCCGCCCCAGCGCCAGCCGCCTCCGAAACCGTCGTAGAAGGTGTTGAGATTCTGCTGATTCTTGGTCATCTCTATGGCTACGATGGAGACATCGCCGCCCGATGCTACCGGCGTCAAGCCTTTCGCCGTCAGGGCTGTATTGACGGCTTCTTTGATTCGGTCGACCCATAGCGGGTCCTGGGTTTGGACCTTTTCCCAGGAGTACGTTTTGTACTGGCTAAAGTTTGTGCTGCGATCGTAGTCCGTCTTCACTTGCTGTGCGAATGCTGCAGTCGCAAAGAGTAGCGCGGATCCAACCGAAGCGAATATCGTGCGTTGTAGGTTCATAAGTTCTCCTTCACCTGCCTGGATAGTTTGCAATCGAGGAGCCAAGAGGTGGAGGTTGACTGCCGCTGTAAATCAAGCACTAAATCAACATCGCGGACCAGTGCTACGACGGCAGAGTGACACAGGTGTCGAGAAGAGGTCTTGATCGCGCCTCGGCACAGGCAACTGTCCCGTTCGTACTTCTTAAGGGGTTGACATCCAGCACAACAACTGTTGTGTCGTCGAATTGCTCCGTCCCAACTGAGAACTGTGCGACCGTTCGCATCAGGGTGTCAGCAACGCCCTTTGCGTCAATTCCTGGCGCGATGGTTCTGCAACAGTCCATCAAGCGCTCGTCCCCGAATTCTTCTTCCACGACGTTTTGGGCGTCTGTCATCCCGTCAGTGAAGATCACAAGGCGGCTTCCAGGCGGCATTTGGAGCTTGCTAGACGTATATCGAGCGTCCACGAACAGTCCGATCGGAACACCCCCCGAATTCAGCCTTTCGATCCGGCCGCTCGAGCGAATCATAATCGGCGGTGGGTGGCCCGCGTTGACATATGTCAATTCCGCGGTCTGCGCGTTGTACTCGGCCCAGAAAAGAGTCGCGTAGCGGTGGTCTCCAAATCGACCGGTGATTTGTTGATTGAGTATTTCAACTAAATGAGCGGGGGTTGAACCGGGGCTGTCAACGTTGCCGCCGAGGTTCGCCCGAGCGACAGCCTGAAGGTTCGCCATCATCAGGGCGGCCGGAATTCCTTTTCCGCTTACGTCCGCACAAAGGATTCCAATTCGTTCCTGGCCGAGAGCGAGGAAGTCGTACAAATCGCCGCCGATGGTCCGCGCCGCCAGGGTTTGGCCTGCAACGGTGGCCCCACGCAATCTTGGTACGACGCGTGGGTACAGATATTCCTGGACGCTCCGTGCAACTTGAAGTTCGCTCTCGAGCCTTAACTTGGCCGTCTCCTCCTTTTGGAGCCGTTCCAGGGCAATCGCCATCTCGTTGAAGTCACAACTCAGATCGCCCAGCTGACCTGTGCTGCGTACTGGCGTCCTCCAGGCGAAGTTACCGCCGGCGATCTGGCGCGCGGCGCCGCTGAGGGCGTCAATAGTAGTGGCGATATCACGGCCGAAGTGGATACACATCCATACGCCCGTTGCATCCAGAAGCAACACCGTAAGGGAGAGCGCGGCCAGCAGCCATACCCAGCTCCCCAATTGGCTGCCAAGGCGAGCTACATCTTCGAAGGTGTTTGAATAACTGGTTCGAACGGTGTACGCGATCCAGTCTTCTGGTGCGCCTGTTTCCCAGTTACGCACGGTTAGCACCACGGCAGCCCGTCGGGCAATGCCAGGCAGGAAATTTCCCTCCATGGTTCTGAGTACTTGCTGGTTCGCGGAGTGCACGTGGAACGGTCTGGGGGAAACGGTCGCCACTTCCATATTGGCTGCGGAAGAGAGTCGTTTGGCCAATTCCGGGCCCAACGGGAGGTTGAAGGTCACCGTCACCCTGCACGCGTCCCTCTGTCGAGCCAGGACATTGCGGATCTCGAGCTGTCCCCGATCGACCACTAAGCCCGCGAAGCCGGTTTTCGGCAACCAATCCGGAAGTGTGGGTGGGTCAATCTTCGGCAGTAAATACTGGATGCTCCCGGCGCGCTCAACTGTTAGAAAAGCCTGAGCTTGGGGAAACGCCTCGTCGGTGTACGCCAGCAGCGGCCTGAGATTGCTGGAACTCGCGGGTTGTTCCATACAAGCACCGGCATGATCCAGAATTGCGGGTGCAACGGACTGGCTGACCTGTACCAGAACCTGAATCTGCTTCTCCACGACATTGGCACTTTCGCGCCGCACCACGACGTTCAAAGCAGCGACTGCCAAACAGGCAATCAAAATTGCGGAAGTCCCGGTAAAGGTGATGATTGCCACCACCTTCCAGCGAACCCGGCCCCAGACGCTGCGGAAACTACGGCGACTATGGGGCTGACCGCTGTCCGGAGCGGTTGTCGGACCGCTGGCGTCTCCGCAATCGGGGACGATCATCGGCAAGCGTGACTCCGCGCCTGCGACGAGCTCGGCTGCCCAAGGAGCTCAGCCATTTTCCGCCGCGCACGCCAATGACGGGTTTTTGCCGCCGGTAACGTCAGCCGTAATCGCCTTGCGACTTCAGACAGGCTGAGCTCTTCGAGATCCCGCAAGAGGATAATGATCCGATCCTCCTCCGGCAACCAGGCGAGTGTAGAGCGCAACCGGGCAATGACCTCGCCCCTCTGACATTCCGCCAACGGCGAGTGGCTTTCATCGGCGGCTGAGAGTTGGGTCAACACGGTAGGGTCGAGCGCCACATACCGCGAAGAGGCAGCTTTTCGCCGCCACTGCCGGACCTCATTGAGACCAATTTGAATCAACCAGGTCCTGAAACTCGCTCGAAACCGAAACTGCTCCAGGTGAGTGAGCGCTTTAAGTGCAGTCTGCTGGACAATGTCTTCGACATCCGAGTGACCGCCGACCTTTGCGCGAACCGTACGCAACAACGGCATGAGGTGTGGCGCCATCAAGTCGGCGAATAGATCGCGCCGCCCGCCGAGGATCTTGCGAATTAGGGCCACTTCCTCCGAGCCCGTCACATTGGCCCTCGACCCTGTAGACGCCATCATCTGAACCTCCTAAACTTCCCGCAAGCCTCGAATTCGTCTATCTGACAGGTTCCGGGAGCGCACTGTGCGGACGCGAGACATTCCCCCGATAGGCTTCATCAACGGCAACGTGGTTTTCGTCCAAAATCGTACCGGTTGCACGCTGCAGTGCGATCTTCGCCTTGATGTAGGCGCCTCTGGAAGCGACCTCCGTCGAGCGGGCCTGGGCGAGGTAATTCTGATATTGGATCACCATCAGGTTTGTGGAGAGTCCGACAGCGAACGTCTGTTGTTCCACACTGACGGATTGCTCCTGAAGCCGGCGCGCCTCTACCGCCGCGTCGTAAGCGGCGCGCGCCTGCCGCAAAGACTCCTCAGCGTCGGCGACCTCCAGGTGAACCTGATCCTGCAACTGCTGGCGGCGTATCTGAGTTTGCCGGACCTGTAATTCGTCGCGCACAGCATCCGCTTGGGCGACACGATTCCGAACAGGCAGGGTCAA
>Ga0137393_10003129_pt1 | contig 10711 bp, 11 predicted proteins | sample 15con2h34BmetaG_FD_101396 | JGI IMG/M metagenome (GOLD analysis project Ga0137393, IMG submission 101396) | Vadose zone soil microbial communities from Angelo Coast Range Reserve, California, USA - 15con2h3.4B metaG | ecosystem: Environmental > Terrestrial > Soil > Vadose zone > Saprolite...
CAGCCCCGCAGCCGAGATCGAGCACCCGCCGACCGTCAACTTCGGGCAGGAGCGCCAGCAGATCAGCATGCTCCATCGCCCGCTCCCACCCGGCTCCGAATCGCTCGAGCGTCGAATATCCGGCGAAGAAACTTGGGTCGTCATAGATGTTCTGAGGTTCTCGAGGGGCTTCGGACATCGGTCACACACTAGCCCAGGGACTTGGGGACACGGATCGCTCTTCGCGCTGGATGATCACTCGATACGGGTGCCAACAAGCGGCATCAGCTGAGCCCAGTATTCGTCGTCCACTCGGCGATCCTCGATTCGGGCGGTGCGGTTGGTTGCGTGTTCGCCGAGTGGCACATGGCTTGAGGCAGCCTCGCTGTTTCTGACCGCATGGTCCGCGGCCCCTCTTAGGGGAACACCGCGCGCGGAGCCTGTCAACACGCGCAGACAGTAGTGATGGGACTCGTGCGGGGACGCCTTTCCGGTCGCTCGAGCCGTGGGTGGGTTGATCCACACTTCCACGGCTCGTCCCGTGGGGGAGAGGTCGGCGGAAAGCGCTCCGTGTGCGCAGCGTCGGTCGCGGCGAGCGCTGGGGGCGACGCAGCCGCGCGCCGCCTTGCGCCCTCGCAATCGTTTCGATACCATTGCCCTCCGCCATGCGCCTCGCCGTCCGTCTGTGGAGTTTCAAGAATGGACACGGCTGGTTGAGCTCGTATCGCAAAACGGACGAGTCGCGGAGCGTGCTGCGATCCAAGGGCGTCCGCTCCCGCGGGCTCGATCCGACCGTGCGGTGTGACATGCGCTGGGAGAACGTCCGGCGCCTTTACGGGATTGCCCCGGGACCCGGGACCCCGCGGCGCCAGACGTGGTGGACGTGTTCGCTCACCGCGGAGGGTTCTTCCGCGTCCTGCAGGAGACCGAGCGGAGCCAGACCGCCGTGATGACGATCGCGCCCGGAGCCGACGCCGGTCCCGAGGAGCAACACGACGGCGACCAGATCATCTACGTGGTCGAGGGCGAGGCGATCGTGCGCATCGAGGAGCGCGAGCACCGGACGGGACCGGGGAGCCTCGTCACGATTCCCAAGGGCGTGCGCCACCACGTGCGCAACCCGGGCGCGATGCCCCTCTTCCTCCTGACGGTCTACGCCCCACCAGAGTACTAGCCGGGCACGGCCGCCGCCGACTCGAATCTTTCCCCGGTCAGCGACCTACTGAGAGGAGACGCGGATGGCCAGGCTCAGGGTGAAGGGCATTGCCTTCGATATGTACGGGACCTTGGTCGATGTCGGAGCGGTGGCCGATGCCTGCAGAGGGATCGCCCCCGATCCAACGGCGTTTGCGGCCTTGTGGCGGACGAAGCAACTCGAGTACACCTTTCTCTTGAGCCTCATGGGCAAGTACCAGAACTTCTGGACGGTGTCCGAGCAGGCACTCGAATTCACGACCCGCCGGCTCGGCGTCGAAGTGAGTCCCGGACAGCGCCCACGCCTTATGAACGCCTGGCTCGAGCCGCGACCCTACTCCGAGGTACCGGCGGTCCTCGCCCGCCTGAAGGAGCGCTATCCGCTCGCGATCCTCTCGAACGGGAGCCCGAAGATGCTGCAGGCCGGGCTCGTGCACAGCGGGCTCAAGGCCGACTTCCGCTGGGTCATCAGCGCGGATGCGGTGAAGCTCTACAAGCCGGCACCCAAGGTCTACGCGCAGGCACCCAAGCAGATGAACCTGAAGAAGGCGGACATCCTCTTCGTCTCGTCCAACTCCTTCGACGTCCTCGGCGCGAAGAGCTTCGGTTTCAGGGTGTGCTGGATCAACCGGGCCGGGGTCCCGCTGGATGCCTTGGGCCCCCGGCCGGACCTGGTCGTGGCGAGCTTTGAGGCGCTGCGAACCGCGATGGAGTGAGTCTGCTCGAGAGCCAGGGCTCATCATGCGATGACCGACCTTCGACGTCACCGCCAAGCGGTACGCCGGAGAGCGCCGTCCAGCTTCGGCGATGTGAAGAATCGTTCACGTCCCTCAACGCCGATCTAGGCTCCACTCGTCAGCCACCAGCCCCGCACCGCGACGAGCGACCCGATAGCCCCACCTACGTGCGGAGGACGATGAGGCCCGTCAGAAGGAGGGCGAGGCCGATGACAATCGCCGGCTCCGCCGCCACGAGGCCGTGAGCGACCAGGATCGGCGTCACCGCCGCGACCGCGAGGGCGAGGGCCAGCAGTGCCCACCCGAAGGCTCTCAACGACCTCATCAGAGTGTCACGCATCCTCGGATCCGCTTACTCGAGAGGGGCGTGCCATGTGCCGCTCGGGACCGGAGGCTCGCTGCCGGCGCTCGGTTGGTCATTCGGCGGCGAGGCGATAGCCGACGCCCGGCTCCGTCAGCAGGTATCGGGGCCGCGCCGGGTCGGCCTCGAGCTTCCGTCGGAGCTGCAACATATGGACCCTCAACGCCCCGGTTTGTTGTGCCCCGGGGGATCCCCAGACCTCCTTGACGAGCTGAGACTGGGTCAAGAGCTTTCCCGGTGATCGGGCGAAGGCCTTTAGTAGCTTGGACTCGATCGAGGTCAGGTGGACTTCGTTCCCGGCGACGGACGCGGAATGGCGGACGAGGTCGACCGTAAGATCACCGATCGTGATGGCCGTGTCCCCTGAGTCCTGCGCTCTCGTCCAGTTCCTGAGGGCGACGCGCATCCTGGCGAGCAACTCGCCGACGCCGAACGGCTTGGTCATGTAGTCGTCCGCCCCGGCGTCAAGCGCGCGAACCTTGTCCTGCTCCTGCCCCCGGGCCGACAGGACGATGATCGGCACCATCGTCCACTCCCGCAATCGGCGGATGACCTCGAGGCCATCGAGATCGGGCAGTCCGAGATCGACGATGACGAGCGCAGGTTGGGGGGCGCGACTTCGGCGAGGCCGTCTTCGGCGGTCGCCGCTTCGAACAAGCGGTATCCGGCCCCGCCGAGCGCCGCGCGCATGAAACGCCGGATGTGCGTCTCATCCTCGATGAGGACGATCGCCCGCGCCGCCGGCGCCGAGGTCGGGTCGCCTGTCGCGGACGTCTCACGGGCGGCGGGCGCGTCAACCACCCGTCGGTGCCCCCGGCGGGTTCTTGAACAGCCTGAACCGAAGAGCGGCGCCGCCAGCAGGGTTGTCAGTCCAGATCCGGCCCCCGGAGACCCGCCCGGGTCCCCTCGGTGTCGAGTGACGGGAGTCCGCGCGTCTCGCGGGAAGGTTCCGACGGCGGCGATCGTCCGTTCCATGGCGCGCCGCGTGGCGCTCCTCGCTCGGGGGAGCGATCACCGGCGCGTGAGGCCGGTCTTGCCCGCGCCACTCTTCCAACTCCGTCGCGGCGCGGCTGCACCACACCCAGGCGACCATCCACGGACACACGAGCGCCACCACCGCAACCTCGAGAATCGTGCGTCCGGTGCCCGCGTCGACCAGGGCCGCAACCAGCGCAAGCAGACTCAGCAGGAGTAGACCGACCGTAAACAACTGCCACCACGCCGGCTTCCGGTGCCTCCAATCCCGCCTCATGCAGCACCTCCTAACCCATTACAGACCCGGACCGCATCAAGGCGACGTCAAATTGGGGCCAGTCTCTATTAAGAAGGCGTCAAGGTCGTCGGAGCCCGGCGTCTTTTCCCCAGAACGAAGGGCGCGACCGCGGGCGTCTTAACGCGTTCCTAACGGACCGGGCCCGCATCTTGACGACTCCTTAACATCGAGGGGCGCTAGCCTGTGAGGTGGCACGACGCAGGACTACCGGGAGGAATCGCGATGGATCTGCTGTACGTCGGTCTGGGGGTGCTGTTCTTCGGCCTCTCTTGGGCACTCGTCAAGCTGTGCGAACGCCTATAGGGGATCTCTCATGCCACTCCTGTACATCGTCGGCGGCGTCGTCTCGTTGGGTCTTCTCGTGTACCTGGTGCTCGCCTTGCTGAAACCGGAGCTCTTCTCATGACGGCGAACGGAGTTCTTCAGCTCGTCCTCTACCTGGTCGTCCTCCTCGCGCTCGCCAAGCCCCTCGGCGCATACATGGCCCGCGTCTACGAGGGCCGGCCGTGCGGTCTGGATCGCGCGCTCGGCTGGCTGGAGCGCCTGGTCTATCGGTTGAGCGGCGTCCGAGCGGACGAGGAGATGGGCTGGAAGACCTACGCCGTGACGATGCTCCTCTTCAACCTCGCGGGCCTGCTGGTCCTCTACGGGCTCCAGCGGGTGCAAGGCGTGCTCCCGCTGAACCCCGAGAAGCTTGGTGCCGTCTCGCCCGACCTCGCCTTCAACACGGCGGCGAGCTTCGTCACGAACACAAACTGGCAGAATTACGGCGGCGAGACGACCATGAGCTATCTCACGCAGATGGTCGGCCTCACGGTCCAGAACTTCGCGTCGGCGGCGGCGGGCATGGCGGTACTGGTGGCGCTCATCCGGGGGTTCGCGCGCCGATCCGCCGAGACGATCGGCAACTTCTGGGTCGACCTCACGCGCACCACTCTGTACATCCTCTTGCCGCTCTCCTTCGTCTTCGCGCTGGTCCTCGTCTCGGAGGGCGTCGTACAGACCTTCGGCTCGTACGCGAAGGTCACCGTCGTGCAGCCCACGAGCTACGACGAGCCGATCACCGACAAGGACGGCAAGCCCGTGCTCGACGAGAAAGGCCAGCCGAAGACCAAGAAGTCAACGCTGACCGAGCAGGTTATCGCCGTCGGGCCGGCCGCCTCCCAGATCGCCATCAAGCAGCTCGGGACCAACGGCGGCGGCTTCTTCAACGTCAACTCCGCGCACCCGTTCGAGAACCCGACGCCGCTCTCGAACTTCCTCGAGCTGCTGGCCATCCTGCTCATCCCCGGCGCGCTCTGCTACACGTTCGGCGTCATGGTGCGGGACACCCGCCAGGGCTGGGCCGTCCTAGCGGCCATGACCGTGATCTTCGTCGGCCTGCTGGCAGTGTGCGTCGTGGCCGAACAACAGGGGAGCGTGTTCCTGAAGCAGGGGGTCGACCACACCGCGAGCGCGCTCCAGGCCGGCGGGAACATGGAGGGCAAGGAGGTGCGGTTCGGCATCGTGAATTCGGCCCTGTGGGCGACGGCGACAACCGCGGCCTCGAACGGCTCGGTGAACTCGATGCACGACTCCTTCACGCCGATCGGCGGGCTCGTCCCGCTCTGGATGATCGAGTTGGGAGAGGTCGTCTACGGGGGCGTGGGCTCCGGTCTTTACGGCATGCTGGTCTACGCGATCATCGCCGTCTTCGTGGCAGGGCTCATGGTCGGACGCACCCCGGAATACCTCGGCAAGAAGATCGAAGCCTACGAGATGAAGATGTCGTCCCTCGTGATCCTCATCGTCCCCTTCCTGGTGCTGGTCGGAACCTCGATCGGCGTGGTGACGACGGCGGGCAAGGCGGGCATCCTGAACCCGGGGGCCCACGGGTTCAGCGAGATCCTCTACGCCTTCTCCTCGGGGCCCAACAACAACGGCAGCGCCTTCGCCGGCCTGAGCGGCAACACGCCCTTTTACAACACGGCCCTCGGGCTGTCGATTCTCTTCGGCCGCTACTGGCTCGCGGTGCCCGTGCTGGCGATCGCGGGCTCGCTGGCGCGAAAGAAGATCGTCCCCACCGGGGCCGGAACGCTGCCCACGCATACCCCGCTCTTTGTCGCACTCCTGGTCGGCGTGGTGATCCTCGTGGGAGCCCTGACCTACGTGCCGGCCTTGGCGCTTGGGCCAATTGTTGAGCATCTCAACATGATCGCCACCCGGTGAGGTGAGACCCATGGCCAGCACGGGACGCGTGCGCTCCCTGTTCGACCTCCCGATCGTCCTGCAGGCGGTCGTCGATGCCTTCCGCAAGCTGACGCCGCGCCGCGAGGTCCGGAACCCGGTCATGTTCGTGGTGTACGTGGGCTCCATCCTGACGACGCTCCTGTGGCTCCAGGCGGTCGTCGGCAGGGGCGAGGCGCCGGCTTGGTTCATCTTCTGGGTATCGGTCTGGCTCTGGTTCACGGTGCTGTTCGCCAACTTCGCCGAAGCGATGGCGGAGGGCCGCGGTAAGGCGCAGGCGGCATCGCTCCGACGGGCTCGGCGCGACCTCCAGGCGAAGCGGCTCGCGCGCCCCGAGCGCACCGCGCGGGTGGACGTCGTCGCGGCCTCGGCGCTGCGAAAGGGCAACGTCGTGCTCGTCGAGGCGGGGGAATTCATCCCCGCCGACGGGGAGGTCATCGAGGGGGTGGCCTCGGTAAACGAGGCCGCGATCACCGGCGAGAGCGCGCCGGTCATCCGCGAAAGCGGAGGTGACCGCAGCTCGGTCACCGGCGGGACCCAGGTCCTCTCGGACTGGCTCATCGTGGAGGTCACCGCGAACCCCGGCGAGGCCTTCCTCGACCGCATGATCGCGCTCGTGGAGGGCGCCAAGCGGCAGAAGACCCCCAACGAGATCGCGCTCGACATCCTGCTGGCCGCCCTCACGATCGTGTTCTTGCTGGCCACGGCCACCCTCTTGCCGTTCTCCCTGTACAGCGTGCAGGCGGCGGGGCGTGGAACGCCGGTGACCGTGACGGTGCTGGTCGCGCTGCTGGTGTGCCTCATCCCGACGACGATCGGGGCCCTGCTCTCGGCCATCGGCATCGCGGGCATGGACCGGATGATCCAGAAGAATGTCATCGCGATGTCCGGGCGCGCCGTCGAGGCGGCGGGGGACGTCGACGTCCTCTTGCTCGACAAGACCGGCACGATCACGCTCGGCAATCGTCAGGCGACCCAGTTCTCGCCCGCGCCCGGCGTGAGTGAGGCAGACCTCGCGGACGCGGCGCAGCTGTCGTCGCTGGCCGACGAGACCCCCGAGGGGCGCAGCATCGTCGTCCTGGCGAAGGAGAAGTATCAGCTGCGTGAGCGCGACATCCAAAAGCTCGGGGCAACCTTCGTTCCGTTCACCGCGCAGACGCGCATGAGCGGCGTGAACCTGAATAGTCGCCAGATCCGAAAAGGCGCCGCGGACGCCATCGAGGCCTACGTCACCCGTCTGGGCGGGCGCTTCCCGACGGAAATCCGCACGGCCGTCGACACCGTCGCGAGGGCGGGGGCGACGCCCCTCGTCGTGGCCGACGGGGCGAAGGTGCTCGGCGTGATCCAGCTCAAGGACATCGTCAAGGGCGGCATCAAGGAGCGATTCGCCGAGCTCCGACTCATGGGGATCAAGACGGTCATGATCACCGGCGACAATCCGCTGACGGCCGCCGCCATCGCCGCCGAGGCCGGGGTGGACGACTTTCTCGCTCAAGCCACCCCAGAGGACAAGCTCAAGCTGATCCGCGACATCCAGGGCCAAGGCCGACTGGTGGCGATGACCGGCGACGGCACCAACGACGCCCCCGCGCTGGCCCAGGCCGACGTGGCGGTCGCCATGAACACCGGCACCCAGGCGGCGAAGGAAGCCGGCAACATGATCGACCTCGACTCGAATCCGACCAAGTTGATGGAGGTCGTCGAGACCGGGAAGCAGATGCTGATGACCCGGGGCGCCTTGACGACGTTCAGCATCGCCAACGACGTGGCCAAATACTTCGCGATCATCCCGGCGGCCTTCGCGACCACGTACCCCGCGCTCGGCGTGCTGAACATCATGCACCTAGCCACGCCGGAGAGCGCGATCCTCTCGGCCGTCATCTTCAACGCCCTGATCATCATCGCGCTGATCCCGTTGGCCCTAAAGGGGGTCCGCTACCGGCCGCTCGGCGCCGGCCTCGTCCTCCGCCGTCACCTGTGGATCTACGGGGTCGGGGGTGTCCTCATTCCCTTTCCAGGGATCAAGCTCATTGACATGATCTTGGTCGCTCTCCGCTGGGTGTAGAGGAGGACGAGCATGCTGACGCATTGTCGGACGGCGATCGTCTCGCTGGCCGTGCTGACGCTCATCACGGGCATCGTGTACCCCGGCGTCGTGACCCTCGTCGCCCAGGTCGCATTCCCGCAGCAGGCCAACGGAAGTGTGATTCTCAAAAACGGCAAAGCCGTGGGCTCGGCCCTCATCGGGCAGCCGTTCGACGACCCCAAATACTTCTGGGGGCGGCCGTCGGCAACCTCGCCGTTCCCAGACAACGCGGGTTCCTCGTCGGGTTCGAATCTGAGCCCGACGAACCCGGACCTCGTGAAGGCTGTGCAGGAACGCGTCGCGACGCTCCGGGCGGCCGACCCTGGCAACACCGCCCCGGTCCCCGTCGATCTCGTCACCGCCTCGGCCAGCGGGCTTGATCCACACATCAGCCCCGCGGCAGCCCTCTATCAAGTGCCGCGCGTGGCGAGAGCGCGGAAGACGGACCCGCACGCCGTGCAGGAGCTGGTCGAACGGCACATCGCGGGACGCCTGCTGGGGCTTCTCGGGGAACCTCGGGTCAACGTGCTCGAGCTGAACCTCGCCCTCGACCGCCGGTAGCTGTCGCTGGCCGGCTCCGGCGACGCCTCGGGGCCGGCCCCTCTCCTTCCACGGTGGGGGCTCGATCCCGACCCGGCCACCCACAGGATTCCGGCTCAACGAGAGGTCGCGAGCTCGTCACCGTCTGCCGTCGCCGTGCTGAACTGCGCCCGTCTATCGCGAGCGCCGTGTCGTGGGGCGCCCGCGCGACCGCCGACGTGAGTCGCCTGCCCGTCGAGACTCATGATCGATCACGCTGCGTGCTCGCCTGAGGTCGAGCTCCCGTCTCCCCAACGCGCGGACATGCGGATCGTGCGGGTCGCGAGGGCCGACTCTGTCAAGGGCGCAAATACCAGGGCACGGTGATCACCACGACCCGTTGATCCTGCTCCAGGAGAAGATCCGCCTTCAACCATTCGGCTCGATGGTTATGGAGGAGATACTGATACCAACGGGTCTCCACGAGCTCCGACACCACGACCGCGATGGTCCGCTCGGGCCACTCGGCCTTCAAGCGGCTCACGTACCCGACGATCGGCGCCACCAGTCGCCGGTACGGCGACGGAACGATCTCGAGCCTCGGCGCGGTCCGTCCCGCCGCGCGCATCGGCGTCTCCACGTACTCGCGCCAGTCTCGGCGCACGGCGACGTCATCTCCGTCGGTCCGGCTGACATAGACGGCCACGACGTCGGGCGACAGCTGCAAGCCGAACCGGAGGGCATTCGCGCTCAGGACGTTCCATCCGGCAACAGGCACGACGACCACCGGGGGCTCGCTCGGGTCCACCTCGACCGGGCGAGGAAAACGGATCTGTTCGCCGACGAAGTCGTAGTGCTGTTTCACCCGCGCGAACAGCGCCAACATCGCCGGGATGAGAACGATGGTGATCCACGCCCCTTCGATGAATTTCGTGGTCAGGATCACGGTCAGGGCGATCCCGGTCGCGACGGCTCCGATGGCATTGACAGCCGCGGCTGGCGTGGCACCCAGCCCTCCGGCGCGCCGCCAGTGGATCACCATGCCCGCCTGAGACAACGTGAAGGCGCCGAACGCGCCGACGGCAAACAATGGGATCAAGCGATCGGTAATGCCATTGAAGATGATCAATAACAGTCCCGACAACCCCGCGAGCGCCATGATGCCGACCGAATGCACCAGGCGGCGGCCGCGGGCGGTGAACGCGAGCGGCAGAAAGCCATCGTCGGCGATTAAGCGACAGAGCCGCGGGAAGCCGGCGAAGCTGGTGTTCGCCGACAGCGCGAGCACCGCGAGCACGCTGGCGATCGTGACGTAGTAGAACGCGCCGCGCCCGACCACAGCGCCGACGAGCTGGGAGATGACACTCTGGTATCCGTCGCGCTCTTGATCCATGGCGCCGATACCATACGCGGACGAGAGATAGGCGATGCCCGCGAGCAGCACGGCCAGCAGAGCCACGATCACCGTGAGCGTCCGCCGCGCGTTCGTCACCGCCGGCGGCGCAAACGCGCTCACGCCGTTGCTCACCGCTTCCACGCCGGTCATCGCCGTGCAGCCGCTCGCGAACGCGCGAAGCAGTAGCCACACGCTCGCCGAGGCCATGCCAGCGGGAAGCGCGCCCGGGGGGACGACGGGTGTCGGGTGTCCGCCCGCCGTCACGGCCTTGACGGTCCCGATCGCGAGCACCGCCATCAAGGTCCCGACGAACAGGTACGTCGGCACGCCGAACACGATGCCCGACTCGCGCACGCCGCGAAGATTGATCACCGTGATGATCGCCAGCGTGATTAGACAGAGGGCGAGCGTGTGAGTGTGCAGGCCGGGGAGCGCCGACACCAACGCGCCGATGCCGGCCGAGATGCCGACGGCGACATTCAGGACGTAGTCGACCATGAGCGCGGCGGCGGCGAGCAGTCCCGCGTTCACTCCGAGATTCTCTTTCGCGACTGTATACGAGCCCCCGCCACCGGGATACGCCGCGATCGTCTGTCGATAGGACAGATACAGCAGCACGAGGAGGGCGAGGATCACGGCCGTGATCGGCCCGATGGACGCGAGGCTGCCGGCGCCCAACGGCAGCAGGATCGTCAACGCCGCTTCCGGTCCGTACGCCGAGGACGAGAGACCGTCGAGCCCGAGGACCGGCACGCCGGCCGCGACACCGATCTTCTGCTCCGCTTCCTCGGACGATGCCAGTGGCTTACCGAGGAGCGTGTCGAGGATGGTCACGGCGACCGGCGCACCAGCATCAAGGGTCTACGCTAACGCTTTGGCACCGTGCGTATCGAGCGACGGCGAGGACGGCCTCGCCAGCGCACGGAGAGTCGCCACGGGA
>Ga0137393_10003132_pt1 | contig 10707 bp, 9 predicted proteins | sample 15con2h34BmetaG_FD_101396 | JGI IMG/M metagenome (GOLD analysis project Ga0137393, IMG submission 101396) | Vadose zone soil microbial communities from Angelo Coast Range Reserve, California, USA - 15con2h3.4B metaG | ecosystem: Environmental > Terrestrial > Soil > Vadose zone > Saprolite...
AATTGCAGTCCGACCGCGCCCTATCGCGGCGCGGGGCGGCCCGAGGCGATCTATGTGATCGAGCGCCTGATCGACGATGCCGCTCGCCAGCTCGGCCTCGACGCGCTCGAGCTGCGGCGAAAGAACCTCGTTCCGGCAAGCGCCATGCCCTATCGCAATGCGCTGGGCTTCACCTATGACTGCGGTGACTTCGCGAAGGGAATGGAGTTGGCGCTGAAGATCGCTGATTTTGCCGGATTTTCTGGGCGCCGGGAGGCGTCGTTGAAAGGCGGGAAGCGGCGCGGCCTCGGCTTCGCCAACGCCATCGAGCGCGCCGCCGCGCCCGGCCTCGAATTCGCGGAGATCCGCTTCGATCCGAGCGGCACGGCGATGCTGCTCATGGGCACCAAGGCGCAAGGGCAGGGGCACGAGACCACGTTCAAGCAGATCCTGCACGAGCGGCTCGGCCTCGACCCCGCGCAAGTGCAGTTCATCGACGGCGACACCGACCGCGTCGCCTTCGGCATGGGCACCATGGGCTCGCGCTCGACCGTGATCGGCGGCAGCGCGCTCCACGTCGCCGCCGGCAAGGTGATCGAGAAGGGCAAGCGGATCGCTGGCCATCTATTGGAAGCCGCGACCGCCGACATCGACTTCGCCCAAGGCCGCTTCGTCGTCGCGGGGACCGACCGCGCCGTGACCCTGAAGGACGTGGTCAAGGCCGCCTTCCAGCCGGGAAAGCTGCCGCAAGGGCTCGAGGGCGGCATGTTCGAGAGCGCGACCTTCTCGCCGGAGAACGACACCTTCCCCAATGGCTCGCATGTCTGCGAGGTCGAGGTCGATCCCGAGACCGGCGCCGTGCAGCTCATGAGCTATGCCGTGGTCGATGATGTCGGTACCGTCATCAATCCCTTGACCCTCAAGGGCCAGATCCATGGCGGCATTGCCCAAGGGGCAGGGCAGGTGCTGATGGAGCAGGTGGTCTACGACCGCGACTCCGGCCAGATCCTGAGCGGCAGCTTCATGGATTACGCCATGCCACGCGCTGACAGCTTCGGCGACATCGCCGTCGCCGGGAATCCGGTGCCGACCAGGCTCAACCCGCTGGGCGCGAAGGGCGCCGGCGAGGCCGGCACGGTGGGGGCGCTGCCGGCGGTGATGAACGCGATCCTCGACGCGCTGGCGCCGCTCGGCGTGCGCGCCCTCGACATGCCCGCGACCAGCGAGCGCGTCTGGCGGGCGATCCAAGCCGCGCTTGGATCCTCGCCGCGCTGACGGACTACGCAGCGATGAGCCGGAATCGCGCGCCGCAGACGGTGACGGTGTCGCCCGCCGCGCGATAGCCGCGGCGCCCGGCGGCGTCGACGATGCGCGCACGGTTTGCGGCGAGGAGGTCGAGGCCGCCGAGCCCCTCGCCGCGGCCGTCGCGATCGCGGACGAAGCGCAGCACGCCGAGATCGAGCGCGATCTGCGGCTCACCGACAGCATCGAGGCTCACCGGCCGCTCCAGGATTGCGCCCCAGCGCGTTGCCAGCGCGGCGGGATCGGGGCTCTGCATCTCGGCCGCCGCCAGCGCCGCGGTGATATCGCTGCGCACCGCGGCCTGCCAATTCGGGCCGGCGGGATGATAGGGGCCCTCGAGGTTCTCGCCGCCGGTCGTGTGATTGAATTCGAGCATCGCGCCGCCGGTGTCGCGCGGATGGAGCTGGAGCCCGGTGTAGCTCTCGTATCTGAGCGGGTTGGCGATGCGCACGCCGATCGCGTCCATGCGCCGGCGGCGGCGCTCGATGTCGTCGCAGTCGAGGATGACCATGTAGCCGCCGTCGCCGCCGCGCCGTTCGAGATAGCGGCCGGCGGCCGTGCCGTCCGTGATGGGCGCCACGACTTCGAGAAAGCTCGCACCGATCGGGAGAAGCGCGTTGACGAGGCCGTATTTGCCGACATTGCCGTCGCGGTAGCAGACGGTGAGGCCGAAGATGTCGGCGAGGTCGGCGACGGCGGGCTCGAGGGTGTGCGCGACCAGACAGATCTGGCGCAGCCGCAGATAGCCCACGGCGCCTAGCGTCCTTTGAACACGGGCGCGCGCTTCTCGACGAAAGCCACCGCCGCTTCGCGGTGGTCCTCGGTCTGGCCGCAGCGGGTATGACGGAGCGCCTCGGCGTCCATCACCTCGGCGAGACCCGCGCGTTCGGCCAGGTTCAGGTTCTGCTTCATGTATCCCAGCGTGACGCGGGGCCCGCGCGCCAGCGACAGCGCGAGCGCCTGCGTGGCGTCCTCGAGCTCGGCATCGGCGACGATGCGGGTCACGAGGCCGAGCCCCTGCGCCTCGGCCGCGCTCAGGATCGGCGAGGTGAAGTAAAGCTCGCGCGCCTTGGCCGGTCCGACGAGTTGGGTGAGGAAATAGCTGCCGCCGAAATCGCCGGACAGCGCCACCTTGGCGAAGGCGGTGGTAAGCCGCGCCGTGTCGCTGGCGACGCGCAGGTCGCAGGCGAGCGCGAGCGACAAGCCCGCGCCGGCAGCGGCGCCGCGCAGCATGGCGACGGTCGGCTTGGGGATCTTGTGCAGGAGGCGGGCCGCCTCCATGCGCTGGCGCAGGCCCTGGGCGCGCTCGTCGTAGGTCTCGCTGCGCCCGCCCTCGGCCATGGCCTTGACGTCGCCGCCGGCGCAGAAGGCGCGTCCTGCGCCGGCGAGGACGATCACGGCGACCTCGCGATCCGCGGCGGCGCGCATGAGGGCGTCGTGGAGGCGGGTCAGCATCTCGGGATTGAGGGCGTTGAGCCGGTCCGGCCGGTTCATCGTCAGCGTCAGAACACCGTCCTTGACCGTCTCCAGAAGCACTTGGTTCATTTTCTCCTCCCCGGCATCGCCCCGCGCCATGGTAGCATCGTTTCCCCGTGTCACCCGGTTCGCAAGGACCTTAGTCATGCGCAATAAGCTCGTCGGCACAGCGCTCGTCGTCTTTGGCCTTGTGAATGCTGTCCCGTCTCTGGCGGCGGTCAATCCCGTAGCGGTCCCGGTCGACTACGTCGACGACGATTTGACGGGCTCCGGCATGGAGCTACGCGAAAACGGCGTGAAGCAGGCACAGCGCCGGCATGCAGTGCGGCTGCGGCTGCTCTCGGACAACGATCGCGTCGCGCTGTTGCGCATCGTCGATGACATCCCCGCGGTGGTCGGCGAATGCATTCCCGAATGCGCGGACGACCCGGCAATGGCGGCGCTCTCGATCCAGCTCATCCGCGCGCTCTATGAGGGCACTACGCTGACGGTCGAGTTGATCACGGCGCGAAGCACGCTGCCACCCGAGCTCGTCCTGAGCAAGCTTGAGCAGCTCGACGCGAGCGGGCTGGTGCGGCTGTCGCCGAAATCGAACCGACACGACACGCACTGGGTCTTGCCGACGGCGATGTTGCGCGCCTGCGGCGATGACGTTCTCGATCGCCTCTACTACGCCTTCACCCAGGCGCTCAACCGGTCGTGACCGGCTCCTTCTTGGCGGCAACGGCCGGCGCCTCTGTCTCGATGGTCTCGAACTCGGCCGGCAAGGTGATTTCGATGAGCTCGAGATCGTCCGAATGCGCCACCTCGGCATGGCGGATGCCCGGCGGCTGATGGACGCAAGAGCCGGCCTCGGCGGTGACCTCGCCGACGCCCTCGTAGTCGAACTTCACCCAACCTCGGAGGACGTAATACATCTGGAAGGCGAGGTTGTGCTTGTGCCAGCCAAAGCCGGCATGGCCGCGCGGCTTGGCGCGGATGACATGCGCCATGGCGCGCCCGCCGGTGGCGACGCTGATGCCGAGGTCGCGGTACTCGAAACAGGACCTGAGCCCGCCGTCGCGAAAGACCGCGTCCTTGGCATGCGAGGCGGAGAAGCTGAGCCTGGTGTCTGTCGTCATGGGTTCCTCGCCCGATTTCTGGTGTCGTTGCCGCGATCTTAGCGGGGAAACCGCTGCGGCGGAATCTCTATGGGCCGACGAACCGAGGCTCTACTCGGACGCGCGCCTTGGCGCTATCCTGCAGACGCCGCTCGACGGATGGCGGAACTCGGGGGGGACAAATGGACAACTCACGACGCGACTTCATCAAGCTGGCCGCCGCCGCCGCCGCGGTCGGCGCCGGCACCCTGGCGCCCGCGCAGCAGGCCGAGGCCGCAACTGCGACCGCCATCCGGCCGATACCCAATTCCGCCGCCGACAAGCTGCGCCTCGTCACCTTCGCGCCGGACGCGAAGGGCGCGCCGCGCATCGGCGTGGTGAAGGCGAGCGGACGCGTCGTCGACATCGGCGCCGCCGCAAAAAAGCGTGGCGTGCGCCTCGCCTTCGATCCCTCGCGCATGGTGTCGCTCATCGCCGGCAACGACCGCGCGCTCAAGCAGGTAATGGAGCTCGCGGCCGCGAGCGACGAAGGGCCCGCCCTCGACAGCGTTCGCCTGCTGCCGCCCATCCCGCACCCGACCCGCAACGTCTATGCTGTGGGCTGGAACTATCTCGAGCATTTCGAGGAAGGGCAGGCGATGCGCGCGACGCCGGCCGAGGTGCCGGAGCATCCGGTTTTCTTCAGCAAGGGCGTGCACACCGTGAACGGCCCCTATGATCCCATCCCCTATGACCCGCAGGTCTCGACGCTGATCGATTGGGAATGCGAGCTCGCGGTGGTGCTCGGCAAGCGTGGCCGCAATATCCGCGAGGCCGAGGCGATGAACCATGTCTTCGGCTACATGGTCATCAACGACACCAGCGCCCGCGATCTGCAGCTCAAGAAGCATGGCGGCCAGTGGTTCAAGGGCAAGAGTCTCGACGGTCACGGTCCCATTGGGCCTTGGATCATCCCGGCGTCGCAACTCGACTACAACAACTTGCATCTGATCACGCGCGTCAACGGCGTGGTGAAGCAGGACGCCAGCACCAAGCAGATGTATTTCAAGGTTCCGCGCATTGTCTCGGAGCTCTCGCAGGGTCTCACCATCGAGCCCGGCGACATCATCGCCACCGGTACGCCGCCGGGCGTCGGCCATGCGCGAAAGCCGCCGGAATACATGAAGCCGGGCGACGTCATGGAGTCGGAGATCGTCGAGATTGGCGTGCTGCGCAACGTCATCCAGCAAGCGCAGGCGTGAGACGGCGTGCGACACCGGCCGAGCTGCCCTCGGCGGCGAAGGCCGCGGTCGCTTCGGAACGACAAGCGGGCGGCGGGCGGGTGCTCGCCGCCTGTTGCGGCGCGCATGCGCTGCATGACGGCTATACCGACCTTCTCTATGTACTGCTGCCGGTATGGCAGGCGGAATTCGGCTTGGCCCTCGCTCAGGTCGGATTTCTCAGATCCGCGTATTCCGGCGCGATGGCGGCGCTGCAGATTCCCGCTGGACTGCTCGCCGAAAGGCTTGGCGAGCGCGCATTGCTTGTCCTCGGCACGGCCGTCGCTGCCGGGGCCTTTCTACTGGCGGGATGGAGCGGCAGCTATATCGCGCTGGTCGGCTGCCTTGCGCTGGGTGGCCTCGGCGCCAGCGTCCAGCACCCGCTGAGTTCGGCGCTCACGGCGCGCGCTTTCGCCGGGCCGCGCCTGCGCACCGCTCTCAGCACCTACAATTTCTCTGGCGACGTGGGGAAGATGCTGTTTCCGGCAGCGACCGCCTGGCTCGTTTCGGCATGGCAATGGCGAGCCACCGCCCAATGCATGGGGCTCATCGGCTTGGCAGTCGCGACCCTGCTGCTAGGGCTGGTCCCAAAAGGCGCCGCTGCTGGAAAGGCGCGAAGGGGCCGTACCGATGAGCAGAGGAGCAGCGCGCCTGCGCTCCCATCGAGCGTGGCGCGACGCGGCTTCGTCTCGCTGTCGCTGATTGGCATTCTCGACAGCGCGACGCGCATGGGATTCTTGACGCTGCTGCCGTTCGTGCTGAGTGCCAAGGGAGCGTCGTTGCCGGCGATCGGCACGGCATTGACGCTGGTCTTCGCTGGCGGAGCCACCGGCAAGTTCGTTTGCGGTGTGCTCGCGGCGCGGGTCGGCGTGCTGCGCACCGTCATTCTCACCGAGGGCGGTACGGCGCTCGGCATCGTCGCGCTGATGCTCTTGCCGCTGACGGCCGCGTTAGTCCTGCTGCCGCTCATCGGCCTGGCCCTTAATGGGACATCTTCAGTGCTTTATGGGACGGTGGCCGAGCTGGCCCCGGCGGAGCGCCGCGCCCGCGCTTTCGCCCTCTTCTATACCTGCACCATCGGTGCCGGGGCGGTCGCGCCGTGGCTTTGCGGCCGGGTGAGCGATGGTATTGGGTTGACAGCGACGCTCACGCTGATCAGCGCCGCCGTTTTCCTGGTGCTGCCCTTATCGCTTCCGTTGCGCCCGATCTTGCGGCGGCTCGGGCACGGAAGATAGCGAACAGCCAGTGGCGCCTTGGGCTTATTTCCGCAAATTGCTGACCTGGAGCGGCGTGCTGTCCAGGCTGGTGAACTCGGTCATCAGGGTCCCCCCGCTAGGCGCCGAGGCGTCATTGTAGGAAGCGATCGAACCGTGGTTGGCCAGAACGGCCCAAGCTGTCAGCAGGATGCCCACCGCGATCGGCGCCCAAGGCACCCATTTCCCGATGGTCTTTTGATCAATCCTGATCATGCTCCACTCCTCTGCAGGTCCGAGGCCGCGCCCAGCCATGGTTGCCGTAGGGTTAAGAATAGCCAAGAGGCTATGGTGACTGTAGTCCGGGTGTATAATAGGCATGATTGTTTTAATAAGTCGGTAAGCTATTCCAGGGTTTTACTGGTAATTTATTAAATTCCATGGGATCTGCCGGCAGAAACATGTTTGTAGACTGGGGATAATACTGGGGCTGACGAACCTCATCGTGCGGTTAGGCTCCCGGAGCCACCCTGGGCGCTGCGATCGGCGGGTTGAGCCGGTTAGCAGAGAGTCAAGTGCTGGATTAGCTGATCGTTGGTCAGCGCCCGCGCACGCCGCTGAGGAACTGGTCGACCTCGTGGCGTAGTCTTTCGGCCTGGCTGGCGAGTTCGCCGGCGGAGGTCAGGACCATGTTGGCGGCGCGACCGGTCTCGTCGGCGCTGCGCGTCACGCCGGCGATGTTGGTGGACACGGTCTCGGTCCCCTCGGCCGCCTGTTGCACGTTGCGGGCGATGTCGCGGGTCGTCGCCGCTTGCTCCTCGACGGCGGCGGCGACGCCGGCGGCGATCTCGCTGACGCGGGTGATGGTGCGGGAGATGTCTTCGATGGCGCCGACCGCGCCGCGCGTCGCCTCCTGGATTTCGCCGATCTGGTGCGCGATCTCCTCGGTGGCCTTTGCCGTCTGACTGGCCAGGCTCTTCACTTCCGAAGCGACGACCGCGAAGCCTTTGCCGGCCTCGCCCGCGCGCGCCGCCTCGATGGTGGCATTGAGCGCGAGCAGGTTGGTCTGTGAGGCGATCACGTTGATGAGCTGCACGACGTCGCCGATCTTCTGTGCCGCGGCGGCGAGGCCCTGCACGGTTGCCGTCGTGCGCTGCGTCTCGGCCACCGCCTGGCTCGCAACTTGCGCCGATTGCAGCACCTGCTGGCCGATCTCGGTGGTCGATGTCGACAGCTCGTCGGCTGCCGAGGCAACGGTCTGCACATTGCGCGACGCCAGGGCCGACGCCTCGGACACCGCGGTCGCCTGCTGGCTGGTCTCGTCGGCGGTGGCAGCCATGGCGCTCGCGGTCGCCTGCATCTCCGTCGCGGCGCTCGACACGGTCTCGACCACGCTCTTGACGCTGCTCTCGAGTCCCTGCGCCAACGACAGCAGGTCGGCGCGGCGCTGCTCGGACATTTTGCGGCGCTCCGCCGCGGCTTTGTCGTCGGCGGATTTTGCGGCGCGGCCGGTATCACGAAATACGACCAGGGCAGACGCCATCTCGGCGATCTCGTCTCTGCCGCCCTGCGGAATGGATGCATCGAGATTGCCGCTGGCGAGCTCGGCCATGCTGAGGCGAAGCGTGCTCAAGCGCCGCACGACGCTGCGGCCGACATAGAACACGGCGATGACGAAAGCGATGAGGACGCTCGCCAGCGCGATCGAGATGAGCACGACGCGGCCATGTGCGATCGCCGTGCCGGTGTTCGTTGCGGCGGTCTTCGCCGCGCCTTCGCTGAACTCGACCAGCTTGGCCACTTCCTGCTCGAGCGTGCTCGCGAGTTTGCGGTTGGCGGCAAGCCCCGCCTCGCCGGAAGCGATGATCTCGAGCTCGCGCTGCCGCAGATCGAACAGGTTCTGGTCGCCGCGACCGTACTGCACCAGCTCGCTCACGGGTGCGCGCAGCACGCCGGCGGTGCGGTCCGTCTTCAACGCCGCGAGCGACTTGTCGAGATGGTTGGCGGAGGCGCCGAAGCGGTCGCGCAGCGGCGGCAGTAGTTCCTTGCTCGGGATATTGGCGGCTTCGGTAAGGAGGCCCAGCGCCAGATTGCTGTCGGCGCGCAGGTCGAACATCGCCTGGAGCGCGGAAAGCCGCGTATCGGCAAGCTCCGTCATGTGCTTCTTCATCGCCCGGGCCTCGGCGATGTCGCCGGCTTTCTCCAGATCCATGGCGAGATCGAAGGCGGCATCGTCGACCAGCGGCGCCAAGGCGGTCGCAATCGCGGCATGCGCGGCGCGGACACGGGCATCCGTCGCTACGCGCGCGTCGCGCACGACCAGGCGCTGCTCAACGGTCTTGGCGAGCTGGGCAAGGTTGTCAGACATCTCGCCGGCGGCGCGGCGCAAAGGTGCGGTGGCCTCGCTCCCGCCGGGAACGCTGGCGAGAGCATCGATGGCGCTGGTCAGCTCCTGCTGGTGGGCCTGGAGCGCGGTCACGGCGATCTGACGCTCTTTGAGGTCGTTGGCGGCGAACAGAGCCGGTGCGATCGACACGATCTCGGCGCTACTCTTGGCCAGGCGCAGTGACTGGCTCATCGCCGGCAGGTTCTTGCCGGCGATGCCGTCCAGCGTGCGGCCCATATCCTCGTAGGACAGGACGGCGACGGCGCTTGCGAGCACGGTCAGCCCAGCGACGGCGCCGAAAGCGACGAACAGCTTGCTGCGGATGCCGAAGCCGCGCCGAGCTGGCGTCGCTTGAGGTGCCCGATCGTCCGATGTTTTCCAGCTTGCCATTTCTGCTCTACCGTCGCGACTGGGCTCAGCTGCCCGCTTTCGTCAGCCGTTCGACCGGCCGGAAGCGACCGTCGGACTGGATGACCGTGAGAAATACATGATCAGAGCCGCGATTGTTGTCCGGCCCATAGGTGAGGCTGACGCCACCGAGGTCGAAGCTGTTGTGCGACATGGCTTCGAGTAGATTCGCCCGCGTGATCGCATTGCCCGGTACCTTCTCGAGCGCCATGATCACCAGCCGGCCGACCATGTAGCCCTCGAGCGAGACGAAGCCGGGCGTCGCCTCGGCCTTCACGGCTTTGAGCGCTGCCTGATAATGCGTGACGACGCCGATCGAGGTGTCCGTGGGGAAGGGGACGACCTGAGTCACCACCACGCCAGCCCCATCGTGCCCAAGTTCCTTGGCGAGCGCCTCGCTGCCGACGAAGGAGATGTTGACGAAAACGGCGTCGAGCTTGATCTGGCGCGCGACCTTGATGAACTCGGCGCAGGGCTTGTAGGCGCCGACCATGATCACCGCCTCCGGCTTGCCGTTTCTGATCGACAGGAGGGCGCGCTTGACCGCTATCGTGTTGCGCTCATAGGCGCCTTCCGCCACCAGCGCCATCTTGCGCCGGTCGAGCGCACGCTTCACGCCGGCGAGCCCCGCCTGGCCGAAGGCGTCGTCCTGGTAGAAGATGGCGATGCGCGAGACGCCAAGATCCTTGGTGAGGTGCTCCACCATGGTCTCGGTCTCCTGGAAATAGGAGGCGCGGACATTGACCACATTCGGCTTGTAGGGCGTGCGCAGGAACTCGGCACCGGTGAAGGCGCCGATGAAAGGCACGCCGGCCTCGGTGGCGATGGGTTGAACGGCGGACGAAGTGGGCGTGCCGACAGAGCCGACCAGCGCGAAGACCTTGTCCTGCTCGATGAGCTGCTTGGCCGCTTGAATGGATTTGTTGGGGTCGTAGCCGTCGTCGCGCGAGATGAGCTCGATCTGGCGGCCTTTTACGCCGCCGGCCTTGTTGGCCTCGGCAAACGCAGCGAGCAATCCCTCGCGCATCCCTTGGCCGAGCGCCGCTGCCGGCCCATCAAGCGCGGCGGCCTGGCCAAGCACGATTTTTTCGGCAGAAATGCCGTTCTCGGCATGCGCTGAGAACGCGGCGACAATTAGGACTCCAGCGGCAACCCCGACGAAGCTGCGCTTCAGGCGCTTGGCCCATTTCCTTGCCATTGGCCCCCCTTGCCATTCCACGCACCGGGAATAGCGACTAGGCTTTGCCTAAATAGCGCATAGTGGTTGTGAAACTATTAAAGCGACTTCGCGAGAGGGCTCGACAAACTGCCGGCTCTGCACCCTGAGGGCTTACAAAACCTTACATCAGCGAGCGACCCTGGGAAGGTTCCACGTGAAACACGACTCGCCGTCGCGCAATGGTTTCTGAGATGCAGCAGCCTTGCAGCTGCCAGTTGTCGAATAGCTGATGCGGCGAGAACGCCCCAGGTTTTGCGAGCGTGCTGGTTGATGACATCAAGCGGGAGATTAGGAGAGGGCGGCTTTTCTGGCGGATGGGGTGGGATTCGAACCCACGAGGGGCTTGCACCCCTGCCGGTTTTCAAGACCGGTGCCTTAAACCGCT
>Ga0137393_10003153_pt1 | contig 10683 bp, 7 predicted proteins | sample 15con2h34BmetaG_FD_101396 | JGI IMG/M metagenome (GOLD analysis project Ga0137393, IMG submission 101396) | Vadose zone soil microbial communities from Angelo Coast Range Reserve, California, USA - 15con2h3.4B metaG | ecosystem: Environmental > Terrestrial > Soil > Vadose zone > Saprolite...
CGTCCGCGGCTGGCCGGGACCGAGCGGTGCGCTCGGTGGCTGGCCTGCGGGTTGCTGGGTCGTTTGCGGCTGAGCCGGCGTGCCGGACGGCTGGCCGGGCTGCTGCGTCGTTCGCGGCGGGACGGCCCCGGGTTGCTGGGCGCCCGGAGGCTGCCGCCGCTCCTGCTGGGTCTGATCGCGCTGCGGACCCGGAGGCTGTGTCGGCTGCTGGGTCGTGCGCGGCTGGGCGGGGCCGCCTGGCTGGGTCCCCGGAGGTTGTCGCCGCTCCGGCTGCTCGCGCTGCGCACCCGAAGGCGGGGTCGGCTGCTGGGTCGTGCGCGGCTGACCGGGCGGCGGCCCGCCTGGAGGCGGGCGGCGCTCCTGCCGCTCCTGGCGTTCCTGCTGCTGGGAGGTACCTTGCGGCTGGCCTTGCGGGCCCGCCGGACGGCGATCCTGCTGGGTCCGTTGCGGACCTTGCGGTGGCTGAGCGCCCTGAGTCCCGGGATGTTGCGGCTGGGTTTGCGGCTGCGCCCCTCTGGGCGGAGCGGGCTGCTGGTCCTTGCGCCGCTCCTCCCCGGGCTTTTGCGGCTCGGCCTGCGCCAGCAATGGGGACGACGGCATCGACGGCGCGACCTGCGCGGCCAGGGAGCCGCAGCCCAGCGCCAGCGCGGCGACTACGATCGTGCTCGCAAGCAGCGTGCGTTTCTTGGAAACCAAGTTCATGTGCCCGCCTCAGAAATATGGGTTTGGCGGCACTCGCCATACAATCGTGCTCGGACTATGGCAATCCCCCGCGGAACGGACTTAACCGCCGGCCGTGGCAGGGCGGGCGCGACCGACGCTTCCGCACAACCGACCTGCTATCGTCGCCCGGCCGCGTTTCTCGACCGGTGTTCCCGAACCGATGGGGAGAGACATGTCCTATCAGGAGATCCGCTACGAGACCGCCGAGCGCATCGTGACGATCACGCTCGATCGCCCGGACCGGCTCAACGCCTGGACGCCGAACATGGGCGAAGAAGTCCGCGATGCGATGCGCCGGGCGGCCGACGATGATTCGCTCCGCGTGATCGTGCTCACCGGCGCGGGCCGCGGTTTTTGCGCCGGCGCGGATATGGCGACGCTCTCAAGGCTCACGGAAGCCCGCGGCTCGAACGCGGCGTCGCAAGCTCCGCCGCCGTTCGATCCGGGCTCCCGGTCCGATTTTCAAAAACGCTACTCGTATTTTCCCGCGGTGCCCAAGCCCATCATCGCCGCCGTCAACGGCCCCTGCGCGGGGCTCGGCCTGGTGCTCGCGCTTTACTGCGACCTTCGCTTCGCGGCGCCCGAGGCGCAGTTCACCACCGCGTTCTCCCGCCGCGGCCTGATCGCCGAGCACGGCATCAGCTGGACCTTGCCCAATCTCGTCGGCCTCTCCGCAGCGCTCGATCTGCTGTTATCGGCGCGGCGCGTCGGCGCCGAGGAGGCGCTGCGCTTGCGGCTCGTCGACCGCGTCACCCCGCCGGGCGAGCTGATGGACCACGTTCGCGCCTATGCCTCGGAGCTCGCCGAGGCGGTTTCCCCGCGCTCGATGCGCGTGATGAAACGCCAGCTGTGGGAAGCCCGCTTCCAGACCCTGGCGGCAGCGATCGACAGCGCCGACCGGGAGATGGCGGCGAGCTTTGAGAGCGAAGATTTCCGCGAGGGCGTGGCCCATTATGTCGAGAAGCGCAAGCCGGCGTTCACGGGGCGGTAATGCCACCTCTCCGGAGAGCTGACACACGCAGTCGTGGTGTGCGCACCAAGACGGCCGTCCTCTCGTCGCCAGGAGGGGGCGGAATCGGCAGAGCCACTTCGCGCGGCACTCAACGCCGGTCGCGGGCTGCCTCGGATCCCTCGCCGATTCACCTCGCCAGCGGAAGCACCTCAATCTCAATCTGTTTCAGAAGCCGCATCGCTTCTTGCTCCAGCACATCGAAATTATCCGCCTGCAGCGCGAAATAGCCACTCGCTCGCATCCGAAGCGGCGGCCGCTGCACTTGGTCGGCCACATCATCATAAAGCTGATGATCGACATAATATGGGCTGGTCGGGATCTTGGATGTGCCGCTTATCGCCCGGATCCGGCCGGACGTCGAGGGAACCAAATATTGGATCAGGGTCGGTCGGGCAGGTGCGGTGACGAGCGAGGGGTCCTCTCCGAGTGCGAGTTGTATCAGAATCTGCACAAGGTCGTTTCCAGTGGAATGCAATACCGAGCGATAGAGCGAAGAGCCGCCAATTCGCACTCCAAATTCCAGCAGCATCAAGTCATCAGCAAACGTCCGCATCTCTGTATGCAGAACATAAGCACCTGCCCCGAGTTTCGCATGGATTCTATCCACATATTCCGTCGCCTTCTCGATCAGCAACGGCGGAATCCGCGTCGGCGTGCAGTTAACAATTTTCTCGTAATAGGGTCCATTCGACGCGATAGGCGCGTCGTGAATCGCCAGAATCACCGTTCGGCCACGGAAAGCGATGCTTTCCACGCTAATTTCCCCAATCGGGTATGGCATACGCGTCGGGAACTGCACCGAGCCGCCGATGAGCTCCTCGACCACAAACGGAAATTCGCCATACTCACCCACCGTCGCTCCGAACAGCAGCTCGTTCTCATAAATCCTGTTTGCCGTCTGCAAAATGTCCGGAAATTTGCGCAGCAAATCGTCGTAGTTCTCGACCCTCTGCACTAAGGTGGAGCTGCAACCGATTGCGGGCTTGACCACCGCAGGATATCCGAGGGACCTACAGCCATCGAGCGATCCCCTGGTCGCGGTGGAAAATTCGGGGACGGGAATGCCAATTTCACAGCAGAACCTTCTCATGTGCAGTTTGTTGCGGCCGATGCGAACAGCAGCGGGATCCGGGCCGATAAGACCATAATGCGTACATAGTTCCGAATGGAGCGGTACGTAAGCCTCGGAGAAATTGATGATGGCGTCGGGCCTTCGTATCGCCCCGAGCAATTGCGTGGCTCTGGACGCCGCGCATGATCTCGCCGTTTCTGGAATTTCCACATCGTGATCAACGAAGAACCGCTCCCAGCCCATGCCGAGACCTATTCTGCAGCACGTGATCTCGTATTGATGGCGCAGAGCATGCAGTTTTCTGACGTGCTCCAAGCGACTCTGGTTGGGTGAACAGAGCGCCACAATATGCGGTTTTTGCGCCATTCGCCGAACCAACTAGACCACCAAGCCGGAGGCTTGCATTCGCTGCCGAAACGCCAGTGCTCCGGCCAGGTACTCTTCGGGTGACCAGCCACGATTCCACTCTTCGACGATAGCATGACCGCGATAGCCCACGCCGGCGAGGCGCTCGATGATCGCTGCGAGAGGCAAATCGCCTCGACCAATTGGCAAGTGTCGATGCCGGGGACGGATCGTGTCACCCAAATGAACGTGTCGAGTGAATGGCGCGAGAGCCTCGACAGCACCGAGAAGCGCCGTCGTTTCCGACACCACCGAGGCCAGGTGTACGATATCCAGGCAAATGCCAACGCCGACAAGCTTGCAGATTTCAATCTGGGCTTCTGCATTCAGCACTGTCTGCGACGGTCGTTGGCTGCCCATGTTCTCCACACACAACAAAACTCTTGGCGCAGCGACGATATCAACGGTTTCGCGCAGAGACTTAGCGAGCGCACTCACGAGCTGTTTCTCATTCTGATCATGATGGGATCCCGGATGGGTTGTCACGATGCGAGCGCCGATATCGGAGGCAAAGCGGAGCGAGCGAGCGAGCAGCGCCACAGACGCGCGCCGCTCTTCGGTGTCGCGCGCCGTCAAATCCGTATGCGGCCCGAACCAAGCGGCATGTACCGAATACTCTAGGGAGCGCTCAGCCGCCATGTTGCGGAACGCGGTGATGATTTGTGCATATTCATCCGGCGCGGCATCGAATACGGTTATCTGCGCGTCTTCCGCGAGCTCGATCTCGATTGCGCGGAAGTGGGTGGAAATGATCCGAACCGTGTCGAGGACATCCGCAGGGTTGTTGTAGATGTTGTTCGAAAATCCGATCGTTATTGAGTCTTCCATGTTTGTCCTCCTTAGTTCCACAGCCCAAGAGTCCTGTCGAAAGAGTAGTGAACGTTTTTGTAGGTGGAGCTGAATGCCATCACCTTTCGACGCAAGCGGTCCGGGTTGTCACGCCGAATGACCGCAGAGTAGAAGACATCGGCGATCCACTGCATTTCTGGCCGAAGCATTCCACGCCTAGTCACTTCCTGAGTACCGATCCGCAACACGGGCTGGCCGTTGAGCATGCGCGCGTTGGTCGCCACGCCGACGCGTAACAGCGCCTCGCACGCTTGATACGGATCCAGCGCTCCCATCTTCTTGACAATCAACAGATTGGAAGCCGTCGGAGCAGCGCCGGCACGGAGCAACTCAAACCCGCGCTTTTCCAATTCCCCACCGAGGGCCGCGGCATTGGCAACTATACGCCGCGCATAATCTTCACCGAACGCTTCCATCTCCAGCATCGCGACATAGAGGGCCAAAGCATGATGAGTGTGCTGACTCGAAACAAAGCCGGCGGACAGGCCGTTCCGTACTTTGCAGCCGATGCGCCGGCTGCGGAAGTGCAGCATGCCCTTGTGCGGTCCCGGAAAGGTCTTGTGAGTGTTGCCCTGCAGGACATCGCATCCCTCGCACAACGGATTGGGGAAGACACCACCCGCGATCAGGCCGAAAGTATGCGACGCATCATATAAAACGAGAACTCGGGGCCCCACTCTCGTTCGCAAGGCCGCAATCGGCAATGGGCCCAAGGCGACACCGTGATCAAGCAAAATAGCGGCCGGACGAGAGCGGCGGAAAACGTCCGAAAGGCCATCCTCATCCCAGCACATTCGCCTGGAGTCCCAGGGCAGATAGTGCGATCGGCGGCCGAGACGGTGTAAAATCGGGCGGGTAGCGAAATGCCCGCCGTAGGCCGGTGATATGGAATAAACCGCGTCTCCAGGTCTAGTCAGAAGCGCAATTGTGCACAGCGTGGTGTGCATCCCGGAAAGGGGTCGAAAGTCGGACATTTGGGCTGCGAAAATTTTGGCCGCCGCTCTATTCGCCGCCTGTTCCAGTGCGATGACTCGCGGCAGGCCCCTCAACATCAGCCGCCCCGCGACAACAAATGGCGAAGGAAGGCGCTCATTTGTGGTGCCAAGAAGATAGCGCTCGCCCAGCGGGCTGGCGATTAGCAAACGGCCGGCCTTCGAGACGCGGTTCTCGTTAGCGGTCAGCGAAAGCCCTTCAGCGACGTCCCGCTCCTCGAATCGCAGCGCCTTGAGGAGACCTAACACTCTCTGGGTGGCGGGGTTCGCAGTTCCGTATACTACGTCGTGCATTCACACACACTTTGCTGCTTCACAGGTGTATGAACCACCTGCAACTTTGCGAGTGCCTGCGTAGCGGCGTCCCAGGCTTGACCACCCGTTGCTGCCGCCGCGAGTACATAGCCTTGTCGCGCCTTGGATTGGTCCAGAGGCCCTAGCGTGGTTCCATTCCGCAGCTTACAATCGAGCCGCACTATGCCCGGATGTGCCCGGGCCTGTTCCACGCCCGACACCGCGACGATCTCACACATCTCATAAGCGAGGAATCGAATTGCGGCGCCGCCGGCGGCGGGTTCCGCCGCAGGTAATGCCAATCCCAGGAGGAACGAGCAGGTCGCCCTTGTCAGCGAAACTCCGCTCACGAGCTCTACCATTTCCCAGATCTGATCACCGCCGAACCGGGTATGGGTTTCGATGATGAGGGGGGTGCCATCAGCTAAACGGATTTCGGTATGTGCGGGGCCAACTTGATGATGCAGCCAGTCGAGGAGTTCGGTGACGACGTCGTGAATTTTCCGTTCGATCGCTTCCGGCAGCTCCGCTGGAAATCGATGCCCTATTTCGATGAAATGCGGAGCACCATTGGTAAACTTTTCAGTGATGCCGAGGATGCGGTGCTTGCCGCCCACCGACAGCGTTTCGACGCTGTACTCGGGCCCGTCGACGTATGCTTCCGCCATCAGCGGGCCAAGTCCGGTGGCCGAAGCCCATTTCCATGCTGCGTCCAACTCGTTACTCCTGGCAACCAGCGAAACGCCGACGCTGCCGGATCCGTTCGCCGGCTTCAACACAATCGGGCCGCCGATTTCGGCAAGAAACCTGCCAAGTTCTGCCGGCGAGCTACACACTTTGAACTTGACCGTGTTGCTCGTTCTGGCAGCCAGCAGCTCGCGCATCGCAATTTTGTCGCGACTGGTGCGCACAGGGTAAACCGGATTGGCGTTGATGCCCATCGCTTCACCGACCACGGCCGCAGGCAATAATGCGCGTTCCCAGAATGATGCCACGGCATCGAACCGATGCATCGAATGTATGCATCTAGCAAGAGTCAGCGTTTCGTCGATATTCTCGAAATCAAATACGAGCACCCGCCGCGCCGCATCGAGTTGTGCGGGTGTCAAGAAACGCCTGAGCTGAAACAGAGTGACATCAGCATCGAGCTGGGAGGCCTGAACCGCGGAAGAGTCGTTTCCACCAATGACGAGAAGGTGCTTACGCATCGCTAAGTGCTTTTCGGCAGGCACGGTGTGCGGAGGCGCAGATACGTCACGCCGAGCTCCCGAACGAATGCAAGCCGCAGCGTGTGAATCTCGAGCGTGCTTTCCGACGGAACTTTGATGTTCAACGTACAGGTTCTGCGCGGGATGCGCTCGACGTTCCGGTAGCTCACCAGACCACGCCCGCTGTCCTTGAGATGCGTCACGAGAAACCCGGCCCCCGTTGGGTCGAGCGGCGGATGAGCCGTCCGTGAAAGTCGTACTGGCATGCGCACCGCGCCGCCGGCGTAAATGGAGTTCGGCGGGCGCGCTTCCAGGCGAGGCAGTCCCTGGTCCCAGGCCTCGCGCGGGCCGCACGTAGGGCAATCATGCCATCGGTGTTTGCCGGCAATGATGAACGGTGCCGCGGCGCTTCCTTCCGTCAAGGTGCAGCCGCAGCGCGGGCAAGCGCTGCCTGCACGAGTTGTTAGTTCACAAAATCCGTCTCTCAACAGCTCATGAAGGTCGCTCTCGAGCAGATGCTCATCAAGAAGCTGCGAAAACTGCGCGTCCCACATGCCAACGAGCAATAACGCATGCGATCGCCACGTCTGAACGCTCCGCGACCAAACGCCCCGTTGACGGATTTCCGCCAGCAGGCGCACGCCTTCATCCACGGAAAACTCCAGGCGTCGTGACAGCTTGAGCAATTCGCACCATGGGCCCCAGATTGCACCGCTCGTTTCGACTTCTCTGGGATGATGACGAAGGACAGCCGCACGCAGACGTTGCGAGCGTCGCAACCGCGCCGTGAGCCGCACAATCCAGCTGTTGAACCGCTCGAACTCCGTGGTTCGATCGACAAGTGCCGGATTGGCGCAACCGCGCGCATCGGCGATAAGCGCCATTCTGACGCCACGCTGGAGAGCGATCTGTGGTGGATCAAGATCGATGCCGAGGACCTTGCATTTGGACAAGTTACCGAGCTCGCCCACCCAGATGCCGGCTTCGGCCTTCCCCTTCCGGCCGCCGCCGTCTCGCACCGGTTGCGGCACCGGATCTATATGTGCGGGATCGCCGAACAGCAAATACGGCTGTGGTCCGTTGCCATATGCATGGAGATCATTGAGCAGCGTTGCGATTTCAGTAAGCGAGCGGCCCTTATCGAGCATTGAATGGACCGCGCGAAACAGCCAGGACTCGAAACGCAGTCGCCGATCCGTCGTCATGATCGCGGCACAATATCCCTCGCTGGCAGAAAGAACGAAACTGGCCTCGGAGGGATACACGTCTCCCGCTACCGAGAAGCCGTTACAGGTGAACAGGCAAATGCGTCGAGTACGCAGATCGCCAAATCGGAACGGACGCTTATCAACGCCATGGACGCGCTTGCATCGTGCCGACTCAGCGTTCAACGCGCATTCGGCACGCCAGCCTCCTCTGCCAATCTCTTGAGCCGCCGGAATGCCACACAGCACGACGGAGTTGAAATTGGCGTGTGCACCATCCCCGTGGCAATGCAGCGAAACCGTGTCCCATTCCGAGCGCTGCAGAGTGTCCCAGGTATTGTGCTGATCCAGCGCATGCTCCGCTTCCAAATCGCCGTCGCGCCACCGCCACTGCCGCCGGGCGATCGCATCAAGGTGCGCGCAAGGCAACGGCATCCGGCACCTGGCTGCCAGCGACTTGGCGAGAGCGAAGCTAATGCCCGGTAGGTCGCGTCCGGTGAGTATGCCCCACGGCAAAGATAGCCGCCTCGATAGTTCGAGGAGCACGTGATTGTTGAGCTGCGCCGGCCAACCTATGAGTAACAGCGAGCGAATCCGCCGATCGAGATTGGTAGCACAAACTTCTTGGATGCTGTTACAGCGGATCAGGAGGCGTCGATCTATTGTTGCCAGAAGCGAGCCGACCATAGCGGCTTCCTGATCAAGGACAACAATAGCGTTTCCGGAGCGTTCCCCGTCACATTCAGACCGCTTCGCCGCCGGGCGCGAAAAGCGGTCGATGAGGGTTGAGCCGTACCAACTGAAGATCCGCCCCCAGCGCTCAGCACGGTCCGGCTCCTTCGGCCTTAGGACTGGAAAGATCTGAACAGGGCCGTCACACCCGACTGCCAGGGCGCCCACATCATCGACCCAGGTAAATTGGATCCTCGTCTGCCGCCCCATGTGCGACGAGCACGAAGGGGCTTACCAGCAAGCACTCGCTCCACGTGACACTAACGAAGCGACCGCGTGGCCAATAGCTTCGACATCCTTGTATTTCAGCGTCTTGCCGGAATGCAGTGTTTCCCGGAGAGCTTTTAGTTTGGCTTCGACGGCGTTCAATTCAACGATCACTTGCGGGTATTTCTGCGGGGCAGCTGCGCGCTCTGTGGTATTCATGTTGACACCCCTCAACAGCTTTACGACAAGCGTTTCACCACAGCGGTCGTCTACCATAGGTAGACAACCCGTGCAAGTTTTATTTGCCGTCGGAATGGCGTGCGCTGACCAATCCGCGGGTCGAGGCACCAGCAGATGGCGAACACGGATGGAGAAGCCGGTTTCGGGCCTGAAGTCAAGGTTAAGCTTCGCTCGTGTCCCCAGAGACACCGATTTCGACAGCCGCCCTCGGCGCTCAATTCGCCTCCTTAGTCTATCTCACCGTCCGCAACAATGTTAGGAATCGAACTCGCCGTCCCGAGGAGATTTCCATGTTCATGTCGGCCACCGATTATCGCGAATCGCTGCGCCGCTATTCGCCGCGCGTGTTCATCGACGGGCATGCGGTCGAGAGCGTTGCCGACGACCCGCGGCTCGAGCCCGGCATTGCCGCGATCGGGGTGAGCTATGATTTTGCCAGGAACCCCGACCACGCGCCGCTGCTGACCGCGCGCCGCAACGGCGGCGGCGCCGTGCCGCGCATGCTGGCGATCGACGAAACCTCGACCGATCTGCTCTACAAGCTCGAGGCGGTGCGGCTGTTGTGCCGCCGCTGCGGCTGCGCGCAGCGTTATCTGAGCCACGACGCGCTCAATGCCGCCTTCGAGGCGACCCAAGCGGCCGATGCCGCGCACGGCACCGATTATCATCAGCGTTTCCTGGCGTATCTCGGGCGCGTCCAGGCCGAGGACCTGGCGCTCGGAATCGCCATGACGGACGCCAAAGGCGACCGCTCGAAGCGGCCGAGCGAGCAGGCAAATCTCGACGTCTACGTCCACGTCGCCGAGCGCAGGAAGGACGGCATCGTGATCCGCGGCGCCAAGGCGATCGTGACCGCGGCGCCCTATGTGCACGAGTTTCTGGTGATGCCGTGCCGACGGATGCGCCCGGAAGATGCGGCCTTCGCGGTGTGCTGCGCCGTGCCGGTGGATGCGCCGGGCGTCACCATCGCGGCGCGGCCGGCGGGCCGGCCGGGCGAAGCCGCGGCGAAATTCTCGGCGCGCTACGGCCAATCGACCGGGGTCGTGCTGTTCGAGGACGTGTTCGTGCCGTGGGAACGGGTGTTTCTCGCCGGCGAGTGCGAGGAGGCGGCGCTGCTGACCACCTCCTATGCGACGCATCACCGCCATTCCTGCATCGGCGCGCGCGCCGGCTTCGGCGATCTTCTGATCGGCGCCGCCGCGCTGATGGTCGAGGCGAACGGGCTCGATCTCGAGCGCCACGCCCACGTGCGCGACGCCATGGTCGAGCTCATCAAGATCGTCGAGGGATTCTTCGCCTGCGGGGTGGCGGCCTCGGTCTATGGCGCCAGGAACGCGGCCGGCTCGATCGCACCCGATAGCGTGTTCGCCAACATCGGCAAGCTGTTGCTGTCGACCCAGATCTACGACATGCACCGGCTGGCGCACGATCTCTCCGGCGGTCTCGTGGTGGCGCTGCCGGGACCCGAGGAGGACCACAATCCGGTAACGCAGGCCTCGCTCTCCGCCGTGCTCGGCGGGCGCGCCGACATTCCGGCGGCGCACCGCCTCGAAGTCGCCCGCCTGGTCGAGGATCTGACCGCCTCGCACCAGGGCGGCTGGTACTCGCTGATCTCGCTGCACGGCGGCGGCTCGCCCGAAGCCATGAAGCGCGAGATCTGGCGCAATTATCCGGTGACCGAGAAGGCGGCGCTGATCGAGGACCTGCTCGACCGCGGCGTTCTCGCCGACGGCCGGCGCGTCTC
>Ga0137393_10003162_pt1 | contig 10674 bp, 10 predicted proteins | sample 15con2h34BmetaG_FD_101396 | JGI IMG/M metagenome (GOLD analysis project Ga0137393, IMG submission 101396) | Vadose zone soil microbial communities from Angelo Coast Range Reserve, California, USA - 15con2h3.4B metaG | ecosystem: Environmental > Terrestrial > Soil > Vadose zone > Saprolite...
CAAACTGCTGGGCATGGAAAAACGGCCCGAGGATGCCCGCCCCTATCTGTTTAAGGCGGTGCGCAACCGCTGTTTGAATGCGATGCGCGGCAGCAGCCGGCTGACATCGCTCAGCGAAGACCAGGATGGTGCGGAATGGCTGGTGAAGCCCGCGGGCATGGCGGAAGCGGGCCTCGATGTCGAGAAGGCCATGCTCGAGCTTCCCACCGAACAGCGGGAAGTGGTGGTGATGCGCATCTGGGGCCGGATGACGCTGGCGGAAGCGGCAGCCGTCCTGGAGATTTCGGAAAACACCGCGGCCTCCCGCTACCGCTACGCGCTGAGCAAACTTCGGGGACTTTTACAGGGAGTACGAAATGAAACCTGATCGTGACGATGAACGGTTGGAAGCCTGGCTGCAACAGTTTGAACCGCGGGCGCCGCGGCCGTTTCCCGGCAAGCCGCGGCCCCAGGCTCGTCGGCCTGCCGTGGTGATGGTCGCGTTGGCTGCGATGTTGCTCATTGCCGTTTCTCTTTTGGTGTGGCAGCGGCGGATGAAATCTGCCGGACCGCAACAGGCGGTATCTCAGCAACCCGCGCAGGCGCCGGCGGGCGTCGAGATTTCGTTCGCGCAACTCAGCCGTATCGCGCGGCAGGAGCCGGAAAAGCTGGATTCGGAACTGGATCGGCTTTCCGCAGGACTTCTGCCGGACCCCGGCGGCAGCAAGGGCGTTTTGAATCGACTGTCGCGGGAGTAGGAGAAGCCCGAGTCGTGATGAAAGAAAAAAGGACAAGGTGAAGATGATGAAACTGAAAACTCTGATCGTCGTAATCCTCATGTGCAGTTGCGTAATGGCGGCGCAATCGCCGCAGTTCACGCTTTCGCCCAACAAAAATGCGGCCCTGCGCTACTGGACGGCGTTTGCGGAAATGAAGGACCGCTCCATCGACGACGCCACCACCAAATTGATGGAAGACGTATTGAGCGGCAGCGCCGGCTGGGACGAGCAGCGGCTGGGTCCCATCGTGGAAGAGAATTCCTTCGCGGTGCGTTTCATGCAGCGGGCGACCGAACTGCCTGAATGCAACTGGGGACTGGATTACAGCCAGGGTTCCGGGACATCGCTGGCCCATCTTCCCCGAGCGCGGGTGCTGGCGCGCCTGAATGCCCTGTACGGCGCGCGGCAGATGGCCAAAGGAGACGCCGAAGGCGCGGTGGCAACCTGGCTCGCGGGACTGCGTTTTGCGCAGCATGTGGGCAAAGGCATCGGATTGATCGGAACGCTTTCCGCCCGGCCGGCTTTCATAGCCAATCTTCACCTGCTGACGGTGGCGGTCTCCTCGGGAGCGGTGAACGCGGATTTGCAGCGCCGGATTCACACACAGGTAAACAAGCTGCCGGTTGAAGGCCTGGACTTGACTGATTCAATCAGGTACGAAGCTTGGGCCGATGAGGAAGACCTGAAGTCCCTGGTCGCCGTGTCCGATTTTCCGAACACATATAAGGGATTCTTCGGCAGTACGCCGCCCCAGGGGGCAAGACCACCGTCGCCCGCCGACATCAGCCTGTTCCGCGCCATGATGGCTGACGTAACGGCGGCCTTCCGTCTGCCGCCCGCGCAGACCCGGGAGCGGATCGCGGCGGTCAATGACCGGCTGAAGAAAGCAAATCCCGCCGTGCAGGCGGTTTTCCCGAACTATCTCAAACTCAACGACAGCCGTGAAAAAGTTGCGCAGGAGAAGGATTTACTGATGAAAGCGCTGAAGTAAGATTAAGAGCAAAAGCAAGACCTTTGCACCACGGAGCTACGGAGTCTCGGAGAAGACCAAAAGATAGAAAGCCAAAAGATAGAAAGATAGATGGGTTAATTTCAGACCGCTGGTGTCTCGTTCGCTCCTGGTCATGGTTTCGGATAAAACCGATAATCTCAGCGATCCGAAATGAACCCCATCTATCTCTTGGTCTTCTCCGAGACTCCGTGGCTCCGTGGTGCAAAGGTCTTGCCTTTTGTTTTTGGTTGCGGCTCCCCGCCGCTATCGTTATAGTATGGATTCCCATACAAGCAGGTGTAATGGCGTCACTTAAATCCATCATCACGTTTCAGTCGGCCTCGCCGTCACAGGAAGAAAGGGTCACGGCGGAGCAGAAGACTTCGGAGACGATTCTCGGCCATTATCGCGCGGTGCGCCGGCAGACGGATCTGCTGGCCGCTCCTCTGAGCGCCGAAGACCAGATGGTGCAATCGGGTCCGCACACCAGCCCCGTCAAATGGCATCTCGGTCACGCGACCTGGTTCTTTGAAACGTTTGTGCTGACGCCCCATCTGAACGGTTATCGGCCGTTCCATCCGCTGTTTCGAACGATCTTCAATTCCTATTTCAATTCCGCCGGCGCGCCCCCGGACGAAGCCATGCGCAGCACGCTGTCGCGTCCCAGCCTCGATCAGGTGCGCATGTACTGCCGTTATGTCGATGACAGCCTGCAGAACCTGCTGCAGTCGGCCAACCTTTCGCAGGAAGCTCTGCGCCTGGCGGAGCTGGGAATTCACCACGAACAGCAGCACCAGGAACTGCTGGTCGCCGATATCAAGCACAGCTTCTGGATCAACCCGCTGCGTCCCGCTTATCAGGGCAGCTCTCTGCCGCCGATCAATCAGCTCACCGCGCCGCCGCAAAAGCCGCATGCGTATCTCGAAGGCCTGTATGAAGTCGGGTCGCCGGAAAATGAGTTCCACTTCGATCACGAAGGCCCGAGGCACAAGGTCCATCTGAAGTCCTGGCGGTTCGCCGTTCGCCTGGTTACCTGCGGCGAATATATGGCGTTCATCGAAGACCGGGGGTACGAGCGCCCCGAGTTCTGGATGTCCGATGGATGGAAAGTGGTGCAGCAACACGGATGGAAAGCGCCGCTCTACTGGGAAAAATCCGGGCAGGAGTGGAAGGTCTTTACCTGCTTCGGCGCGCGCAAGCTCAATGAGCACGAGCCGGTTTGTCATGTCAGTTACTACGAAGCCGATGCCTTCGCCCGCTGGGCCGGCGCCCGGCTGCCCACCGAATTCGAGTGGGAAGTGGCCGCCGCCCAGGTCAAATCCGAAGGCAATCTGCTGGAAGACGGAATCTTCCATCCCATGACCGCGCGTGCCGGAGAAGGCGACGTGCCGGTGCAGGTCTACGGCGACGCGTGGGAATGGACGGCGAGCAGTTCCGCGGGGTATCCGGGGTACCGCCCCGCGCCCGGCGTGGCCGGTGAATACATGGCCAAATTCATGAGCGGACAAATGGTGCTGCGCGGCGGCTCCTGCGCGACCCCGCGCTCGCACATCCGCACCGCTTATCGCAGGTTCCTGCAGCCTGAAGCCCGCTGGCAGTTTTCAGGCATTCGCCTGGCCGATGACGGCGTCTGAAAGAAAAATTCCTCGACAGGATAATTTCGGAATAAGAAAGGTTAGCAACGACAGTCGTTGCGTTGGTTTGTGCCGGGCAGTTGGACGCTGAAACTGGTGTGGACGCTCTGCTTCTTCATGCAGGTTACTTCTCCGTGAACATACACCAGCCACGGCAGATCGAATTGCAGGAAACTGTGGGACTCTTTGCCATCGCGCAGAGTAAGGCGGGTTCCATCCTTGAAGCTTACGATCATCGGACTACTCCTGCCAAGTTGGATGGCCGGAACTTAATCCCCGATTCAAAATTCTCGTAAGTTTCTGTGAATCCGCGCTCATCCGGGTAAATCCGCGGTAAAAGGTTTTTTACACGTGCTGCCCCGCGCAAAACCCCGAAGCCCACGCCCATTGGAAATTGAATCCGCCCAGGTGTCCGGTCACGTCCACCACTTCGCCGATGAAATACAGGCCGGGGACCTTCCGGCTCTCCATGGTCTTCGCCGAGAGTTCGTCGGTATCGACGCCCCCGGCGGTGACCTCCGCCTTCTCGTAGCCTTCAGTGCCTTCCGGCAGAACTTCCCATCGATGGATGCGACGCTCCAGTTCTTCAATTCCCGGATTGTTCCAGCGCGCCGGAGGATGTTCGTCGAGCCAGCGGTCGGCGAAGCGCTGCGAGAGCGCGGCGCGCAGGGCCAGTTTCGCGGAAGGCATGTCCCGCTTCGCATTGGGAGCCAGCAGCGGCGCGGTGATGGACTGGTCGGGCGCGAGGTCCATCGCGATCGGCGCACCCGGCTTCCAGTACGAGGAAATCTGAAGAATGGCCGGGCCGCTCAGCCCGCGATGGGTGATCAGCATTTTTTCGCGGAACCGCTGGGCGTCCGTCGAGGCGATCACCTCCGCGGAGATTCCGGCCAGATCGCAATAGCGCCGGCGGTCTTCTGCGTTCAGCGTCAGCGGCGCCAGCGCCGGACGGCACTCGCGCACCGCCAGTCCGAACTGCCGCGCCAGTTCGTAGCCGAAGCCGGTCGCTCCCATTTTGGGGATTGAGAGTCCTCCGGTGGCCACGACCAGGGCGGGGGCCCGGAACGTTTCAGAGGAAACGGTCGCTGAGAATCCGTTCTCTTGATGACAGGCGACGTCTTTCACCGTGGCATTTACAAAGATGCGGACCCCGGCGTCGCGGCACTCCTGTTCGAGCATGGCGACAATCTGCTGCGCCGAGCGGTCGCAGAAAAGCTGTCCAAGGGTCTTCTCGTGGTAGGCGATGCCGTGTTTTTCCACCAGCGCGATAAAATCCGCGGGTGTATAGCGGGCCAGGGCCGATTTTGCGAAATGCGGATTGGAGGAAAGAAAATTTTCGGGCGTGCAGTGCAGATTGGTAAAGTTGCAGCGTCCGCCGCCGGAGATCAGTATCTTCTTCCCGATCTTCTCGGAACGCTCAAGCAAAGCCACACGCCGGCCCCGTCTGCCCGCCTCGATGGCGCACATAAGGCCGGCGGCCCCGGCACCGAGGATGATGGCGTCAAATTGCATTGAAGCAGTCAGCACTCAGCAATCAGCACTCAGCCATGAAACATTTTGGCGCTCCCGTTGGGGTATCCTTACGCTTTACTGCCGACAGAACATTTCACTCCGCGAAACTGCTTCATGGCTGAATGCTGAGTGCTGATTGCTGAGTGCTCGGCTGTCAATGCCCCCGCAGAACAATCACGGCCGCCACCAGCGCAATCGTGATAACGGCATTCCAGGCGACGAGGGCGATGATCCACACGCGCTGGCGGTCGGCGCGAACGTTCAGATCTTCGGCCATCAGGTCCATTTCCGACTTGAGTTCGGCGACTGCCCCTCGCAATAAAGACACATCGTCCGCGACCTGCTGCACGCGGTCGACGTCAATCGCCTCGGGCTCCCGGCCGGTCTGGAGCCTGGATTTATACCGGTCGCGCAGCACCTGTCCGCCGTGTTCGACGGCGATAGGAGCCAGCATTCGCAGGATCGTGGATAGGAAGCCGCCCATGTGTCTACTTTACAGGAACAGGCCGTTTTTCGCCCGTATTCATGGAGGCAGGACATTCTGCCGCCGATTGCGCAGATCAGCGTTCATCTGCGCAAATCAGCGGCAAATATCTTTCCGATCAATCAATGAGCAAAGAGCACTGTTTTCTTCTTCTTGCTTTGCGGATACGCGTCATTCAGCTGAAACACGAAGTCCTTATCCAGTCCATACGTTCCGTGGCAGTTGATGCACCCGTGCGGAGGGTTCTTCGGGCTGACCGGCCCCACAGTCGGACCCTGGAAGAACGTTTCGAGCACGGTGTTCGCCAGAAATGCCGGGATAGGGTTCCCGAGAGGCTTCTTGCTCGGCTCGGCAGGCCATTGCGTATCCACCAGATCGTAATACTGCCAGACGTTTTTGGAATTGATCGACGTCAATGCCTGATGGTATTGCGCGTTCAATGCGACTTTGTCCGGGGGAATCGCGGTGATCCGCAGCACCTGCACCGGAGTCGTGCTGCCCAGCGTGGTCTGCTGGTTCACCGGACAGGCCGTGCACGCGGGGTTGTTGAACGAATAGCGCGGTTGCGTCGGCGCGACGCCCTTCGTCGGGTCGTTATCCACCTGCTCGAACGTCGACCACACCCACTGCGGACGGCTCTGTGTTTTGTGCGCGATGTGCAGGCCGACCAGGCCCATGGTCTGTCTGCGGCAGGGCTGTTTGGCCTTTGGATCATAAGTAAACGCAACGGTGGTGTAAAAGCGCGTCTTATCGTCGTTGGCGCCCATGATCTTCCAGGCGGCTTTGACATGAAACGATCCCGCTTCCTTTCCGGTGTTCGACCCGGCGGGGAAGTTGGAAATCATCGCAGGCTGCTTCGTGCTGATGTAGTACTGGTTGTTGACGATGAAGTTGAATTCCGTCTCGTCGAGCCGCACCTCATACCACGCGTACTGTCCGTTCTGGTCGATCAGCGGAGAGTTGGTGAACGCCTCGAAGACCTCGTTCATCGTTGCGCCGATGCTCGTCGGCCGCACCATGATCTTGGAGTGCGCGGCAAGGCTTGCGCCCTGCAACAGGCACGGGCCGGGAATGCGCTGCGGCTGGTTGAAGCCTGAGGGCTTCAACGGGGGATTCAGGAAAATATCCTCGGAGGCCTTGAACGTCTCAAAGACCGTGGGTCCGGCCGGCTTTCCGCTGCCTCCTTCGGGATCGGGCGGTATGCCGCCAATCTGATTGTTGCGGTCGGGCACTCCGTTTTGTGTGGAACTGGCGGGCCACGCCAGCGCGATCAGCGTCTCCCACGACATGGTGTCCATGGAAGGCTGAAGCCCGGCGGCCCCGGCATGAAGCGCAACCACATCGTGCGGCAGGTCGGGCGAGAAGATGTAACCCAGATCGGGCGCCGCGTCTTTGGCCGGAGCGCCGACAGCGGGTGTCAGAAAAAGGATGACTCCTGCGGCAACCGGCAAGAGCAGCCCCGGTCGGAAGTACTTTGCAACCATCGATGAAAGCCATGAAAGCATGGTGGTTCTCCTTGCGAACGTGAGAAGGTTCGCAAGATAAGGCGAAAAAATCGGGCGGGAAGGCCCACGGTAAATTCGCGGGCCAAAAGAGCTTTTTCCTGTGCTAACCTGATATTCAGCCTTCTCAAAGCCGGGATGGCGGAACTGGCAGACGCAGCGGTCTCAAAAGCCGCCGACCGCAAGGTCGTGGGGGTTCGACCCCCCCTCCCGGCACCAACCTGAGTAACGAAGAACTACACTGAGAGAGCATGCGCAGAAAAGTCCTTGCCGCCGGTGCAATGCTCGGGTTACATACGCTCGCCGTGGCGTGCTCCTTTGCTTACCGGGATTTGGTTTTCGACGCCGGCGCCCTGTTTACTCGCGCCAGACATATGGAAGATATCCCACAAAACTTTCTGTTCGGCTTCATTTCGCTCGGAATCGTGGCGGCTGTGGCCGGCGTCATCTTCGAACGATTGTGGCGTTGGATCCGGGTTGAGGACTGATGAAAGAGGCTCTGCTGGGCGTCCTTGTGAGCGCCTTTGGCAGGGGCCGTCAGAAAACGCTTACAACTCGCCTCGTCCCCGCCTTTGCGAGTTAGAGACAAGACGATGTGTAAACGGTCCTGGCGCAGAGGTGAACTGACAATTTCAAATCCTACGTTTCAATTAAAGCAAACGTTACAAATCCTGTAAGCGGGGCTGGGGATAACTCATGGGCCGTGAAGCGTGTGCCAAATGTGCTTGATAATTGGCGTGAGTTCGGTCACGGCGGTATCCGTTACTAAGATCAGAAAAAAGAATAAGCCGAGGATTTCGACAAGGCGAAATTTGAACCGGGCGATTGGATCGGGGTTGTGATCGGAAGTGCGGGGCCTGGACACGTAAATCTCCTATGCTCCCGGCTCACAGAAGATCTTCTATGGCTTAATCGGCAGTTTGCCCCGCCGGGTGGGGTTATGTTGAGTGTGTTGTGAAGCTTGTTTAAAAAAGGACCTTTCGGTCTGGTAAGAGAATTTTATATTAAGACTGGCAAAAACCGCAATGGTTTTTTTGAGGAGTTCGCGGAGGGGGAAATCGTTTCGCTAGATTAAGATGGGTCAGCCTTGCACACGAGCATCTACGCAAATAACCCGCTGAAATCATAAAATCGGCCATCCGTATTGCGTCGGAAGGGGAAATAGGTGATCCCTTTAACGCAACAAGCAGGAGGTTTGAAAACTGAATGCTGAACGCTCTTTCGCCGCCACATAAAAGGAATGCAAGTTCAAAAGGCAGGAAACACCGGAACTGCCAGTGTCCCCTCGCGGTTCGCGTTTTTTTTGAATTTTTAGGATTATCATATGAAAAAGAAAGGCGAAGGTTCGCATGGAAGAAGTAATTAAAGCAGCGCTGGCGAAATTGCGTGAGTATCCGGGGAAAGCTGGGGACCTATTGGCGGATTTGCGGGCGAAAAATGATAAAGGTGCGAAGATTGAGCCGTGGAAGGAAGATCAGCTTAACAAATTCGTTAAGGTGTTAATCGAAAATGTGAGCGAGCTTGAAGCAGCATACATTCAAGGAAGCCTGTCCAAAACGGCGTGGACGGCACGGAACTTGCTAGAACTTTCGATCTGGATTCGCTATTGCAATCTTTCTGATCAACACGGTAAACGGTTTCGCCTAGATGGGGCGAGAGATCTGATGGGATTTTTTAAGGCGCTAAAGGGGTTTCACGGCCCTAAAATTGCCTCAGAAATTCCGAAAATGGATGCGGCTGAAGCTGAATTGGAATTGATCGCGAAGAACGAGTTTGGCGTTGCCAGCCTTGGAAGTTCATTTGTGGAGGTTAGGAACGCAGCGGAGGAAATCGGAGAAACGCGATATAAAGACTTGAACAAATTGTGTTCGAAGTTCGCTCATCCGACTGCGTGGATAATTGCGGCGACGAACTGGGCGGAATTTAGCCAGTTCTCAGTGATGTTCCTTTTCGAAGGAACAACAATGGCACTTGAGGCATTAGAGACAATTCGGGAGTTTGTGCTGAAGCGTTATCCAAAGACGGCGGGTGCGACGACTCCTTGATCGAGCGACGTCGATGTGGGGATTAGTCGTTCAATGGATTTTCTGGGCCATCCGGTCCCCGCTTGCATTCGTATGTAAAGACAGGCAACGTTTACCGTGGAACGATCATGATGCAGGCATTTCTCTAAGAAAACGTGCGCGCTCGTCACTTGTTCCCCATTCACCCACGACAATGTCGCAAGTTTTGCAACGCATCACAAAGTTAAGGCTTGGTCTATCGTGCGCTCCCGGCTTCTCGTCCACAGGGCCAGAACATTGATTGCAAATGAATTGTTTTCCATCCTGGGTCTTGCGCGCATGAAAGTTAATCCTTGCCATTTATTTATTTTAATCTCATTCTTCTGAAAATCCGCATCACAAAATTAGACAAACTGTTCAAGACAGGTCGCCCGAGCCAGAGACGGCAAGTGCTTCGCTTGCGGCCTTGCGGCACAACCCAAACCCTTCAGTGCGCTCACATCTTCTCGCGCAGGAATAAAATCAGTCCGCTGGGACTTGGACAACGCCGTCACTCTTTGTTGCCGATATCATCTGTTCTGGTGTTCTGGGCTCACAGTGAGCCGATTAAGTTCACAGAATGGGTCAAGAAGAGGCTTGGTACGCGCTTTTGACCTCTGCGGCGTCGGGCAATGACGCCGCAGATTTGGATCGCCGGCAGAGTTTGCAGAAATTGAAGCTATCCTGAAGAAACTCACCAAGATTTAGGAAAATCAATCTGATATCTGTATCGCGTATCGAACACGACAAAACCTTGGAACCCATTCATATGGCTTCTAACATACATCTCTGGATGTTGAAGATATTCTGTATCGACTGCTGATTGTCGTTTCCGTTCTGCTGCTTTCTCTTCCTGGGTTTGAGATTTCACAGGTCCAATATCTTCGACTGACACGACGCTCCAGCCCTTCATCTCGTCTGGGTTGATCCATACCTGCTTGTCTGAATCCTTGCCTGGTAGACGGATAGCAACTCGCACCCGAGTTCCTGACGGAATAAAGATGTTATGGTCAAGTCCAATGTTGCCATTCCCGTCCCTTAGACCACTGCTTTCTTTGAACATCGCAGTCGTTTCATAGGAGGTTTGATAATCAAACTTGCTTCGGTTCTCGACAAAGTAATAAAAAACAAGGTCGCCGTCGCGGTCGGTTGTCAAATCACTGAAAGTCGCTACAACTGCAGATTGGTTCCACGGCTTCGGAGATTTGGGACGCGACGAATACCACTTCCAGCTGCCAACAACGAGACACACCACAACTGCAAGCCCTGCGCCGAAGCCCGCAGCCTTAATGAATAGACGTTTCCAATCGAATTCTTTCTTCGCCAGCTCCGGCGAAACTGAAGAGGTACTCATAACCCACAAACTTTACCACCATGACCAAAATTGAGAAAGGCACAATTTACCGCCTCTATGAAATCACCGTCAACGCAGATGAACTGATCATCCTGCGGCCCTCGCGGGGCGAAGGGCAATTGCGGAGAAAGCACGGCGTCTGGGTTTACCGGGTGGGAGAGCCGTTGTCCGCCGCTCGTCCGTTGGGCGTAGAATGGCACCGGCCCCGAATCGTTCATGCCGTAAAAAAGTTGAAGAGCAACCGTGCTTCACGGTGCGAAGCAGATGGCCCATCAACGCTCCCAGGCACGACGAGTTACAGGGTCCATTCACAGCCGTTCCAACTGCAAGGAGGAGATATGGCTGACTCTGCGGACTTTGAGTATTGCGATGTAGTGATGAAGGGTGGCATTACCAG
>Ga0137393_10003164_pt1 | contig 10672 bp, 3 predicted proteins | sample 15con2h34BmetaG_FD_101396 | JGI IMG/M metagenome (GOLD analysis project Ga0137393, IMG submission 101396) | Vadose zone soil microbial communities from Angelo Coast Range Reserve, California, USA - 15con2h3.4B metaG | ecosystem: Environmental > Terrestrial > Soil > Vadose zone > Saprolite...
AAATATAAAGGTCCGGCGCACTGAGCAGCGGCGCGGCCGCCGCATCCAGCGCCGCCACGTTCAGCACCGGTCCTGTTCCCAGCGCGGCCAGCGGAGACCAATCCACCGCCGTCGGGTAATACCGCTCCGCCGTCGCTGTCCCCGCTTGCTTGGTGGGCGGCGTCAGCGCGGAAAGCTGCCGGCTCGACGCAATCACATTCCCTTTGAAGTCGTAGCGCGACATTTCCGCCACACCCGCGCCGTCGTAGTGGCGGAACATACGCCCCTTCAAATACCGTCCCGCGTCCGGATGCCCTTCGCCATAAATCAGCCGCTCGGTCAAAATCTCACCGAAACCGTTCCGCCCGATATAAGCATGCGTGGGCCGCTGCAGTGGGTCATAGACCGTGCGATGAATGAACCCGCGCGCGTCCCAGTTCCGCATGGGATTTCCCGCCACGTTTTCCAGCGACCAGCGCGCCCCGCCGTCCATGCTGTTGCGATAGAGCGGCGAGCCTGCCAGCGAATAGCCCGCCACAAAGCAAAACCCGCTTCCCCCGGTAGGTTCGCGCAAACAAAGTTCGAGTGTGTGCCGCCCAAGCGCGTCAAACAGCGCGAGCGGCTTCGATTCGGTGTCCTGCGCCGTGCGCGTGGGGAATCGCTGCGGCACGCCGCTCACCACCCCATCGTCCGCCACGCCCAGGCACACCCGCCCCAGCGCATCGAAATGCTGCACGGTGGGCGTCCCCGCATGCGCTTCCGTTTTTTGCGCCGCATCCTGATTGGCCGCCATTTCACCCGCCGTGGCGCCAAAATTGCCGCCGATGCGCAGGTCATGCCACGACGTAAACACGCCCGGCCCCGGCCCCAACAGCCGCAGGAAGAAATTTCCCACGTCAGCGTCCGTGCGCGGATCGCTCACCAGCACCATGTCATTGCCATCCCACGCCGCTTCGCGCCACGCATCAAACACATGTTTTTCGATCGTATTGTCCGGATGCAGCGCGCCCACCAGGCGTTCCGCTGGATCGTAGAACATCACCGAACTGACGCCCTCCAGCCGGTTAAATTCAAACTGATGTGTCGCCGTGAAAAACGGCTCGTACTGCCGCACCGCCTTGCCCTTGTTGTTGTAAATTGTCCAACCGCTGCCCACCCAGCGCGGATCGACGTTGTCTCCCACACCCGCCAACGGCCCTGGTTCGGCGCGCGCCTTGTGCTGCGCTTCGCGCCCAAAGCCATCCCAATAGGCAAAAATGTGCTGGTATTTGGTGGCGCCGCCCGCCAAATCGGAAACATGGGTTTCGCGCAGCAGCGTGTACACCATCGGCGCATCCGGCGCGGGATTGCCGCGCGTGCGGTAGTAGGCAAACAGATCGCGCGCGCTGCGCGAGGTGGCATTGCCCAGCAGTGCCCTAGGATTCGCCAGCGGATTGGCACGCAGCGCCAGAATTTGCGCATCAGTCAGATCCGCCACAAAGCCGGCCAGTGAATCGCCTTCGCCGTTTGCACCGTTCACGGCCGTCCCCGCCACCACCCCCAGGCAGTCGTAGGCCACTTCGTGCGAATTTCCATTGGCGTCGGTCGTGCGGTACGGATGCAGCACGCGATAATCGTTGGCGATCGTGGTCACATTCCCCACCGGATCGGCCGTGGAAATCCCTATCAAGTCGTAGGCGTCATACGTGATGCGATCAATCGCTCCAAACGGATCGATCGCGCGCCGCACCTGATAAAAATGCGCCCGCGCCGAGGCCAACTCCGCGGCCGCCGTGTCCGTATCGCCTGCGGAAAAATACACGCGCCCGGAAGGAATCCACCAATCGTTCTGCCCGGGAAGACGCACATAGCCGCCCTCTTGCAGCAGCGGGTCATTCACCAGCGCGCCAAACACGCGCGAAATCAGTCCCGTGGTCAGCGCCAGTTGATAACTCTCGCCCGGAAGCGCCTGCACCTGAGCCGTCCCCAGCGGCAGCAGCGTGGTCAAATCGTCACTGCGATAGAGCGTGCGCGAGCGCCCCACGATGCGCCGCGCAAAACCCACCGGCATGCCAATGCTCTCGACATCGGGCGTGGAAACTTCCTCATAGGCGATGTCCCGCGCGCCCGCCCAGAGCGTCTGATAGTTCATGTCGATTTCGTTAAAGCGGAACAATGAACGAGCAGGCACAAATCCGGTCAGTTCCGCGGTGATCGACTCGCACGGCAGAGGCCCGCGATACGCATCGATATGCGCGGCCTCCACCGTCCCATGCAGCGGAACGGCCTGCGTGTATTTGTTTTCGCTCGCGCCAATATGCAGCCGCGTCTGATCGTGCGCCAGCATGCCGCGAAACGCCGCGCTCAAGTTCGGCTCCGGCTCCGGATAGCTCGGCCGACGCCCATAGCCAGCCGACGCCGCGCGCTTCACGTTGCCATACTCATCCACTTCCAGCACAAATTCATGCGTGATGCGCGGATCGTTGTCCTGCCGCTCGTAGTGGAAATTCACGCTCTCGCGCGCACTCTGCCGGTAGACGCCGTGCTTGTTAGGCCCCGCTGGCTGCAATTGTTCGACCGTGTAGTTATGCTCTTCCACCGAATATGGATTCGCCGCGCGCACCGTGCGGTCCTGGGCATACACTTCCACGCGCAGGGGGGCACCTTTCAGCGCGCGCACCGCTTCGCGTAGCGCATCGCCATCCAACGCCGGACCGGCCACCACGCTATCGGGCAGCAGCAGCCCCTCACGCGCCGCTACTGACGCCGGGTCATCCCCGCGCATACCCGGCTCAATCCAATATTCATGCGCAAACTGTTTGGAAATTTTTGCAGCATCAATCAGCGCGCCCGTGTGAAACCAGGTGCGTGTCAGTACCGGAGCCATCCACGATTCCGCGTCCTCATTTATCGTCTCGGCGTCGGGAAAGAGATCATCATCCCGGTGCTCCTCGGTGTCCGACTCTTCCACCATCCCGAAACCGCGAAACTCGCGCTCCGGCCCGTCAAAATAGCCGTGATGATACGCATAGCGCTCCACATCTCGGCTCCGCCCGACCCAGTCATACGTTTCCACGCGCGCCACACACTGCACCGGAAACGGCAGCCGCGTTACCCACGGCCGGCCCGCGAATTTGTCCTGCAAATAAAACTGCGTCGAAGGCGCATACTTGACGCGCGTCTCCGCACCCAAATTGTTCTTCACGCTCAGCAATAAATGCGGCTTCTTCGACCCCATCAAATCCACGTAAAACATCGCCCGCCTTGCCGCGCCGGCAAGCGGCGACGACCACACCAGACACGCCGTCCCCGTCCCCAGCAAATCCATCACCTGCACTGAACTCAGCGCATCCGCGCTGGGAAACACTGCCAGCAACACCCGCGCAGCATAGGAATTGCCGGACTGATTGAAGCAGGCATGCACGCCTTCCGCGCCGATGTACAGCAAATCCGCCGTGCCTGAGCCGTCAATATCCGCCAGGATCATCCGCCGCGCATCAAATTGCTCTTCCGCGCACCAACGCGGCGCGCCATCCATCACCACCTTCGCCCCAAACCGCCCATAGCCCAGGTTCGGCCAGTAACACACTTCCCCATTGCGCACGCGCACCATGTCGCGCAAGCCGTCGCCGGTCATATCCACCAGCGAAACTGTCTGCGTCCCATCCGCCAGCACCACATGCGGCCCTTTGGCTTCATCCAGCGCCGCCCACACCCGCTCTGCCTGGCCAAATCCTTCCGCCCCCAGCGACGGATACAACGTGAACACGTCGTCCGCCGTGATCAAAATGTCTGCCAGCCCGTTACCCCTCAGATCGACAAACTGCAAGTCCGGGCTGCCCCAGTCCACCTCCGGCAGATGTTTGAACGCTTTAAAATCTTCCCAGCTTTCCTCCTCGGTGCGCTCGTAAAACCCCGCCACCGGTCCGCTGAAATTCACCAACTCCGGCCTGCCTTCGCCCGTGACATCCACGAATTGCAGCCCGCCCGGTCCCCCCAAATGCGCTCCCGACGGCAGCATACCTACCGGCTCGAGTGCTCCCAGCTTCACGCGCGGCAGCCGGTCGCCGTTTGGCAGCGTCACAACATTCAGCGGACTCAAATTCCGTTTGTAATTCCATCCCCCGTCGCCCTCGCTCAGCACGCCCGATAAACCTTCGCCGTCCAAATCCACCCAGCGAAAGCGTCCGCCATCAATGCCTTCCGGCAAATTCCCAAGCGACTGCGGATCCGTCAGCGGCAGAACTTCCGGATGAAACTCTGGCTGGCTGTAGGTGAACTCCAGCGGTGGCGTGGCGCGCATGTCATACCCCGCTCCGCCCCTAGCGGTCTTGCGGTAGCCGCGCTGCGTCACCGACGCAAGAAATGTGTAATTGGGATTGGTCGGGTCGGCCGGATTGACTTCATCCGAATAAAGAAAATCCGTGGAATGCACCAGGCAATCGGCGCCCACCGCCTCCTCGGCGGGAAAATTGTGAAACATGAGCACCCGCTCGCACCGCCGGTAGGTGCGGACTTCAAATCGCGCACGGTACGAAGAAAAAGCATCCGGTCGCATGCGCCAGGCTCGGTCCGGTGCGGGCGCCGGCGCATCCGGCGCGTGATCGCCGTAATCAAACACCACTTGAAAATGCCAGTCCGCAGGCACCGCCGGCAGCGGCACATCTGCTGCCGCCGCAGCCGACCAATCCGGAAAATACGGCGTGCCGTTGCCATAAAAAATCCGCTTCAAATAGCGCTGCGTCTTGCGCATGTCGTCGGTGCGATTGGCCTCGTGCGCCGACGTGCGATCCACGCCTGTCCCGTCGTCCGCCACATACTGATACAGCGTGACGTTCCCGTGATTGTCGATCACCTCCGACAAATGCCAGCGAAACACCTGCCGCTTGTCCACCGGATTGGCCACCCGGCTCGCATCCTCCATCCCAAACACCGAAATCACATTCTCGCGCGTGATCGTCCGCCAATGACTGATCCCCGTCACACGCTCCGTCCACCGCTCGATGCGGGCATACATCCCTTCGATACGCGGCCGGTACAGGCGCACGCCATACTGCACTCCATGCAGCGTGCGCGTCAGTAGAGTCACACGCCGCCCCGTCCCATCCAGCACAGGCACAAGGTCCTCCGCGCCGGAAAGCAGGAACACGTCGCCTTCCTCCCCATCCATGTACCTTGGCAACCCCTTGTCGGTCTTGCGCGTGATTTCCGGCAGCGACAAACTCCATCCAAACCCAAACACCCCATTACCTGAGCCTGAGTTGTATGACAGTTCCAGAGATGGCCCGCCGCCCCCGCGTCCCGGCGTCGTGCCCAGTGGAACGCTCAGCGACGAAGTCCCCGTCACTGCGTTGACGCCGAACTTCTCCCCCATCCCGCGAATGGCCCCGCCGCCCGAAGGTAGCGACACCGCCGGAATCAGGCTCTTATGCCCCCGCGACGGCGCCCCCGCGCGCCCGTCACCATGTCCATTCGAGTGCGCCCCACCACGTCCATCGTTGCCGCCGCCGGAGACCGCGCCGCCCTGCGCCATTTCCTTTGGTTTCCCGTTGTTTGTACGTTCGTCCACTGTTAACTCCACCTGCCACGCAAACGGAAAAAAACCGTCCCCGCTCACCAGCGCGTGGCTGTTTGCGGTCTAAAGTTATTTCTCACTTGAAACCAAATTACTTTCCGGATGAGCTTGTCCCAGATCAATTGTCGACCCGTCAGTTGTCCATCCAGAAGTTCCAAAGCGTTGTCGACGCGGTCTGCGGGCCGACGCTGTACATCGACTGTCCGAGGTCACGGGCGTCGATCATTGTCGAGGCGCGATCGTAGTGGACCAGCGGAGGCCCGATGAGATGCTGGCTACAGTAGGTACCGTCGTCACCGTCATTAGCGGCGACCTCCTGGAACCACGCCGCGTTAAGGTCTCCGCCAACCGAGGCATCCTCACCGAAACCAAACTGCAGACTGTCATCGGGGTAGAACATGATAGTTCGGAATCCAATTACGTTATGAAGACCTTGAAAGACTGGCCACCAAGCGTCAAAGGCCGTGTAAGGATTGCCGGTGCCGCCGACTTCATTCTGGCGATCATACATCGAGGGAATGACCTCGCAGGACATGATGATCCAGGTGGCGAGGACACCACCGGCGGCGGCGCCGAAGCCGGGATTGCCTCCGGTACCGATGTTAGGCACGTACCAGGCATCTCCATAATTGGAGAGGGTGGTGTTGACCAACCAGTCGCCGTGCGGGACGGTGTAGGCGACGTTGACGGCGTTAAGAAAGTACTTGGACGACGGACCCACGACTTCCCAAGGATAGGCGACGTACCATTGTGTGCGCGTCACCGGGGGCGTCAAACCCGGGAAGATGCTGTCCAGAAAAGTAAGGCCCGACAGGAACGAGTTCGACATGCTCGCGTAGCCGCCATCGTTGGGCCAATCCTGGTTGGGATACTCGCCCAGAGAAATGTCCGCCGGATCTCCAGCGATGGTGTTCGTGGGCGGCGGCGCCAGCGCCGCCTGCCTTGGTTTTTCGGGCTTTGGCCCGGATGGTGGGGCGGCCAAATCAGGAATAGGTTCGAGCGGTTTGCCGATGGGAATGTAACCGGCGATTTTGATACTTGAGGTGTGCTCGGCGCCGGGCTTGACGGTGGCCTCGAAATAATAAACGGGTTGCAGATATTTCGCGTTGGCATCGTAGTAGGCAACGGCAATTTTATCGACGATGGCGCGGGTGCCGCGTGAGGCAATCGCGGAGCGGAGCTGGCGCTCGATGTGCTCCCGAACTTCCTCGGCTGAGATGCCAGTGCGGATGCGCTCACCCAGGGACGCCGTGCGCCAACGCCGCAAGGCCCCAACTATCGATCCGTCATTCCCAAGCGAGACGACAGCGTGTGAGCCCCGGCCGTAGACGCGGAAGCCGGAGACGTAACGAATGGCCGGAACGATGGTTAGCACGATTCTGGGCTCGTCCGCAGCCCTGGACATCTTATCGTTATCGCGATTTTCGTGGGTGGTCAGGCCACCCTTAACAGTGATCGGTTCAGCCATTGCCAGTTGGGTTGCGTCTCGCGGAATGAAGCGTTCGTCGGCGAACGCGGAGCGCGCCACACTTTGCGCGCGCTTGAGGAGCATCGGCTCCTCACGCCTATCGGGCTTTCCGGAGCGGACCAGCTCAGCGAAGCTCGGCATGAAATGTAGGTCTCCATTTACGGGGTCAACAAACGCACGGACGCGATCGCGATCGTCTTGGCCCGATTCGCCACGGGCGATGTAAAATGTTTGCTCGAGTTTCAGGGCTGGCAATTTGTTACTGCGGAGTTTCTCGTTGAGGAATTCGAGAGGGGCCTTCGTGGGTTCCAGTTTGTAGATTTGCATTTCCTCCGGCGCGGCGGGGATAGAGACGACAAATTGAATCGGCGGCGTTTGCTCGGATGTGGACTCTGTTTGCGCCTGTGCCTGAGCCCAAAACGGGCTCGCCAAATAACTCATAGTCAGCAAGAACAGAGTACGAATCATCGCCGGTCTATTCCAATATTGTGTCGAAGAGTTTCCTTGCATGGTTGCCTCTTTCCAAATACACCTCCGGGGTGCACTTGAAGAATAGTGATGTCTCTACGACAAGCGTTACATTCTCAAAACTGGGAGAGGAGACCCGACTCATTGCGATCTCCTGGCCTATCGAGGGTTCCACTATCCCTGGTCACGAAGGGGGGTTGCTTATCGAGTACAGCGTCTTTTCACAACAAAAGCCGAGGAGTTAGATCGAATTCTCGCGTCGGATGGATGAAGACCTTTGTAGCCCTAACGTGTTTTGAAAATCGGTTAAAGTGCATTCGTCCCGTCACCCAGGCCCCGCAATACCTGGTCCAGCTAAACCTCGATACGCAAATAACATGGCCATTGGGACGAGAGGCGGCGGTTTTCCCAACCGCTGCAGCAAAATGCAATCCGAATTCGGATTGATTTTGCTGGACTTACGAGACCAGGCTTCTCTCGGCGACTACATTTTTGCGGTTATAGTGCACCAAAAGCGGACCAAGCGAATTTGGAGAAATGTGCTAAGCTATTGAAAACACTCGGCGGAGAGGTGCCAGAGTGGTTTAATGGGTCGGTTTGCTAAACCTACCTGCCCTGTTTGCACTCGCTGATTTTCATTTGGTTTCAGTAACTTCCGCTGTTCTCGGTAGCACCGAGATAGCCTCATTTGCAGGTTAGAGTGCACCAGACCAGGTTCCGTCTTAAGAAGCCTCTACCGTCTGCCTTCTAGGCAGATCGTTGCAGGTTGGTGTGCCGTGGGAGGCCCTCATTCGGGCCAGAACGTCTACGTTGGGGGCCAATTGTGCAACTATTTTTCACTGCTTTCTAATGCTCATCACACGCTTAAGGTGAAGTCGGGATTCGTGGTGCGCCGGCGTTTAGGCGATGCCGAGCTTTCTCTGCATCTCTTCAAGAGAGACTCCTTTAGTCTCCGGAAAAAAGAAGAGAACGACAAGAAACTGAAGCCCCATCATGAAAGCAAAGAAGACGAAGGGATACCCGCCGGACGATGCGGCCAACAATGGGAAGATTCCTGAAATGAGCGCGTTCATAAACCAGTGCGAGAAGCTTCCAAGGCTCTGCCCCTTGGCCCGCACTCGATTCGGAAAGACTTCGCTGAGGTAAACCCAGATTACCGCGCCTTGTGAAAACGCGAAGAATGCGATGTAGCCTATCAGCAGCCAGACCAGGAATTTCTGATGGCGTCCCGTGAAGAATATTGTCGCAACCCCGCCGAGACACGCTGCGGTGCCCACAGAGCCGATCAGAAGCAGAGTCTTGCGGCCGATTCGATCAATGACCGACATGGCGAGCATCGTGAATACTAGGTTCGTAGCGCCTATCGCCACAGCCTGAAGATCGGAAGAAACCTTATTGAAGCCGGCGTACGCGAAGATGTCGTTGAGGTAATACAGAATGGCGTTGATACCAGAAAGTTGGTTAAACATGCCGATAGAGACCGCCAAGAAAATTGGGAGCCGGTATTTCCAGGAGAAGAACGGATCGTCGGCGACGTGCTCCGCATCGATGGACACAATGATATCTTGGAGTTCCTGTTCGTAATTTTCTTCGCCAGTCATACGAAGTACCTCACGCGCCTCGGCCACTCTTTTCTTTTTGACCAGCCAACGGGGGCTACGAGGGATACCGAAGAGAAGCAGAAGGAACAGGACGGCGGGTACTGCGGGAACCCCAAGCTTCCACCGCCATTCAGCAGCGCCAAGCTGCATCGTTCCCACAGTGTAGTTCGAAAAATAGGCGAGCAGAATTCCGAAGACAATGTTGAACTGAAACAAACCCACGAGACGGCCTCGCCACTTAGCGGGCGCAACCTCCGCAATATACATCGGACCAAGAACGGAAGAGCCGCCAATGCCCAGCCCCCCGATGAATCGGAAAAGCACGAGAGCAAACCAGTTCCACGCAAGGGCGCAGCCTAGAGCGGATACGAGGTATAGCACGGCCATGGCGCGGAGACTATCGCGGCGTCCAATTTTGTCTCCTGGAATTCCGGCAAACATGGATCCGAGGATCGTCCCCCACAGTGCGACAGAAACTGTCAGTCCCAATGCGGCCGGAGAGAGTTTAAAGGCGTCCGTGAGCGCATGCGTGGTGCCAGCGATGACGGCAGTGTCAAATCCGAAGAGTAGTCCCCCTAGTGCTGCGACCACCGTGCTCTTCAAGAGATAAAGATTAAGTTTCATAGCGCCTTTCTGAGAACCAGCGTGATTCCCCCAATCGTCATATTCGCAACAGGTGGACACGCGGAGGCAAGAAATTGCGGAAGGATTGGCACGAGCAAGAACGCGTAACTGGAGCGTGCTGACAGACCTCGCAGATGAAACGTGTAGTGCGGGGACGCAGTCGACTGCTGCCAAACTAGACCAATCCGGGTTGGCGAAGAAGCATTCTTCTTGAGGGGTATATATAATTCACGTGTCTCAAGGCTTTGGAGGGATTCACGCACCGCGCCACCCGTGCAAAGAAGGATCCTCAAAAAATGGAACCTACAACCAAGCTCGTCATCGGAATAGATATCGGAGGAACGAAGGTTGCCGGAGGTTTGGTAGATGCTTGCGGAGAAATTCATGTGCGCAGCAGGACGCCGATGATCACAGCCGGGGAGGCTTCGAAGGGCCTCGCCGCGGTGTCTGCCGCGATTCAAGCGTTGTTCTCGGCTGTTACTGAACGACCGCGAATTGAAGCGATAGGAATTTGTGCTCCCGGGCCGCTGAATCCTGTCACGGGCATCATCATTAACCCGCCGAATCTTGCTATCTGGCATAACTATCCGTTGGCTGAGGAAATGCGCCGTCTCTACAACGTGAACGTGAAAATCGACAATGACGCCAACGCAGCGGCTCTGGCGGAAGCAAAATGGGGCGCGGGGCGCGGCTATCGAAATATTTTCTATGCGAGCATTGGAACGGGCATCGGCACGGGGATTATTTTTGACGGGCGCATCTACCATGGGAGAACCGGTGCAGCCGCGGAAGGCGGCCACATCGGGATCGACAGCAACGGACCAAGGTGTAACTGTGGGAAGCGCGGTTGCATTGAAACCTTGGCAGCAGGACCGGCCATCGGTCGGCGTGCCGGTCAGAAACTCTCTAAATATCCGAAGTCGCTGCTTTGCGAGTTGGCCAGCGGAAATGCAGATGCCGTGACCAGCGAGATGGTTG
>Ga0137393_10003168_pt1 | contig 10661 bp, 9 predicted proteins | sample 15con2h34BmetaG_FD_101396 | JGI IMG/M metagenome (GOLD analysis project Ga0137393, IMG submission 101396) | Vadose zone soil microbial communities from Angelo Coast Range Reserve, California, USA - 15con2h3.4B metaG | ecosystem: Environmental > Terrestrial > Soil > Vadose zone > Saprolite...
CGGTTCCGATTCTTTGGATGCTCAGGTCAGCAGCGTTATCGAAGCATTAAATCGCGCCGAGCGACCGATGTTCCTCGCCGGGAACGGCATCCGGTTGGCACGTGCCGAAAGGGCGTTTCTGCAACTCGTCGAAATGCTCGATATTCCGGTCGAAACAACTTGGTTGGCTATCGATCTGATCGGTAATAACCACCCGCTTTTCACCGGCCGACCTGGATCGATAGCCGCGCGAGGCGCTAACTTCGCGATCCAGAATTGCGATTTTCTCCTTTCCGTCGGCGCTCGTCTCGATCGCGTCGTGACGGGCTTCAATCCCGCGAGGTTTGCTCCGGCCGCGCACAAGGTGATGGTCGAAATTGACCCGCCGGAGTTGGACAAAATGGGCGATTCGGTACGCACCAAAGTCTGCGCAGACGCGGGAGAGTTCATGCGAGCTCTGCTCGCCCGTAAAGATGAAATCCGAACCAGGCGTCCTCAAGAGCGCGCCGACTGGAAGCAGCGTTGCACCGACTGGAAACATCGCTACCCCAGTGTTCTGCCGGAACATCGCGAGCCCAAGAGTCGTGTGAGCGCTTATAATCTGGCGGATGTTTTCTCCGATTTGCTGCGCAATGACGACTACATCGTCTGCGGCAGCTCCGGCAGCGGAATCGAGCTATTTCTCCTGGTCTTCCGGGTCAAAGCCGGGCAGCGCGTCTTCCACACAACCGCATTAGGCGCGATGGGCTTCGGCATCCCTGCCTCTATAGGCGCGTGTATCGCGGGCGGACGCCGCCGGACGGTGTGCGTGGATGGCGACGGCGGATTTCAGCTCAACATTCAGGAGCTCGAAACCGTCGCGCGCCTTCAACTGCCGATCAAGTTTTTCGTGCTCAACAACGAGGGCTATGCCTCGATCCGCGCATCTCAGATCAACTTTTTCGGAGAAGCCACTATTGGCTGCGATCACAGAGCCGGGCTATCTCTTCCCGACATTCGTAAAGTCGCCCATGCCTATGGTCTCGCGACGGACCTGATCGAGGACCAATCTGACTTACGTTCCGAACTGCGTCGCGTTCTCGAAATGCCGGGCCCCGTGGTGTGCGACGTTCACATGATTCAGGACGAGGTTCGCGCTCCCCGGCTTTCCTCGGTACAGCGCACCGATGGATCTTTCGTCTCGAGACCCCTCGAAGATCTATGGCCGTTCCTGGAGCGAGAAGAGTTTTACTCTAACATGCTCGTTCCAGTAAGCGAGGATTAGAGACGCGATGCAGCGCATCGCCATCATGCAGGGAAGACTTCTACCACCGCAGGACGGACGGTTTCAGTGTTTCCCACGGGGTTGCTGGCGTGAAGAATTTCCACTCGCCGCCGCTGCCGGTTTAAATGCCATCGAATGGATTTACGACTTGCACGGAGCCGATGTTAATCCGCTGGGTTGCGATTCGGGGATCGAGGAAATGCAGGCGCTGGCGCGGCAGCACAAAATCGACATTGTCTCCGTTTGCGCCGACTATTTCATGGATCGCCCCTTCATCACCGCGAGTCCAGCAGAATTCACGGAGCTTGCAAGTCATCTGGTTTGGCTGCTGAATCGCTCCCGTTTGGTCGGGATCACCCGCATCGTGCTTCCGTTTGTCGACGCTTCCCGCATCGAGACACCCGCCCAGGAAACTCAAGTCGTCGAAATGCTTTGGGACGTGCTCCCCCACGCCGCTAATGCAGGCGTCGAAATTCACTTGGAAACTTCCTTAGGTCCAGAGGATTTCGCCGCTCTGCTCGCGAAGCTGCCCCATCCGATGCTCAAAGCGAATTACGACTCGGGCAACAGTGCGTCGCTCGGCTACGACGTCAGGTGCGAGCTCGCGGCCTATGGTCCGCGAATCGGCAGCGTGCATATCAAAGACCGGGTTCGCGGGGCTGGAACGGTGCCTCTGGGTCAGGGAGATGCCGATATCCCGGCGCTGCTCTCCGGCCTGGCAGCCATCGCTTATCGTGGCGACTTCGTTTTGCAGGTCGCGCGCGGCACAGCGGGTGAGGAGGTCACGTGGGCTAGACAGAATCGCCTGTACCTTGTCCAGCGTTTGGAAGAGGCGAATCGCTGATGAGAATCCTGATGGTCGGTTTAGGTGGAATCGGCCAGCGCCACGTTCGTAATCTGCGCGCGTTGTTGGGCGAGGGAGCCGAGATTATCGCTTGGCGGGTCAGGCGCTTGTCTCACGTCGTGACACCCACATTGCGATCCGATGACAGCCTGGACGCCGAAAAGACCTACGATATTTGCGCCTTCGATAGCCTGCATTCGGCCTTGGCCGAGCAGCCGCGGATCGCGTTCATCTGTAATCCCACTAGTTTGCACGTCCCAGTCGCTCTGGAATGCTTGCGCGCGGGTTGCGATGTGTTTCTCGAGAAGCCGGTCTCACACAACTTAGATGGCCTCGCCGAGCTGATTGCCGAAACGCGAGAACGCCGCCGCGTCGTCATGGTCGGCTACCAGCTTCGTTTCCATCCCAGCCTTTTATCGCTTCAACGCGCGCTCCACGAAAACAGTCTCGGACATTTGTTGAGCGTGCGCGCGCACGTCGGCGAATACCTCCCCGACTGGCACCCTTACGAGGACTATCGCCAGATGTATGCGTCGCGCTCGGACTTGGGTGGCGGTGTACTGGTTACCCAGATACACGAATTCGATTACCTCTATGCGCTGTTCGGCCTGCCGCGCCGAGTTTTTGCGATTGGCGGACACTGGAGCCATCTCGAAATCGACGTGGAAGACGTCGCGAGCACGCTGATGGAATTTCAATTCGCTGGGCGACCTTTGCCCGTTCATCTGCAGCAAGACTTCGTACAGAGCCCTCCTAGTCGAGGCTGCGAGATCGTTGGAGATCGGGGAAAGATTGTAATGGACTTGGTTTCTCCATCCGTCACCCGGTACGATCGGGAGGGAAACGTAGCCCAATCCACGCGATTCGAAACCTTCGAGCGGAACGAGTTGTTCCTCGATGAATTGCGCCACTTCCTGGAATGCGTAGAATCGCGGGCAAAGCCAGTCGTTGATTTGAACGACGGAATTTGGAGCTTGAAAATGGCGCTCGCTGCGAAAGAATCGATCGCCACCGGACGCGTCGTTGCTGGGCTCCACGAACCCCGGAGTACACATAATGCCTGACGTTTTCGACTTGACCGGTCGGGTCGCCGCGATAACCGGCGGCGCAGGGCTGCTAGGAGAACAGCATGCCCGCGCGATCGCCCGAGCCGGCGGAATTCCGGTTTTGCTCGACGTCGCTCCGCAAACGCCGCAGAAAGCCGAGCAACTGGCAGCCGAGCTTGGCGTTTCCGCATGGGGCCGCCGGACCGATATCACGCAAGCGCGAGACTTGGAGGAATGCCTGAAGGAGATTCTCGCGCGTTTTGGCCGTATCGATATTCTGATTAACAATGCCGCCAATAATCCGAATGTGGAATACCGCGAGGACGTGAATTTTTCGCGCTTCGAGAATTTTCCTTTGCAACAATGGGTTGCGGACATAGATGTCGGCTTAACGGGCGCATTTTTGTGTAGCAAAATCCTGGGCTCGGAGATGGCTAACAGAGGACGCGGTGTAATCGTGAACGTCGCGTCCGATCTTGCGCTGATCGGACCGGACCAGCGCATCTACAGGCAGGTAGGCCTTGCCGATCACCTTCAGCCGGCGAAGCCGGTAACCTACTCGGTGGTGAAATCGGCACTGATCGGTTTGACCCGCTATCTCGCGACGTATTGGGCCGATCGCGGCGTCCGCGTGAATGCCATCTCGCCTGGTGGAGTCTTCAATGGTCAGCCGGAGGAGTTCGTTGCTAAGCTATCCGAACTGATTCCACTCGGCAGAATGGCGAGTCTCGATGAATACCAGGGTGCCATTCTGTTTCTATGTTCCGACGCGTCATCTTACATGACCGGATCCAATCTGGTGATCGATGGCGGGAGGACCTGTTGGTGATGGCCGCGCAAACAAGCATCCGCGATCAGCTTCGAGGACTTCTCACCGAGGGTGCCGCGGGCGCAATTCATCGGGAAAGAACGTCGTTTGATGAATCGGCAGGAGCGTTCGGCAAATCGCTGGTCCTATTCGGCGCCGGAAACCTCGGTCGCAAGACTCTGACCGGTTTAAGGAAGTTGGGAATCGAGCCATTGGCTTTTGCGGACAATAATTCCAAGCTGTGGGCGCAACCGCTCAATGGCGTTCCAGTCATGTCTCCGCAGGAAGCCGCCGCTCGCTATGGGAGGAGTGCAGCGTTCATTGTGACCATTTGGTGCGGCGAGGGTCGGGATCGGATGCGGGACAGAGTCCGCTCTCTGCGTGATCTCGGGTGTGAACACGTGTTGACGTTCGGGTCGCTCTACTGGAAGTACCCTGATGCTTTTCTTCCGCATTATCCCGCCGCGCCGGCGCACGAGGTGCATGAACAGGCAGAGAACGTCCTTGAAGCAGCTGAACTATGGGCCGATGAGGCTTCGCGACGCGAGTATCTTTCTCAGATCCGCTGGCGGCTACTGTTTGACTTTGATGGCTTGGCCGATCCTGTGAATCATCCCATCTACTTCCCAGCGGATCTCTGCGCTCTAGTGGCGGACGAAGTCTTCGTCGATTGCGGTGCATTCGATGGCGACACCATCGCCAGCTTTTTGGAGAAGCAGCAGCTGGGATTCAAGAAAATCATCGCCTTCGAACCGGACCCAGCCAGCTTTGCCAAGCTGAGTCAAAAAGTAGCTTGCTTTCAGGCTAGGGACCGCATTGAGCTCCATAAAGCGGCGACTGGTTGGGAAAGCGGGCCGGTCTTCTTTACGGGCGACGGTACCCCCGCCGCTTCAATGGGCGCAGGCAAGATTCAGGTCGATTGCGTCAAGCTAGATGACGTCTTGAAAGACGAAGTTCCCACTTATATCAAGATGGACATCGAAGGCGCGGAACTGGACGCGATAGAAGGCGCGCGTCAAACCATCAAACACCATTCGCCGGTTCTCGCTGTCTGCAGTTACCACAAGCAGGATCACGTTTGGAAAATCCCGCTGCTGATTCATTCCATCATTCCCGACTATCGCTTCTTCTTGCGGCCGCATTTGGTTGAGGTATGGGACTTGGTCTGTTACGCAATTCCTCCGCGGCGATTGATTCGAAGAGCCGACTAAAAGTGGATCGCACACGTTTTCCATCCCGGCTCTGCCCCGTCTGCGGAAGCTCGCGATCAAAGCTGATATACCGGCAGTCTTTCGAATGTTTCGCCGCCGCCGGAAACATTGATGGTTACGACGTCGTGATTTGCCGTAACTGCGGCGCAGGTTTCGCTGACAACATTCCCCCACAATCAGCTTTCGACGAATACTATCGCGAACTCTCCAAGTATGAGAACGTGAGTGCCGACCCCACGGAGCCGCTGCGAGTTGAGCAGCGCTTTCGCGATATTGCGGGCCTGATCGTTAAACATATTCCTTCCCAGGAATCGCGCGTCCTGGAAATCGGATGCGCCACAGGGGGATTGCTAAAGGTTCTTGCCGATCTCGGTTTTCGAAAGCTCGTGGGCACTGACCCTTCGCCAGCCTGCATCCGCGCCGCGGGCGAATTTTATGGGATAGCGGGTTTTCCCGCTACCATCTTCACAGTTCCAGTGCCAGAAGAGCCATACGAATTTCTCATTCTGACCGGAGTGATGGAGCACATTCGCGATCTCGACGCCGCAATCAACCATTTCCAGCGGCTACTGAGTCCCAGCGGACGCGTCTATCTCGAGGTTCCCGACGCGAGCCGGTACCAAGCTGATCAGGACGCGCCATTTCAGGAATTCAGCGTCGAACACATTAATTTCTTCTCCCGCAAGTCTCTTTCGAATCTTATGGTGGCCCGCGGATTCCGAGTGATGGAGACAGGCCACACCGTGCGGCCGCTGCATGAAGTTGCCTGTCCGTGCGTCTACGGAGTCTTCGAAAACACAATGCAGCCCACGCCAATTGATTTCGACAACGAAACCGAAGTGGCTCTCGAAGCCTATATCAAGGGGTGTTCGGCGGAAGATACTCGAATTCGTGGTGTCATCGCACAGTCCTTGCGCCCGGGCGAACGAATGATCGTGTGGGGCGTCGGCACACATACGCTGCGCCTGCTTGCCACGGGCGGACTCGATCCCGCCACAATTGCTCTGTTCGTGGATTCGAATCCGAAGTACCAGCAACAGCAGTTACGCGGTATTCCGATCGTGAGCCCGGCCGAGATCGGCGCTCGTCCGGAACCGATCCTGATCTCCTCCTGCAGTTCGCAGGCCGCTATTCACCGGCAGATCCGCTGCAGACTGGCCCTGAAAAATCCACTGATACTACTGTTTGGTACCACCCGCCTCGACAACGGGTACGCTACGGTTTGAGGCAAGCGGCAGCATAGCATCCGGCGTTAGCGGGACCGGCAACACGAACGTCCAGGCCTTGACGCTCGACGATTTGCTAGGCTGAATCGACATTTAGCGCATCCAGATCATAGCACTGGCGAGATGGAGGCAGGCGAGGAAGTGGATAGCGCGGCGGTCGTAGCGTGTGGCGATGTGGCGAAAATGCTTGAGCTTGTTGAAGAAGCGCTCGATCCGATTGCGCAGCGTGTAGGCGACGGCGTCATGCGGAATGACGAGTTTACGCGACGTTTTGGATGGGATGACGGCTTGGGCGCCAGCTTCGGCAATGAGATCGCGCAGCGCATTGCTATCGTAAGCTTTGTCAGCGATGACGCCGCCGGCGCTGAGATCAGCCAGCAATTGCGGTGCGGTGGTGATGTCATGCGCCCAGTCAGGATGAAGCGCAAGGGCCGACCGAGCGCGTCGGCAACGACATGGATCTTGATGGTCAATCCTCCTCGGGAACGCCCCAGAGCCTGATTGCGGTCCCCCCTTTTCCGGTCGCGGCCTGCTGGTGGGCGCGAACCAGAGTGGTGTCGAGCATGAGGTACTGGTTATCAGGATCACCGGTCAGGCTTTCGAAAACGCGCTCCCAGACCCCCGCTTTCGCCCAGCGCGTGAAGCGTTTGTGGACGGTCTTCCATTTGCCATACCGCTCGGGTAGATCGCTCCAGCGCGCGCCGGAGCGCAGGACCCACAGGACGGCATTCACGAATAGGCGATTGTCGTCGCCCGTGCGCCCTGGATCACCCTTCTTTCCGGGCAAGAAACCCTCAATCCGGCGCCACTGCTCGTTCGACAGCTCATATCGCTTCACCATTTGCCCCGCTCCGAATCATTCGATCCGGAACGCAATGAATCAGTCCTCAGTCCCGCTGAGAATTCTGAATGTCGATTGGACCTAGAATTCCAACGGGATTATCAATACGGATATCGAGGGCGCGGAACTCGATGCGTTGACCGGGGCACGACGGATGCTCGTTCGGGATAGACCTATTCTTGCCATTTCCGCTTACCACCGGGCATCAAATCTCTGGACTATCCCTCGCCTCTTCAAATCGATGGTTGCGGAGTACGACTTGCATTTGCGACGGTACGCCGAAGACCGCTGGGAACTCGTATTCTACGCACTACCACCCTCCAGCCGGTTGCCCACGGGAGCTACGCGATGATTTCCCATGACGGACCACTGATCTGCGTCGTGATCCCCTGCTATAATGAAGAAGGTAACATCGGCCCGCTATACGAGCGGATCGTGGCAGCCTTTGCGGCGATCCCCGGTCAGCGTTACTGCCTGTTGTTTATCGACAACGCCTCTACGGATGGCACAGTCGAGCAAGTCAAGGCTATCGCCGCTAAAGATTCCGCCGTTCGACTGATCGTCAACGTCCGCAATTTCGGCGCTATGCGATCTGGCCTGCACGCCTTTTTGCAGGCACCAGGGGACGCCATCATCAACATGGTAGCCGATTTGCAAGACCCGCCGGAGATGATACCGGAATTTGTCCAGCGTTGGCGTCAGGGTTTCAAAGTCGTGATCGGGATCAAGCTCAAGAGCCATGAAAACAGTCTCATGGTCTTCATGCGCCGACTCTACTATAAGCTTGTCGGCCGTATTTCGGATATTCCGCTGATCGAGAACTACACAGGCTTTGGACTCTACGACCGCGAGGTAGTGGAAGGGGTGCGGGCCACGGGGGACCGCTACCCCTATTTTCGTGGCCTAATCGCCGACCTCGGCTATGCCAGGGCCGAAATCCCTTACGTTCAGCCGAGACGACAACGCGGCATCGGCAAGAATAACTTTTACAGCCTTTATGAGCTCGCGATGCTCGGCATCACCAGCCATTCCAGGGTGCCGCTTCGGCTAGCAACCATGGCCGGGTTTGCGCTGTCCGCGGGAAGTCTTTTAGTTGCCCTGGCTTACTTGATCGCCAAGCTCCTGTTCTGGTACCGCTTCCCAGCCAATACGGCACCGATCCTGATCGCCCAGTTCTTCTTCGCCTCGGTACAGTTGTTTTTCATCGGCATCCTTGGCGAGTATATCGGCGTCATTCTCACCCAGGTAACCAAGCGGCCGCTAGTAATCGAGAAGGAGCGGGTCAACTTCGATGGCGCCGACACTTTAAGTCCGTCGCCCGTGAATTTTCCCGAAGCCGTTGAGAGAACTGGATATTGAACGTCGCGAAGTAAACGAATTTGCCGGTTTTTGAGGTCCTTGAGCGCGGTTTTTTTGCAAATTTGATTTTTGGATTTTCTCGAATCTGATGCCGTGATTCCCTGCGCTTGAGATGAGCGCAACGGAGAGCGGATCATGCGGCCGCGGGAACGACGGCAGATCGATGCAGAGGTCATCGCCCCCGCCATCGAGTTCTAGCTAGCCGCTCGACGTGACGCGGGCCCGGAAGAGGCCCCAAGCGTTCACTGCGGCGGGAAAGAAACAGTGGCGGTAAGCGCTCTGACCACTGCGAGGTCTCCCGTCAGGTAGGGCCATTCAAAGTCTCGCGAAGGAAATCAGCGGTCTCGTCGATTTGGTCGGGCAGCGACGCAAGCGCAATGCCATAACGCGCCGCGCGGGCGCGCATTGCGGTACCATCACCGACATACCGGTCCACGGGCTCCTCACGCAGCGGTGGCCGTTCGATTCGAATGTCCGGGCGGCCCAACACAGTGGCGCAAAGTTGGGCCAGTTCACCCAACTCAATCTCGCGTTCGCCGGCGGTATCGAATGGCTTGGCCATCGGCTGCTCGCGGTCGGACAACGTACATAGCGCAAGGTCGATCACGTCGAAGATTGACACATACGAACGGATGACAGGATGGCTAGCACGCAGTGTGACGGACCCGCCTCGTAAAACATCAAGAATGATGGAAGAGAGGGCGTAGGTGTTGACCTTGTTGATGTAAGGCCCGGCTAGATTAAAGACGCGTAAAATTGAGAGCGGGATACCCTGTTGCACGGCTAGCTGTGCAAAATGTGCTTCGTCACGCAGCTTTAGCACGCCGTAGGGGTTTGCAGCTATGTCGTCGTCGAGTGTTCCATCCTTGCGATAGACCGCGCCCGACGAAGGAATGAACAGGCCAATCGTTTTGCGCGCAGCGACCGTGCGGCTAACGGCGTGGGTAATCGCCTCATTGCCTGCAACATAATCGTCATGACTATAGGTTGCCACTTTGTCGCGGGTCGGAAATGCGTAATGCAAAAAAACATATCGCTTCTCGTCGGTAAGATTAACGAGATTATCAAGCGCGTGGATGAGGACGTTGCGGCCCGTGCGCAGCTTGATTTCGCGGCCGCGCGAGCCGAAGGCGATGACGCGCCCCGCCATTTGCGGCCCGAGCGCGATGTCAAGCATGTCGAGCGTCGCCTGGCCAAGCCAGCCGGTCGCTCCTACGACCGCATAGCAAACATCGCGGTCGGCGAGCACGGAGCCCATCAGCCGCGGAAACACGAAGGAATGGACAGGCGGGGCGGGCGAAATTGCCATCGGACACATCAGCCGGCCGTCATTTCCGTCGGCCTACCTTTTTCGGGGTCCGGTCGATATCCGAACAAAACTGCGCAATCTGGTCGATCGTGTAGTCGAGCGCGGTGACTTCGAGACCCGGGAAAACGCCGATCCAGAAGCTCGACTTCATCACCTGGTCGCTCGCCTCAATGCCGCTCGCAACGCGATAGTGGCGCTTGCGGAAATATGGCTGGCGCAGGACATTGCCCGCGAACAGTAGCCGGGTCGCGATATTCTTACTGTTGAGGAATTTGACCAGTTCATCGCGGGTGAACGGCGCGTCGTCGCGCACGGTAAGGGGGAAACCGAACCACGATGGATTGGCACGTGGCGTTGCCTCCGGCAGAATCAGAAAGTGCTCGAGGGACTTAAGTCCGGCGGTCAGGTGCGCGAAATTGCGTCGCCGCGCCACGATGAAGTCGTCGAGGCGGTCCATTTGTGCCAGTGCGATGGCCGCCTGCATGTCGGTAATCTTCAAATTATAGCCGATATTCGAATAGGTATATTTGTGATCGTAACCGCGCGGCAAATCGCCGAGTTTCCACTGGAAGCGGCGTTTACAGGTATTCTCGTTGCCCGGCGCGCACCAGCAGTCACGGCCCCAGTCACGGATCGATTCAAGCGCGCGCTTGATCAAGCTCTCGTCGGTAAACACAGCCCCGCCCTCACCCATAGTGATATGGTGGGCGGGATAAAAGCTTACGGTGCCGACATCGCCGAAGGTGCCAACCAACTTGCCGTCGTAGGTGGCGC
>Ga0137393_10003170_pt1 | contig 10660 bp, 7 predicted proteins | sample 15con2h34BmetaG_FD_101396 | JGI IMG/M metagenome (GOLD analysis project Ga0137393, IMG submission 101396) | Vadose zone soil microbial communities from Angelo Coast Range Reserve, California, USA - 15con2h3.4B metaG | ecosystem: Environmental > Terrestrial > Soil > Vadose zone > Saprolite...
CCTAAAAGTCATAATCCCGGGCAATCCAAAGTCTAGCCTTTTGATAAAGCGAGTCACCGAGAATGATGACGGGCGAATGCCTTTCCTAAGTCCACCACTGTCAAAACGACAAATCGCTACTCTCACGAAGTGGATTGTCCAAGGCGCAAGAAAAGATGACGTTCCTGTCTCGTCATATACCCTTGGTGTAAAGGGAGTGATCCGCCCAGAACATGGGTTTTTCTCAGTCTCCTGTCGAATGTTGGAACAAGGGTTCCTAGGAATCGAACTAACTGACTCAATTACCCGACGCGTCTTGTTGCGAAAATACGCTACAGCCGTATGGGACGGTGGATACGCGGATAAAAGTCCAGGTAAATGGATTATCTGGCCTCTTCAGTGGGGAGAGGATTGGCCCCAGACAATAGACATACAATTGAAGCTTTCAAATGTTCGCGAGCGTCCTCGAGGCACGGTATTCGTTGTCAGTGACGACGGAGGAGACTTGGATGGCGCCCTTGGCCAGATTGATTTTCTGCCTGACCCTGTGAGCCTGTCAAAAGATCGGAGCGGCAACTTTAAGTTCTGGGTACAGCAGGACTCTAACCTTAACGTGGACATACAAAAGGATCATCGAGTCGTCTTCGCGGACAAGCAATCTGACCTTCCGCCGGGCATGCGGTACTACAGATGGAATCTGAAGGGCGCGAATGGTCAAGTAGCGTCACCCGGCTCTTATGTAGCATGCTTGACCTTCAATACCGAGACTGTGAAACATACCCTGGCGGTAGCAGTGTACTTTGAAATCACTCCATGAAGGCCTACTGTGCTACAAATTGAAATGAGAACGCCAGGCGTGCCAGTTGGGAGCCCTGCACTTTGAGCGTTAGGTACGCAATATAGGAGTCCAATGTGGATGTCTTCGTTCCAAGGGCGGTTACTCGGTCCACGACGATTCGGTTCAAGCCTCGACAGATCAAAATATGGGGCTTTGTAAATACGGTTGCACCTGATGCGGCTGCGGCAAGTGTAAGTGTCGCTGTGCCGGGGCTATCCTGCCAGGTACTTATGGTGACGCTATTCCATGTGTTTGGCGTGACAATAGGTGGATCTATACTCGCCATATCGAGGAATTTGTCGTCCGATAAATCCGAAGCAGGGCCTACGACCGTGCCAAAAGGATTAGGATTGAATGGTTGACAAAAGCGCAAATCCACCATGTGTAGTGGCGCGGTATCAATTAAGAACCCGTGGACGGACCCGACCTGTGAGAAGTCTTCATCGAGAGACAGGAACGTCGATGCTACCTTGGACCCAGCTCGGAAAACAGCAAGCGTCGTCAGGCCCGGGGTGAGAGTGCGAAAGTAGACCGATAAGGTCCGCTCTGCACCCACGCCTGAGAAGGAAATGCAATGTGTCGGCAGCGGTTCTGAATCGAATGGCGCACCCTCTTTGATCCAGGCAGAGATTACGGAAGCCTCAGCGGGGCTGAGGTGAGGATGTCCCACGTTGCGACATGCGACTTGCTCTTGGGCCGTTGGGGGGGGAGTAACCACGTACAGACCCGGACCCCGCCGTTTCTTATAGGCAGCGCAAACGGCCTGTTCCGAAAGCGATGGCTGGCGAAGGATGCGACTAAGATGAGGTGAGCCTGGTATGACGACAGTGCCGCTTGTTCCTCCCCTCATGAGAGCGACGTAGCTGACGGTACTTAGACCACCGGGTGGAGGAGTGGCGTCGCTGGATATAGCGGGTGCACCATGGCAGGTACTACATTGAGTGGCGATGATCGGCGCTACCTGCATTGCATAACTGATGCTATGAGCCATTGCGCAGCGGGTGCCAATCAATGGAACTAAGAGACAGATACTGGCTGTCAAACCTAGATACCGCCTCACTCGGGAATGCATCGTTTCGCTAAAACCTCAAGAGAACGTTTGAGAAAAATGCCACCAGCGAATATGCAAAGCAATATCGCCGCGCCCGTTAGTCCGACTTCGTATGGCTTCCTGCTAAGGGTGTCAGCGAGCACTGTTGGTAGTAACTGCTTTTGCTCTTGCAAGATAGAGTGAGCTGCACCTTCGCCTCGCATCTCGAACAAACGAGTGCCGTGGTCATCAGGCGGTGTGACAAAAAGTCGGGTAAGTTTAAAAGCATCGGAGGAAACCTTAAAATCGTGCGTCTCGTCGCGAAATGTGACGTTTGCGCTGTCCCGAATTTCAAACAATGAGCTGATACAGCCCGAGAGGGAGAGGTCCAGTGAGCCGAGATTAAGTACGGAGTCGCTGTGAGCGAGTAGCGAAACTCTGTCGGTATTCTTTGGAAATAGAAGAGAGATGGTGCCATCCTCGTCGTTTGCATCAGCTGGCGTCTCGAAGACGCCTTGTATGAATGCGGTGGAATTCGCGGCAACAAAGGTAGCAGAGTTGCCGTTTACCGGGTGATAGGGGAAAAGAACGTTGCTATACCGTGCGGCCTCAATGGCATACTGTTTGGCTTGCGCCGTGAGCGTACTACCAGAACCGACGGTCAGATCGATTTGGTCTTCAGTCCCGGATCTCGGAAGACACTGCAGCGATATTATCCTATGTGCTTCGATTCTCGCAGGAGCCGGTGTGCCGCTACGGGTCAGACGAAGAGACGGCGGTGCACCAGTTGGATTGCTTAGGTCTGGTTGGAATTGGATCTCGACGTCCGCAGGCACAAAACGGGGAACCGCATTAGGTACGAGAATCTCGTTTATGTGCTGTACCGAACCACGAAAGTTGACGAGGTGAAACAAATCAACGAGGGGATCTGGATATATTGTGAACCCAGCTGCAAACTGTAAACCAGTGCAGCGCGCTTGAACGTAGAAATCCTTTGTGGCTCGTCGGCTGAAAAACGCGATCCCAGCAGCACCGAGCGAGACAGACAGGAAAAGACAAATTAGGGCAGGAATTAAAGATTTCTTAGGCTCCGTCCGTATCGGAGTCTTGTGGAAGCTGCTGCGCTGAGTGATTGGCCGATGATTTGCCACAAAGGATCTCTGAAGGCACGCGTTCGTCTGTCAACACAAAGAATAGATGCGGTCCGGATTATCGTTCGTAGGCAGCGGGCGGGTCAACGGGTAAATGGAGAGCGTCACGCGATTCATTACGCAAAAAGCTCAAACTGAAGGTGAATGAGGCAAAGAGTGCGGTCGTGCGACGCAGGAGCAAAAGTTTTCTCGGATTTAGCTTCACTGCTGGATCGGGATGCAGATGGTCGCGCAGTGGGAGGCGTCCCTGGAGGCGGCCTGCAAGCCAGCCACATTCGAGCCTCGGCGCGCTGACGCCGATCGAGTTCGCACAGCTCACAACGCAAAAACAGATGCCGCCCCCTGCGGGGGAAAATGATAACCGACTCTACTCATGAGCTGATGGGCATTGGAGAGCAGGCCAGGCTCAATCACATTCGCCTTTTTCTTCTTGATTCTTAGCTTTTCAAAATCGACCACGAGACCTCCGTCCGGAGTTCTGGTTTCGAGTGTGGGGTCAGAAGCAGTGTCGGATCGCCGGCGAGCCCACTGTCAACGTGTCCGCGCCCACGCGCCGCGCCGAGGCTTAGGCGAATCGTGAGTGCGTCGCGTGGAGTGGTTGCCGCCTGATAACCATCCGCAGTTCCTCAGTGATGCATCAGTGCAACCACCTCGCGCTGGCTTGACGTACTCGGACAAATCTTGTACAAAACGCCTTATCGAGCGGTCCAATGAATCTGCAGTGTTTCAGAAACTCCTTGATTTCCTTAAGATATATTGGTGAGCCGTCCGGGACTCGAACCCGGGACCCTCTGATTAAAAGTCAGATGCTCTACCGGCCTGAGCTAACGGCTCAACATAGCGAATTGAAGAATCCAAATCTTTACAGGGATTTGTGCTCATTGGAAGGCCCGGCTGTGCCCGAAATTGCACCCATTCGACCAAGCTTCTTTTCCTGTACTCGGTTTTAACGTCGTGGAAGAGGTCGAAGATTCTGTGCCGGATCGGGGGCATCATCCTGGCTAACCGGGGAGGCGAATTTTGACCAAAAGTTGTGTATGATGGGTTTGCGCATAATTAGCTCAATACTGCGCAGCACCCGAGGGGAGGGGAACATGCCGCAGGACAACGATCCGAAGTTGGATCTTCATGAGATCCAAGGTGACGTATTGATCGGGTTGCAAAAGAACTTCGAGAATTTTATTTTCTTCAAAATTGTCAAGGTTCCTGCCTTCAAGGCGGCCATGATGCAGCATGTCATTGGCCAAATCACAACGGTTCAACAGGTCCGTGAGCGCGATTTCAAAAATCAGGAAGGCCAGAGGCACGGCGAGCAATGGCTGGGTCTGAACGTGAGCTTCACGAAGGACGGCCTGACAAAGCTGCTAGGTCCCAAGCGCGCCAGGCTAGACGCGCCATTTGAGAACGGCGCCGACAACCCAGCGACATGGCTCACTCTGAATGACCCGCCGCCTTCTACGTGGTTATCGACATTCAGGTCTGATACCATTGATGGGGTTTTCTTTGTGACCGGCCCGGATGAGCCGTTTGTTACAAACCATAGTAAGGCGTTGCTCGGAGACCTCTCTGACTCTCTTGGAGTCGTCCATCAAGAAATGGGGAACGTCCGCCCGAACCCGATGAGGGGGCACGAGCATTTTGGATTTCTGGACCTGATTTCGCAGCCTGGCATTCGCGGACTGACAAAGAGATCGAATACGAAGGAACCCAACGAGGGCCATCCGGGTCAGGACCTCATTTGGCCGGGAGAGTTCGTATTCGGCTATTCGGGACAGGACCCTTACGACCCTGTAGCACACGGCACACCTCCTGCCGTTCCCGCCTCGTGGGTTAGAAATGGTTCTCTGATGGTGTTCCGCCGCCTTGAGCAGAAAGTGCCAGAGTTCAACGCGTTCGTTGGAGAGCAGGCAGGAAAGCTTGGGATAGACCCAGAACTATTCGCGTCGCGCATGGTGGGCCGGTGGAAGAGCGGTGCGCCGACGCTGCTGGCGCCACTTCATGATCACAGCGCACTTGGCAAAGATCCGGAGCTAAACAATAATTTTCAATACAGTAGTGATCAGTTGCAACTCGCTTGCCCGTACGCGGCACATATCCGCAAGACCAACCCGCGCGACGATCCGGACCGGAACAAAGCAGAGGTACAAACCCATCGAATCATCCGCGCCGGCATCCCGTTTGGCCCGGAAGTTGGTGAGGATGAGGTTACCGTGACCGTGCAATCACGCGGACTGATGTTCGTCTGCTATCAGACATCCATATGGAAACAATTCGAGTTCTTACAGAACAAAGCGAATGACGTCGCGTTCGTGGGCGGTAAGACGCGACCCTCCGCTCGCGGTAAGGAAGTCGTCAAACCCGGCTTCGACCCGATCATTGGGCAGGCTCCCGGAGAAGGGTCACGTCCGATTGAAGTAGTTTCGGTGGGCAAGACCCCATACACTTTCGACATGCCCAATTCTTGGGTTGTCTTGACTGCGGCGGCTTATTTTTTCGTGCCGTCGATTACGGGGCTCGGCACGTTGCTGACCTCATCTGCCCTCGGGTGGCCGCAATGACGGAATGTTCCTCACGATGCCCCTCGCCAGTTGCTAGGCGACGGAGGGATCATCCGACACCTACACGAAAACGCGTAGAGGAATTGCTTTCGTCGCAGCTTCCGACAAAACTGAAATGATCTAATCCAGCTCTTCGAGCAGGGCCTTGGCCTCCTTCAAGTCGCTCGTGTCGAATCCTTCGGTGAACCAACCGTATATTTCTGCGAGCATGCGTCGGGCTTGTTGCTTCTTACCTCGCTGCTGCCAGAGCCGGCTGAGGCTCGTCGAAGAGCGCAGCTCCAGTGATTTCGCCTGCTGCCGACGTGCAATCTCGATGGCCTCGCGAAAACAACTCTCAGCCTCCCGAGTCGCCGATTCGTCTTGGTTTCTGCTGACCCGTGTCGACGGTAGTAGCAATTCGCCCTTGAGGCGATAAAGTTCCGCCTCGTATTGGTGCTCGCCTGTCTTCTCGACTCCGGCCAGCGCCTCGGCCACAACGCTCAGTCCCTCCCCTGTCTGCCCCAGTCCTCGATATGAATCGCTTAACGGCGTAAGCATCCAAGGCCGTGCGATCTGCGCCCCGGTAGCGCACCAAGCCTCCAAGCCTTGAACAATCTCCTGGATTCCCTCCTCGCCTCGTCCCTTCCTGACGACTGCCCAGCCCCGCAGGACGGCTCCCCAAGCGCCCCAGAGCGGAAACCCATGCTTGTTCGCGAGGCTAACAACCTCCTCCGCCTGTTGCCACGCCAGTTGCTCCTCTCCGCGAAGTTGGTGAAGGAAAGATGCCCAAGTCAGGGCAAAAGCCAAATTGAATGGATGAGCAATCTCCCTGGCCAGCGTGAGCGCCTGTTGGCTCATCTTCAGAGCCTTATCGGGAAAACCAAGCAACCATAGGACAAGTGCCTCGTAGGATAGGCAGCTTCCTCCAGTATCATTCCCATAGAGAAAGGAATCGGACCGATGCTGCGAAGCATTGTAGAAGGCAACTCCTTGCTCGAAGTTGTCCTTGGCTTTGACGAAGTCTCCCAGTAAAAACAGTGCTTCTCCTTGCATCAGATGGGCTCGCGCGAGGAGGCTTGAATCCCGCAGGGTCTGAGCCAATGAAAGTAGTTGCGTTCCCAGCTCAAGGGCAGGTTGCAGCTCGCCTCGGTTAAAATAAAAGCGCCTTAGTCCCAACAACACCGAGAAGAGCTCGGGGCCTTCTGTCGCCTGCTGGCACAACTCACGCGCCCGGTTGTAGGTTGCTTCGACTTCTGGAGCCGAATGACCTTTGGTGAGTACTAGCGGTACGCCTAGCGCGAGTTGGAGTGAAAGCTCTTGCTGCGCACGATCAGGCAGGGCGTGGTTGGTTCGGAGCAACTCCAGACCACGATTGAAGTGACTGACCGCTTCCACATTCGCCGACCGTTTAACGGCTTCTTCGCCTGCCATTTGCAGGTAACGAACGGTTCTGGTCGCGTCGGCAGCGGCACCCGCCTGCCAGAGCTGATGCGCGAGGTCATCGACGTGAACCTCGAGCTCTTTGGAATAGATGCGCTCAATCGCGTCAGCCACGTTTAGATGGAGTCTCTGGCGTCGTGCTGCCGATAGCCCAGTGGTCACCGCTTGACGGATTAGCTCGTGGGCGAACTTGAATCGCGCTTCAGGGTACTGCAGCGTTGACGAAATCAGTCCAGCCCTTTCGGCTTCGTCCAGGCTATCGAGGAGCGAATCCGCGTTCGCTCGGGTCGAGGCTTCCAGGAGTTCGAAGGTGAAGGAGCGTCCGATTACGGCTGCGGTACTGAGAGCCTTTTGGGTGTCCTGGTTGAGTCGCGCAAGGCGTCGCCCAACGACGATTCGCAGACTTTGCGGCACATCGATGTCGGTGAGATTGAGAGCCGCGCGAAAATCGCCGTTTGGTTCAGTGAGTTTGCCTCGTTCGACGAGATGCCGGAACAGTTCCTCGATAAAGAATGGATTACCTTCGGTATGGGAGTGGATAACAGTCACCAGGGCTTGCGGCGGCTCACGCCCGCTAAGGGACCGGATCATCTCGGCGACCGCACTTTGCGGAAGGCCGCCCAAACTTATCCGCTCGACGAGATGGAGCCGGATCAAATTGCCGAGCGTCTTTACGAGCGACCCACCGGCATCGATCTCGCTGTCCCGGTAAGTCGCGATGATCATCACCGGTATCCCAGCCAGCTGGCCCACCAGGTGGTCGAGCAGCGATAAAGTGCCTTGGTCCGCCCAATGTAAATCTTCGAGCAGCAGGAGCACCGGTCTAGTCGCGGCCGTGTGCGCGAGAAGTTCCGCCACAGCGTTGAACAGGATCCGGCGCGACTGTTCTGGGGAAATTTGAGGCGGCGGCGGAATGTCGGGGAACAACCGCCGTAGCTGCGGCATCACCCGAGCGATCGCGGTAGCGTTTTCACCGAGCGCCTCGCGAAAGACCTCCGGGCTGGCCGCGCACGCAAGCGCCGCCTCGAAAATTTCGACGAACGGAATGAAGGGAACTGAATCGTCGAGATCGTAGCAATTGCCGGTGAGCACCAGAAAGCCCCTTTGGGAGGCGTCGGTGCTAACTTCGTTGGCAATGCGACTCTTCCCCACGCCGGGCGCGCCGGCGATCGTCACTACCCTGCCGCCGCCGCGCAGCGTCTGCTCGAGATGGCGGCGCATCAAAGATAGCTCCGCTTCTCTCCCGACGAACGCGGTTCGCGATTGCAGCGCGTAAAGAAGCCTCGTTTCGCTGCGCAGAAGCAAGGGCGCAGTGGCCTCGGGCTCGACGGATGGTTTGGCGTCTTCGAGTAGAAATCGCCAGCTTATTGGAACTCGAGGGTCCACGACGTAGCAGCAGAACAATCCCGTTCTGACCGAACGGCCGAGCGCTTCTCCAAGTGAACTGTGGTGCTCGGAAATTTTCTGCAGGGCAGCTTTGATCGCGCGGGTGACGCTCAGTCGTGCACGCTCCGCGGCGGAACCCGCACGCCGGTCGCGCCCGCCGAGTCCGACCGCACGAGCTAACTCGCGGACCAGGAAATCGAGCTCAAATTTGACCTTTGCCGCGCCTTCGTGATCGCCTCGTTCGCGTAGATCTTCGAGTTCCTCCCTGAGTTCGAGAAGCCGGCGCCTGTAATCCTGCTTTGTCCTGGCATCGAGCATCTCTCCCGCGTCGCCGGGTCTGGGGATGCTGACGACACCTTCAGTGTTCATCACAGCGGCAGGCCCGCTAAGAAGATCGAGTGCGTGGAACTCTTCGCCCGGATGCTGCAGCAGGCGCTGAATGTAGCCGAGGCCCTTGGCGTCCTTCAGTGAGAATGTTTTCCCGCTGGAGCTGACGGTCCAAATATCTCCACTACGAGCAAAGATCCCCATCTGCGCCGGTGGAGCACTGCGCAACCCGAATTCGTTTTTGCGATCGGCGGAACCGACAGCCATTGTTCCCCCCAAAGCTATACAGCTCGCGACCGGTTGCTCTTACGAGCCTCGGAGTTCCCAAGGCGATAAGAGTGGGATGAGGAATCGCCACCAGGGCCTGACCACAAGAACCCTAGCACCCACTGTAACTGCTGTAAAACGCCCAGCTCTGGCCAAAAAAAGAGCCTATTGATTTGTATGGATTGAACGTCTCGCTAACCGCGATCATTCAGGGCAACCTCGAATGAGTCATGAATCAAGGAGCGCGCGTTGACTCATCCGCACAAACAATTGTTAGAGTATGCATTAGGACAAATGAGTTTGACAACGCCCGGTGCATTCTGCAAAAGGTGGGCATAACTCGCTAGGGAGGGGTAAGAACATGGCAGGGGGAATACCTGTAATGAGTGAGTTCCAGTGGGCGCGAATCGTCGCGAAAGCATACTTGGATGGGACCACTGGCGATCTTGAGAAGGACCCGAAACAGTTCGTCGACGGGGTGAGGAGAGCTGACGATCCTCCCGGCATGAAGAACCTCCCTGATCCCGTCAGGCTCTTGAATATAGATTATTCGCATTACAGCGGAGGACGAGACAGCGCGGCGAAGAATGTCCTGGCGATTTTCCAGGGCTCTAACTCGCAGCAACTTCAGGATTTATTTCATACCGGGAACTTCCTTGGGCGGCCAGTCGAAATGCCACCTGGCGAGTGGATTACCGACGATGGGCTGACAAGGCTCTTTCTACAAAGTTCCCCTGCCATTACGCTAACGGACTGGATGCGGATATACGCTTATCTATGGGATCAGATCACATATCAAGGTAACACGAAGATCAAGGAGCATTTTGAGGAGGACCCGGCCAGAACGTTACTGGACCCAAATACCCCCCCTGTTTTTGACGATCAGGTCATAGCTAAGTTAAATGCGTCGTCTCCTCCTGCTCTCAAGATAAGTTACACTTACCAGCAAACCCCTCTATTCACTCTCGGCGCTCCACCGCCCCCAGGAACCCTCACGGACATACGTAACAACCAGGGGGCGATGGGTTACCGTCATAGACTCAGAGTAACCTGTTAATTTCGCGGGACGTTTAGCGAGTGAGGTCGCTCGAACAACGAGGCTTGGGCGCAGCGATCTCCCGACCGCGATTCAAGCCTTGGTTCCGCTGGGAGAATATACCTTCCGAGGGCGTAATTCTGTTATCCGAGGGAGGCCATGCCTTTCTCCCAGGAAGCCTCTACCTGCGCGTAGTACCGCTTCTTGATGGTCGGCATACGGCCGATGAAATTGCTAGTCAACTCAAAGGCGAAATACCCGCCGCCGAGGTATTTTATGCCATCGAAATCTTGCGGCGCCGGGGTTATCTTACAGACGTAAGTCCGTCTCTGCCGTCGGAGGAGGCGGCCTTCTGGGATATTGCAGGTATAGACGCGGATGTCGCAACTCGGCTTATCGGGGAAACGGCCATTTGTGTCCGCTCAGTCGGACAGATCGATCTCGCCCCCTTTCGAGCTCTGCTCACGTCGCTTGGGATTCGGATTGATGACGATGCCGATCGTTCGATCGTATTGACCGATGATTACCTGCGCGATGAATTGCGCGCCGTTAACCAGGAAGCATTGGAAAATAACAACTCGTGGCTTCTGGCCAAACCCGTTGGTTCGGAGTTATGGCTCGGGCCGCTCTTTCTTCCGGGAAAGACAGGTTGCTGGACCTGCCTGGCAC
>Ga0137393_10003176_pt1 | contig 10648 bp, 8 predicted proteins | sample 15con2h34BmetaG_FD_101396 | JGI IMG/M metagenome (GOLD analysis project Ga0137393, IMG submission 101396) | Vadose zone soil microbial communities from Angelo Coast Range Reserve, California, USA - 15con2h3.4B metaG | ecosystem: Environmental > Terrestrial > Soil > Vadose zone > Saprolite...
CCCAGAACGGCGGTTATCTTAAGTCCATTTGAGAGAAGCCCTGGTGGGAGGGCGGTTTTGCGTCGTGGACATGTCGCTGACGAAGGGTCCCGCGCGAGGGGCAAAACCAAAGAGCAGCATCGACAAGGGGATTAGCGCAGGTCACGTGGGTGACATCGCCTCGGGTACGTCGTGGACACCACTTCAGATAACTTGTCCACGACGCAGCTCGAAGGCCCCGTCAGCTACGTCGTGGACACCCGAAAACGCACTTGAGATAACGGCGGGTACTTGCGCGGTTGCCGCTCAGCGAAGGTGATGCTCCCGTCGTAATCATGCAACACGGGCGGACGTCGCTCGAGGGGAGCGGGGGGTTCCCTCCCCGGTGATCGGCTGGGTTAACTGGCGTAGACCTGTAGTTCGGAGAGCTGGCCGGCGGGCCAGCCGGTGTTGGCGGTGAAGGTCAGCTTCAGGTAGCGGACGCTGGCGGCGGGGAAGGTGGCGGTGACGGTGTTGGCTGGGGAGTTGAAGGTGTAGTCGGCTGAGCCGGCCAGGGTGGTGTAGTTGGTGCCGTCGGTGCTGCCTTGGATGGTGATGGTCTGGGTGCGGGTGCCCCAGGAGGACAGCGGGGGCAGGTCCATGACGATCCTGCTGATGCTGACGGCTGAGCCGAGGTCGGCCTGGAGCCATTGCGGGAAGGCGTTGTCGGTGCTTTCCCAGTAGGTGCTGGTGTTGCCGTCAACCGCGTTGGCGGGGACGTAGTTTTGTGTCGAGCCGCTGGCGGTGACCGGCCGGTTCAGTGCCAGGTTGGTGGAGGAGTTGATCCCGGTGCCGGACAGCGGTACCGACAGCGGGCTGTTCGGTGCGCTGGAGGCGACGGTGAGTGTGCCGCTGGCTGCGCCGGCCGCGGTGGGCGCGAATTTCACGCTGACCGTGCAGGAGGCGCCGGCGCCGAGTGTTGCCCCGCAGGTGCTGGTCTGGCTGAACGGGCCGCTGACTGACAGCTGCGAGATCGAGGCCGAGGTGGAGCCCGGGTTGGATACCGTCACGGTCTGCGCGGCGCTGGTCTGGCCCACTGTCACATTGCCGAACGACACACTCGACGGCGACGCCGTCAACGGAGCCGGACCGCCCGAGGAACTGGCGAAGGAGATGTACCGGATGTTCCAGCCGCCGTTGTCCTGGTCGAGCACCAGGATCTGCTGGCCTGCGGGGAGCGTGACGGTGGCTGTCACGCTCGTCCAGTTCTGCCAGCCCCCGGTGGCGGGGACGTTGACCGGCCCGGTCAAGCTGGTGCCCGAGGTGTTCGCGATGTGGAAGGCATCGGTCACGCCGTTAGGTGAGGCGACCCGGAAGCTGACCGTGTAGTTCCCGGCCGAGGCGGCGTTGACCGTGTACCGGAACCACTGGCCCTGGGCGGTCCAGCCGAGGTCAAGACCGCAGCCGGTGTCGGAGCAGTTCTCCAGGTCGACCCCGTCCGGGCGGTAGCTGTTGGCAGTGCCGTTGACGGAGGTGACGTTGTAGGCCACTCCCTGGCCGCCGGTGTCGTAGTTGGCGGCCTGTACCGTTCCAGGGACAGCGGCGGGCGTGCCGCCGTAGGGGCCTTCGGTGCTGCCGGTTTGCCAGCTATTGCCGCTGAGCGTGGCGGTGAAGCCGCTGGAGTTGTTGATGAACGCGGAGTGCCCGGCGGTTACCCCGGTCACCGTGTTGCCGGTGATCGAGGCGTTGCCGGACGGAGCCGGGTAGAACGGCGGCGCTATCACGATGCCGTTGCGCCAGGGGTTGGTGACCGTGTTGTTGGACATGGTGGTGTTCGTCGAGGTGGAGAAGCCGATCGAGTCGTAGACGGACTGGATGATCGTGTTGCCGGTAACCGTGGCGTTGCTGACCACCCCGGTGTTCTGCCCGTCGCCGCCGTTGCCGATCTGGAGGGCCGGCTGCCCCTGGCTGTACCCGTTCCCGCCCGACCGGACGATCACGTTGCCGGACACGGTGGCGCCGGTCATGTCGCTGCCGTTGACGCCGAACCTGCCGACGCCGAGCCCGATGTAACGTGCCGTATCGGCGAGGTAGTTGTTCTCGACGTGGTGGCCGCTGCCGCCGTAGATCCCGATGCCTTTCCCGCTCCACGGCGCGATGACGGTGTTGTGAGTCATCGTGATGTTGGTCATCGCGGTGTAAGTCTGGCTTCCGTTGTTCGCGACGGAGTTGATCGCCATCCCGTCGTCGCCGGTGCCGCGGATGAAGTTGTTGGTCGCGGTCAGGTTGCTGCCCGAGGTGCCGGTCAGCGCGACGTTGTTCAGGTTGCACCCGTCGGCCCAGATCGACGTGAAGAAGTTGTTCTGCACGGTCCCGCCGCTGCCGGAGGCCCACACGCTGGATTCGACGTGCTGCACCCACATGCCCTGGATGAGCCAGTTGGTGCCTGTCGTGTCCTCGCCGCCGCCGCCGCCGTCCACCTCGGCGCGGCTCATGGCGTCGGAGTCGATGTGGAAGTTCTGCAACTGGCAGGAATAGCACTGGAACGCGGCGCCCAGCGGCGTGTTGTTGGGCAGCGGGACGTCCCGGTAGATCTCGCTGTACAGGTAGCCCGCCCCTTCGACCGTCACGTTGTTCACCGCGATCCCGGCGGTGCCGACCAGGTAGAACGTCCCCTGCGGGATCCACAGGATCTTGCCCTGCGACTGCGCCTGGTTGACGCAGTTCTGGATCGCGGCGGTGCTGTCGGTGGTGCCGGGCGCGGCAGTGCCGTTGGTCGGCGTGTTGTCGGCCACCGCCCCGCAGCTGGCGATCGAGATCGAGTTGGCCGGCTGCGCCAGCGGGGCTGGCGCGTTCCACAGGTCAACCGAGTTGATCCAGTAGAACAATGCCGTGTTGGACGAGTCCTTCTGCAGGCTGAACGTGGCCCCGGCAGGGATCGGCGAGCCGCTGACGAAGGCGTGGAACTCGTCCCAGAAATCGCGCGGGTTGCCGTTCGCGGGATTCTGGTCATTCCCGCTGTAGTTGTTGTTCCCCTCGTACTGCCAGCTCTGGATCGAGTTCAGGTTCAGCGCCTGCCGGAACGTCCCGTTGACGTACAGATCCAGCGTGGCGGTGATCCCGCTGCCGCCCGCGGAGTCGGGGATGGACGCCCGCACGTTGATGAAACTGATCGGCTGCCCTGTGTCATTGGTCCACTGCACGGACTGGCCGGTGCCGGTCAGCTGAACGTAGGCGTGGCCGGCCGCCTCGCCCTGCGGGCTGTCGTACTGGCTGGTGGGCGCCGAGGTCAGTGATACCACGCTGGCGCCGCCGCCGAGGGTACCGGCCGGGGCCCAGTAGGTGGCGAACGGCGTCGTAGCCCCGGCCACGCTGGGATCCGGAGTCCCCGGCGGCTGGTAGACAGCAGGCGCGGCGGAGGCCGTCAGCGGGCTCATCAGCCCGAAGCCCCACACGGCGGTCACCACGGCGGCGGCGCAGGCGATGAGCCTCGATGGCCTGGCAAGGATTCTCATCCGGTTCTCCCTAGCTCGCGTATACCTGGAGTTCGGACAGCTGGCCGGCTGGCCAGGCGGTGTTGGCGGTGAAGGTCAGCTTCACGTACCGCACGGTGGCGGCGGGGAAGGTGACGGTGACCGTGTTGGCGGGTGTGGTGAAGGTGTAGCCAGCGTTGGTCTTGAGCTGCGAGTACCAGTACCCGGCACCCTCGATGGTCGCCTTGCTCGTCTGGATCGCCGAGCCGATCAGGTACGTGCCCGGCGGGATCCATACCGATTCGCCAGCCGAGTTCGCCGCTGAGATCGCATTGCGGAACGCGGTGGCGGAGTCGTTGACCCTGGTCGGGTCCGCTCCCTGGCTGGTCACCGAGATTGAGTTGGCGGGCTGGGTGAGGGCGGCCCCCACGTTGAAGAAGTCGGCAACGTTGATCGTGTATGGCGTCGCGGTGTTGCCGGAATCCACCTGGAAACGCACCGTCCCGCCGACGTTGACGGTCTGGCCGAGCATCATCCGCACGTCGTCGTACATCTTGTGGGTCTTGCTGCCGAGGATGTTCCCGGTCGTGATGTAGCTGTACGCCGACGTGAGCGAGAGCTGCTGGCTGAGCTTGTTGCCGTTGACGTAGACCGACAGCGTGCCCGACGCGCCCTGCGGGACTGCATAGTGCAGGTCGAACGCGTTGGCCGCGCTGGTGAGGGTGAACTGGACGTACTGACCCTGGGCGGTAAGCTGCACCGCCCGGCGATCCACCGCCTCGGTGGCGAGGTCGCCCTGGGTGAAGTCGGGGCCGATGACGGTGCCGTTGTTGCTCGCGTTTACGGCCTCGTACTCGGTGAACGGGACGCTCGCGCCGACGCCGCTGGGCACAGCGAACGGGGATTGCGACCAGTACGGCGGCGTCCCCGCTTGAGCGTATGCCGGAACCGCTGCCCCGACTAGCGGCAGCAAAGTTGCCAGGGTAGTTGCTGCCACGCCAGTGATCAGATGGCGGCGTCTTGCCGCCGATGGATCACGGGTTCTTGGCCTGTGGTGGAGGAGCATGGGTGCTGTGCCTTTCTCTGCCGGGCGTCGCAGGCAGCTGGCGGATCCGCGGGATGGCTGGGCGTCAGTTCCCGAGCTCGGCAGATTGCGGTCGGTGTGCTGGGCCTGAGCGCGCGAAATAGCGCCAATGGCGCCGCGCGCACGGCAGGCCGGGATGCGGCCTCTCTGCACGTACGACGAGCCGGGAGGCTGCCGTGGTCAGGTTCGGCAGTACTGAGAAAGTTGCCAGCGCTGGCGTCGGTCGACGTAAGTGGGTCAAACAGGACGGTACAGCGAACGACACGTCTCGGCAAGAACACAACTATGTTACGAAAATAGTCAGCTGTAAAGCCGCAACAGATTGATCAAAGTCTTGCATGATATTGCAGAAACTGGTCCGGTGTCTGGTGCGGGTCAAGCCTTGCGGGAGTCGAGCCTTGACCTGGCGCAAAGCCTCGTCAGGTGTTGCGACGAGCGAGTTCAGGACCTGAAGGAGTGCCTGCGGGCCGCCGCCGAGCTGGGTGATCCAGTGCGCGGCTTCGGCGTCAGGCCAGGGAGTCGAGCGGTGCCGACCACCCGCAGGCGGCGCAGCGCAGCGCCATGGCGGTGGGGTCGGCGGCGGGCGCCTCGGCTGGCGGCACGGTCATCTCCTCGCTGTCGGCCGGTGGGGCTCGGTCTGCAGTGTAGGCAAGATCATCACGTGATCTCCGCGCCCGGGGACCTTACACAATGCCGGGATGAGCGGGCCTGCGGTGCTGCGCTGCGGCTCGGCGGCCGACCTGGCGTCGCTGGAGCCGCTGTGGATCAGCGTGCACCACCGGCACGCCGAGTCCATGCCCGAGCTCGCGCCGTACGTCGACAACCGGCAGACCTGGGCGCCGCGCCGCGCCAATGTACGCCGAACTGCTCGAGAAGCCGGACACCGTCCTGCTGCTGGCCGACGTCGACGGGGGCTGGCGGGCTACGGCATGGCCCACGTCATGCCGGCCGGCCAGACCTGGGTGGCCGGGGATGCGCTATGTCATCATCGGGGCCGGGGCGGTGGGCGGGACCATCGGCGCGCGGCTGTTCGAGAACGGGCACGATGTCGTCCTGGTGGCCGGGGGAGAGCACCATGCGGCGCTGCGCGATGGCGGCCTGCGGTTCGCCACGCCGACCGGGCTTGTCACGCTGCCGGTTCCCGTCCGCCACGCACCTGCGGCCGGGGGAGGTCGAGGACCAGGGGGCCCCGATGACCGGGCTGCTGCCGGTCGGGCGCTACCCGGCCGGGGCCGATGAGACCGCCCGCCAGGTCGCGGCCGGCCTGGCGGGCAGCACGTTCCTGGCCCCGGTCAGGCAGGACGTCATGCGCTGGAAGTACGGCAAGCTGCTGACCAACCTGGCGAACGCGGTGGAGGCGGTCTGCGGCCCGGCCGGGGCCGAGAACGGGAACGCGGCCGGCGCCGCCGAGCTGCGCCGGCGGGCCTGGGAGGAGGGGGCAGCCGTGCTCGACGCGGCCGGCATCGCGTATTCGACCGCGGCAGAGCTGGCCGAGCTACGCGGCGACCAGATGCGGATCGAGGCGGTGGGCGGGACGCGCCGCACCGGAGGGTCATCCTGGCAGAGCCTGACCTGCGGCACCGGATCCGTCGAGGCCGACTACCTCAACGGGGAGATCGTGCTGTTCGGCCGCGAGCACGGCGTCCCGGCGCCGGTCAACGCGCTGCTGCAGCGGCTCGCCAACCAGTTCGCCGCCGATCACCGCGTCCGGGGCAGCGTCACCCCCGGCGAGATGGCCGCCCCTTCTGGCCGTCTGACCCCGCGCCGGGGCGTAACGCAAAGCGCTCCGTCACGTGTCGCGGGTCATCATCCGCCACGCCCCGACGGCGGACCAGACCACGATCCAGCCGACGATCACCGAGATCATGGCCCAGGTTGGCATCGGGGGTATGCCGAGGGCCCCCCGCCCGCCGAACAGCAGGCCGCCGCCGGGTCCGCCGCCGCCGGCCGGGGCGAACCCCGCCGGGCGGAGCTGGTCCATCGCGACGCCGACGTCGAGCCGCTGGCCGTCCAGGAAGTAGGGGATCGCCGTGCGGGCCAGGATCGGGGTCACGATGATCTCTAGCCCGATCAGCAGGATGGTCGACAGCGTGCGCTGCCCGGTGAGCGAGCCCAGCCCGAGCCCGACCAGGAACCCGATGCCGACCTCGAGCTCGAGCCACAGCCCGATCTTGAACATCTCGTTGGGCGGCGGATTGAACTGGGCGTCCTCGGCCGAGGTGTAGTTGGCGTAGTCGGTGGCGAAGTCGCGGATATTCCCCGGCTGGATCGGGCCGGAGGCGGGACCGCCGGGCAGAAATGCCTGCTTTCGCCTGTCCCGGATGCTGCACGACCCAGGTCTGCAGCTGGGCCTGGCCGAGGTGCGACGGTATCGAGATGTTGTTGTTCATGCTGACCGACGTCGGCTGCGGGACCGCCTCGTAGCTCGTGACCAGGCAGAGCATTGTGAATGCTAGGGCGACCGCCGGAACCAGGATCGCCAGGCCGGCCGGGATACGGGCGAGATACAAGGCCAGGCGCGACCGGCCGGTGATCACCAGGTAGCGGAACACGCCGTCGTTGAGGTCCGTGGTCGCGGCGGCCGCGCCGACCACGGCGGCGACGATGAACCCGAATTCCGCCATCAGGTTGGCCGTGGCGGCGAACACGCTCGGGGTGCCGGCGGGCCCGTAGCTGGCCGGATCGAACAGGTGGAACGCCAGCCGGAGGCCGAGGATCAGGACCGTCGGCGCGAGGTCATCACCGCGACCACGACCATGAGGCCGCGGCGCTTGCGCAGTTCCAGGTGCTTGGCGGCGATGAGGCCCCAGGTCGGCATCGAGGCGCCGAGCCGCCGCGGGACCGGCGTGCGGCCGGGCCGGGCCGGGGACGGCCCTTCGGACAACAGCGGTTCGGCCGCGGGGGCGGGGCTGGTCACGGGTTGTCTCCCAGTCGGGTCGTCACGGACAGGAACCAGTCCTCCAGCGAAGCGCGGATTTCCTGGAGGCCGTACACGGAGATGCCCGCGCCGACCAGCCGCCGGTTGATGTCAGCGACCAGTTCGCGGGACGCGCCTGCGGGCAGGGTGACCGTCAGCCCGGCGTCGGTCAGGGACGTGCCCGCGGCGATCCCCGCCTCGTCGATGAGCCGCGCCGCCCGGGCCGGGTCGGCGCAGTCCACCTGCACCGATAGCGTTCCCGCGCCGCGGATGAGCTCGTCGATCGGGCCCTGGCGGACGACTCGGCCGCGGTCCACGATCGCCACCGCGTCGCAGGTGCGCTCCACCTCGTCGAGCAGGTGGGACGACAGCACCACGGTCCGCCCCTCGTCGACCAGGCTCGTGATCATCGCCCGCATCTGGTGCATCCCCGCCGGGTCGAGGCCGTTCATCGGCTCGTCCAGGATCAGCAGCTCGGGGTCGCCGAGCAGGCAGGAGGCCACCCCGAGGCGCTGGCGCATGCCCATTGAGTACGAGGCGACCTTGTCGTTGGCGCGCTCGGCCAGCCCGACCCGCTCCAGCGACGGCCCGATCCGCTGGCGCGCCGCCGCCCCTGGCCGCGGCCAGCAGGCGGAGGTTGTCCCGCCCGGTCAGGTGCGGGTGGAACCGGGGCTCGTCGACGATCGCGCCGACCCCGGCCAGCGCCTGGCTCCGCTCGGCCGGGACCGGGATCCCGAGCAGCGACATCGTGCCGCCGTCGGCCCGGGTCAGGCCGAGCAGGGTGCGGATGAGCGTGGTCTTGCCCGCGCCGTTCGGCCCGAGGTAGCGAGCGCCCGGCCGGCGGGTGGGCGGTGGAGACCCACGGCCTGGTCAAGCGGTTCGGGGCCCAGCGCGCCGAGCACGAGGATCGCAAGAAGGATCACTCCGAAGTGGATGCCCTTTCCCGGCGGGACGGCAGCGGCGGCCACCCACCGGGCCGGGCCGGGCACGTGATGCGAGATGGCTCGCGTGTCGATGGCGTTCATCACGCAGGTAATCGTGAACGAACCGCCAGGCGCTGTCATCGTGCCCGAGGACCAGCCGTCCGTCATTCCCGAGACCGACGCCGGGCAGGACGCGAGGCGCTCGGCCGAGCTAGTGACGGGCGGCCGCTCACACCGCGGTGACGATCCCCGCCTGGTACGCCAGGATGACCAGCTGGGTGCGATCCCGGGCGTCGAGCTTGGTCAGGATCCGGCTCACGTGCGTCTTCGCCGTCGGGAGGCTCACCCGCAGCGTCTCGGCGAGCTCGGCGTTGGACAGCCCCTGGGCGACCAGGGCCAGCACCTCGCGCTCGCGCTCGGTGAGTTCGTCCAGGCCGCGCGGGGTCCTCGACGGGGCCCGTGCCCCGCCGGTGAAGTGGGCGATGAGCCGGCGCGTGACGCTCGGGGCCAGCAGCGCCTCGCCGGCGGCCACGGTGCGGATCGCGCTCAGCAGCTCCTCCAGCGGGCGGCTCTTCAGCGCGAAGCCGCTCGCTCCGGCCCGCAGTGCCTCGAAGACGTAGTCGTCCAGGTCGAAGGTGGTGAGGATGAGCACCCGCGGCGCACCGGCGACCGAGGTGATCTGCCGCGTTGCCTCGATCCCGTCCATCACCGGCATCCGGACGTCCATGACGACGACGTCCGGCGCGAGGCCGGCCGCAATCTCGACCGCCTGCCGCCCGTCGGCGGCTTCGCCGACGACGTCGAGGTCATCCTCGGCGTCGATCAGCGACGAGAACGCGGTGCGGAGCAGCGCCTCGTCGTCCACGACGAGGACGCGGGTCGTCACACCGCCGCCTCGACCGGGACCTCGGCGAGCACGTGGAAGCCGCGGCCGGCCAGCGGCTCGGCGACCAGCCAGCCGCCGAACGCGCCGACCCGCTCCCGCATGCCGACGATCCCATGGCCCGTGCCCGGGCCCGCCGGCCCCTCGCCGCCGGGCGGACGCCTGGCCGGGCCTCCGTCGTCGGCGACCTCGAGGCGCACCCCGTCGGCCGAGACGGCGAGGTCGACCGAGGCGCGGGCGCCGGGCGCGTGCTTCACCACGTTGGTCAGCGCCTCCTGGACGACCCGGTAGAGGGACAGCTCGAGCGCGGGGGAGAGCTGACGGTCGGTGCCCGACGTCCGCAGCTCCACCGGCGTGCCGGAGCCCCGCACGTTGTCGGCGAGCTCCTTCAGGTCGACGAGCCTGGGCGCCGGCGCCAGCGCGGCCGCAGCGACCTCCTCGTCGCGCAGCAGCCCGAGCACCACCCGCAGCTCGTCCTGGGCGGTCCGGCCGATCATCTCGATCGATTCGAGCGCGGCGCTGGCCTCCTCCGGGCGCCTGGCCATGAGCCGCCGGCCCACCCCGGCCTGGACGGTGATCACCGCGAGCGTGTGGGCCACGACGTCGTGCAGCTCGTGAGCGATGCGCACCCGCTCCTCCCGGACCTCCTGGCAGGCGCGCTCGGCCTCGGCAGCCCGCTCGCGCTCGGCCTGCTCGACCAGCCCGGCCACGTAGCACCGCCGGGCCGCGACGCTGTCGCCGACGAACCACCCCGCCACCAGGGGCGAGTAACCGGCCACCGCCTCCAAGGCCAGCGGCGGGTTCCGGACGGCGAGCGCGGAGTACAGCATCGCCCCGCCCAGGACCGCGGCGGCGGTCAGGGCCGCGCGGATCGACGTCCGTCTCGGCCGGTTCGACGCGATCAGGTACACGGCCAGCCCGAGCATGAGGCCGAACGGAAGCGAGGCGTTTCCTGCGGCCATGACCAGGCCGGTTGCCGCGGCTGCGACCGCGAGCACCGGCGACGGCCACCGCCGCAGCAGCACGATCACGCAGCACGCCGCGAGCCCGACCAGGAGCCGCTGCCCCCGCTCGGGGTAGGGCGCGGCCGTCATGGCCAGCGCGGCCAGCGCCGTGCACACGGCGAGCACGGCGGTGGCCACCCACGGGCGCTGAGCGAATGTGACGCGAGCAGGCCCCCGCGGCGGCCGCTCAGCCAGATAGTCAGACACATACTGACGGTAACCGGCGCATCCGCCGGGCGCATCGGCCCCGAGGATGACGGCGACTACAGGCTGCTATCCCTCGACTGCACCGCTCCGGCGGCCGTATCGCCCGGCTAGGCCGCGGCGACGTGGTCCGCGAGGATGGCCTCGATCACCCGCGTGGTGAACGCGGCGTCCTCCGGGTCGTCCTCGAGGGCGCCGACCA
>Ga0137393_10003178_pt1 | contig 10647 bp, 9 predicted proteins | sample 15con2h34BmetaG_FD_101396 | JGI IMG/M metagenome (GOLD analysis project Ga0137393, IMG submission 101396) | Vadose zone soil microbial communities from Angelo Coast Range Reserve, California, USA - 15con2h3.4B metaG | ecosystem: Environmental > Terrestrial > Soil > Vadose zone > Saprolite...
GGCCGGCCCGAGATCCCGCGAGCGCCTCAGGATGGCCGCCGCCGAGCGGATCTCCTGAGCCGACAGCGGATCGAGCGGGTGGGAGCGCGGCTCCGGTGCGAGCCCATTAGTCGGCGTGACATCCAGTTGGGTGGTCATGGCGGGCTCCCTCGAGAAACAGGATTGCGGCGTCCGTATCGTGACGGTAGCGGGCAGCGTCAGGCTCCCGCGGCGGGTGCTGACTCGTTGGTGTCAAGGACGGCCAGGTGCGCCAGGGCGTCCGTCTGGCCCAGCTTATTCGCGGACCGTCGGCCGAAGAAATAGACCAGCCCAGCCCCGACGAGCACAGCCGCGCAGATCAGGCCGACCCAGGTCATCCAGGTGCCCTTGCTGATGTTCGGCCCGAACGGAAGGGTGAACGAGTAGTAGATTCCGGCCGCCGTGCCGACCGAGCCGACCAGCGCGACCAGATAGGCAACGGGCAGCCCCCCGGGGATCCGCCAGAACGACTCTGTCTTGTAGCGGTCGCTGTAACGGTGCCGCGAGATGATCAGCGGCACGAAGAAGAAGAACCCGGAGAACAGCCAGACCACGCTGAGTGCGCCGTTGAGGTAGAGGAAGACATTGGTCAGGCTGGATTGTGAGTACAGCACGACGATCATCGTGGACGCCACGCAGCCCTGCACGAGGATCGCGGTGACCGGGTTGCGGGTACGCGGATTGAGGTGGGTGAACAGCCGCGGCAGGTGGCGTTCCAGGCCCGAGACGAAGATCAGCCGCGAGTAGGCGGACTGGTAGGTCGCCAGGGCGACGACCAGGATCACGGCGATCAGGATCGATGCCACTTCCGTCATGCCGGGAATGCCCATCTTCAGTGCGCTGGTCACGCCGGTGATGGAGTTGATCTTCGCGGTGGGCAGCGCGAGCATCGTCCCGACCGTGCCGAGTACGTAGATCCCTGACAGCGCGATCGAACCCCACAGAATCATCCGGGTTGCGCTCCGGCGGACCGAGAGGAATTCCGCGCCCATGTTGAACGGCGTCTCGACGCCAACCAGGTAAAGCAGCACCAGCCCGAAGATCCAGCCGTATTTCCCGAAGTTGAGCGAGAACAGGTCGTGCGCGCTGACCGGGGTGGCTGATCCGTGGCGCGCCGCATGGAGGATCCCGACCAGCAGAACCGAGGCCGCGACGGCCAGGTAGACGACCAGCGCGACATTCATGACCCGTTGCGTTGCGGCGAGCTTGCGCAGGGCGAGTACGACGGCGAGCCAGAGGATCAGCAACTGCAGGATGATCGACACGGCCAGCCCGACCGTCGCGTGCAGCGCGAGCAAGGTGAACGACAGGACCACCGAAGGCCCGGTCGCCCCATTGAGGATCACGGGGATCCAGGAGAGGAACCCGCCGAAGAAGGCCAGCGGTTCGTTCATCGTGCGGTAGGCCCAGATGTAGACGCCGCCCTGGGCCGGCCAGAGATTGCCGAGTTCAGCCACCGCCAGCCCGGCGGGGATGAGGAACACCAGGATGCCTGCCACCCACATCGGGATCGCCGACCATCCGCCGGTGGCCATGATGGAGCAGCCGCTGATCCAGCAGATGATGAACACGTACGCGCCGGTGAGCCCGAACGTGTTGAGTACCTTCGGCAATACCCGGTCGGGCAGAAGCTCGGTCGCGAGCTTCTTGCTCTGTCGTGCCTCGACTGCGGTCATCTACGCCTCCGGCTGGTGAGACTGGTTCGTGTTGCTGACGATGCGGCCGTCCTGCATGCGCAGTACACGGCTCGCCTCCTCGGCTACGAGCGGGTCATGGGTGCTGGCGACGACGGTGACGCTCATGCTGGAACACAGATCGCGGAGCAGCCGGACCACGATGGCTCCGGTGCGCTGGTCAAGGTTGGCGGTGGGCTCGTCGGCCAGGACCAGCCGTGGTTGCCCGATCAGCGAGCGGGCGATCGCGGTTCGCTGTTGCTCGCCACCGGACAGCTTGGCGGGCTGGTGGTTGGCCCGGTGTGACAGCCCGACCAGGTCCAGCAGGTCCAGCGCCCGCTGGCGCAGCGCCCCGCGGTTCACCGGCTCGAACATCAGCGGCAGTTCCACGTTCTCCACCGCGGACAGGAAGGGGATCAGGTTGTAGCTCTGGAAGATGAAACCGACAGTGTCGTGGCGCAACGCGGCGAACTGGCTCTCGCTGAGCGTCGCAGTGTCCGTGCCGTCGATGAAGACTGTTCCCTTGGTGGGCCGGTCCAGGCCGCCGATCATGTTCAGCAGCGTCGACTTTCCGCTGCCGCTCGGCCCCATCAGGCAGGCGAATTCACCGGGCAGGACGGTCAGCGTCGCATCGACCAGGGCCTTGACGACTTCATCACCCAGCTGATGCAGCTTCCACACATGCTCTGCGCGCACGACGGGCTCGTCCGTCCGCGGCGCGGCGGCGCCCTCGCCGGCTTCGATCAGACTCGTCACGTGTCAGCCTCCGGAGGACAGCGATCGGATGGGGGGCCGGGACGCGGCACGCCAGGTCGGCATCGCGCTGGTGAGCAGCGAGGCGACCACGCTCACGCCCACGGCCAGCGCGACCCCGACGACCGTGCCCGCGACATCGGGAGACGTTGAGCTCACGCCCGTGGCGGACAGGACGAACCCGCCGGCGACGGCGACAGCGGAACCCACGAGAGCCCCGACCAGCGCGGCCACCAGGGGTTCGACGAGCAGGGCCGCCACGACCGGCGCCCGGCGCACGCCGGTCGCCCCGAGCACCCCGATCTCGCGGGTGCGCTGGGTGACCGTGCGTGTCGTGCACACCGCCACCTCGACGACGCCGACGAGCAGCACGACCACCGAGATGAGCACGATCGCCCGGTAGATCTCCGTGCCGTTGCCCAGCGACGCCGCCTGCCGGCGCACGCTTCCGGCCAGCGACAGCACCTGCACCAGCAGGAACGCGCCAGTCGCCGTCGTGATGATGGGCAGGATCAGTTCCCGTGCCCGGCGGCGCGTCGACAACATCCCGTAGGACAGGCCCGCAGCGATCATGATGAGCCCGTCAAGAGCGATACCGGACGCTGCTGGAGCAGCCGGTGGACGGGCACGAGCGCGCCGATGATCGCCATCGCGGGCAGATACGCGGCCACCATGCCGGCGGCCTGCAACCAGCCGCCCAGCGTGGCCAGGCCCGGCACGACGAGCGCCACCGCCACGCCCGCAGCCAGCGCCCCGGCCAGGTAGGCGGCCAGGAAGACGATCGCCGACTCGACCAGGAAGAAGTACAGCACCTCGTCGGCCAGGCCGATGCTGGACATGATGCCGAATTCGCGTCGCCTCTCCTGGACCGAGGCGAGGAAGGACGACACGGCGATGACGAACCCGAGAACGAGACCGACCGTGGACACGAGCCCGAGTGCGGAACTGGTGACCTGGCCCGAGAACAGGGCCGAGAATCGCTGCGTGAACGTCAGGCCGTTGCTGGTGCCTGTCGTGTCGTAGATCAGGCCGCGGCCGGCCGCGGCCGGATGCTGGGCGGGGTCTGGGGTCCACGGCAGCCCGCTCGCCGCGGCCAGCAGCGAGCCGAGGTCATTGCGCCCGCGGTCGGCCGACGATGGCGTGACCGTCCACCATCCGTGCGTGCCGACGACCGATGTGGCCACCGCTCCTGGCACCGAGACGACCTTTCCGGTACCGGAAATCGACACTGTCAGGACGTGACCACCGATCGTGATGGTCCGGCCCGCCGACGTTCCGAGCGCCCTGGCCGCCGCCGAGCCGAGCACTGCCCGCCCGTCCGCGGCGCCGACGACACCGAACAGGGCGAGCTTTCCACCGGGAGATGCCCAGATGCCGTTCACGATGCGGTGCGCATGCCAGCCGGCCGGCACCTGCAGCGCGGGCGGTGACCCGTCCGCGACCAGCATCGCAACGCTCGGGTCGTAATGCACACCGTCCGCCGGGACGACCCACAGGGGCGCGCCGTCGAGCACCGTCGCCAGTGAGGCCGAGCCGGAACTGGCGAACCCTACCGAGATCGTCCGCACGACGATCACCGCCATCATGGCGAGTGCGATCCCCGCTACGGAGAGCAGAAACCGCTCGGGACGCCTGGCGATGTTGGCCATCGCGAATCGCAGCAGCCGGGCACCGGTACTACCCGCCGGCATCACTGAGACGGCCGCCTGCTGTTCCGCGTCGCGTGTGTCCTGCTCGCCGGGGGGACCTGAAGTTCCGGACACCGCAGCGTCGACAGGGGACATCGTCGCGTGGTTCATGAGCCGGAGTGAATCACAGCGAGTCAAAGATATACAAGCCGTTACACAGCTATATCCAACAAATTAAACCATGGTTACCTCAGCGCCGGATACTGAACGCCTGTGTTTCCTGGGCCGGGCCTGTGTTTCGGTTCTGTTTTCTGGACTCTCCTGGTATCCATTCCGTACCGCGGGCGTGACGGAACGAACGGGGGCGTGTCCCCCGGCTGAAGATCCGCGGGACACGCTCTATGCCCGGACCACAGCCACCTGCGGTCCGGCCGCCTGGACCTGCGAAATCAGCGCCGGGTCCGCGGAGGCGTCGGTCACCAGGACGTCGATGTCGGCTACCGCGCCGTAGCGCCAGAGCGCCACGGCGCCCATTTTCGAGCCATCAGCCAGCACGACCCGTTTCTGCGCGATGGCCAGCGTCGCCCGCTTCACGTCGGCCTCGGCGGAGTCCGGCGTCGTGAGTCCACGCTGGACGCTGATCCCATTCGCACCCAGGAATGCGACGTCTACCACGATCTCCCGCAGACTGCGCAGGGCGAACGTGTCGACCTCGGCGAGCGACACGCCCCGCACGCGCCCGCCCAGGGTGATGACCGTGAAGGCGGGTTTCGGCGCGAGGATGAGAGCCGCGGGCAGCGAGTTAGTGATCACCACCAGCGGCCGGTCTTCGGGCAGCATTTCGGCGAATCGCAGGGTGGTCGAGCCGGACTCAATGAAAATGGCCCCCGTATCGGGCAGCTCGGCCAGCGCGCGATTGGCGATCGCGCTCTTAGCCTCGGCGTGGCCGATGCGATCGGCGATCGCGGGCTCGGTGACGACTCGCTCCACGGGGAGAGCCCCGCCGTGCACGCGGCGCATCAGGCCCCCCCGCTCGAGAACCTGAAGGTCCTTCCTGATCGTTTCGGGCGTTACCCCCAGGTCGTCGGCGGCCAGCTGGACCTCTACGTGACCATCGATTCGGGCTCGCGTGAGGATCAGTTGCTGACGTTCGGCGGCGTACAGCCGGTGAGACCGATTCGATGCGTAAACCGGCGAAGCGTGGTCATCCTTGGCCATTCAGTGACTGTAGCGCGATCAACCGGACCATATCCAAGCGGCTCCGGGGCTTTGGTTACCTCCGGTTGCCTCATGTCAAGAGGTCCGGAAGTGCCGATTCGTGCCGGTGCCGGGAAGACCTGTCCGACCACCAGGTCAGCCACCGCGGCGTCGCTGAGGTCGCCATCCGCTGGGGCTTCCGTAGCGCCGCGCACTTTACCCGCGTCTTCCACGCACGTTACGGCGCCTGGAGCGGACGGGAGACCTTCGGTGGGGACTTCACCTCCGGCCCAACCGCGGTCTCGCCAGCCCCGAACCGGATCGACTTGATCGCGCCAGGCACAGACGGCGACATCTACGATCGGACCTGGGACGGCACAAGCTGGCAGCCCCCCTTGTGGGACCAGGTCGGGGCGGTGAAGATCAGGCTGCCGAACCGGTACCGCTTCTCCGTCGACCTCGTCCATGTCACCACGACTAGATCGCTGGACGCCGACACCGACGCCGCGCAGGCCTCCGTCGGTGCCGGCAACTGGCCGACGCAGACAAAGACGCAGTGGATCGGGGATATAGGCGGGATAACCAATCCCAAGGAGTCGCAAACCAATCTGCTGAACTTCGAGCCGGTGACCGTCGAGCTTTGCGAGGCTACGGTATTCAACTACCTCGTGCTCAACAACGGGCACGCCGATCAAAAGGCTATCGACGCCGCGCTGGTGAAGGCCGGAGAGAGCCTCACCTCAGACAGCGTCACCTCGATCTCGAAGGACCTCGGCGCTGGCATAGGCGCGATCCTAGGCGTGGAGATCGCCGGGACGATCTTGGCTCCGGTGATCGGCAGCCTGCTGGGGTCACTGGTCGGCTGGTTGCTCGACCAGCTCGGAGGCATCGTCTTCGCCAACTGCGACGGTCTGGTCGCTGCCGAGCAGCTGGCCTTGACCGGGCAGGACCTGCATCTGAAGACGGCGAGCGGGCCGTTGACCACCACGACGACCCACCCCGGCACAGACTCCTCAACTGGATGCGGGGACAACTCGCAATACGAGGTCACCTGGACGATCAGCAGGGTCTGAGGCCTTGCACTCCTACGCCGCTAGCGGCCACGTTTGCCGTCACAGGCTCGCGCGCAGCCGGATCAGGCAGGCCGACGGCGTGCGCGGCAGGACGACGGCCAGCGACCCGGCGGCCGGCTCCCAGCGGACCTCGGCCCGGGCATCGCCCGGATACAGCACCTCGGGGGTCGCCGCCACGCCATCCAGGTGCCGGACGGGCAGGGTGATGACCGCCGGATCGGCGGACCGCCCCGATCCGTTCACCGGGCCGCGGCGCCAGGCGACCAGGTACGTGGCGCCGGGCGCGCGCAGGCCAAGCGCGACCCGGGAGTCGGTCCACCGCGGCAGGCCCAGGGGCCAGAACGGGACGGCCCGGGCCAGGTCGGCCCGGAGCCCCTTGTACACCTCCACCGCCCCGGCGACCAGTGCCCGTTGCGGCCTGCTCATCTGGTCGATGTGGCCGGACAGGTGGATGCGGCCGAGCATCGCGCTGCACAGGGTGAAAGCGATCTCGTCGTCGGTGAACCCAGGCTGCGGGTAGGCCCAGATCGCGGCCTGCTCCGGCGCCATCGCGGCCGGGGCCGCCGCCGCGATCGCCGCGTAGCGGAGATGATCCTGCTGGTCACTGGTGGACTGAAGCCGGAAATGCGACAGCATGGCGTAGTCCACGCGCATGCCGCCCGATCCGCAGTTCTCGATGGTGAGCCCCGGGTGCCGGTCCAGCACCCGGTCCAGCCACTGCAGGTGAGCGCGGTTGTGTTCCAGCAGCCCGGCTCCCGCGCTGAGCCCGCCGGTATCCGTGCCCGGGCCGGCGTTGATGTTGTAATCGAGCTTGAGGTAGCCGACGCCCAGGTCGCCCACGAGGAAGTCGACGACCTCATCCAGGTGCTTCACGGCCTCCGGATGGCGCAGATCAAGGTGGTACCGGCCGTGCTCGACCACGCGTTCCCCGCCGCGCGCGAAGAACGCCTCGGCCGGGAGCTGGTCGGCCACCGGGCTGCGCACACCGATGACTTCTGGCTCCAGCCACAGGCCGGGGACCATCCCCTCGGCCCTGATGCGGTCCAGCACTTCGATGATGCCGTTCGGGAAGCGGGTCGACGAGGGTTTCCACCGGCCAACGCTGTCCCACCAGCCCTCGCCGGTGTCCGCGTACCAGCCGGCGTCGATGCAGAAATACTCCGCGCCCACCCGCGCGGCCGCCCCGATCAGCGGTAGCAGCCGCTCGGTGGTCGGATCGCAGTTCAGCGTGTTCATGTAGTCGTTGAAGATCACCGGGAGCCGGCGGTGATCCTCATGCGGCCGCCTGAGCGCCCGCCGGCAGGCGGTCAGCCTGGCTATCGCGCCTTCGAAGCCCTCGTCGCTCACGGCGACCGCCACGGGCACGGTGGTGAAGGACGCGCCGGGCGCAAGCGGCAGGCGCCACTGGTGCTCGGAATCCGTGGGCCCGAGCAACGCCAGGTAGGCACCCCCCACGCTCTCCCCCGGCGGCCCGCCCTCCTCGCTGGCCGGCCCGCCCTCCCCGGGCGGTCCGTCCTCCCCGGGCGGTCCGTCCTCTCCGTGGCGGCCCGCGAACTCGCCCACCTGCCAGTGCCAGCCTCCGTTGTGCTCTATCTGCCAGGCCCACGCATGCCCGGTGCGGCGGTTGACGACCGCCCCCATGGGCAGGTACGCGCCTGATGACCAGCTTCCCTCGCTGGTGAGGCCGAACCGGCCGCGCGGGTTGGCCCGGGGGACGCGGCCATCGAGGTCGGGCAGTGCGTCGCGCAGCGCCCTGCGCTGCCACCGGCCTTCGGCCAGCCAGTCGTTGTCGGCCCACAGGACATCACAATCGGCCAGGCCCTCATCTCCCGGCTGGACGGGCAGTGCTCCCGCCAGCAGGGAGGTCACCGATTCGACCGTCACGGGCTGGGCTCCGTCGTTCGTCAGGCAGACCCAGGAACGCAGGGCGCCACGCCCGTCGAGCACCTGGTAAAAGACTTCCGCGCGCAATCCGGTGACCGGATCGTCAAGCTCGACCCGCAGCTGGCGCCACGGGCGGTCAGCGTGCTCCTCATGGCGGGCGTAGCGGAACCGGTGCCCGACGACCGACTCCGCGTACCGGTTTCCCGACCAGGACCGGCCCGCGCCCGCGATGATGACGTCGACGAGCGGCAGTCCAATCAGCGGCTCGGGCTCAGGTCCGCCGGCGGCTAGGCGGGTCAGCCGGGCCGTTCCGTCCTCTGCGCCTTCAAGTCGGAAGCCAACCTGTTCTCCACCGCTCCGTGGTCGCCGCCGCACTCGCTCTACACCGGGAACTTCAAGACGATCCTGTTCAGCGACGACTTCATCCGTTACCTGGGGAACACGTTGCTGGTCACCTGCGCGCTGACCGCCGGGCAGGTCACCTTCGGCGTGCTCTCCGCCTATGCCTTCGCCCGGCTCGAGTTTCCCGGCCGGGACGCCCTGTTCGCCGTCTACCTCGCGACACTCATGGTGCCGAACGTCGTGACGCTCGTGCCGCTGTACACGATGATGCGCCAATTCCACCTGACCAACACCTACTGGGCGATCTTCCTGCCGTACGTGCTCGGAGTCCCCTACACCATCTTCCTGATGCGGCAGTACTTCAGGTCGCTGCCATCCGAGGTGTTCGCCGCGGCCCGCGTCGACGGCTGCTCGGAATGGAGGATCCTCACCCGGATCCTGATCCCGATGGCTAAGCCGATCATCGTCACGGCGACGCTCATCGCCTTCGTCTTCGGCTGGAACAACTTCCTCTGGCCGCTGATCGTGACGGACAGCAATTCCAAGCAGGTCCTCACCGTCGCCACCGCGGGCCTGCAGTCGGCCTTCAACGACCAGTGGAACCTCGTGCTCGCCGCGTCACTCGTCTCACTCGTCCCGCTGCTCGTGATCTTCGCCGTGTTCCAGAAACACATCGTGCGATCCCTGCAGCTCACCGGGGTCAACCGCTGAGCACCACATCGCGTGAGAACCCCAAGAGCCCCGCCGGACTTGGCTGAGGTTCCGGCGGCAAAAAGGAGGAAGCCTTCATGCCAAGAACCCTCATGCACAGAAAGAGACTCTTCCGGGCATCGCCGCGGCGGCTGGCCGTCGTAGGCGGATGCGCCGCGCTCCTGGTCTCGGCCGCGGCATGTTCGTCGAGCGGATCGAGCGGCTCCGGCAAGATCAACTTGACCTATGCGCAGTGGGTCACGCCCGAGAGCACGGGCTATCAGAAATCGATCAACATGTTCGAGAAGGCGCACCCGAACATTCACGTCACGATCCAGAGCATCGCCTACAACGACTACCAGCCCAAGCTGACCACCGAGTTCAGCTCGGGTGGCGGCCCGGACGTGTACTGGGTCAACACGCCGATGATCGCGTCCTGGCTCAAGGACGGCGTGATGGAGGACCTGACGGCCAAGATCAAGGCGGCCGGAATCAACATGAGCCAGTACATCCCGACCCTGGTCAACCTGCACGAATTCGGCGGCAAGATCTACGGCCTGCCCAAGGACTGGGACACGATCGCCTACTACTACAACGTCAACTACTTCAAGCAGCACCACATCGTGATCCCGTCCTCGCTGACCTGGAACCCGGCCAACGGCGGGACATGGCTGAGTTTCCTCAAGGAACTGACGGTCGACACCAGCGGCCACAATGCCCTGTCGCCCCAGTTCAACTCCTCCTCGGTCGCCACCTACGGCACCGACGTGCCGAACGAGATGCAGTGGGGATTCGAGCCTTACCTGGCCGAAACCCGCGTACCTGAGCGGGAAAAACGTCCCGCAGGCGGTCAGCGCGGCAGCCAGGCAGGCGGGCGACGACCTGGCGACCGCGGGCTGATGCCCCGCCCGGCCCCGGCCACCGCGCGCCGTCCCGGCTGACACTCTCCGGTGCGGATGGGCCCGCCGACGGATGCAGCCCGTCGGCGGGCCGCCCGCCACCCCGACCATCACCCGCACTTACCGGTCGAGCTACGCCGCCTACCGGGCGCTGGAGAAGCAGGACGGCATCTCCCCGCTGCCCATCAACATCGACGAGTACGCGGACAGGTACCACCTGTCCAACCCGGGCGAGATGGTCCAGTGGCTGTCGATGTTCGAGGACACCAAGGTCTATGCGGCCATGCCGTTCTGGGATATCGCCGACAATTATTCCGACAACGCGGTCAGGAATGCCGAGCCGAACGGGTCGTGGTGGCTGCTCGACTGGTATGGCGCGCTGACCGGGCACACGGTGAGCGTCACCCCGCCGCAGCCGAGCATGATCGACACGCTCCAGGGACTGGCCTCGCTCGACACGGCCAAGAAGCAGGCCCGCATCATCGTCGCC